>Ga0068859_100002863_pt1 | contig 17508 bp, 14 predicted proteins | sample KBSSwiS22_FD_66585 | JGI IMG/M metagenome (GOLD analysis project Ga0068859, IMG submission 66585) | Switchgrass rhizosphere microbial communities from Kellogg Biological Station, Michigan, USA - KBS Switchgrass S2-2 | ecosystem: Host-associated > Plants > Roots > Rhizosphere > Soil ...
GCGGCCTCCTTTCGGTAAGCCGCACTCGCGCGCACATCGTCGATCGGAGAAAGACGGATCAAATGCTCAGGTTGCACTTGCGCAGCGAGATCGCCATCGAGCGTCTTTCCGGCGAGCGCGCGCTCTAGGTCCGGCAGCCGAATCGCGACCGGCGAGCACGACCCCACCGCGACGCGAGCCGTGCGCACCACGCCATCTTCAACCTCGAGCACGCAGGCCACCATGGCGATCGAGATGACGAGGTACTTGCGCGCACCGAGCTTCAGGAAATCGCTGCGCGCGGCATGCAAGGGCCTCGGTACGACGATTGCAGTGACGAGTTCGCCCGCCGACAGGGCGGTCTTTCGCGGTCCAAGAATGAACTGCTCGAGCGGTAGCGTGCGGCGCGAGGCCGCGGCGGCGATTTCGACGCGGGCGTCGAGCGCGAGAAGCGCGGGCACGCCGTCCGCGGCCGGCGACGCGTTACAAATATTCCCGGCGATCGTGCCCGAATTCTGGATCTGCATCCCGCCGACTTCCCGGGCGGCAAGCTTCAAGCCGTCGAACAGCGGCGGCAGCTTTGCCTCGATCACTTCCGCCCAGGTCGCAGCCGCGCCAAAGCGCCAATCGGACGCTCCCTGCCGGATTCCCCGCAAGTCGGCGAGGCCAGTCACGTCGACGACGTCGTCGCGTGGCGTCATGCCGACGCGCGACGGATAGAAGTCAGTGCCGCCGGCGAGGATGGTCCGGTCGCCGCGAGCAAGCAGCGAGAGCGCTTCGTCGATCCGCGTGGGCCGGGCGTAGCTGGTCATGGCTTGCTGCCATTATGCCGCGCCGGTCAGCGCAACAGCGGCCGCAATGCGAGCAGGCCGAGCACCGGGCCCGGCACAAGCAGCAGGAAAAGGTATTGCGGCCCGAGAGCGGGAAGTGCGGTATTCAGCAGCTGGATCGCCGGGATCGTGATCGCGAAGCCGATGCAGTTGGCGACTGTGAGCGCGGACCCGACGAGCTCGCGCGGCGCGTATCGCGCGTTCAGCGCGGAAAATTGCGGCGAATCGCCGACGACCACCATGCCCCAGAAAAGCAGGAACGCGACGAACACCGGCGTCGGCGCGTGAAACAGCACCGGAGAAACCAGGCAGCAGATCCCCGAGCAGGCAAGCTGGGCGAAGGCAACTCGGGCGCTGCCGGTGCGCAGTGAGACCAGCCCGCCGCCGACGCAGCCAATCGCTCCGGCCGCGATCACTGCGAAACTCCAGATCGGCAGGCTCCGCTCTTCGATGCCCGCGTGGGCAGCAAGCGCAACCGGCACGAACGCCCAGAACGCGTAGAGCTCCCACATGTGGCCGAAATAGCCGAATGACGAGGCCCGGAAGTCGGGCGAGCGGAAGATCGCGGCAAACGCAGTCGGCTGGAAGCGCGCGCCTTTCTTCAGGTACGGACCGTCGGGAACGAGCGCGAGCATCGCCAGGCCACCGCCGACTGCGATCGCCGAGACGCTTAGCATGACTCCTTGCCACGACAGCGCCTGCCCGAGGCCGCGCAGCAGATGCGGAAACGCGGTGCCGACGACGAGCGCTCCGAGAAGGAATCCCAGCGCGTTGCCCAGGTCGCGCTCGAACCAGCCTGCGGCGATCTTCATGCCGACGGGATAGACCCCGGCGAGGAAGAATCCGGTGCAGAAGCGCAGCGCGACCAGCCACTGAAACTCGTGCGGGACGATCAGCGTCGCGGCATTGCACAATGCTCCGAGCAGCGAGCAAACGAAAAAGACGTTGCGCGGGGAGAACAGGTCCGAGAGCGCGAAGAACGCGAAGACCAGCGTTCCCGAGATGAAGCCGAGCTGGACTGCCGAGGTCACGTAGCCGAGGGCCTGCGGCGCGAGACCCCATTCCTGCTGCAAGTCGCCCAGTACCGCGTTTCCCGCAAACCACAGGGCCGTCCCGGCGAACTGTGAAAGCATGATGACAGGAAGAATCCGGGCCGGACGCTCACTCATTTGGGTTATTGGTCGCTCGGTCCGTGGACATCGACGGTACCCGAGCGTAGCATCGACGTGCAGGGAGAGCAGAGGGGAATCCGCACTTCTCACCAGGAGCCGCCGATGGCCTACCATCTCGAAGGTCGCTTGCTCGAAGTCTGCAATTGCCGCGTGTTGTGCCCGTGCTGGATCGGGGAGGATCCAGACAACGGTACCTGCGACACGATCATCGCGTGGCACTTCGACAAGGGGAAGATCAACGGCGTCGACGTAGCAGGAACGACGATCGCCGCGATCGCGCACGTGCCCGGAAACATCCTGAAGGGCAACTGGACGGCTGCGATCTACCTCAGCGACAACGTCACGCCGAAACAGGAAGAAGCGATCCTCAGCGTGTACACCGGAAAGCAGGGCGGCCCCGTGGCCGACCTCGTCAAGCTGATCGGCGAAGTGGTGTCGGTCGAGAAGGTGCCGATCACGTTCGACGTGCAGGGCGGCAAGGGGCTGCTCAAGATCGGCAGCACGGGCTACGCGGAGCTCGAGCCGTACCTCGGCGCGACCGGCGGCAAGACCACTCTTTCCGACACCGTGTTCTCGACCGTGCCGGGTGCTCCGGTGTATGTCGGCAAGGCGCCAAGCTACAAGTCGAAGAGCCCGAAGACCGGAAAAACCCTCGACCTGAAGAACCACAACGCGCTGCAAAGCGTGTTCGTATTCGACGCCTGAAGAGGAGGTAGCAGGTCGTGAGGGGCGCGGCGTTTCCCGTCCTGACCGCGGGCGTCGCTGCCTCTGCGTGGACGGTGCTCGCGCTGTGGTCGGCGAGCCCGTACGGGCGCTATCTCGATCATGGGCGCTGGGGCGACCTCGGATTCGCTGCCGAAATCTGTCGCGCGCTTCCCGCGGGCGAAGTCCTTGTGCCTGCGGCGGTTCATGCGGTGGCCTGGACGTTGATGGTCGCGGCGATGATGCTGCCGACGACGCTGCCGCTCGTCGCGATCTTCCGGCGCATCACCGCCGGACGCTCCGACGCGAGCCGTCTGCTCGTCATTCTCGTTGCGGGCTATCTGTGCGCGTGGCTCGGGTTCGGGCTTCTCGCGCACACGGTCGACGCATGGCTGGTCGACGCAGCCCGGGAATCGAGTTGGTTACTCACGCACGGCTGGATCGTCGGGGCGCTCGTGGTCGGCGGAGCAGGCGCGTTCCAGTTCAGCTCGCTCAAGTATCGGTGTCTCGACAAGTGCCGCACGCCGTACGGTTTCGTGATGGAACGCTGGCGCGGTAAGGCGCCGGCGCAGGAAGCATTCGAGATCGGGTTCGACAACGGCGTTTTCTGCGTCGGGTGCTGCTGGGCGCTGATGCTGCTGATGTTCGTTGTCGGGATGGGCAACGTCGGCTGGATGCTCGCGCTCGGCGCGCTGATGGCGATCGAGAAGAACCTGCCGTGGGGGAAGAAGCTCAGCGCCCCGCTCGGCGTTGCGTTGCTTGCGTGGGCCGGCGGGATCGTGCTCGTGGGCGTCTAGCCGCGCACCAGAAACAGCGCGATCGCCGGTAAGAGGCGCAGGCTACACGAACGTGCGCTGCTTTCTTACCTCCGGCAGGCAGTGCCGGATCCACTTTGCGGTCAGCTTCTCGGCGAGGGAGTTCTGCTTCAAGCGGTCGTTCAGCACGCTCCATTCCACGCGGTCGAGCGGCTGGTCCTGGTTGAAGCACGAGAACACGTAGCTGGTTTCGCCGGTCTGCGGGTCGCGGTGCGGCTGCAGGCACTGCGCGCAGATCTCCTTCATCATGCATTGCATCGGCGAATTGATCGAGCCGATCGCGAAGTGGCCGGGCTTCAGGTGCTCCTTGAGCAATTCGTGGCGCGCGCGGGCGACGGCGGCCATCATCCGGTCCGAGCCGATCGCGATCATCCGATCCGCGTCTTCGAGCCGCAGCGGCGGCGGGCCGAGGCGGCCTTCGGCGTACGCATCCATCGCCTGCACGATGTTGCCGACGAAGCGCTTGTCCTGCGGGCGACCCGGTGCGAACCCAGGCTCCTCGTCGCAGCACCAGATGACGACATCGGCCGCGTTCTCGATCTCGGCGACCTTGTAGCGGTCCTGCACTTTCTTGTAGCCCGCGAAGTAGAGGACCTTCGATCCGGCAGCGCGAAACGCCGCGCCGATCGAGAACAGCACCGCGTTGCCGAGCCCGCCGCCGCACAGGACGACCGTTTCGCTTGCCGCGATGTCGGTCGGCGCGCCGGTCGGCCCCATGAGGATCACCGGCTCGCCGGGCTTGAGCATCGCGCACAGGTCGCTCGATCCGCCCATCTCGAGGATGATCACCGAGACGAGCCCCTGCTTGCGATCGACCCATGCGCCGGTCATCGCGAGGCCTTCCATCTGCAGCCGGGTGCCGGCGGCGACCGGGGCGAGCGATTCGAAGTTCTGCAGCCGGTAGAACTGCCCCGGATGGAACTGCCCGGCGGCGCGCGGCGCGCGAACGACTACCTCGACGATCGTCGGCGTCAACCGCTGGACGCGATGAACAGTCGCGATCAATTCGTTCGCGAGCTTGCGAAAGAACGGCTCGCGTTCGCCGCTCGCCTGCGGCGGGCGTTGCGCGAGGACCCTGGATACCACGGGGTAGCCTTGCTTTGCCGAGCCCATCGCTTTGACGACGTTGCCGAAGTAAGAAGGGTGCACGTCGCCGAAGTAGCTGACGAATCGGCCGTCGGATTCTCTGGCGAGCAGCACCTGCGGGGTAGTTGGCTTGGACGACGAGTATTGCGGCTTGACCGGCCGGCCATCTTCGTCGCACGCGCTGAAATACCTGCCCTGCAGCTGGAATTGCGCAGCGTGTTCGCGCGCAAGCACGGTGTTCGGCTGGGTGCCGGCCGCGACAAAGACCGTGTGCGCGGGAAACCAGTGCTCGTTCCCGTTCGCCGTGTGGCGCAGGCGGATGCCGCGCGCCGCTCCGTAGTGGTCGACGTCGACGCCCGCCGGCGTGAGGTTCTCGGCGAACCAGATTCCCTCTTCGAGCGCCTTTTCCACTTCTTCGTGGTTCAGCGTATACGAAGGGCTGTCGATCAGCCTGCGGCGGTAGGCGATGGTGACTCCACCCCAGTGACGCAACAGCTCCACGATCCGCGGCTCGCGCTTCTCGCGCGCCGCCAGCGCGCGTTCCTCGCGGATTGCGCGTGCGTGCGCGAGGAATTCTTCGGCGATCTCGCGCTCGTAGTCGTCCCAGTTTTCGCGGATCGAGTCCTCGCCGAGCTCGGTTGCGAGTGCCTCGTACCGCGACAGGAACTTCTCGACCTGCACGACGTAGTACGCGAGCGATTCGGTCGCCGTATCGATCGCCGTCAGCCCGCCACCGATCACGACGACTGGGAGCCGCAGCTGCATGTTCGCGATCGAGTCGGTCTTGGCAGCGCCGGTCAGCTGCAGTGCCATCAGGAAGTCGGATGCGGCGCGCACGCCGCGCGCGAGGCCGTTCGGGATGTCGAGCACCGTCGGTCCGCCGGCGCCGATGCACAGCGCCACGTGGTCGAACCCCGTCGCGAACGCGTCGTCGAGCGTCAGCGTCCCGCCGAAGCGCACGCCGCCAAACATCGCGAACTCGATCCTGCGCTCGAGCAGCAGCCGGATCACCTTGAGGAAATTCTTGTCCCAGCGCACCGTGATGCCGTACTCGGCGACGCCGCCGAATCCGGCCATCACGCGGCGATCGAGCGGGTCGAAGAGCTCGCCAATGTCCTTCACCGGCCGGAACGCCGAGCGCTTGCCAAGCGCGTCGACGCCCGAAAGCTCGACCGGCAACGGCTCGATCTTCAGGCCGTCGATGCCCACGACGGTGTGGCCGTCGTTCATCAAGTGGTGCGCGAGCGTGAATCCTGCCGGCCCGATTCCGGCCACCAGTACCTTCTGGCCGGAGTCGGGGCGCGGCACCGGCCGCCGCAGATTGAGCGGGTTCCAGCGCGTGAGCAGCGAATAGATCTCGAAGCCCCACGGCAGCTCGAGCACGTCCTTTAGCGTTCGTGTCTCGGCTTGCGGGATGTTGACCGGGTCCTGTTTCTGGTAGATGCACGCCTTCATGCAGTCGTTGCAGATCCGGTGGCCGGTCGCCGCGACCATCGGGTTGTCGACGACGATCATCGCGAGCGCGCCGAGCAGCTCGCCGCGCGTCTTGACCATGTGGAACTCGGAGATCTTTTCTTCCAGTGGGCAACCGGCGAGCGGAACGTTGAACACCGACTTGCGGAAACCGGTCGCAGGGGCTTTCTCCTTCAGCCCTTTCGAGCACGAGTCCTTGCCCTGCTCGTGGCACCAGATGCAATAGTTCGCTTCGTCCAAGGCGCCGACGAGGTCGGTCCCCGGATCGGTCAGCGCGAAGCCCTCGCGGCGGCGCAGGTGGTCGAGCGCGTGGCGGGCATAGCCTTGCGACTCGTCGGTGCGGACCGGCACGAGCCGCATGTAGTCCAGCTTGCGCGGTGCTTTGAAGAGCACGCCGAAGCGATGCTTGTGCCGTCCCTCCGGGGTTCCGGCAGCCCATGCCGCGTAGCGCGCGGCGAGTTCCAGCTTGTCGGCATTCGCCGCCTCGTCCTTCTGCCACTCGGTGACGCGCTGGGCGAACGCGAGCTCGGTGAACGCAACGCCGAGCAGGCCGTCGATGTCGATCTCGGCCGCGTCGGACGGCTTCACCTTGTGCAGCGCGCGGCGCTGCACGAACAGGCGCTTCACGGAGTACAGCGGGGCAAGCTCGTGATGGCGCGCGGCAAGCGCCTGAACCTCAGCCTCAATCCCGAAGAGGCGCGCGATGAAGTCGTCGACGTGCGGCGAGAGCGCGACGAGCAGGTCGGATTCCTCCTTCGGCGCCAGCTTCGCGGGCTCCGCGCGGCCCGCGAGCAGCCGCTCGCGCAGCGCTGCGTTCGCTTCGCCAAGGAATGCGACGAACGCCGCGTCCAGGCGCGCGAGGCCGTCTCGCGAATAGAGATCGTCGAAGGAAAGATGGAAGGCGAGGCGCAGCAAGGGCGTGAATTATAATCGTCGCACCCGAAGTTCCCACTCCGATGGAGCTCACATGCAGATCAAGAACAGCGTTTTCCTGGTGACCGGCGGTGCGTCCGGTCTGGGCGCGGCAACCGCGCGCATGGCCGCCGAGAATGGCGGCAAGGTAGTGATCGCGGACATGCAGGCCGAAGCGGGCGAGAAATTCGCGCGCGAAATCGGCGGCCGGTTCGCAAAGTGCGACGTCACCTCGGAAGCCGACGGCAAGGCCGCGGTGGCCCTGGCGCTGAAGGAGTTCGGCGGCCTGAACGTGCTGGTCAATTGCGCCGGCATCGCGATCGCCGAAAAGACGATCGGCAAGGAAGGGCCGCACGCGCTCGCTTCGTTCACACGCTGCATTACGGTCAATCTGATCGGCACGTTCAACATGATCCGCCTCGCTGCCGACGCGATGGCCAAGGCGGTGCCGAATGCCGCCGGCGAGCGCGGCGTCATCATCAATACCGCCTCGGTCGCTGCGTACGACGGGCAGATCGGACAGGCGGCGTATTCGGCTTCGAAAGGCGGGGTTGTCGGCATGACCCTGCCGGTGGCACGCGATCTTTCGCGCAACGGCATTCGCGTGTGCACGATCGCCCCGGGAATCTTCGAGACTCCGATGCTGCTGGGCCTGCCCAAGGAAGCACAGGACTCGCTCGGCAAGCAGGTGCCGTTTCCGTCGCGCCTCGGGCGCCCGATCGAGTACGCGCAGCTCGCGCGCGCGATCATCGAGAACGAGATGCTGAACGGGGAGGTCATCCGCCTGGACGGCGCGATCCGCATGGCGCCGCGCTAGCGGCGATGCGATCGAGCGAATCGCAGTTCTTCGGCGTCCGGGGGCTGCGCTACCACGTCCGGCGCTGGCGTGGAGACCCTGCGCGTCGCATGGTCCTGCTGCACGGCTGGATGGACGTCTCGGCCTCCTTCCAGTTCCTCGTCGACGCGCTTCGCCCCGACTGGGACGTACACGCGCCTGACTGGCGCGGCTATGGCCTATCGCAATGGTCCGGCGCCGACAGCTATTGGTTCCCGGACTACATGGGCGATCTCGATGCGCTGCTCGACCAGATCCAGCCCGATCGCCCGGTCAATCTGGTAGGGCACAGCCTGGGGGGAAACGTCGCTGGACTGTACGCGGGGGTGCGGCCGGGTAGGGTGGCGAAGTTCGTCAACCTTGAAGGCTTCGGCATGCCAGCCACGAAGGCCGAGCAGGCGCCGAGGCGCTATGCTCGCTGGATGGACGAATTGCGAGTCGCGCCAAAGCTGCGGCCGTACCCGGATTACGCTGCACTTGCCGATCGAATGCAGAGAAACAACGCGAGGCTGACGCGCGAGCGGGCAGAGTTTCTCGCGCGCCATTGGGGCAGCGAAGCGGCCGACGGCGTGGTCCTGCGCAGCGACCCTGCTCATAAGCTGGTTAACGCGAATCTTTACCGGGTCGACGAGGCGTTCGCCTGCTGGAAGCAGGTAACAGCCCCGGTGCTCTGGGTCGATGCGGAGGACTCCGAGACGCTCAAGCGCATCGGCCTGTCGGCCGAAGAGCACGCCGCGCGGCGTGGCGCGTTTCGCGATTTGCGCTACGTGACGGTGCCGGACGCCGGGCACATGCTGCATCACGACCAGCCCGAGCGGGTGGCCCGCCTGATCGAAGAGTTCCTGCTGGACGGCGCGTAGCCAGTGGCCCAGTATTTCCTCGTCCATGCTGTTACGCCCCAACGCCGGCTGCTGCGACAGGCTGCCGACATCGTGCGCAACGGAGGGTTGATCGCCTATCCAACCGATTCCTGCTACGCGCTCGGTTGCCGGATTGGCGACGCGAAAGCGCTCGCGCGGCTGCGGCGCGTGCGGGGAATGGACGACAAGCACCACCTCACGCTCATGTGCCGCGATCTGTCGGAGATCGCAACCTACGCGATCGTCGACAACGTGCAGTACCGCCTGCTCAAGGCTGCAACGCCCGGGGCCTACACGTTCATCTTGCGCGCCACGCGGGAGGTTCCGCGGCGCCTGCTGCATCCGCGCCGCAAGACGATCGGTGTGCGCGTGCCCGACCACGTCATCGCCCACGCGCTGCTCGCCGAGCTCGACCAGCCGATGCTGTCGGCGACGCTGACGCTGCGCGGCGACCCGACGCCTCCGTCGAGCGCCACGGAAATTCGCGCGTCGCTCGAGCATGACATCGACCTGGTGATCGACGGAGGCTCTTGCGGCACGCTTTCTTCGACCGTAATCGATCTCACGACCGACGTGCCGGCGGTGTTGAGGCGCGGCAAAGGGTCGATCGACAAGCTCGGCGTGGTTGCGGTCGAGAGCGCGGACGTCGCGCTCTGATAAAATTCCGCGCCAACAAAAATCGTCGATGGACGTAACTCAGCTCGTTCAGACCCTCGCCATCTATGCGCTCCCCGTGCTCTTTGCGATCACGCTGCACGAGGCTGCGCACGGCTACGTCGCCCGCCACTTCGGCGACATGACGGCCTACGCGCAGGGGCGCATCAGCCTGAATCCCTTGCGCCACATCGACATCGTCGGCACCCTGGTCGTTCCGCTCGCGATCCTGCTCCTTTCCGCCGGGCACTTCCTCTTCGGCTGGGCCAAGCCGGTGCCGGTGAATTACTCGGCGCTGCGCTCGCCGAAGCGGCACATGCTGTGGGTTGCGGCGGCGGGCCCGGCGTCCAACCTCGCGATGGCGCTTGGCTGGGCGGTGCTGCTGAAACTGGCGGTCCTGCTGCCGGACAACTCGTTTACGGTACCGATGCGCCTGATGGGCGAGGCCGGCATCAAGGTCAACCTGGTGTTCATGTTCCTGAACCTGCTGCCGATCCTGCCGCTCGACGGCGGGCGGATCCTCGCGAGCCTGCTGCCGAACCGGGTTGCCTGGCAATACTCGCGGCTGGAACCGTGGGGCTTGCCGCTTCTGGTGCTGCTGCTCCTGACCAACGTACTGGACATCGTCCTGATGCCGCTCGTCGGAACCTCGGACGCGCTGATCCGCGCGCTCGCGTACTGAACGAATGTACGAGACCCGCGTCCTGTCGGGAATGAGGCCCACCGGCGCGCTGCACCTCGGGCACTACCATGGCGTGCTGAAGAACTGGGTCCGGCTGCAGACCGAATACCCCTGCCTCTTCTTCGTGGCCGACTGGCACGCGCTGACGACGGACTACGAAAAACCGGGCGACCTCGAAAGAAGCGGCTTGGACATGGTCGTCGACTGGCTCGCTTCAGGCGTCGATCCAAACCAGGCGACGCTCTTCGTGCAGTCGCGCGTTCCGGAGCACTCCGAGCTTTTCCTGCTGCTTGGCATGATGGCGCCGCTTGGGTGGCTCGAGCGCGTCCCGACCTACAAGGACCAGCAGGAAAAGCTGGCGGACCGCGACCTGACGACGTACGGATTTCTCGGCTATCCGCTGCTGCAGGCGTCCGACATCCTCATCTACCGCTCCAAGTACGTGCCGGTCGGCGAGGACCAGGTGCCGCACATCGAGTTCTCGCGCGAGATCGCGCGCCGATTCAACCACTTGTACGGTCGCGAGCCCGGGTACGAGGAAAAGACCAAGGCTGCGGTGAAGAAGATGGGCACGAAAAAGGCGCGCCTGCTGAACGATCTGCGCACCAAGTTTTTGCAGCAGGGCGACGCCGAAGCGCTCAAGCGCGCGCATGCACTGCTCGATGAGCAGCAGAACCTGCCGCGCGGCGACCGCGAGCGGCTGTACGGCTGGATGGAAGGGACCGGCAGGCGCATCCTGGTCGAGCCGGACGCGTTGCTGACCGAGGCGTCGCGCATGCCGGGACTCGACGGGCAGAAAATGTCGAAGTCGTACGGCAACGCGATCGCGCTGCGCGAGGAGCCCGAGTCGGTCGCGAAGAAAATCAAGACGATGCCCACCGACCCGGCGCGCGTAAAGCGCAGCGATCCCGGAAACCCCGATGTCTGCCCGGTCTGGCAGTTGCACCTGGTCTATTCCGACGCGCCGCGCAAGGACTGGGTGCGCAAGGGCTGCACGACGGCTGGAATCGGCTGCCTGGAATGCAAGCAGCCGGTGATCGAGGCGATCAATGCCGAGCTCGCGCCGATTCGCGAGCGCGCGCAGGTTTACCTCGACGATCCGACGCTCGTGCGCAACGTCCTCGCCGACGGTTGCGACCGGGCGCGCAAGCTGGCGATCGAAACGATGCGCGATGTGCGCGAGGCGATCGGGTTGCACTACGCATGAGCGAAGCACTGGAGCAGCCCCAAGCCGCGCCGCCGGTCGCGCACATCTACGGCGAGCCGATGATCGAGCTGCCGACGGACCTTTACATTCCGCCGGACGCGCTCGAAATCGTGCTGGAAGCGTTCCACGGCCCGCTCGACCTGCTGCTGTACCTCATCCGCCGCCAGAATCTCGACATCCTCGACATCCCGATGGCGCCGCTGACGCGCCAGTACCTTGAATACGTCGAGATGATGCGTTCGACCAACCTGGAGCTCGCGGCCGAGTACCTGGTGATGGCCGCGATGCTGATGGAGATCAAGTCGCGCATGCTGCTGCCGCGGCCCGCAGCAGTAGAGCAGGGCGAGGAAGACCCGCGCGCCGAGCTGGTTCGCCGGCTGCTCGAATATGAAAAGATGAAGCAGGCCGCGCACAAGCTCGACGCGCTGCCGCAGGAAGGGCGCGACGTCATTGCGATCTCGGTGTGGATCGAAAGGGAGGTCACGGCGCGGCTGCCCGACGTTCGCCCGCAGGACCTCGCGGAAGCCTGGCGCGCGCTGCTGTACCGTGCCCGCCTGACCGCTCACCACCGCGTAACGCGCGAGGAGCTTTCGGTGCGCGAGCATATGAGCACGATCCTGCGGCGGCTGGGCGAGCACCGCGTGCTGGAGTTCGCCGAGCTGTTCGATCCGGCCCGCGGAGTCGCGACGCTCGTGGTTACGCTGCTGGCCCTGCTCGAGCTCGCCCGCGAAGCGCTGCTCGACATCACGCAGTCGGAAAGCTTCGCGCCGATCTATGTCAGGCTCGCACATGGCCGATCCAACTGAGGCAAAACGAATCATCGAGGCGGCGCTGCTTGCGTCGCCCGACCCGGTGTCGCTCGGCGACCTGAAGCGGCTGTTCGAAGGCGAGCTGGGCGCTGACACGCTCAAGCGCCTGCTCATCGAGTTGCGCACCGACTGGAATGGCCGCGCGGTGGAGCTCGTCGAGCTGGCGAGCGGGTGGCGGTTCCAGACGAAGCCCGAGATGCAGTCGTTCGTCGAGCGGCTGCAGCCGGAAAAGCCGCCGCGTTACTCGCGCGCGGTGCTGGAGACACTGGCGATCGTCGCCTACCGGCAGCCGGTGACTCGCGGCGACATCGAAGACGTTCGCGGCGTCGCCGTCTCGCCGCAGATCATCCAGACGCTGGAAGCGAGGGGCTGGATCGACGTCATCGGTCATCGCGAGACGCCCGGGCGGCCCGCACTGTACGCCACCACGAAGACCTTTCTCGACGACCTCGGGCTGCGCGCGCTCTCGGAGCTGCCGCCGCTCGAGGAGATCGCCCAGACCCTTGCGCTCGAGCCCGCCTCCGCCCCGCCATCGCCGCAAGATCCCGCGGCCGTCGCTTCCGCGGCCGTCCGCGCCGATACCCACTGACCCGCGCGGCGAGCGCGTTCAGAAGCTGCTTGCCGCGGCAGGCTTGGGCTCGCGTCGCCAAATCGAATCCTGGATCGAGGCGGGTCGCCTCACCATCGCCGGGCGCATCGTCCGTCTGGGAGAACGGGCAGCGCCGGGAGTAGCGATCGAGCTCGACGGCAAGCCGGTCAAGCTTGCCGCGGTCGCCAGCCAGCCCCGCGTCATCGCGTATCACAAGCCGGTCGGTGAAGTGGTTACCCGCAGCGACCCTGAGGGCCGCCGAACGGTCTTCGAGCGCCTTCCGCAGCTGCAGGGTACGCGCTGGGTGGCCGTCGGCCGGCTCGACCTGAATAGCTCAGGCCTCCTTCTCTTCACCGACTCCGGCGAGCTGGCGAACCGCCTGATGCATCCTCGCCACGCGATCGAGCGCGAATACGCTGTGCGTGTTTCAGGGGAGTTGCCCCGGCAGACGCGGGAGCGGCTGCTCTCGGGGATCGAGCTCGAGGACGGCAACGCGAAGTTCGAGCGCATCGACGCCGGGGAAAAGGCGTCCGGGCTGAACCGCTGGTATCGCGTCACGCTCCTCGAGGGCCGCAACCGCGAGGTGCGCCGGATGTTCGAGGCTGTAGGCCTGCAGGTGAGTCGCCTGATTCGGATCCGGATGGGGTCCGTGAGCCTGCCCAGAGACCTCAAGCCGGGACGCTGGACCGAACTCGTGCAACCCCAGGTCGAAGAGCTCGGAAACGTTGCCCGATAAAAGGGAAAGCTGCTAAACTTCAAGAGTTTTAGCAGATGGGCTTCGGCCCATTTTTTGTTTGTGCGCGATCTACGATGAAGGCGCTCGAAGAAATCTTGCAGCCGACGCTTGGCGGAATGGGTTACGAGCTGGTCGACGTTCAACAGTCGAACGGCGGACGGCTGCTGCGCATCTTCATCGACAAGCCCGGCGGCGTCACGATCGACGACTGCGCCGGCGCTACTCGCCACCTGCAGCGGGTGTTCGCGGTCGAAGGCATCGACTACGACCGCCTCGAGATCTCTTCCCCGGGACTCGACCGTCCGCTGCGCAAGGCGTCGGATTTCGCGCGCTTCGCCGGCAGCCGGGTCGAGATGCGCATGCGCACTCCCGACGCGACCGGCCGCAGGAAATTCGTCGGCGTGCTGCGCGGCGCAGCGGACGACACGGTAAGCATCGAACTCGAAGGGCATATGGTCCAGCTCGCGCTGCCGGACGTGGAGCGCGCGAGGCTGGTTCCGGAACTGTGAGGGATTCGTGGCAGCGACGACTTTGAATACCGGGAATCGCGAGCTGGTGATGCTCGTGGACGTGCTCGCTCGCGAGAAGAACGTGCCGCGCGACATCGTGTTCAGCGCGCTCGAGATGGCGCTCGCATCGGCGACCAAGAAGAGATACTCCGAGGACATCGACGTGCGCGTGACGGTGGACAAGAACACCGGCGCCTACGAATCGTTCCGCCGCTGGAAGGTGCTGCCCGACGAAACGCCCGACTGGAATACGGCGCAGATGCTCTCGCTCGAGGAGGCGCAGGACCGCAAGCCTGACGCGGTGCTGGACGAATACATCGAGGAGCGGCTGGAGAACGTCGAATTCGGGCGCATCGGCGCGCAAGCCGCGAAGCAGGTGATCCTGCAGCGCATTCGCGATGCGGAACGCGAGCAGATCCTGAACGACTTCCTGTCGCGCGGCGACGAGCTGGTGACCGGCACGATCAAGCGCATGGAGCGCGGCAGCGCCGTGGTCGAGTCCGGCAAGCTCGAGGCACTGCTGCCCCGCGAGCAGATGATCCCGAAGGAGAACCTGCGCATTGGCGACCGCGTGCGCGCCTGGGTGATGAAGATCGACCGCGGAGCGCGCGGCCCCCAGCTGATCCTTTCGCGCACTGCGCCGCAGTTCATCATGAAGCTGTTCGAGCTAGAGGTTCCCGAGATCGAGGAACGGCTGCTCGAGATCAAGTCCGCGGCCCGCGATCCGGGCGTGCGGGCGAAGATCGCGGTGCACACCACCGACAAGCGGATCGACCCGATCGGCACCTGCGTCGGCATGCGTGGGTCGCGGGTGCAGGCGGTGACGCAGGAGCTCGCGGGCGAGCGCGTCGACATCGTGCTGTGGTCGGCAGACCCGGCGCAGTTCGTCATCGGGGCGCTTGCCCCGGCGGAAGTCAGCTCGATCCTGGTCGACGAGGAGAAGCATTCGATGGATGTCGTGGTCGACGAGGAGAACCTCGCGATCGCGATCGGCCGCAGCGGCCAGAACGTGCGCCTTGCCTCCGAGCTGACCGGCTGGACGATCAACCTGATGACCGAGGAAGAGTCGCAGAAGAAGCAGCAGGAAGAGTCGGGCCGGATCCGGAACCTCTTCATGGAGAAGCTCGACGTCGACGAAGAGGTCGCGGACATCCTGCTGCAGGAGGGCTTCGCGACGCTCGAGGAGGTGGCGTACGTGCCGATCAACGAGATGCTGGAGATCGATGCGTTCGACGAAGGCACGGTGAATGAATTGCGCAGCCGCGCCCGCAATGCGCTGCTCGTACAGGCGATTGCGAGCGAGGAGAGCATCGAGAACGTCGATCCGGAGCTGCTGAAGCTCGAGGGAATGGACAACGCGCTCGCCGCGAAGCTCTCGGCGCAAGGCGTAAAGACGCGCGACGACCTGGCCGACCTCGCGGTTGACGAGTTGTCGGAGCTGACCGGCGTTGACGCCGAGCGCGCGAAAGGTTTGATCATGGCCGCGCGCGCACACTGGTTCGAGGCGGCTCCCGCCGCGGATGCGGCGACCGGCACGCAGAAAGAGGCGCGGTAACGGATGGCGCACACGAGCGTCGCACAATTCGCGAGCGAGCTGAAGGTTCCGCCTTCGGTGCTGCTGGAGCAGCTGCGCGCTGCCGGAGTCGAGAAACGCGCTCCCGAGGATGCCCTGTCCGAACAGGACAAGTCGCGCCTGCTCGAGCACCTGCGCCGCGCGCACGGCTCGACCGAATCGAAGAACAAGATCACGCTGACGCGCCGGCAGACGAGCGAGATCAAGAAGTCCGACTCGATGACCGGCAAGGCGCGCACCATCCAGGTCGAGGTGCGCAAGAAGCGCGTGTTCGTAAAGCGCGACGCGCCCGAGCCCGTGCCGGTCGAGGTGCCCGTTCCCGCCGTTGCACCGCCAGCGCCGGCCGCGCCCGCGATCGACACCCGCGAGCTCGAGCTGCGCAAGGAGGAAGAGCGTCGGCAGCAGCAGCTCGCCGAGCTGCAGGCGCAGGAGCTGCGCGAGAAGCAGGAGCGCGAGCGCCGCGAAGCCGAGCAGAAACAGGCCGAGCGTGAGGCGCAGCGCGCCGCCGCCGCGCCGCAGGCTCCCGGAGCCGCCCCGGCGCCGGGCACGGAAGGCACTCTGCACGCTCCCAAGCCCAAGGAAGGCGACCATAAGGCCGACAAGAAGGCGAAGAAGGCCAAGCCGACCACGATCCTCAAGGGCGATAACGTTCGCAGGCGCACGATCAAGACGCGCGGCGACGTCGGCGGCGGCGTGGCGGGATGGCACGGGCCGAAAGGCGGGAGCCACCGCAGAATCGCCAGTGCAGATCAGCCGACGTTTACCCCGCCGAGCGAGCCGGTTGTGCGGGAAATCGCGGTGCCCGAGACGATTACGGTTGGCGAGCTTGCGCACCGGATGTCGGTGAAGGCCGCCGAAGTCATCAAGGTGCTGATGAAGCTGGGCTCGATGGTCACGATCAACCAGGTCCTCGACCAGGAGACCGCGATGATCGTCACCGAGGAGATGGGTCACAAGGCGAAGCCCGCGAAGCTCGACGATCCCGAGGCGTATCTGGTCGAGGATCCGGAAGCCGGCGGCGAAGAGGCTGCGCCGCGGCCGCCGGTCGTCACCGTGATGGGCCACGTCGACCATGGCAAGACCTCGCTGCTCGACTATATCCGCCGCACCAAGGTTGCCGCGGGTGAGGCCGGCGGCATTACGCAGCACATCGGCGCCTACCACGTCGAGACGCCGCGCGGCGTGGTGACGTTCCTCGATACGCCGGGCCACGAGGCGTTCACGGCGATGCGGGCGCGCGGCGCCAAGGTCACCGACATCGTGATTCTCGTCGTCGCGGCCGACGACGGCGTCATGCCGCAGACGATCGAGGCGATCAACCACGCCAAGGCTGGCGGCGTGCCGCTCGTCGTTGCGATCAACAAGATCGACAAGCACGAGGCCAACCCGGAGAAGGTCAAGCAGGAACTCCTCAGCCACGGCGTGGTGCCGGAGGAGTTCGGCGGCGAATCGCCGATCGTGCCGCTCTCGGCGAAGACCGGGGAGGGCGTCGATGCGCTGCTCGAGCGGGTGCTGCTGCAGGCAGAGGTCCAGGAACTGAAGTCCGCCGTCAACGTACCGGCAAAAGGGGTCGTCATCGAGGCACGGCTCGACAAGGGCCGGGGCCCGGTCGCGACCGTGCTGGTGCAGTCCGGCACGCTGAAGCGGGGCGATGTCGTGCTCACCGGGGCGGTCTACGGCCGCGTGCGCGCGATGCTCGACGAAAACGGCAAGCCGGTGCAGTCCGCCGGACCTTCGATCCCGGTCGAGATCCAGGGCCTTTCGGACGTCCCGCTCGCGGGCGAAGAGATGGTCGTGCTCTCCGACGAGCGCAAGGCTCGCGAGATCGCGCTCTTCCGCCAGGGCAAGTTCCGCGACGTCAAGCTTGCGAAGCAGCAGGCGGCGAAGCTGGAGAATATTTTCGAGCAGATGGGCGAGGGCAGCGGGAAGAAGACGCTCGCGCTGGTGCTCAAGGCCGACGTGCAGGGCTCGCAGGAAGCGCTGGTGCATGCCCTCACGCGGCTGTCGACCGACGAGGTCAAGGTCGTCGTCGTGCACGCGGGCGTTGGCGGCATCACCGAGTCGGACGTCAACCTGGCGATGGCG
>Ga0068859_100002866_pt1 | contig 17499 bp, 13 predicted proteins | sample KBSSwiS22_FD_66585 | JGI IMG/M metagenome (GOLD analysis project Ga0068859, IMG submission 66585) | Switchgrass rhizosphere microbial communities from Kellogg Biological Station, Michigan, USA - KBS Switchgrass S2-2 | ecosystem: Host-associated > Plants > Roots > Rhizosphere > Soil ...
CGCTTCGCCGACCGTCTCGACGGGAACGCTCACGGTGATCTTTTCGTTCTCAGCGACTTCGTGGAAATCGACATGGAGGACTTTGCCGTCGACCGGGTGATGCTGGATCTCCTGGACGAGCGCGAGGCGCTTGGCCCGGGCGTCGTTCTCGATGGCGAGGTCGACGAGGAGGTTCTCGGAAACGTGGTGGTGCAGCAGGTCACCGATCTCTTTGGAATTGATCTCGAGGTTCTGCGGTTTGGCCTGGCCGCCGTAGATGGTGGCGGGCACGCGGCCGTTGGCGCGCAGTTGTTTGACTTGGCCGCGACGCATCTGCGTGCGCGGATAGGCTTTCAACGGAACTGATTTCATTTTGTAAATTGATCTTGCGTACGGCTACCAAGCTTAACTCGTCCGGCCGCCTTTGAATTCAAAAAGCGAGTTGACCGACGAATTGCTGTTGATCCGCTTGATAGCTTCGCCCAACAATCCCGCCACTGACAACGTCGTGATTTTCACACCGTCAATCGGCGGGCGTTGGACTGTATCAGTTGTTATCAATTCGTCAATGGCTGATTTTCGCAATCTTTGGATGCCCGTTTCGCCCAAAATCGCGTGGGAAACGCAGGCGATCACGTTTTTGGCCCCTTTTTTCTTCAATAACGACGCGGCTTCCGTCAGGGTCCCGGCCGTTTCCGTCAGGTCGTCCACGATCAACACGTTCTTGCCCTTGATCTCGCCGATCACCGCCATGGACTCCACGTCCGTGGCGCTTTTGCGCCGTTTGGCCACGATCGCCAGGCCCGCCTCCAGCGTCTGCGAATAGGCATGGGCCATCTTCAACCCCCCGGTGTCCGGGCTCACCACCACCAGGTCGGTCAATTTTTTCTTCTTCAGGTAGTCATACATCACCGGCGCCGCGTAGAGATGATCGACCGGGATATCGAAGAACCCCTGGATCTGCTGGGCGTGCAGGTCCATCGTCAACAGGCGGTTCGTCCCGGAGGCGACCAGCAGGTTGGCGACGAGTTTGGCCGTGATGGGGACGCGCGGCTGGTCTTTGCGGTCCTGGCGCGCATAGCCGTAGAACGGCATCACCGCGGTGATCCGCTTCGCGCTGGCGCGCCGCAACGCGTCGATCATGATGAACAATTCCATCAGGTGATGGTTCGTCGGCGGCGACGTCGGCTGGACGACGAAGACCTCTTCGCCGCGCACGTTCTCCTCGATCTTGACGAAGGTCTCGCCGTCGGGGAACGGTTTGATGGTGCATTTGCCCAGGTCCATCCCGATGGATTTGCAGATGGCTCGGGCCAGGGGTTCGTTCGCGGTGCCGCTGAAAATTTTCACGATTGTTAGATTCGGGTTAAAAATGAAAAACCGCCGCGATGGGCGGAGAGTCGCCACGACTTTAACAACGAAGAAGGTTCGCGCAAGGCGAAATTGTTCACCGCTCGATGAACCCGGCCGGAATCCCGGCGATCGGCTGCACCTCGACGTCCCGATAGTAGATTTCCGCGCCTTCGGTCTGCAGGCTGATCGCCCCCGACCGCAACGGCACGGGCTCGGGCCCGCCCAATTGCCGGGCATCATGCAATCGCATCACCACCTTGCCGTTGACCACGTGGATGCTGTCGCCGTTGAAAACCACCAGTTCGAGCGTGTTCCATTCGCCTTTCGGCTTCTCCGCGTCCTCCCGCTTCACGCAACGGCCCAACGCCGGCGGCTTTTGCACAAATAATGTGTTGGTCCCCGCGGGATCGTAGATCAGCCGCGGCCGGCCCTTGGCATCCGGCGCCATCGGGACGGCCGGCACGGTCACCTGGGTATCGCCGACGATGTAAAGGTCGCCGATGTCCTTTTCCTGGATCTGGAACTCGAGCGACCGCGGCCAGGTGTCGCTTTGGAAGCCGGGCTCGCCGTGGACGTAATACAGCAGGCCGGCGTCGCGCGGCGAATTGGTCCGCGAACCCCAGCGACGCTCGCCCCATTTCATCTGCAACCGGAGATGGAAGTTGGTGAAGGTCTCGACTGTCGTCAGCGTGCCGAAACCCTGCCCGGTCACGTGGACCGCGGGCCGGCCGTCGACGGTCTCGACGTTGAACACTTTCAGCGGGTCGCGATTTTTGCCGATGACTTCCTGGTAGACGCCGTTGGTCCCGCGTTTCATGCCGGGCACCTCCCAGGACGGATGCGGCCGGTTCAGGTACGTCTCCCAGCCGTTCAGGTTGGTGCCGTTCAACAGCGGACGCCACGGCGCATCGGCGGCGAAGGCGGCGCTCGAAAACAGAACGCCGGCGAGGAGACACAGAAAAAGGCGCATGATTGAAGCATACAAGGTGCGGCTGATTGCTCAATGTGAATTCAGTGACCGGCGGCTTGAAATTTCGGCACTCGTTTTCCGCCTATCAAAATCTTGTCTCGTTTCTTTGAATCCTGAACAATCCGCGGATGCGTTCATTTGTCCGTCTGGTCGTCGTGTGCTTCATTGTCATCGTGGCAAAGGAGACTCGGGCGCAATCGAAACCGCGTGTGCAGCAGGCGGCCCAGCCGTCGGCCGCGCTCGGCTACACCAACACCCCGATCATCCCCGGCACGACCTGGGGTGTCCATGACGGCACGCGCCCGCAACCGCGCATCGTCACCCCGGCCGCCACGTTCAGTCACATGGCCGCGGCGCCCTCGGACGCAACGGTGTTGTTCGACGGCGAAGACCTGTCCAAATGGGAAAGTGCCAGCAACGGCGTCGCGGTGGCGCCGTGGAAGGTCGAGAACGGTTATTTCGAGATCGTGCCGAAGACCGGGAGCATCCGGACAAAACAAACCTTCCCGCCGAATGTGCAATTGCACCTGGAATTCGCCACCCCCGCCGAACCCCACGGCACCGGCCAGGGCCGCGGCAACAGCGGCGTGCAATTTTACGGCCTGTACGAAGTGCAGATCCTCGATTCGTTCGACAATCCCACCTACCCCGCTGGCCAGGCCGGCGCGATGTATGGCCAGGCACCCCCGCTCGTCAATGCCAGCAAACCGCCCGGCGAATGGCAGACGTACGACATCATCTTCGAAGGCCCGCGCTGGGAAGGCACCAACCTCGTCAAACGCGCCAACGTCACCGTCTTTCACAACGGCGTCGTCCTGCATCATAAACGGGAATACATCGGCCAGGGCGACGGCAATGCCGGCCTGCCGCATAAGTCGCTCGCGGTTTATCCGCCGCCGCACGCACCCGACCTGTTCATCCAGTTGCAGGGCCATGGCAGCGCCGATCGTTTCCGGAATATCTGGATCCGCCCGCTCGGCGAATACGATAAATGATATGCGCTACCGGACCCTGGGAAAAACCGGCCTGAAGCCGTCCGTCATCGGCGTCGGCACCTGGCAATTCGGCGGCGAATGGGGCCGCGACTTCTCCCAGGCGGAAGTCGACGCCATCCTCGACGCCGCGGCCGAAGCCGGCATCAACCTCATCGACACCGCCGAATGTTACGGCCCCGACCACCTCTCGGAACGACTCGTCGGCGACTACCTTTCGCGCCGTGATCGTTCGAAATGGATCGTCGCCACCAAATTCGGGCATCACTTCAAGCGTTTCATGGATCGTGACGACGATTTCTCCGTCGCCGGCGTGCAACGACAACTGGACGCGTCGCTTAAAGCTTTGCGCACGGAGGTCATTGACCTGTACCAGTTTCATTCCGGTTCTGATGCATTTTTCCAGGATGGCGCGCTTTGGGATTTCCTGGCAAAACAAAAACAGGCGGGCAAGATCCGGCACATCGGCGTCTCCATCATGCAAAAAGGCAGCGAACGACAGGCGCAGGACGCGGCCCGGGTCGGCGCGGAAGCGTTGCAGGTCGTCTACAATCGACTCGATCGCCGGCCCGAGCAGATGTATTTCCCGCACGCGGAAAAAAATAACCTCGGCATCCTCGCCCGCGTCCCGCTCGCGAGCGGATTGCTTTCCGGCAAATACAAACCCGGCGCCACGTTCGCAGCCAATGATGTCCGGGCGACGTTCGACGCCGAGAAGATGAAACGCGACCTGGCCGAGGTGGAACGGTTGCAGCGCGAAGAAGTTCCCGCGGATGTTCCGATGGCGTCGTGGGCGATGGCCTGGTGCCTCAAAAATCCAATCGTGACGGCGCTGATCCCCGGCTGTAAAAATCCGGACCAGGTGAAAGCCAACGCCGCGGCTGCCGACCTCGTCAAAGCCTAAGCCGACGTTTCGGCATCCGCTTCGATCTCAAATCCAAGGTCATCGCGGCAGACATCACAACGCGCCGCCACCACCGGCAGCGCCTGTTGGCGGTTCACCGCGCACCAATCCCTGAACACCGGCAGGTAGGCGCGATGTTTGAAATACGCCACGGCGCGCGTGACGTCCTCAAAACGATATCCGCGCGAGCGCAGGATTGCGCCGACGACCTTCATCGTCTGTTCCACCTGTTCGACGATATCTTCCGGGAACATCGTTTCGCCACCGGGCGCGATGCTGGCCGTGCCGGACACAAACAATTGTCTGCCGGCCGTCGTCGAAAGCTCCATCGCCCGGCTGAACGAACTGCCGTAGTTGGGCGCAGGGCATTGTAACGGCGAGGCGATCTCGACGGCCACGGCCGTGTGATCGAGCGGTTGCATCGCCCGCGCGCGCAGGGTTAACGCAGCGCCGTCCGCATTGCGGGCGCCCACGCCGGTGCTCGCCGGGAGCGAACCCGTTCGAAACCGGATGCCGGAATAAAGGCGGTTCCGCGCGCGATTGAATTCCGGATACCACGAAAGGATGTCGTCCAGGAAAAACCAGGTCCGCATGACGTCGCTGATCGAAAAACCCGCCTTCACCAGGATGTCGTCCAGCCGTTCCAACGTCTGCGCCGTCTGGCCGCCGCGGTCCGATGACAATGATGCCGGCCCCAGGCCGCTGACCAGGCAATGGCGGGCGCCGCCGTATTCGAAGACCGAACCGACGATTGAGCCGTTGCAACGGATCCGTGCGACGGGGCCTTTGAAGCCCACGACCTGGATGCCGGCGACCGGCTGCCGCTCACAGGACTCGCCATCGACCCAGGCGATCGGCCAATCCAGCCGTCCAAAAACCCGTTTCACAGCGTCGTTGACCGTCCGCATCGAACGGGTCGAACCAAAGACAAGGACGTCGACGAAGGTGACATCTTCGCGGGCTTTGGCCATCCGCTGAACCAGGCCTTCAAGGCTTTCACCGGCTTGGAGTTGAAAGGTCAGGCAGCGTTCGGGGCCGCCATCACGCGATGAAACTGGCCGATTACCAGGCGTTTCCCCGACCAGATCTTCTGATTCGCTGTGTGGAAGCACATCGGTAGCCATATCCAACATCTACCACATCACCTCTCCACGGTCTTTTGACATTTATTGCGCGGCCATGACAATAAATGTGTAAAGAAGTTTTCGAAAATCTGGCGTCTAATGATGTAGATGCAGAAGTATTTTGCACGACCGGACCGTCTGCTGGTTTTGACGCTGCTCGCCATCACCTCCGCATCCGCTTTCGCCGCCACGACCGATCCATACCGGATCAACGCCCCCACGACCTCGACCAATCGCATCGATCAGTTGGTCTTTGTCCGGATGCCGGCGGCGCCGGCGGCGACCTGCTCCGACGCCGTGTTCGTCCGGCGCGTTTACCTCGATGTCATCGGCACCCTGCCCGCGGCCGACGACGCGAAGGAGTTCATCGCCGACCCAAATCCGGGCAAACGCGCGGCTTTGATCGAACGGCTGCTGGCCCGCGATGAATTCGCGGATTATTGGGCGATGAAATGGAGCGACCTGTTGCGGGTCAAAGCGGAATTCCCCATCAACCTCTGGCCCAACGCCGCGCAGTCGTATCATCGCTGGCTGCGCGATGCCATCCGGAAAAACATGCCCTACAACGAATTCGTCCGCGCCCAACTGGTCGCCAGCGGCAGCAATTTTGAGAACCCGCCGGTGAATTTTTATCGCGCGATGCAAAACAAGACGCCCGCCGGCATCGCCCGCACGGTCGCGCTCACGTTCATGGGTGTGCGCACGGAAAACTGGCCGGCCGACGACGAGGCCCGCCTCGCGCAGTTCTTTGCCAACGTCAGTTATAAGACGACCGCCGAATGGAAGGAAGAGATCGTGTTCTTCAATCCCGCTTCGACCAACACCGGCGCGCTGAACGGCGTGCCGCAAACGACGGCTTTTCCCGATGGCACAATCCTCACGTTGAAGCCGGATCGCGACCCGCGCGTGGCGTTCGCGGATTGGCTGGTCGCCGACCAAAATCCCTGGTTCGCCCGCAACATCGCCAATCGCACCTGGGCCTGGTTGATGGGCCGCGGCCTCATCGAGGAACCCGATGACATCCGGCCGGATAATCCGCCGTCGAATCCCGAACTGCTCGCCGGGCTGCAACAGGAACTGGTCGCGTCGCATTACGACCTGAAACATCTCTTCCGGCTCATCCTCAATTCCCGCGCCTACCAGCTTCCCGCCGTGGCGACCGGCGACACCGGTCACTTCGCCGGTTACCCGATGCGCCGGCTCGATGCCGAGGTGTTGATCGACGCCATCGACCAGGTCACCGGCAGCGTGGAAAGTTATTCCAGCGCCATCCCGGAACCCTACACGTTCATCCCCGACAACCTGCGTTCGATCGCCCTGCCCGACGGCAGCATCAGCAGCGCGTTCCTGGAGACGTTCGGACGGTCGCCGCGCGACACCGGCCGTGAAACCGAGCGCAACAACCACATCACGGCCGCGCAAAAGCTTTGGCTGCTCAATTCCACCCAGGTCCAGCGCAAGATCGATCGCAGCCCCCTGCTCGACACCGCCGTCAAAGGCAACAAGCCCCCGGCCGATGTCATCAGCGACCTTTACCTGCGGATCCTGTCGCGGTTTCCCACCGCCGAGGAGACCCAAATCGCGCGCGACTACCTCAAACGGCCCGGCATCACCCGCCGCCAGGCGCTGACCGACCTCACCTGGGCGCTGCTGAACACGTCGGAATTCCTTTATCGCCATTGAAATGGAGCGCTTATGAAAAAATATTTCAATTTCGAGAAGGAACGGCCGCGCATCAGCCGGCGTGAAGCCATCCGCCGTATCCTCCTTGCCACCGGCGGCCTGGCCTTGTCCGAACACCTGGCGTTCCACGCCTATGCCGTCCCGTCGATCGCCCGCGCCAAAGCGGTGATCCAGGTCTGGATGTGGGGCGGCCCGGCGCATCTCGACACGTTCGATCCCAAGCCCGAGGCCGGCGAAGCCTACTGCGGCCCGCTGGGCAAACCGATCGAGACCAACGTCCCGGGCATCCGCATCTGCGAACTGCTGCCGTCGCTGGCCAAACACGCCGACAAGTACTCGATCATCCGGAGTATGACACACGGGAGCTTCGGGCACGAAACCGCGTCGTACATGGTCCAGACCGGGCGGCAACCGGGCAGGCGGCTCGTCTACCCGTGCGCCGGCGCCGTCACGTCGTTGTTCAAAGGTTATGACGCCGGCTACAAGGGATTGATCCCGCCGTACGTGGTGTTGACCGAACCGCAGGGCCGCTTTGACGAAGCGGGATTTCTGGGCACGCGTTACCGGCCCTTCGCCACCGGCGGCAACCCCGCCGCGACGCCGTTCGCCGTCGAAGGCGTCGTCACGCCCGGCATCACCGCCCAACGGCAAAAAGACCGGCGCGACCTGCTCCGTCAACTGGACACACTGGGACATGCCTTGCCGGCCGACCCGCAGATCGTCGCGGCGACGCAGGCCGAGAACATGGCCTACGACATGATCCTGGGCGACGGCGCGAAAGTGTTCGATCTCTCCGAAGAAAAGCCCGAACTGCGCGATCGTTACGGCCGCAATAAATTCGGGCAATCGTGCCTCGTCGCCCGCCGCCTGGTGGAGCGCGGCATCCCGTACGTCACGATCAACTACGGCGGCTGGGATACGCACAAAGAAAATTTCCAGACCATGCGCCGGCAATTGCCCGAATTGGACGCCGGCATGTCGACCCTCCTGGCAGACCTGGCGTCCCGCGGGCTCCTCGACAGCACGGTGATCTGGTGGGGCGGCGAATTCGGCCGCACACCCAAAGTCCAATGGGAAGCGCCCTGGAACGGCGGTCGCAATCATTGGGGCAAAGTGTTTTCCGCCGTCGTCGCCGGCGGCGGTTTCCGCGGCGGCCAAGTCGTCGGCGCCTCCGATGCGCGCGGCGAAGAAGTCAAAGACCGACCGGTCTATCCCGTCGACCTCATCGGCAGCATCTACCAGCTTATGGGGATCGATTTTGCCGCGAAACTCCCGAACCCCGAAGGCGTGCCGACGCCGGTCATGCCGGCGCCCGACGAAAACATCAAATCCGCCGGCCTGCTCAAGGAAATCATGCCCGCATGAACATCCGCATCATCCTGATGTTGCTCACGTTCGCCGCCTGGCGAACGCAGGCGCAGCCGCACATTGCCTATATCTATCCCGCCGGCGGGCAAATCGGGACCACGTTCCAGATCGTCATCGGCGGTCAAAACCTCACGTCCATCTCCAATGCGCTGGTCACGGGCGACGGTGTCCGGGCAACGGTGCTCGAACGCAACCGGCCGATGGGCCAAAAAGAATTCACCGACGCGCGGGATCGATTGAAAGTGTTGCAGGATAAATTCCAGGCGACCCGGCGTTCACCCGGCGGCACGAATGTTTGGACCGCGGCTGACGCGACCGAGCAGGAACAGCTTCGCCAAAGAATCCTCAAAAATCCGCCCAACCGGAAAGGCAACCCGGCGATGATCGAAACCGTCACGCTGCAGGTCGCCATCGCCAACAATGCTCCCGCCGGCGACCGCGAGATCCGCCTGGCATCACCGAACGCGCTTTCCAATCCGATGAAATTTTGCGTCGATACATTGCCCGAAATCTCGCGCCCGGCGGCGCACGCGGGGAACCCGGACCTTGAACCGCTATTGGTCAAGCTCGGCAAAACGGCGACCCCCGCGGGCACCCCAAAATATGAGACCACCGTCCCCCTGCCCGTCACGCTCAACGGCCAGATCATGCCCGGCGGAGTCGACCGTTACCGGTTCACGGCCAAAGCCGGCCAACAACTCGTCATCATCACCAGCGCACGCGCGTTGATCCCCTATCTTGCGGATGCCGTGCCCGGGTGGTTCGAAGCCACGCTGACGGTCTTTGATCCCGACGGCAAAGAGCTGGCGAACCAGGAACGGTTCCAATTCAAACCCGACCCCGTCCTGCATTTCGAAGCGCCGCGCGATGGCGATTATGTCGTCGAGATCCACGACTCCATCTTCCGCGGACGCGAAGATTTCGTCTATCGCCTCACGATCGGCGAATTGCCGTTCGTCACCGGCATCTTCCCCACGGGCGGCAAGGCGGGCGAAAAGACGAAGGTCACCCTCGCCGGCTGGAACCTGCCGGACAAGGTGTTCGTCCGCGACAATTCACCTTCCGCGCCCGGCATCACGCCGTTCTCCGATACGTTCAACACGATGCCTTTCGACGTCGACGATTTGCCGGAATGTTTTGCGACCGGTTCCGCCAATTCCGTTGAGACAGCGCAGGTCATCGCGGTGCCGGCCATCGTCAACGGCCGGATCGCCTGGCCCGGCGAAAGCGATGTGTTCAAGTTCGAAGGCCGGGCCGGGCAACAGATCGTCGCCGAAATCATGGCGCGACGGCTGGATTCGCCGCTCGATTCGTTCCTGCGCCTAGTCGATGCCGCAGGAAAACAATTGGCGGCCAACGACGATTTTGAGGACAAAGGTTCCGGCCTGGAAACACATCACGCCGATTCGTATTTGATGGCGACGTTGCCGGCGGACGGCATTTATTATCTCCATCTCAACGATATCCAGGGCAAGGGTGGGTTGGATTTCGCCTATCGGCTCCGGGTCAGCGAACCGCGCCCGGACTTCGCGTTGCGGCTGGTGCCATCGAGCCTGGCCATCCGCGCCGGCATGAGCGTCCCGGTGACCGCCTACGCCCTGCGCAGGGATGGATTCACCAATGCCATCGATCTCCGGCTGGATGACGTTGCCGGCCTGGCGTTGAGCGGGGCGCGGATCCCGGAAAACCAGGATAAAGTGCAATTCACCGTGAAAGCCTCGCCACAGATCGCCGGAAAGACGTTCCACCCGAAGGTGACCGGCACAGCCGTCATCGATGGACAGGCAGTCGTCCGTGCCGCGGTGCCGGCCGATGACATGATGCAGGCGTTCGCGTATCGGCACCTGGTCCCGGCGCAGGAGCTGGCCGTCGCCGTGGTCGGCGCATCGCGACCGGGAGCGAAGGATTCTGTCCGGATCATCAGCGCGACGCCGGTGAAGATCCGTCCGGGCGGAACGGCCCGGGTCGTAGTCGCAACTCCGGCCAATTTCAACAGCCAGTTCAATTTCGGCCTGCGCGGCGCGCCGGAAGGCATTTCCCTCGCCACCAATACCGCGGCCGCCAATGGCATTGAACTGGTCATTGCCGCCGACGCGGAAAAGGTCATCACCGGAACGAACGGCAACCTGATCGTCGACTTGTTCCCTAAAAACCCGCCCGCGGCCGCTCCAAAAAAGAACAACATGGCGCCGAAGGCCGCCTCAACCCTGCCGGCGATCCCATTCGAAATCACGGCGAATTGACCAAAGAAACCGCGGACGGCCGGATGATTTTTCATGTGCGCGAAACGTTTTGAAGCGCCCCCGCGCTGAACACCTCGCGATACGACAACCCACTGGGACAAACCGAAACCGCTGCCTCGCTTTGTTGGAGCGAAAATATTTTTATTCCGTCCAATCAGTAGATGAATCCGCCAGCCAACTCGACCTGGAAAAAATCGTTCCTCCGGCTCGTAATGGCAGTCAGCTGTTTCCACGGCGCCTACGCTTCCGTCCGGTACCCCGCGCTCGGACTACTGATCTTCGGCTACGCATATTTCCTAGTCCGGTTGACCGACCAACCAACGGTCAAACGCGCTTTTTACTTCGGACTGGCCGCGGGGTTCCTGTGCGCCGCACCGCAATTATTTTTCTTTTGGACGATCTTTGGGCCGGCGGCGATCGTCCTTTGGCTCGTGTTCGGGTTCTGGACCGCACTGTTCGCCGCGATGGCCTGCGGCAGCCTCCACCGCTGGAAAATGAAAGCGATGTGGCTCATCCCCATCCTCTGGACGGGCGTCGAATACTTCCGCAGCGAATTGTATTATCTGAAATTTTCGTGGCTGAACATCGGGTATGCGTTGCAATTTCCTATCGCCGGAATGTACGGGATCGGGTTTTTTCTGTTCCTGCTTGTCATCCTTGGCTCATGGATACGGAGAATTCAGGTTTCGCTTTTTCAACTGCTGCTGATAACCGCGTTACTCGCCTTCCTGCTTGCTCTTTTACTTCCCGCGCTCGCAACAAGCAAAAACCGGTTTCGTAGAGGGCCAATGATTCCGATAGTCGGCGTCCAACTCGAATTCCCGCCGCAAAACCTCCTTCCCAGGATGCTCGACCAGGCTTTGGCGAAGAACACCAACGCGCAGATCTTTGTCCTGAGCGAATACACCCTCGATGGCGGCGTTCCCGACGCGTTAAAAGACTGGTGCCGGACGAATTCGCGTTACCTCGTCATCGGCGGCAAAGATATCGTCACCAACCACATTTACTACAATACCGCCTTCGTCGTGAGCACCAACGGCGACATCGTCTTCCAGCAGGCCAAAAGCGTGCCGATCCAGTTCTTCGACGACGGGTTGCCGGCGCCGCAACAGAAGGTCTGGGATTCGCCATGGGGCAAGATCGGCATCTGCATCTGTTACGACCTGAGCTACACGCGCGTGACCGATGAACTGATCCGGCAAGGCGCGCAATTGCTGATCGTGCCGACAATGGATGTGTCCGATTGGGGAAAACACCAACATGAACTGCATTCGCGGGTGGCGCCGGTGCGCGCGGCGGAATATGGCATCCCGATCTTTCGTCTCGCCAGTTCAGGGATCTCCCAGGCGATCAACAGCGGAGGTGCCGTCGTCGCCCGGACTCCGTTTGATAAACAAGGTGAAGTCCTTTTCGCCAGGCTTCCGCTGCCTTCGCGCGGCGCCCTTCCGCTGGACCGGTTCCTTGCGCCGGCCTGCACCGCCATCGCCGCCGTCCTGTCAGCCGCGCTGCTCTTCCTTGCCTGGAAAGACAAACGAACGCGGACGAAACCTGAGCCGTCGCGGTGACGAGGTTCTGACCGTCTTCTGTTCCATTTTCAGGCTTTCCACTTTTTCGATTTTCGATTTGAGCCTTCTTACGTCGGCTGCTACGGACAAACTTTCCGATATTTGTCCACCGCCGCGCCAATGCCCGGTTTGTCCTGAAAAGCCAGGTCTTTGTAAAGCGTCGGGCATTCAGGATGCGCTTCCTTCAACGCACGCCATTCTTTCCAAAGATCATCATACCGCGCGATCGCTGAAGACAATCGGTCGCAATCGTGATGCCCGGACCGATCGCCCATCTGCCCATAAAGCAGGATCGCCCAGACCTGTTCGAAGATGGAATATTTGATCCGGCCGTACGCGCATGAAGTTTCGACGAACGCCTGCGTCTGTGGATCCGCGAAATGGATCTCGTGGGCCAGCGCCTCGATCCTCTGCCAATCGGCGACCGCCTCGGCCTTTTCCGCCAACGCTTCCGCGACCAGGTTGTTCGTGACGAACACGTCCAGCTTCAGCGCCGCCATAAAATCATCACGTGCCCACCAAAGGTTCACCGGCTTGGTCAGGCTGCACTGGCCGCGCAGGACCGCGGCGGCCGACAATAAGTTCAATTCCCGGAATTTCGCCGCGTCATCTCCCGTCAGATGAAGCTGTTGGGCCGCGAATTCGTTGAAAATCTCCTCTTCGCTGCGTTTCGGGTCTTCTATGTATTTGGCGATGACATACGCGTTGAGCGCACACCACAGTTCATTCGTGATGTACGGTCCTTCCCAGCCGCCGCCGCGCGACCAGGTCCAAAGACCGGCGAAGTGTGGGTTCCCGACGATGTCCCGCAGCCCGCGCGGCTGACCGGGCTTCATCAGCTGCGCATATTCTTCCCAGCCATTGATCACGCCGTCGCCGATATAGAATGGATGCGCGCCTTTGCCGTACGCCTCGCGCTGGCATTGGACCTCGACGATCTGCCGGTGCCGGCCGATGCCGAGCGTCGGGTTGAACGGCGTCATCCGCAGAAAATCGCCGGCCTGGTGTTTGATCGAAAAGATGAGGTGCGGATGCGGTTCGATCGCATCAGTCACCTTCAGGTAATAATCCGGGTTGACGTGGAAATTGTTCCCGAAATCCCACGTGCGATAGAACAACATCTTGCCGCGCTTCACGCAGACCTCGTCGCGCAGGATCTTTAACAGCGTGATATGGTCTTCAGGCCCGCGCAGGATGGCCGTGTTGCCCTGGGCGAGCTTTTCGTTCTCGACCGCGCTGGCGGCATGATACGGCGTGTCGTGCAGGTACATCTCACCCGTCCGCACGACGATGCCATCCAGGTCCGGGCAACGATCAAACAATTCCGACACCTGCGCGCGCAAGAGCCTTTGCGTCATCGGCCGCTGCAGGTCGATCCGCCCGCGCTCATCGCAAACCTCGTCCTTGAACCGGGCGACGACCGTTTTCGGCAGCATGATGAATTGCATGTAGCCGTAGGCGTTGATGCGGGCGGCGTGCGCCGCGGCGGCTTCCCGCTCCACTTCGCGCGCTTCGTCCTCGATCCAGGTCCGCGCGTCGCTGCCGGCGGCCAAAACGCCCGGCGCCACGGCATCGAAGGTCTCGCACGCGTCCACCTCCGTGAGCAGGATCTGGCCGTTGTAACCCCAAGCGGCGAGATGATGGGGATCGCGAAACGCCGTGGCCTGGGGCGGTTCACCCGGGTTTTTTGGCGCGGAATCGATAAGGAAACGGGCGGGGAATTTCGCCGACGATTTCGCCGGCCCGGAAGCGCAGCCGGTGAACACGACTGTCGAAAACATCAACGCCGCCAGGACGACGGTGAAACGGGAGAAATTCACGCCACGTTGTAGCATGGCCGATGTCCGGAGCCTATCCGTTTTTCTTCGACGCGTCGGTCATCTCGATGTTCAACGCCGGCGCGTCCCCTTTTTTGTCTTTGCCGAAATAGATCGTCTGGTGCGGGAACGGGATCTCGATGTTCAGCTCGTCGAATTTCTCCTTCATCCGGCGGTTGAATTCCCGGGTGATGCGCCATTGCTGGATGGGTTTGGTCATGATGCGGCCCTTGATGACCACGGCCGAATCACCGAATTTGTCCAACCCCGCCACTTCCAACGGCGCCAGCATATCGTCCTTGAACGCGGCGTCCTGGCGGAGCTCTTCGTCGATGGCTTTCAACACCCTGATGACGTCGTCGACGTTTTCGCGGTAACCCACGCCCACGTCGAAGACCGCGTAGGAATAGTCCTTGGTCATGTTGGTGACGACGTCGATCTTGCCGTTGCGGATGTAGATGACGTTCCCGGCGTAATCCCGCAGCACGACCATGCGCAGGTTGATCCCCTCGACCAGGCCGCTTTGGTCGTTGATCTTCACGACGTCGCCGACGCGGATCTGGTTCTCGATCAGGATGAAGAAGCCGGCGAAAAAGTCCTGGACCATGTTCTGGGCGCCGAAACCGATGGCGATGCCGGCGACGCCGGCGGCGGTGAGCGCCGGCCCGATCGGCAGGCCGAATTGTTGCAACAACATCATCGAGGCCACCGCGATCACCAGGACACGCAACAGCCACAAGATGACGCGGCCGAGGGTGCTGGCGCGCTTCTTATATTCCACGTCCGCGTGCCGTCGCTCGATCAGCGCTTCGATCCGGCGCGTCGCCAGGCCCACGACGTTCAGGAGCACCAGCGTGACCAGGATGATCAGGACCGCCTTGAGCCCGTCCGTCAACAGCCATTGCTCGATGTGGTTCCAATACGCGTCAAAATCAAATCTCATACGCCAGAAAATCTATGGCCACGACGCCGGGAAGCAAACGGAATCGTCCATTGTATTTTTGCCCCGACCGCGTTATGTTCGCCGCCGTCACCCGGTTCCAGCCAACCGTTATGCCAATCTCATCTGTCGTCGACCAAGCCAACCAGCGGATGCGCACCGTCGTCACCGGACCCGTCACCGTCAAAGAGATCCTCGGGCATCTCGAGACCGCGCAACGGGAAAAATTGTTGTCGTTCGCCGAATTGATCGATGCCCGCCGGGCCGGCCCGCCCTACCTTTCCACCGAAGAGATCTGGACCGCGGCGACCGCCGTCCGCAACACCAAATTGCCCGCCGACCTGGGGCCGCGCGCGGTGGTGGTGGACGACCTCACGATGTTCGGGTCGGTGCGGATCTTTTCCACGATCCTCTCGGGTTACTTCCCGATCAGCGTGTTCCGGGACGAGCCGTCGGCGATGGCGTGGCTCGCCGACCGGGCGAACGTCTAGCGCGCGATCCAGCCGCCGCCCACCACGAGATCGTCCTGGTAGAACACCGCCGCCTGCCCCGGAGTGATCGCGCGTTGCGGCGTGTGCAGTTTCACCTTCACCGCGCCGTTGCCGGCCGGCGCGATTGTCGCGGTCGTCCCCGGATGATTGTACCGGATCTTCGCCGTCACCACCATCGGCCCGGCCAAGCGGTCGAACGGATGCCAATTGCAGTTCGTCGCGATGAATTCGTCGCGGTCCAGGGCCGATTCGTCGCCCACGACGACGCGGTTGGTCTCCGGATCCAATTCGACGACGTAGACCGGCTTGGGCGTGGTGAGGCCGAGGCCTTTCCGCTGGCCGATCGTGTAGAATTCGATGCCGTCGTGCTGGCCGAGCACGGTGCCGAAGATGTCGACGATCTCGCCGCGATGTTTTTGCACCAGGTTCGCCTGCCGCAGGAAGCCGCCGTAATCGTTATCGGGCACGAAGCAGATCTCCATGCTCTCTTCCTTGTCGGCGGTCTTGAGGTTGCAATGCCGCGCGACCTCACGCGTGTCGCTCTTGGTCTTTTCGCCGAGCGGAAACAATGCGCGCGCCAATTGATCCTGCCGCAAGGAGAACAGGAAATAACTCTGGTCCTTGCGCAGGTCGCGCCCGCGCTTCAACAGATATCTCGTAGCAGCCGAGGTAACGAGGCTCTGATTGGGGTCCGGGGTCTGGGGTCTGGCGTCCGGGGTTTTAGATTTTTCGATGCGCGCAAAATGTCCGGTCGCGATGAAATCCGCACCCAATTGGTCGGCGCGATCGATGAGGCGCCCGAACTTCAGGTTCTGGTTGCACATCACGCACGGATTCGGCGTCCGGCCGGCTTTGTATTCGTCGGCAAAATATTGGATGACGTATTTCTGGAATTCCGCGGCCTCGTCGATCAGGTAATACGGCACCCCCAGCTTGTCGCACACGGCGCGGGCGTCGGTGACCGCCTGCGGTCCGCAGCATTTGTCCTCGGCGCGATTGACACAGTCCTGCGGCCAGAGCTTGAGGGTGATGCCGATGACGTCGTAGCCCTGCTCCAGCAAAAGCGCCGCCGTCGCCGAGGAATCGACTCCTCCGCTCATGCCGCAGACCACGCGCTGTTTCTTCGGTGCGACCACAGTGGGACATTATACAATGCGCGGGCGTCGTGTAAAATGGTTTGAGTAAATGGCCGGAGATGTTGAATTTACGGCGCTTTTTTTATCACCACGACTTGGCCGGTCTCGCGGGTTTCGATTTGGTCGACGAGGTTGAAACGTTTGTTGAGCTCGGATTCCAATGTAGCCCACCAATGAGGTTGATAGGTGACGATGAAGTCGTATTTGTCTTTGGGCAGGTCGGCGGGAAAGATGAGTTTGAGGGATGAATTTTTTTGAGACCAGATCGTCGTATAGAGCTCTTCGATCGTCTGGCCCCTCGCTAAATACCGGCTCTTACCAAAACTGAAATACGGACGGGTCGTGGCGGGCAGTGTCGATGGTTGAAGTAGAAAAATGGGCGGCACCCGATCAAAGGATTGCGAATACGGTCTCCAAATCCAATCGCCGGGATAGTTATTCGCAATTGCTTTCGGTTTAACAAGTTTCTTTACCGTGAGAGTGGTTGCGCCAATTGCCAGAAGTGCCACGATGCCAACCACGGCAGCCGTCTTAATTTTTGTCCAGGTCATAATTTTTAATGCTCCTTTCGCCAGGGTTAAGGTCGAACCAAATGCCACCGCGCCTTTGGCCAGCGCGACCGCGGTCACGGTTTTTGCCAATGCGGCGGGCGCGACCTGGATGGAATTGCCCACAATCGCCGTCGAAATGGCAGCAGCGCTGGAATCGACGCCGTGTCTTGCAAAAAATTTCCGCAGTTTTTCCACCGCGCGCAAAACCCGGCGTTGGGCCGCTGCCTCCGTCATGTTCAATGCGGCCGCCACGTCGCTCAGGTCCTTGTCTTTGAAAAAGCGAAGCACCACCGCGTCGCGATCTTTTTGGCCCAGGCGCGCCATGGCGTCGTCCAGCAACGGGGCCAGCTGGACCCACAACGTTTCATCACCGGATTCCTGAA
>Ga0068859_100002869_pt1 | contig 17490 bp, 16 predicted proteins | sample KBSSwiS22_FD_66585 | JGI IMG/M metagenome (GOLD analysis project Ga0068859, IMG submission 66585) | Switchgrass rhizosphere microbial communities from Kellogg Biological Station, Michigan, USA - KBS Switchgrass S2-2 | ecosystem: Host-associated > Plants > Roots > Rhizosphere > Soil ...
AGGAGGCCGCCGCAGAGGATCTCGACGACGCCGTCCAGGTAGGCGAAGAAGCTCGGCGCGGGTATGCCGATCTTGTCGAAGCGACCCGGTCCGAGTTTGTGCGGGTAGACGAACTTCTGGATGCCCTCCGAGAGGAAGACCGCGCCGACGAGCAGCCGGACGAGGATCAAGGGGGCCGGCCCGTCGGCCTTCAGAACGCGCCCGAGCTCCGGCACTCGTAGTCCTTCCCGGCCCAGTGCTGGGCCCGGCCGGCGGCGGTCCGTGTCCTGTCCCGGAGCGGCGGCCCAGCCCAAACCGTCGGATCGACTCGACGGGGTTTCGCCTTCGAGGACCTCACCGAACCGGTTCGGTACGCGACCGCGTTGACACTCAACGTAAAGGACGATGGGCGAGATCGCATCCGCCCGAGCTGATCAGCGCGGCTGGCCGGGGCGGCCCGTCGTGAACCGGCAAGGTCGCCGGGTCGCGCGTCGGAGCACCGGCGCAAGGGCGAGGTCGCGGGACACGGGTTGAGGGCGCCTGGATGAGGACCGCCACCGGCACGCGCCCCCTCCAGACCTGTCGTTATCCAGATCTATACGTCACCGCCGACAGGCGTGACGGAGGTGGCACATCGGGTATGGACACGGACGGCGATGGATCGCGCACGACAGGTTAGTCACCGCTGCGCCGGGCATCGATCTCGCGGTCGTCGGCACAGCGGGCAGGGAGGCAGGATGACGAGATCGCGCCGGAGTTCTCCGCACGACGACCGCCTTCGGGACGTTCGTTCGGACGATGACGCCCAGCTGTCCCCAGAGCCGTTCACATCCGACCTGACGGTCACGTCCACCACGACGGCGTCGTCCTACGAGTCCGAACCTGCGTTCATCGGACGGTCCGGGGAAATGCCGGCTGATATCCGCTCCTCGGCGGCGGCGCCGCCACCGGCCGTCTGGCCGTCGACGACCCGCACCTCGACGACGGCCGACTGGCACACGATGGAGCCCCATCGAGTCGAGATCGGTCCCGCGCTGCCTATGGGCGGTCCCGCCCTGTCTATGGGCAGGGGCGGGGGCGCCGAGGTCGACGGTCGCGTCGAGACGCGCCCGGCCCGCCCATCCACCGGGGCCCTGATAGCCGACGTCGCGAGCGACCTGTCGACACTGGTGCGCCAGGAGGCCAAGCTCGCCAGGGCCGAGATGCGGCAGTCCGCGAGCCGGGCCGGCAAGGGCACCGGGATGTTCGGCGCAGCCGCCGGCGCCGGGCTGTTCTCGCTTCTGTTCGTGCTGCTCGCGGCCATGTTCGGCCTCTCAACCGTCATGGCGCCCGGCTGGGCGGCTTTGATCGTCGGCGCTCTCCTGCTTGTGTCCGCCGCAGCCGTTGGGCTGGTGGGCCGAGCGCAGGTCCGGAAAGTACATGCGAAGCCGACGCAGACCGTTGAGACACTGAAGGAAGACATGCAGTGGGCGCACGGCCTGCGGAAATAGCTCATAAATCGAGCGGGCTGCGAGCGGGTGCCCTCATGCCGGACGGGTGAAGAAGCGAACGAGCGCTCGACCGGTCCGGGCTGCGAGGCCCTTTCGTCCGCGATCTCGCTGGGCGGGTGGGATTCGTTCGGCGGGGACCAGTTCAGGGCTGGGCGCGGGTTCGGGCCGAGGGATTTCGATCTCGCGGTAACCGCCGTCGGGTGCCAGCTCGATCCATCCGGTCTCCTCGTCCTGGTGGCGTTGACGCTGTTCCCGCCGCGCCGCGGCGCGGCACAGCGCGCGGGTGGCGAAGAAGGCCGCGGGCGGCAGGACCAGCAGGCCGATGCGGAGAGCCCAGACGACGGCGTTGATCGACAGCTGCGCGCTCAGCGCGACTACATCGTCGGCGCCGGCGACGAACAGGACCAGGTAGAAGGTGAGCGCCATGACGCCGACGGCGGTGCGGGTGGGATGGTCGCGCGGGCGATCGAGCAGGTGGTGCTGGCCTCGGTCGGCGCTCAGCCGCGCCTCGAGGAAGGGATAGCCGGCCAGCAGGGTAAACATCAGGCCGGGCAGGACGACGCCCGGCCACAGCACCGGCGGGACGTTGTGGCCGAGGCCGCGGTACTCCCACGGTGGGAACAGGCGCAGCGAGCCCTCGAGGAAGCCGATGTACCAGTCCGGCTGGGCCAGCGAGCTGACGGCCATCGGTTCATAGGGGCCGTAGGACCAGACCGGGTTGATCTGGGCGAGGCCGCCGAGGAGCGCGAGCACCCCGACGGTGATCAGCAGGAAGCCGATGGACGAGGTCGCGTACCCGGGGACGAGGCGGGTGCCGACGACGTTGTCCTCGGTACGCCCCGGGCCCGGGAACTGGGTGTGCTTCTGGTGCCACAGGATGGCCATGTGCGCGCCGATCAGTGCGAGCAGCAGGCCGGGGACGATCAGGATGTGCACGACGTAGAGCCGTTGCAGGAAGATCGCCCCGGGGAACTCGCCGCCCCAGACCCCCCAGGCGACCCAGGTTCCGACGACGGGTATCGACTCGGCGATGGAGTAGGCGATCCGCAGACCGGTTCCGGACAGCAGGTCGTCCGGCAGCGAGTAGCCCGCGAACCCCTCCGCGAGCGCGAGGGTGAGCAGTCCGACTCCGACGAGCCAGTTGATTTCCCGGGGGCGGCGGAACGCGCCGGTGAAGAAGATCCGGCACACGTGCACGACGATGCCGGCGATGAAGACGAGCGCTGCCCAGTGGTGGATCTGGCGGATCACCAGTCCGGCCCGGACGTCGAACGAGAGGTTGATCGTGGACTCGTACGCGCGGCTCATGCTCACGCCCCGCAGGGGTATGTAGGAACCCGCGTAGCTGATCTGCTGGCTGCTCGGTTCGAAGAAGAAGGTCAGGTAGACGCCGGTCGCCAGCAGGACCAGGAAGCTGTAGAGCGCGATCTCACCGATCATGAAGGACCAGTGGTCCGGGAAGACCTTGTTCAGCGCGCTGCGCACGAAACCGGCGCTGCCCAGCCGGCGGTCGGCGAAGCCGACGACGCCCTGGGCCGCGCTCGTGACCGGAGCCCGAGACGGCGGGTCCTGCTGGCTGAGCCTTTTCCGTCGTCTCCGAGCAGGGCCCGACTGGCCGAGGTTTCGGTGAGAGGGAAAAGGCTCACTGTCGGGCGAGCGCGCCGGCGTGAGCTCGGTGGTCATTAACGGCTCCAGAAGCCGGGGCCTACCGGCTGGGGGAAGTCCGCGCGGGCTCGGAAATAGCCGGCGTCGTCGACGGTGATCGGCAGCTGCGGCAACGCGCGGGTGGCTGGCCCGAACACAGGCCTGGCGGCGTCGGCGAGGTCGAAGACGGACTGGTGGCAGGGGCAGAGCAGCTGCTGCACGGGCGCCACGTACATGCTCACCGGGCAGCCGGCATGAGTGCAGATCTTGGAGAAGGCGACATGGTCGGCGTAGGCGGCGGCCCGCTGCTGTGCGGGGATCGGGAGCCCCGGGGGCAGGCGGACCAGCACCACGGCGCTGTCCGCCTGGGCCTGGACGTCGAGGTGCCCTTCGGGCAGCGCGGTGAGCATGCCGCCGATCGCCAAGTCGCCCAGTCGCACCGGGCGGCCGTCGGGAGTGACGAGCCGCGCGCCCGGTGACCAGCGTGTCACGAACAAGGACCGGTGCGGGGCCGCGCGCACGAGGTTGAGCAGCGGCACCACCGCTATCACGCCGAACCCGCCGAGCAGCCCGACCACCAGCCTGCGCAACAGGGGTTGGCCGCGTAGGCCGGTCTCGTCGAACGCCCGTCGCAGGGTCCGCTGCGTCGCCTCCTCCTCGGCCGCGGACGAGACCAGAGGATGCCGCTCCTCGACCGCTTCCTCGCGCGGAATCAGGTGTTTGCCCCACAGCACCGCCGCGACGCCGGCCGCCGTCGCCGCGACTCCCAGGGACAGGCCCAGCAGCGGGGTGTACCAGCGGCTACCCGGCTCGCCGACGAAGTTCACCGCCGCGAAGGCCAGTGCCGCGAAGGTCGCGGCCACCAGGCACAGGGCGATCCGCCTGGTGGCCCGTCGCCGGGCTACCCGGGCCGGGGGCTGCCCGAGGTCGGGCTGGGCCTGGCCGAGGGCCTGCGCGCGGCTCTCGTCGGGAGCCGGGTAGCGTCCGTCCGCTCCGGTGGGCCGCTGCCCGTCCGGTTCCCTTCGCCGGGTCACCGTGCCCATCGCCGGCCGCTCCCTGGCGATCTCCAGCCGGCCGACCGTCCAACCGTCCGCATCACGTCCCTCTCCGCAGCAGGGTCATGACCGCGCCGAAGGCGAAGACCGAACCGACCAGAATCAGCGCGTCGCTCAACGCCCGGCTTGTCACGAATGCGGCGTCGACGCCGAAGAGCAGGCCCGCGATGACGCCGAAACAAAGGAAGAGCAGCAGGCGGACGATCACGACCGCCCTCCCTCGCCCGCCTCGGACCGGCGGCGCTCGGCACCGGCCGGCTCCGGGCCAGGGACTCCGGGGCCGGCCGGCGTGAAGCCCGTGGTCTCAGTGCCGATCCGCCGCTGGGTGCGCCGCGCGTCGGTCGGCTCCTGCTGGAAGACCAGGCCGACGATCGAGACCACGAGCACGAACCCGCCGATCAGGGAAAGCCACAGGGTGACGACCAGGCCGAGCAGGAACAGGCCTGCGCCGACCGCGATCGTCACGGGCCAGTAGCTGAACGGGCTGAAGAAGCCGACCACTCCGGCCGATTCCTCCATCGACGGCCGCTGCTCGTCGGCTCTCAGCCGTATCCGCCGAGCCGTGAACCCGAGGTAGAAGGCGACCAGCGCGCACATGAAAAGGCTGAAAACCAGCAGGGCGGTGCCGGACGGTTCGACCGAGGTGGCCGCGTAGATTGCGCCCGTGACGAGGAAGAAGCCGGCAAGGCCGAGGAACAACCCGGTGAGACCCTTCATCAGCCCGGCTCCTGCGCCGGCTGGCCGGCCTGGTGCGGGGCCGTGACGGACTTCTCCGGCTGCCCGCCCTGGATCCTGCCGCCCGTCGGGCTGCCGCTCGGATGGTGCAGGTCGAACGCGGGCCGGATGGACCGGATGCGCGGCATCCAGTCGAAGTTGTGCTTCGGCGGCGGGCAGGAGGTGACCCACTCCAGCGAGTTTCCGTAGCCCCAGGGGTCCGGGCCGCTGGCCCGCGCACCGGAACGCAGTGACCTCCAGACGTTGTAGATGAAGGGCAGGGTGGACAGTCCCAGCAGGAACGATCCGGCCGACTCCAACGTGTTCAGCGCCGTGAACCCGTCGGTCGGCGAGTAGTCCGCGATCCGGCGCGGCATTCCCTTGACACCCAGCCAGTGCATCCCGAGAAATGTGGTGTGAAATCCCAGGAAAAGCGTCCAGAAATGGATCTGCCCGAGGCGTTCGTCGAGGAGGCGACCGGTCACCTTCGGGAACCAGAAATACACGCCCGAGAACGCCGAGAAAACGATCGTGCCGAACAGCACGTAGTGCAGGTGGCCGACGACGTAGTAGCTATCGGTGACGTGGAAGTCGATGGGTGGGCTGGCGAGGGTGACGCCGGTCAGTCCACCGAACAGGAAGGTCACCAGGAAGCCGATCGAGAACAGCATCGCGGAGTTGAGTACGAGCTCACCCCGCCACATCGTCCCGATCCAGTTGAAGAACTTCACCCCGGTCGGCACCGCGATGAGGAAGGACGTGAACGAGAAGAACGGCAGCAGCACCGCGCCGGTGGCGAACATGTGGTGTGCCCAGACCACCATCGAGAGCGCGGCGATGGAGATCGTCGCGAATACCAGGCCCTTGTAGCCGAACAGCGGCTTCCGGCTGAACACGGGGAGGACCTCGGTGACGATCCCGAAGAACGGCAGCGCGACGATGTACACCTCGGGATGCCCGAAGAACCAGAAAAGGTGCTGCCAGAGGATAGCCCCGCCGTTGCTCGCGTCGTAGACGTGCGCCCCGAACCGCCGGTCGGCCTCCAGCGCGAAAAGGGCCGCGGTGAGCACCGGAAAGGCGAGCAGGGCCATGACCGAGGTGAGCAGGATGTTCCAGGTGAAGATCGGCATCCGGAACATCGTCATGCCGGGGGCGCGCAGCACGATGATCGTGGCGATGAAGTTGACGCTGGCCAGGACCGTGCTCAGACCGGACATGATCAGCCCGATGGCCCAGAGATCACCGCCGATACCGACGCTGTACCGCACCGAGTTCAACGGCGCGTAGGCGAACCAGCCGAAGTCGGCCGGGCCGTCCGGGATGAGGAAACCGGACACCACGAGCAGCCCACCGACAAGGTAGAGCCAGTAGCCCAGGGCGTTCAGGCGCGGGAACGCGATGTCTGGCGCGCCGATCTGCAGGGGAACCAGATAGTTCGCGAACGCGGAGAACAAGGGCGTCGCGAACAGCAGCATCATGATCGTGCCGTGAATGGTGAAAAGCTGGTTGTACTGCTCGTTGGAGACGAACTGAAGGCCTGGCCGGGCAAGCTCGGCGCGCATGGCCATCGCAAGAAGGCCCGCGAACAGGAAGAACCCGAAAGCCGTCACCAGATACAACAGACCGACTATCTTGTGATCCGTGCTCCCGAGGATGTCCAGGGCCGAGAGCGGTTCGTCCCGCTCCATGCCAACCGCTGGACGCGCGGGCGCTTCCGCCCGTTTCGAGACAACGGTCACCCGTTCCACCTGGCCGGTTCGGCGACCCGAACGGACACGCCATCTCCTTTTCCGCGACGTGACAGCCGGACCAGCCAGCGGACCGTTGGTCATTCCTCAGCGCCCCGGCCATCTGCTCCGGTCCGGAGTGGACACGCTCCCGCGAGTTCATCACCTCCGGCGAGCGCAGCCCCACCGAAACGCCGATGCCGCGGCGGGATGACCGGCGGGCACGGGCGCGGACACCTCAACCAGGACGGGCCGGCGCGAGCGGCATCAGCGCCTCGCCGCGCGCGAGAAGCCGCCCGCGGCCCGGCAGGCCGCGGGCGTGCGCCGCGCGGGTGAAATCGGTCAGCGGCGACCGGAACACCCCGTAGTCGTCGTAATGAATGGGCACCGCGATCCGCGGCTGGAGAAGGTCCAGAAGGTCCGCGCCCTGCCGGCCGTCCATGGTCACGAGCATTCCGAGGATGCGGGTGCCACCCAGGTGGATCAGCATGAGATCGAGCCGTGCCGACGAACCAGATCCGGCTGTCCGTCGCTGCCTGCCCGCCCAGTTCGATCTGTCCGCTGATGGCCCGGTGGGCGCCGGGAAAGCTCGTCACGATTCGAGACGTGCCCCCGGGACCCGGAGATACGCCCTGGCCGCCCTTTACCGGAACGGCCGGGTCAGGCCGATTCGGCCGGGCCGCTCCTCTTGTAGGCGAGGTTGGCCGTCCAGCGTTCCTCCACCCGGCCGAAGTACCAGATGGCGATCGCGACAGCCCACGAGACGAAGAACAGGCCGACGATGCCGTAGCCGGCGTAGTCGAGGTTGATGCCCGCGATCCAGGCGAGCGGCCCGGAGTCGATGCGCAGCCGGTCGGCGAGGACGCCGACGAGTTCGATCGTGCCGATGACCAGCGCGACGACGACCGAGATCGTGGTGATGGTCAGGTTGTAGAAGACCTTGCGCACCGGGCGCGCGAACGCCCAGCCGTAGGCGGCGTTCATGAAGACGCCGTCGATGGTGTCCATGAGGCACATGCCGGCGGCGAACAGGATCGGCAGCACGAGGATCGAATAGAAGGGCAGGCTGAACGCGGCCGCGCCGCCGGCCAGCACGAGCAGGCCGACCTCGGTGGCGGTGTCGAACCCGAGCCCGAACAGCACGCCGACCGGGTAGATGTTCCACGGCTTGGTGACCGACTTGGTCAGGCCGCCGAGGAACCGGTTCATGAACCCGCGGGAGTCGAGCCGCCGTTCCAGCTCCTGCTCGTCGTAGGTACCGCCGCGCATCTCCCGGAAGACCTTCAGGATGCCGAGCAGCGCCGCGAGGTTGAGGATCCCGAGGATCCACAGGAACGCGCCGGAGACGGACGGCCCGATGACCCCGGTGATCGTGTGCAGCCTGGACGAGTCGTCCTCGACGGGGCCGACGAGGGACCTGATCCCGATCGACAGCAGGAACGACAGCACGAAGACGATCGTCGAATGCCCCAGCGAGAACCAGAACCCGACCGACAGTGGCCGCCGCCGCGGCTCGGTGCCCTCGGCCTCCCGGGCGACGTTGTCGGCGATCAGCTTGCGGGTAGCGTTGTCGACCGCCGCGATGTGGTCCGCGTCGAAGGCATGCCGAAGCCCGAACGTGTAGGCCAGCACACCGACCCCGGCCGTGAAGACCTGGTGGTCCCCCCCGAGGCGGTAGCCATGCGGGGCGACCAGGGCGAGCAGGACGACGAAGCCCACGACGTGCAGCACCACGATGAACGCGGCCATACCCGCCAGCGACCGCTTGTCCGCGCCACTCAGACTGTCCCGGAACTCCGCCAGTCGCGCCGCGAGGGACGAGCCGCCGTTACCGCGCGCCGGTCGAGCCACGTCATGCCTCCCTGGAGCGTCTGGCCAAGGCGCCGGATCGGACCTGGGCGCGACCGCACGGCCGAGCGCGACCACCGGCCCCGAACGCAACTATCTCGTTATTGCGAAGATCTCGCAACTAGTCCTCTCGGGAACGGTCCCCGCCGGCCCCGGACGCGGTCGGCGGACCGACCAGGCACGGAGCCCGCCTGATCGCCGCGGTGCTCCGGACCGCGCTGGTCGCGGTGTCCGCCAGCATCCGGCTGCGCCCGCGGCTTCCCAGGACGGCGTGACCGGGAACCGCCGGCCGTCGGACGGCGCGAAGGTCGCAGGTGGACGACGTGCCACGTGGGAGACAGCAAGTTCGGTCGGGCGGGTGAGCCAGGTCGGTCGACACACTGGGGAGGCGTCGGTGCCCGGACCGTGCGGGCCCGACGACGCGCGTCCAGGTCGCCCGTCTCAAGGAGAACGCGATGCACCCACTCCCGGAGCAGTTGGTCAGCCACGACCTGGACGACACCCGGTACCTGCTGGAGGTCGTGAAGGGCCTCCCCGACGCCGAGTTCCGCGCGGTGCGCCGGCCGGGCGAGAGCGTGACGTCGTGGGAGGGCCTGGAAGAGTCGATCGCCGCGGTTCTGGAACACCACATCTGGGCCAAGGAGGTGTGGCTCGCGGCGATAGAGGGCGCCGGCCTGCCCGAGCGCGATGAGGACGACGACGCGGACGGGCTGCTCGCGCGCCACGACGCCCTCGCCCCGCGCTGGCTCGCGGCGGTTCACGACATCGACCGGCGCGGCGCCTGGGACGACCGGCTGATCGACGCGCTGTGCGACCCGCCGGAGAGCTTCGTGCTCAGCTCCGTCATCGCGCACGTCCTCACCTACGCGGCGCACCGCCGCCAGCTGGCGCGCCAGCTGCTGCGCGCCGCCGGCCAGGAGGTCGATGACGGCGACCCGATCAACTGGCTGCGGGCCCGCCAGGGCGAACCGACGGACGAGCCGCGCCCTGTCGGCGGCGCCTGACCCCGGGATCCGCGGCACCGGGGCCGGGGTCCATACCCCGCGGTGTCGGACGGGATGGCCGGCCCGCTGATCCGTGCTTCGCCAGGTCCAGGTTCCGCCACGGTGCGCACTTTGACCATGGCGGCGGGGCGGGCGTCGTTCCTGGCGGTCACCTGGGCCGGCTGGGGCGGCAAGTGGGCAAATCGGTAGTTTGGGGATTGCTCCGAGGCCGGTCACCGCGCTGCGCGGCAGAGTTGCGACGGATGGTGCACACGCGTGAAAGGAATCGCGCGCCGTGAGGCGTCGGCGACGACTGGTGTGGCGCCGCAGATGCCGCGATGACGGTCGATTCATCGGCTCAGGGCATGGTTCCCGAGGGTTCGGACGGCCTGGCCTTACCGCACCTGGCCGGCAGCGGCCCGCGGAACGGCGGTGCTGTCACCCGGACACGGTCGTTGGTCGCGAGCCGGCCGTGGGCCAGGCTCGGCGGCCCGGGCCTTGCCGTCCTCGCCCTCGCGGCCTGCTCCCTGGCGGGCAGCCTCATCCTGCAGGCCGTGCTCTACCCGCGGGGCTCCGGTGACGCCGACGAGGCCGCGTACGTCCTGCAGGCACGCATGCTGCTCGACGGGCGGCTCACCCTCGACGCCCACACGGTGGAACCGTTCTTCCGGCCCTGGCTGACCGGTGTGCACGGCGACCAGGTGTTCACCAAGTACCTGCCCGGCTGGCCAGCGCTTCTCGCGGCGTCCCAGGTGCTGTTCGGCACGATGGCCGTCGCTCCCGCCGCCATCGGGGCCTGCTGGGTCATCGGCACCTATCTGCTGGCGCGCGAGCTGTTCCACGACACCTGGACGGCGCTCGCCGCCGCGGCGGTGGTCGCGCTCTCCCCCCTGGTCCTGGTGCACACGGCACTTCCGCTCGCCTACGCGCCCTCGGCGGCGCTGCTGACGCTGGCGAGTGCTTTCCTGCTGCGCGGCGTGCGCACTGGATTACGCCGCTTTCTGGTCGCCGGGGGCGCGGTCGTCGGGTTCGTGCTGCTCATCCGGCCGTTCGACGCGATCCTCGTCGTGGTTCCGCTCGTGCTGTTCGCTGTCGCGCGGATGCGGCGGACGCCCACGGCGCTGCTGACCCGCTCGGTCTGGGCGGCCCTCGGCGCGCTGCCGCTGGTCGCCCTCCTGCTGGCCTTCTGCTGGCACGTGACGGGATCACCGCTGCGGCTGCCGCAGACGGCCTCCGACCCACTGGACACCTTCGGTTTCGGCCCGCGGCGCATCCTGCCGTCGGAGCCGACGTTCCTCTACACCCGGCACCTGGCGGTGCAGGCGCTCTCCGAGACCGTGTCCACCGCTCCGAGCTGGTACTTCGGCGGGCTGGGCCTGATCGCGCTCGCGGTTGTCGGCCTGGCGGCCCCGAAGCACCGCCTGGAACGGCTGTTGCTGCTCGCGACGACCGGAGCGGTGCTGGGCGGCTACTTCTTCTGGTGGGGATCCGCGTTCGCCATGGCCGGGCTGCGCGACGGGCTCGGCCCCCATTACCACCTCGCGGGCTTCACCCCGGTCATCATCCTGGCCGCGAGCGGCGCGCGCTGGCTGTGGACGCTGCTGCCCGAGCGGCCGCGGGCGGCCCGCTCGGCGCACCGCGCCCCATCGCCGGGCCTCGTCCGGCCGACGGCGCTGGCGCTGGCCGCGATCGGGCTCGCGGCTCTCACCATGCCCACCCTCTCAGCCAGGATCGACGTACAGCGCTACGTCAACACGAACAACGACTTCCTGGACGCGCTGATCCCGGCGCATCTTCCCGGCGCGGCCGTCATCGTCGTCTCGCCGTCGGTACCGACGAGGTACACCCAGGTCGCCTACCAGGCACTGCGCAACAGCCCGGATCTTTCCGGCCCGGTCGTCTACGCGGCCGATATCGGGCCCGGCCTCGCCGCGCTGCCCGACCGGATGCCGGACCGGACGATCTACCGACTTCGACCGAACGAGCTCGTCGACGCCTCCGTTCCCGGCAGTTTCCGGGGCTCGTTCGTCCAGTTGCACCAGGTCGCGGGAAGGCGTCTCCAGTTCCAGGTGACCGTGCGGCCACCCGCGCCCGCGGGCCCCAGGCCCGACGCCTACGCCCTCGGACCCGGGGCGCGGATGTACGTCAGGCTGGGTGCTGACCTCCGGTTCCAGGCGCTACCGACACTGCCGGCAGGCGGCAGCGGCGGTCCCCTCACCGAGACATTCGTCCTCGACGCCGGGCCGGCCGACGGGCCGGCCGAGCTCTCCGCCAGCGAACTGGCGGCGCCGGCCGACCTGGTGGTCGGATTCACCAACGGCGCCGATCCGGCCGCCGGCGGCTGGGAGGAGCGGTTCCCGCTGGTCCGGCGGCCGGCCGGGGATCTCTGCGTGCTGGCGCCCGGGCTCGGCTGGCAACGGCTGCCGGCCGGCGTGCCCGGCGGGGGTCCGCGGTGGCTCGCCGCCAGGATCACGCCCGCTCTCGACGTCACCGTTACCGGTTCGTAGGACACTTGTGGGGCGGCGACATCGCCACGCTCGGCCGCGAGCCCGCCGCCCGTGGCCTTGAAATCCTCAACCCCGGCGCCCACCGGGGCCGGGGCTGACGCGGCGGGTCTCGTAGGCCCAGATCGCGATCTCGACCCGGTTCCGGGCGCCGAGCTTGGCCATCAGACTGGCGATGTGGGTCTTGACCGTGCTCAGGGTGACGTACAGCTCGGCGGCGATCTCGTTGTTGGTGTGACCGCGGGCCACCGCGGCGAGCACCTCCTCCTCCCGGTCGGTCAGCGGCTCGACGGGCTGGCGCGGCGCCCCCCCAGGGTCGGCATGGGCGAAGGCGGCCAGCAGCCGGGCGGTGACGGCGGGGGCGATCAGCGCGTCACCCGCGGCGGCGGCGTGCACGGCCTGCGCGAGCAACTCCGGGCCGGCGTCCTTCAGCAGAAAGCCCCGGGCACCGGCCCGTAACGCCGCGTAGACGTACTCGTCGAGATCAAACGTGGTGATGATGACGACGGCGAGCGGTTCCGCGACGTCGGCGCCGGCGAGCCGGGCGGTCGCCTCGATGCCGTCCATGGCCGGCATGCGGATGTCGAGCAGGCAGACGTCAGGGCGCAGCCGGCGGGCCAGCTCGACGGCAGCCCGGCCGTCCGCGGCCTCGCCGACGACCTCGATCCCCGGCTGGACGTCGAGAATCATGCGCAGGCCGGTCCGGACGATCTCCTGATCGTCCGCGATGAGCACCCGGACCGCGGGCCTGCCGGGTGGTTCCGCCGGGCCGTTCGGCGGGGAATCGGTCAGCTGGTCGCTCATGCTGGTTGGCCAGTCTGGGGCACGACGGCCTGAACGGTCCACCCGCCGGTCGCGCCTGAGCCGCGGTCCGGGCCGGCCTCGAAGGTGCCGCCGAGTAACTCGACGCGTTCGCGCATGCCGAGCAGCCCGTAGCCGGGGCTCGGAGCCGGGCGCATCGCGCTCGTGTCGCCATCGTCGCGGACCCGAAGCCGGATGGCGTGGCCGTCCGCGGTCACGTCGATGTCGATGCGAGTGGCGCCCCGGGCGTGGCGGCGGGCATTGGTGACCGACTCCTGGGCGAGCCGGTAGATTGCCGTGGCCACCGGCGGCGCGAGGCCGTCCACCGCCCCGGCGACGCGGACGGCGACGGGCGGCCCGGGCCGGTCGTCGTCCGCGAGCCTCGCGAGGTCCGCGAGGCCCGGAGCCGGCGCGAGATCCTCCGGCCGCGGCGCCCGCGGGACGGCCGCCCGCATCGACGGGCCGGCCGCCGACGCGGACCCGGACGGGCCATCGCCGACGCCGGCGCCGCTGGCCGGCAGCGCGTCCTGGCGCAGCACTCGGACCATGGCGCGCATCTCGGCCAAGGTACGTTTCGCCTCCGCCTCGATCAGCCGCAGCGCGTCGAGCGCCGCCGCCGGGTTGGCCGGCGCCGTCGCGAGGCCGGCCTGCGCCCGGATCGCGATGGCCGATACGTGATGAGCGACCGTGTCGTGCAGGTCCCGGGCCAGCCGTTCCCGTTCCATCAGCTTCACCTGCTCGAACTCTCGCAGCCGTGCCCTGGCCCGGTAGCGGAAGGCGGAACCGAGCGCGGCCGACGCGGTCAGGACGATGAGCCCGCCGAAGGCACTGCCCAGGGACACCGGGTCGGCGACGAACGAGACGAGGTTGGCCGCGGCCGCGATCGCCAGCCCCGCCCGCACCGCCCTGCCTTCGCCCCAGCGGGTCAGCGCATAGGGCAGGAGCAGCAGGTAGGCCATCACGCCGAGCTGTGGCGGCTGGCCGGTGGTCGCGACCGAGGCGACCATGCCGGCGCCGAACGCGATCGCGATCATCAGCAGGGGCCGCGTCCGGCGCCACAGCAGTGTCGGCACCAGGCCGATGCCCAGGGCCAGCGCCACGGGTCGCCAGGGCAGATCGGGCCGTAACAGGCCCTCGAGGAGTGCCACCGGGACGAGCACCCCCACCAACACCCAGTCCCGCCAGACCCGCGCCGGTGGGACCGGCCGGGACCACTCGCGCGGGCCGTCGCCGTCTCGCCCGTGGCCCGTGCCCATGGATCAGCACGCTACGGGAGTCGGCCCGCGCCGTGATCGGCCCAAAGTACGACCGGGGCCTCCGTCAGGCGGCGCCGGAACCGGCGGCGAACCGGGCGCCGCCGTGACGCGGGCCGCCGGCGGCGCCCGGGCAGGCCAACGCGTGCCGTCACCGGGAATACGCCGGCCACCGCCGGCCGGGAAAGTGCGCCACACCGACAGGAAGGCGCGCGCCGTTTTCCTTGATGACGCGGAGGCGACGGTCAGAAGTTGGTCACCAGAAAGTATTGACACGGCAGTAAAGTCGCGAGAGAAATCGTCAGGTCCATTCACCGGCGGCGACCCGGACGGTGAAAAGCGCGGTGGCGTACCCATCTCCAGCGGGCGGGGCCGCACGCCGAGATTTGACCGACAAACCGACCACAGTACCCACGGCACCCGTCTTCCGGCGGGGTTGAGCGGAAGTGTTGTGCCCGTTCGGACGGGCGCGCCGCGTCCGTTGATGCCTGAGCCCGGCCCTGAGCCGGAACGGAGGCGACATGTCGATGCCCGAGGTGGCCGATGGTTCCGCCGCGCCGCCACACCACCACGCCGCCGCGCCGCGCCGCACCCTGACGAGCGGGCCCACCGGACTCGCCGGTGCCCTGCTCACCGGCGCGGTCATCGCGGTAGCCCTCGGCGTGTACGGCCGCGAGCATCAGGCGGCCCGCCGGCCGCTTTACACTCTGGGATTCTCCAGCCCACTGCCGATGAAGGCCTGGCTGACGACCATCGTCGTCCTTCTCGTCCTCGTGCAGCTTGTGACGGCGCTGTGGATGTGGGGACGGCTGCCGGGCGTCGGCGGCGGCGGGCCGGTCGTCGCGGTCCTGCACCGCTGGAGCGGGACGGCGGCCTTCGTCGTGTCCCTTCCGGTCGCCTTCCACTGCCTGTGGGCGCTCGGATTCCAGACGACGGACGCACGGGTGATCACACACAGTGTCGCCGGCTGCGCGTTCTACGGCGCGTATGCCGCGAAGATGCTCGGCCTACGGGTGAAGTCGCTGCCCGGCTGGGCGCTGCCGGTGCTCGGCGGGCTCGTCTTCGCGCTGCTCGTGCTGTTGTGGCTGACGGCGGCGCTATGGTTCTTCACCCGGCCCGGCATTCCTCATGTCTGATCCCCGTCTGTCCAGTTAAGTGGTATTTGAGAGAGTTTTGTCCGATCCCCTTCATACCGGGCCCTGGCCGCCCGCGTCCCCTCACCACCCAGCCCTGAGAAAGGCCCTCCGATGACGCAGGACGTCTCCCACCCGGACGAAGCCGGATCGCTCACCCGGCGGGCCCTTCCCGCGGCGGTCGTCGTCGTCGGCGCGGTGGCCGGTTTCGGGACCGCCTGGGACCACCGGGCCGGAACGGGGCACGGCGCCAATGCGAGCGGCTACGGGACGAGCGGCGGCGCGGCCGACGGCAACACTCCGCTCGCGAACCTCGACGAGGTCCCGGCCGGCGGCGGCCTGATCCTGCAGAACTCCGACCTCGTGCTGACCAAGGACAAGACAGGTGCCGTGCACGCCTTCTCCGCGACCTGCACCCATCAGGGCTGCACGGTCAGCGAGGTCTCCGGCGGCACGATCAACTGCCCGTGTCACGGCAGCAGGTTCGACGTCGCGACCGGCGCCCCGGTAGCAGGCCCGGCGTCCACCCCGCTGCCGCCGGCGAAGGTCAGCATCCGCGGCGGCTCGGTCTTCCCCGCCTGAACCAGGCAGCACGCCGCCAGCCGCCGGCCGGCGGCGGCTCATGCGGCGCCGCTGCCACCGACCGCCCAAGTTCGGCTTCCCAACCGCCGGAATCCCGGCAGGAGTGAGGATCAGCGTGCCCGTCGTCGCGCTGCGCGTACAGACCCCGACCACCGAACTCACGCTGCCCGGCGACCGCGCGGCGGTGGTCGGCCGGTCCGCAGAGGTGGACATCGTCGTCAGCCACCCCAAGGTGTCCCGGCGGCACGTCGCCCTCGAGCCGCACCCGACCGGCTGGATCGCGCGTGACCTCAGCACGAACGGGATCTGGTGCGAGGGCCGGCAGGTCGGCTCGGTCCCGATCGGTGCCGAGACGATCACGTTGCGGCTCGGCGCCGCCGAGGGCCCCGAGCTGGCGCTGACCGCGCTGGCGGCGGTGGCGGCGTTTCCGGCCGAGCCGGCGGCGGACGAGGCCGAGACCCGGCTCGCCCCCGGCTCCGGCCCGATTGCTCGGCCGGGCCAGATACCGGCCGGGGAGGCCGGCCACGCTCCGGCCGGCGGCCTCGGCCGGGTGCCCCAGGGAAGCGGCCTGGTGCCGGCGCAGGGCGGGCCGAGCCCGGACACGGAACCGGTCGCCACGCCCGGGCCGGGCACCTCCGCGTGGCGGCCGCCCCGCTGGCTGACGTCCACGCCTACGCTGGTCTGGCTGTTCGCCGCCGCCTTCGCCGTCGGGGCCCTGGTGGCGCTGTCCTGAGGTGGCTGTCCTGAGGTGGCGTTGTCCTGACCGCTGATACCCGGTCGAGCGTCGCCCGTATTCTAATACCGAGCGGGCATCCTACTCTTTCCCTAGCCGGGATATGCAGCGGGTCAGCCCGGCGGGGGCTTCTCACCACTTCTTTAGAAGTTGTTGGCACGCCGTGTGCTGCCAAAGGCCATCCGTCCACCTACCGTCTGACCTGTGAGGTGAAACCCACTTCCAGGAAGGAATGCCATGACGCGGGACGCCACGACCCAGGCCGAGCCGATGGAATCGCCGACGCTCCAGCCCGGGCTGACCCGGCGTGCGACAGTCCCTCTCTTCGCCCTCGCCGCTGGCGCCGGAGGCTACCTGCTGACCGCCTGCAGTTCATCCGGTTCGTCCGACACATCGTCCGCGAAGGCCTCCCCCAGCACGGACAGCGACGGCGGAGCTGACGAGACCCCCAGCGCCGCCGCCGCGACGAGCGGCGCCGCCGACGACGCGAACGAGCTCACCAGCCTCGACAAGGTGCCTGCCGGCACTGGCGTGATCCTCACCGACAAGAAGATCGTCGTCACCCGCGACACGAGCGGCACGGTCCACGCCTTCTCCGCCGTCTGCACCCATCAGGGCTGCACCGTCAGCTCCGTCAAAAACGGCGTCATCATGTGCCCGTGCCACGGCAGCCGCTACGACGCCTCCACCGGCAAGAACATCGGTGGCCCGGCGCCGAGCCCGCTGGCCTCGGTCGCGGTGACAGTCCGCGGTGACGGCGTCTACAAGGCCTGACGACGCATCCCCTCCCGACGGGCTGGCTGGCGCGGTGAGCCCGCTCTCTCGTACTGTGCCCGCCGCCAGTCTGATCCCGGCTGGCGGCGACGAGGGAGCGGACCAGTCCTCAGCGACCTCTCCGCCCAGCCAGCCGCCAATCCGGCCCCGGTCACCCTGGTGACCGGGGCCGCGGCCGTCTGACCACTCCTGACACAGGACCGAGCTGACCGCGCGCCATCATCCGCCTCGTCGGCGCCGTCCTCGCCGAACAGCACGACGAATGGATCG
>Ga0068859_100002872_pt1 | contig 17487 bp, 16 predicted proteins | sample KBSSwiS22_FD_66585 | JGI IMG/M metagenome (GOLD analysis project Ga0068859, IMG submission 66585) | Switchgrass rhizosphere microbial communities from Kellogg Biological Station, Michigan, USA - KBS Switchgrass S2-2 | ecosystem: Host-associated > Plants > Roots > Rhizosphere > Soil ...
CGGCCTCGGCTCGGCGATGACCGAGGACCAGGTGCGGACGATGCGCGCGGCGTACTACGGGCTGATCACCGAGGTGGACGACTACGTGGGCCGGGTGCTCGCGTTCCTGCGCGAGACCGGCCAGTACGACGACACGCTCATCGTGCTGACCTGCGACCACGGCGAGCAGCTCGGCGACCATCACCTGCTCGGCAAGCTCGGCTACTTCGACGAGAGCTTCCGCATCCCGCTGATCGTCCGCGATCCCGCGCCCGAAGCGCGGGCCAGCCGCGGGCGCATCGTCGAGGCCTTCACCGAGACGATCGACATCCTGCCCACGATCCTCGAATGGGTCGGACAACCGATACCGCGGCCCTGCGACGGCGCCTCCCTCCGCCCCTTCCTGCGCGGCGAGACGCCGGCGGGGTGGCGGCGGGAGGTGCACTACGAGTTCGACTTCCGGAGCTACTACGGCGACGTGCACGAGCGGCCGCTCGGCTTGCATGTCGACCAGTGCTCGCTGGCGGCGATCCAGGACGCCCGGTACAAGTACGTGCACTTCGACGCGCTGCCGCCGCTCTTCTTCGACCTCGAGGCCGATCCCGGTCAGCTCCGCAATCTGGCGGGCGACCCGGCATATGCCGCGCGCGTGCTGGAGTATGCCCAGAAGATGCTGAGCTGGCGCCTGCACCACGCCGACCGCACGCTGACCGGCTGGAGCGCCTCGCCCGAGGGGCTGATCGACCGCAGCGCGGCCTGACCGTCGTTACTGGGCCGTCCAGCCGCCGTCGATCACCAGCTCCGCCCCGGTGACGAACGACGATTCATCGGACGCGAGATAGAGCACGCCCAGGGCGACCTCCTCGGGCTCGCCGTAACGCCCGAGCGGGATGCGCGAGACGGTCAGCTCCCGGGTCTCCGGATCCTTGCGCCGCGCCTCGGTCATCGGCGTGGCGATCGGGCCGGGATGGACCGAGTTGGCCCGGATGCGCTCCTTCGCATACTGGATGGCCGTGGCCTTGGTCAGGAGGCGGACGGCCCCTTTCGAGGCCTGGTACTGCGGGCTCGAATTGTCCACTCCGACGAGGCCGAGCTGCGACGAGATATTGACGATGGCGCCGCCGCCCGCCCGGCGCATGGCCGCGATGGCCGCCCTGGTGCCGAGGAAGACGCCGGTCGAGTTGATGTCCATCACGCGGTTCCACTCCTCGAGCGTGACGTCCTCAACCCGGCCCGGCCCGCCGACGCCGGCATTGTTCACCAGGACGTCGAGCTTGCCGAAGCGGCTCACCGCGGTGTTCACCGCGGCCGTCCAGTCGGCCTCGCGCGTCACGTCGAGGCGCACGTAGATCGCCTCCCCGCCCGCCTTTCGGATATCGGCCTCGACATCCCGTCCCTCCGTGTCGAGCACGTCGCCGAGCACGACCTTGCACCCTTCCCGCGCGAACAGCCGCGCTTCCACCGCGCCCATGCCCCGCGACCCGCCGCTGATCAGCGCGACCTTGCCCGCCAGTCTCATCACCGGTCCTCCCCCTGGGACGCGAGCGCGCTGCCCTCGGCGCCATGCGTCGCGTGCACGGTATCACGCGCTTGCCAATCGTGCGCTTGACAGCGTCGGGCTCGCGGCCCAGTATTCCCCCGGTCACGGACTGCCTTTCCCGATTCCGGCCGGACAGAACTGGAGCGAGCCATGAAGCGGAGCACACACCGTATCCTGACCACGCACGTGGGCAGCCTGGCGCGCCCCGACTCCCTCATCCCGATCCTCCGCTCGAAAGAGCGCGGCCAACCCTATGACGCCGGCGACTTCGCCCGGCTGGCGCGCCAGGCCGTCGCGGACGTCGTCCGGAAGCAAGTCGAGGCGGGTATCGACGTGGTCGCCGACGGCGAGCAGGGCCGGGCGAGCTTCTTCGGCTACATCGTCGAGCGGTTCAACGGCTTCGAGCGCAAGCCGGCCCGGCCGGGCGAGGAAGGCACGCCGCGAGCGACCGGGCGAGAATACCTGGCCTTCCCCGACTACTACGCCTGGTCCGAGCGCATTGCGGAATGGGCGGGCGGACGGGGTGGCGATCGCTCCCACGGTGTCGATACGTGCACGGGGCCGATCAGCTACAAGGGACTCGCGGCCCTGAACACGGAGATCGAGAACCTCAAGGCCGCACTGCAAGGCTTGCGACACGAGGAAGTCTTCATGCCGGCGATCGCGCCGTCCTACATCGCCGCGACGCTGCCGAACGAGTACTACCGCACGGAGTCGGAGTACGAGCAGGCCATCGCCGATGCCCTGCGCGAGGAGTACAAGGCGATCGTCGACGCGGGCTTCATCCTTCAGATCGATGATCCCCGCCTGGTCACGTACTACATGATGAATCCCGGCAAGAGCGTGGACGACTGCCGGAAGTGGGCAGCGCAGCGCGTCGAAGCGATCAACTACTCGATCCGCGGCATCCCGACGGAGAAGATCCGCTTTCACACGTGCTACAGCATCGACGTCGGCCCGCGCATCCACGAGATGGAGCTGAAGGACATCGTCGACATCATCCTGAAGATCGATGCCGGCGCGTATTCGTTCGAAGCGGCCAACCCGCGGCACGAGCACGAATACCACGTCTTCGAGCACGTCAAGCCGGCCGAGGGCAAGATCCTCATCCCCGGCGTCATCAGCCACACCACCAACCTGGTGGAGCACCCGGAGCTGATCGCGGAACGGATCCAGCGCTACGCCACCCTCGTCGGCCGCGAGAATGTCATCGCGGGCGCCGACTGCGGGTTCGCCGCCTCCGCCGTGCGCTTCAACGACACGCACCCCAGCGTGGCGTGGCTGAAGTTCGCCGCCCTGGCGGAGGGGGCCCGCCTGGCCACCCGGCGACTCTGGGGTTGATGACCTCCTCAGTCACGCGAGGTCCGCACCCCGCCGGCAGATGATTGCGCTCATCTCCTCGATGGTCAGGGGCGTGAGTCCCTTCTGGTGGAGCATGCCCCTGAGCTCGCGAACGTCGACCCTGGCCGGCCGTAGTACGACGGTGCCGTCATCCTTGACGACAAAATCGACGCCATCACCCGCACGGAGGCGAAGCAGATCCCGAATGGCTTTGTGCAGCGTGAGCTGCCCCTTGCTTCTGATCGTCGCGCTCGGTATCGTGTGCCCCCTTGCTGGAATCTTCATGGCGCAGCAATAGCCATCGACACGCTCCGTGTCAAGGCATGGCGCGGTCTCGGCGTTCCGCACGCATGGAGAGCCCGGCGATTGCTTGATACTATCCGCCTCGCGGCCCAGAGTGCCTCCCCACCCGACCTCGACGTTTCAACGGAGCCGATCATGACGACCCGCATCCCTCCATCACAGATCCTCATCACCGGCGACATCGAATGGCAGGCGCGAAAGCCCCGCGTCCGCTTGCGGAGCGCCTGATGGTCGGCGCGATGCGTATGCGCGCAGTCGCGATTGCCACGCTGTGTCTCTGGCTGGCCGCGGCCGACCCGGCCGGCGCGGCGCCCGAGGGCCAGGTGACGTGGGGAGTGCACACGACCTTGGTCCCCTCATATTTCGACCCGGCGGAGACGCTCATCGGCACGCCCTTCATGGTCCTGTACGGGCTGCACGACGCGCTCGTCAAGCCGATGCCGGGCAAGACGGTGGCGCCGAGCCTGGCCGAGTCGTGGACCGTGTCGCCCGACGGGCTCGTCTATGAGTTCGTTCTCCGGAAGGGCGCGAAGTTCCATACCGGCGAGGCCGTCACGGCCGACGACGTCAAGTTCTCGTTCGAGCGCTACCGCGGCGTCTTCGCCAAGACCCTCAAGGAGCGGGTCGCCGCCGTCGAGACGCCCGATCCCGCACACGTCCGCTTCCGGCTCCGCCAGCCGTGGCCCGACTTCATGACCTATTACGGGACGCACACCACCGCCGCGGCGTGGATCGTGCCGAGGAAATACGTCGAGAAGGTCGGCGAGGACGGCTTCAAGAAAGCGCCCGTCGGTGCCGGCCCCTACCGCTTCGTCTCGTTCCAGCCGGGCATAGAGCTGGTGCTGGAGGCCTTCGACGGCTACTGGCGCAAGACCCCGGCGGTCAAGCGCCTGGTCCTGCGCGTGATCCCCGACCCGGCCACACGGCTGGTCGCGCTCAAGCAGGGCGAGATCGACATCGCCTTCTCCATGACCTCCGAGCTGGCCGAGGAGGTCCGGCGGATGCCGGGCGCCGCGCTCAAACCGACGTACCCCTCGGTGCACTGGTTGTCTTTCACCGATCAGTGGGATCCGAAATCGCCCTGGCAGGACCGACGGGTTCGGCAGGCGGCGAATCTGGCGATCGACCGCCGCGCCCTCAACGAGGCCCGGACGTTCGGTCTGTCGAGACTCACCGGAAGCATCGTCCCGAGCACGGCTGACTTCTTCTGGCCGCCGCCCGCCCCGCTCTTCGACCCTCCCCGCGCCAAACAACTCCTGGCCGAGGCCGGCTATCCCGGCGGCTTCGACGCCGGTGACTACTATTGCGACATGGCCTCGAGCGACGCGGCGGAGGCCATCATCGGGTACCTCCAGGCCATCGGTATCCGCGCCAAGCTGCGCCCGCTCGAGCGGGCGGCCTTCAACAAGAGCATCGCCGACAAGAAGCTTCGCAACCTGGTCCAGGTCCTTGCCGGCACATCGGGGAACGCGGCCACGCGGCTCGAGGTCTATGCGGTCTCGGGCGGCACCTTCGCCTATGGAGGGTATCCCGACATCGACGGCCTCTTCCGGGAGCAATCCACTCAGCTCGATCGGGCCAAGCGCGAGGCCACCCTCCATCGGATTCAGCAGCTCGTCCAGGAGCGGGCGCTGGTCGCGCCGATCTATGAGCTCGCCTTCCTCACGGGGGTGGGCCGGCGCCTCGAAGAGTCCGCGCTCGGCCTCATCCCGGGATACGCGTTCTCCGCGCCGTACGAGGACGTGAAGCTCAAGGCGAAATAGCGGCGATCACCGGCGGCTGAACGGCTTCGACGGGGAACCCCAGGTCCATCCACGCGGCCAGCCCGCCGTGCAGAGGGCGGACGCGCGTGATCCCCTTGTGCCTGAGCTGAAGCGCCACCCGGGCGCTCGTGACCTCGTTTGGTCAGGAGCAATAGAGGACCAGCTCGCGGGCGCGGAGAAGCTCGGCCTCGTGCTCGTCGATGGCGTCGGCCGTCATCCAGCGACTCCCCGGAATCGCGTACGGCGTGGCCACCACGTCGAGCGGTGTGCGCAGGTCGATGACCGTCACGTCTTCCCCGGCATCGAGCCGGCCCTTCAGCGTCTCCGGCGAGATGCGGGCCATCCGAAGATTTCTCAGAAAGAGCCGGCGGCGCACGTACTTCACCAAGATGTAAGCGCCGAGTGCCGCCGCGACGACGACACCGAGCATGCGCCCCAGCTTGGCGGCTCGCTCCGTGACGAGCACGATCGCGTCGCTGAAGGCGTACCCGAGCCCCATCCACGTGCCCGCCCAGAGCACCACGCCTCCGAGGTCATAGAGGGCGAACCGCACGCGCCCGACCGCGAAGATACCCGCGAGCGGCGGCATCACCGTGGTCAGCCCGGGGACGAACTTCGCGACGAGCATGCCCCGGGCGCCATGGCGGGTGAAGACTCGCTCAGCCCGGCGCACGCACGAGTCCGGCTCGAGCGACAGGCGACACAGTTTCGCCAGCACGCTCGCCCCGCGGCGGCGGCCCAGCTCATACCAACCGAAGTCCACGGTGAGAGCCACGATGGCGATCGCGCCGATTACCAGCGGGATGCTGGCGCGCCCATGGGCGGCGAGGGCGCCCACGCCCAGGAGCGCCGGCACAGCGGGGAGGGGAACGCCAATCTGCTCGGCGACGACCAGGACCGGCAGGATCACGATGGCGTACAGCTCGAGGATCTGAAGGCTGTCAGCGGGGCCCATACCTCCTCCTGGTCGGACGCGATCGACCCGCTGCCGACGCGCTTGGGACGGACAATCGCTCGCGAGGGATTCACGGCACCCACGACAGGGTCACACGCATCCAAAGAGTACGCAACGAGGCGCCGCTTCTATCGGCAGGCCGGATCACGCAGGTCTTCACCGCGATCCCGTCCGCGACGGGCGGGCGCAAACGGACATGAGGAACCAGCACATGAGCAAGCTCACGGACAAGGTGGCGATCGTGACCGGCGCATCCAAGGGAATCGGCGCCTCCATCGCCACGCACCTGGCGGATGAAGGCGCGGCGGTCGTCGTCAACTACGCCTCCAGCAAGGACGGCGCCGACCGCGTGGTGGCCGAGATCACCCGCGAGGGCGGCAGGGCCATTGCTGTGCAGGCCAACGTCGCGCGGCAGGCGGACATCGAGCGCCTGTTCTCCGAGGCGCAGAAGGCGTTCGGCCCGCTCGACATCCTGGTGAACAATGCCGGCATCTACGAGTTCTCCCCGCTCGAAGACGTCACCGAGGAGCACTTCCACCGGCAATTCGACCTGAACGTCCTCGGGCTCCTCCTCGCGTCGAAGGAAGCCTTGAAGCATTTCGGGCCCGCGGGAGGCAGCATCGTCAATATCAGCTCGGGCGTCAGCACGCTGACGCCGGCCAATACCTCCGTGTACAGCGCCACCAAGGCGGCTGTCGATGCGGTCACCCGATCGCTGGCCAAGGAGCTGGGCCCGCGCAAGATTCGCGTGAACGCCATCAACCCCGGTATGGTGGAAACGGAGGGTGTGCATGCCGCCGGCCTTCACGAGAGCGACTTCCGGAAGCAGATCGAAGCGCAGACCCCGCTGGGCCGTATCGCCCAGACGCAGGACGTCGCTCCCGCCGTGGTCTTCTTCGCGTCCCGGGATTCGGGCTACATCACCGGCGAAACGATGCTCATCACCGGCGGACTGCGCTGACTAGAGCGACGATAAGGGCCCATCTGCTTCGTTGGCGCCCTCGACAGCCGGCTCAACGTACAGAAAGTACGTCTCGCCGGCTGCCTTCGGGCGCCGCCTCGCAGCTGGACCCTTCTCCTCGCTCCAGCCGGGTTACTCCGACAGGCTCCTGGCGCCGGGGGGCGATCCCGGCCGGGGCTTGACCGCGCGTCCGGCCCAGTGCAAATTGGCGGAGTCGGGCGGGCGCACAACCGCTCCAGGAGAGTGAGGACCAGATGGCGAACGTGACCGTCTACACGAACATCGGCTGAGGCCCCTGTCATCGCGCGACAGAGTATCTGTCGCAAAAGGGAGTGCCATTCGTGGAGAAGAACGTGGGGAAGGATCCGGAGGCCCGCAAGGAGCTGATGGCGATCGGCATCATGTCGCTGCCGGTGATCATCATCGGCGAGACGCGGCTCGCCGGATTCAACCCGGCGAAGATCGACGAAGCGCTGGCGAAGGCCCAGGCATGAGCGAGCTGGAGCCGGTCAAGCCCTCGCAGGCCAATATCGACAAGATGTGGAACTACGCGCGCAAGTACGCGGAGAAGTCCGGCACCTCCCTGCACCCGGACGTGAGCGTCACCGAGGCCGTGGTGGAGGGCCTCGCGCGCCACATCGAGCTCGTCGGGCGGCCCCTCTGCCCGTGCAACTTCTACCCCGATCCGGCGGCGGAGGCCAAGCTGCGCCGCTGGATCTGCGCCTGCGACGAGATGCAGAACTGGAAGTATTGCCACTGCCTGCTCTTCGTGGCGCCGGACGGGCAGCCCATCACCGAGTACCTGCCCGAGGACCACGAAGGGCGCGCGGCCTACGGGATCGTCAAGGACCCCCACCCCGACAAGGGCCGGGCCACCGCGCGCGTCCTGGAGCGGCAGAAGGCCGAGGGCGCGGCCGAGTAGCGCCCGGATCCCCGACCCGGGAAGCTAGAACCCCGGCCAGGGAGCCCAGAGGGCCCAGATGACCGCATCCTCGTTCAGGAGCTCCTACTGCGCGACGGGCTGCTCGCTCGCCAGGCGCTTCTCGAGCACGCGCTGGTACTGCGCCGGGGTCCCGACGTACACACACTTGCATATCGCCGGATCCGCGTAGACGTAGTAGAGCTGGCCATCGTGAGCGTCTTCCACTGACCATCGGCCATGAAGTCGAACGACGCCACCGCCACGCGGTAGGACGGACCGGTGCCCGGCACTCGCGCCTCGAAGGGAGAGGAAAATCGAGAGGTAGAGCCGATCGCCGACGATTCGTGCATCTTCGATGGTCACGACGGTGGGCGTGAAGGCGACGGCGTGCTCGAGCACGTCACGGATCGCCGCCCAGATGGCCTCCTCGAGACGGGCCGACCGCTCGGCATCCGGCGCACTCGGAACCGAAATGGCCGTTCCAACGACGGCGACGTACGCTTCGGCGACGCGGCCAGATGCCACGAGCGCGAGGGCGATGGCAACGGCGACGAGCGTCTTCATCGAGAGCTCACCTCCGTGGTCCTTTGGTCCTTGTCCTTCAGACGAACGGACCGTGAGCGCAGGCCACGGGTGATCGGTTCTTAGCAAGAATCGAGAAGACCCGTGCGTTATGGTTGTGGTAACCTTAAGTCTGTGCCGACCATGAGACCTCAATCCGACCCCCTCACCGCGAGCTCCCCGCATTCCCCCGGTGCCCAGGCGTCAGTCGTCGTGGCCGTGGTCATCTTCAGCATCCGGCCGGATGCCGCGGGCCAGCCTCGCTTGCAGGTGCTCCTCGTCCGGCGGGCGGTCGAGCCATTTGCCGGCTCGTGGTCGCTTCCCGGAGGCAAGCTCTGGGGCGATGAGGCGCTCGATCAGGCGGCGTGGCGCCAGCTCCTCGAGAAGAGCGCCCTCCGCGCCTCCTACCTCGAGCAGCTCTACACCTTCGAGCTCCGCGATGCCTCCCAGCAGATCGAGGCGGCGGTCGTCGCGTACTATGCGCTCGTCCGCACCGACGGCACCGAGATCGCGCCGGGCCGCAAGACGATGGAAGCGGCCTGGTTCCCCGTCGATGAGCTCCCCGCCGAGCTCGCGTTCGACAACGGCGAGATCCTCCACTACGCCCTCCAGCGACTGCGGAACAAGGTGGAGTACGCCATGGTGGCCTTCCAGTTCCTGCCGCCGCTGTTCACGATGGCGCAGTTGCGCGCCGTCTACGAAGTCATCCTGGGACGCCGGATCGACCCCACCAACTTCCGCCGGCGCGTCGAAGCGACGAGCAGCATTCTCCCCACGGGCAGCTCCGTCGCGGGCGGCCGACACCGCCCGCCGGCGCTGTATCGCTGTGCCGGCGACCCGGCCACTCTGGTCAAGACCCTGCGCCCGCGCCGCACGCTCAGGTCCCTGCCCGAGCTGAGCGCCCGGGATTCGAGCACTTCCTAAAAGGCAAACGGCTCATGACCTGCGTCTCGGTCAGTCCAAGTAAAGGTGGTACTAACCTTAACGCTGTTCCGGGGCCGCCATCTCCGGGCACAGCGACGGAGGAACGCATGCCGACCACCGTCTCGATTGACGCGAAAGTGAAGGCGGCACCGGCCGCGGAGCTGTGCAGCAGCGAGCTTCAATGGGATCCGTGGGCCTATGACGTCAAGCCCGACGAGTCTCGCCCGCCGGTCTACGGGGCGGGCGCCAGCCAGTGGGACACGACCCCGCCGTCGGCCCCCGTGCAAACCGAGATTCCCGAACGCTATCGCTCGATGTCGGGCGAAGAGATCGCTCGTCGTCTCGCGACCGCAAAAGCGAGGCTCGGCTCGCGGCTCGTCATCCTCGGGCATCACTACCAGCGCGACGAGATCATCCGCTGGGCCGATTTCCGGGGCGACTCCTTCAAGCTCTCCCAGCAGGCAGCCAGCCGCCGCGAAGCCGACTACATCGTGTTCTGCGGCGTGCACTTCATGGCGGAGAGCGCCGACATCCTCGCCGCCGATCACCAGCGGGTGATCCTGCCCAACCTCGCCGCCGGCTGCTCCATGGCGGACATGGCCGACGAGGCGCAGGTCCTGTCCTGCTGGAAGCAGCTGGGAGAGGCGCTGGAGTCACCGGTCATCCCGGTCACCTACATGAACTCGTCGGCCGCGCTCAAGGCGTTCTGCGGCGAGCGGCGGGGCGTCGTCTGCACGTCATCCAATTCGACCCGGGTCTTGCAATGGGCATTCGAGCACGGCGAGCGCGTGCTGTTCTTCCCCGACGAGCACCTGGGTCGCAATACCGGCGTCAAGCTCGGCATCCCCGACGACGCGATGGCGGTCTGGGACCCGCGCCGGCCGCTCGGTGGCAACTCAGTCGAAGCCCTGAGCCGGGCTCGCCTGATCCTGTGGCGCGGCTGGTGCTCGGTGCACGCTCGCTTCACGGTCGGGCAGATCGACAAGGCGCGGCGGGATCACCCCGGCATCACCGTCATCGTCCACCCGGAGTGCCGGCGCGAGGTGGTGGACGCGGCCGATGTCGACGGGTCGACCGAGCTCATCCTCGAGACGATCTCCTCCGCGCCCGCCGGCAGCCAGTGGGCCGTCGGAACCGAGATCAACATGGTCAACCGCCTGGCATCCGAGCACCCGGACAAGCTGATCTTCTGCCTCGATCCCGTCATCTGCCCCTGCTCGACGATGTATCGGATCCACCCGGGCTATCTGGCGTGGGTGCTCGAAGCCCTGGTCGACGGCCGTGTGCTGAACGAGATCACGGTGCCCGATGAGGTCAAGGCGTCGGCCCGCCTCGCGCTCGATCGCATGCTCGCGCTCCCCGGCCGCAGCGCGGAGCCCGCGGTGGCGCGGAGGTAGGCCATGGCGCGCTCACTGATCGTCATCGGCAGTGATATGAAGGGCCTGGGGCACGCGCATCCGCCGCTCCGTGAGATTCGGGCGATCGTCCAGCGCGCGCTCGACGAGGACATCGCCTGGGGCGACGTGACGACCGACAATAGCGTGCCCGCCGATCAGCGATCGCGGGCGACGCTGCTCGTCAAGCAGGACGGGGTGCTCTGCGGCGTGCACGTGTTCGCCGAGACGCTCGCGCTGGTGGACCCGGCGGTGACGATCGACATCGCGCTGCCCGACGGCGCGAACATCTCGAGAGGCAGCGTGCCGGCGCGCATCGAGGGTCCGACGCGCGCGCTCTTGACCGCGGAGCGCACGGCCTTGAATTTCGTCCAGCGCCTGAGCGGCATCGCGACGATGACGGCCGCGTTCGCCGAGCGGCTCGGCGGTCTTTCCACCCGCCTGGTGGACACGCGCAAGACGACGCCGGGGCTCCGTGTGCTCGAGAAGTATGCCGTCCGCGTCGGGGGAGGCCACAACCACCGCTTCAATCTCGCCGACGCCGTGCTGCTCAAGGACAATCACCTGGCCGCCCTGAAGAGCCGCGGGCTCGATCTGGCCGATGCCATCCGGACCATCAAGCAGCGCGTGCCCCACACGATGAAAGTCGAGGTGGAGGTGACCTCGGTCGACCAGATCGACGCCGCCCTCGCGGGCGGGGCGGACATCATCCTGCTCGACAACATGTCGAACGACGCCATGCGGGAATCCGTCCGCCGGATCGGAGGCCGGGCTCTCACCGAGTGCTCCGGCAATGTCACCCTCGAGACCGTTCGAGAGCGCGCCGAGACCGGCGTCGATCTGATCTCCTCCGGCGCGCTTACACACTCGGCGAAAGCGCTCGACATCAGCCTGGAGATCGAGATCGACTGAGGTGATCGCCATGCCCCTTCCCCATCGCCCGATCTACCTCGACCACGCGTCGACGACTCCGGTGCATCCGAAGGTCCTCGAGGCCGTGGCGCCCTATTGGCGCCAGGAGTTCGGCAATCCCTCGAATCTTTATGCCCTCGGCCGGCGCGCCGGTGACGCGCTCGAGCGGGCGCGGGCCCAGGTGGCCGGGATTCTGGGCAGCCACGAGGACGAGGTCGTCTTCACCGGCGGGGGGTCCGAGAGCGACAACCTGGCGCTGAAGGGCGTGGCCATGGCCGCGCCGAGGCGACGGCATCTCGTCACCACGACGATCGAGCACAGTGCGGTGCTGGGCGCCGCCCGCGACCTCCAGGAGCACTGGGGCATGGAGGTGACGTACGTGCCGGTGGACGAGCGCGGCATCGTCGATCCGGCGGCGGTGGTGGCGGCGCTCCGGCCCGACACGTGCCTCGTCAGCGTCATGCTCGCCAACAACGAGATCGGCACCATCCAGCCGGTCGCCGAGATCGCGCGCGCGTGTCGTGCGCGAGGCGTCCCGATCCACACGGACGCCGTTCAGGCCGCGGGCTTCCTCGACTTGAACGTCGACCGGCTCGGCGTAGACCTGCTCTCGCTGTCCGGCCACAAGGTCTACGCGCCCAAGGGCGTGGGCGCGCTCTATGTTCGGCGCGACACGCGGCTGGTCCCCTTGATCCACGGGGGCAGCCAGGAAGGGGGGCGCCGGGCCGGCACCCAGAACGTGGCCGGCATCGTCGGGTGCGGCGTCGCGCTCGAGCTGATCGAGCAGCACCGCGCGGCGACCTGCGCCCGCCTGACCGCGCTGCGCGATCGGCTCATCGCGGGGATCGAGGCCGCCGTGCCGGGCGCGCTCCTCAACGGCGACCGCCGTCTCCGGTTGCCCGGCAATGCGAGCTTCTGCTTCGGCGACGTGCAGGGCGAGACGATCCTGCTCGAGCTCGAGCACGACGACGTCTATGCGTCGAGCGGCTCAGCGTGTCACGCGGGCTCGCAAGATCCCTCCCACGTGCTCCTGGCGATCGGCCGCAGCGCCGAGCTCGCCCACACCGCCGTGCGCCTGACCCTCGGCGCGCCGACCACCGAGGCCGAGATCGATCGCGTGCTCGAGCTGCTCCCGCTTGCCGTGGAGCGGGTGCGCACCCAGGCCCCGGCTCACCGCTGAATCGCGGCCCCGCTCGGTTCAGCGCGGCAGCTCGGTCCAGCGCTCCACGGCGGCAGTCAGCGCCTGCAAGCTCTGCGCCCACGGAATCGCTCCGTGCGGGGCAAGGTTAGGTCACTGGACGAGGACGGACCCAAGGGACGCCTTGCAGTTGTTGATCTCGTCGCCCTCGGCCGTGCCCCCGGCGTCGTCGGCGCAGGCGAGCAGCACGTACGTCCCGAGCGGTGTGTTCGACGGGATCGTGACGACCGCGGTTCCGCTCGAGGCGGCGCCGGCGCCCAGGATTGGCACCGCGTGCGTCCCGGACAGGAGCTTGTCGGTACTGCCCTTCACGACGTCGAGCGAGAGGTAGTAGCGCGTCGTCGACGTCACGGTGGTGGGACCACCGTGGTTTTCCACCGTGTCCGTGACGGTGAAGTTGCTGCCGCGGGCGGCGCTCTGCGGCGGATCACTCACCGCCGTCGTCACCAGGTCAGGCTTGGAGACCTGGACACGGCCGGCCGAGGCGAGACAGTTGTTCGCCTCGGCCACCTCGACCACCACCAGCATGTCGTCGGCGCAGGCCAGGAGGAAGTAGAGACCGGCCGGAACCGTCGTCGGGATCGTCACCGTCACCGAGCCGCCGGCGGAGCCATTGGCCGCGAGGACCGGAACCGCACGGGTTCCTGACAGGAGCACGTCGCCGGCGCCTCTGCCGGCGTCGGCGGAGAGGTAGTAGCGCGTCGTCGACCCCAGAGATGCCACGGCGCCCTGGTTGCGCACGGTATCCGCCACGGCGAACCGCCCGCCCGGGGCCGCGACCGCCGGCGGATCGCCGAGGGCGATCTCGACGAGGTCCGGACGCGTGATCTGCACCGTCGTCGCGGAGGCCCGGCAATTGTCCGTCTCGCTGGCCTCGGCCACCGCATTCACTGCGTCGGCGCAGGCCACCACGTAGTACGCACCGAGCGCCGTCGCGACGGGGATCGAGAGCGTGACCGTCGCGGTCGACGACGCGCCGGCGGCGAGGATCGGCACCGGGCGGCTGCCCGGCAGGAGCAGATCGTCGGCGCTCTTCACGGCGTCGAGCGAGAGATAGTAGCGCGTGGTGGACGCCGCCGCCGTGACGAGTCCCTGGTTCCGCACGGTGTCCGTCGCCGTGAAGGTCGCGCCGGGCAGGACGGCGGCGGGCAGATTGCCGAACGCCGTCGGGACGAGGTCCGGCATCCCAGCGGCCTGGGTTACCCAAAACGCCTTGCCGGCAATCGAGAGGCTCGTCGTCCGCGTGCCGACCGTGGCGTTCGGCGATACCGTGAAGCTCACCGTGCCCGCGCCGCTTCCGCTGGCCCCCGAGACGAGGCCGATCCAAGTCACTCCATTCATCACGCCCCACCCACAGCCGTTGAGCGTGAGAACGCCGACGCTCCCCGGTCCGCCGCTGCTCGCGACCGACAGGGCAGTCGACGAGAGCGAATAGGCGCACGGCGCGCCCGCCTGCGTGACCGTCACCGACTGACCGGCGATCGTCAACGTGCCGCTCCGGACCGTGATCGCGGGATTCGCCGCCACCGAGTAAGCGACCAACGCCGACCCGGCAGCGCTGCTCGGCCAGACGATCTGGATCCAGCCGGCGCCACTCTGGGTCGTCCAGGTGCAAGCCGCCGAGGCCGTCACCGTGATCGACTCGTCGCCTCCGGCGGCCGGCGCCGATTTGCTGGTCGATGAGAGGGCAGACGAACAGCCGGTCTGGGTCACCGCGACCGCCTGGCCGGCGATCATGAGCGTGGCCGTTCGCGCGCTCACGGACGAGTTGGCTGCCACCGAATACGCCACCACGCCATTGCCCGATCCGCCTCCGCTCGATGCGCCGATGACCGCCCACGGAGCGTCGCTGCCGGCCGTCCACGCGCATCCGGCCTGGGACGTCACCGCCACGGTGCTGCTGCCGCCGGCCGGAAGAAATGACGAGCCCGGCGGCGACACGGAGTAGACGCAGGGCATGCCGGCCTGGGTAACGCTCACCGTGTGCCCGGCCAGCGTCACCATCGCCGTCCGGCTCTGGAAGGTCGGATTGGGAGCAGTCGAGAGATCCGCCTGACCGGGGCCCACGCCTGGGGAGCCGGCGGTGATCGTGAGCCAGCTCGCGCCGGACTGTGCCGTCCAGGCACACCCCTCGAGAGTGGTCACGCCGAAATCACCGACACCTCCTGCGGGGTCGGACAGCGAGCCCCCGTGATAAGACAGGAAGTAGTAGTTGCACGTGGCCGCCCGCTGGCTCACCGCGAAGACGTTGTCACCGATCACGAGCGTGGCCGCCCGATCGATCGCCACCGGGTTCTCCGCCACCGTATACGCCACCGTCCCGTTGCCGACACCGCTCGCGTCCGACGTGACCGTGAGCCAGCCGGCGTCGCTTACCGCCGTCCAGCTGCAGTCCGCCGAGGCGGTCACGGCCAGCGTGCCGGTTCCGCCGGGCTCGAAGAACAGCCGGCTCGCCGCCGAGATCGCCGCGCAGCGCACGTCGATTGCGATGGCCCCGCCGTCCGCGGAGCGCGCATTGTTCGTCTCGTCGCTCTCGACGACCGCGCCCACGTCGTCCACGATCGCACCGACGTGGTAGGTCCCGGCAGGCACGAAGGGCAAGAGGAGCTCGCCGCGACAACTGACCGTCGCACCGGGAGACAGCGGCGGCACCTCGCAGGGCCCGCCGATCGACAGATCGTCGGGGAGGATCGCGGAATCGGTCGAGAGGTAGAAGCCGAGGCGCGACGGCGGAGACTTCCTGGCCCCCACATTGGCCACGGTGACCGCGACGTCGATGGGCCGGCCCGCCGTGCCCTCGGTGGGTGCGGTCAGAACCGTGACGACCAGGTCCGGCTGCCCGGTCCCCGTGTCCGCGACGGGGTCGGCGCGAACGATGACCTGGCGTCCATTGGCCAATCCCGCCCAGAACGCGATCTGCCCTGCGTCGTTGATCCCGCCGCGCAGGACGTCCACGACGACCATCGTCGAGTCGAACAGCGAGTCGTTGAGCCCGATGACTCTGTCAACCACGGGGTGCGAGCCGGAAAACATCGCCCAGTCGCCGCCCACGAGCCCGGCCACGAACGCGACCTCGCCGAGTGAATTGACGGCGGGATCGACGAAGTCGAAAAAGATGGCTGCGTTGTCGGCGATCGTGGTGACGAGACCGCCGCGGGTCATGTAGATGCCGTGGATGCCGGAGGCGCGCACTCCCTCGAACGCCACGAGACCGGCCGCGATCGCCGGTCGGATGCCGAAGTCGAAAAAGCCGCCGCTCAGCCTGTCGACGATGAGCGCGGGCGGGGCCGCGCCACTGCCCGTGTACAGGCTGAAACCGACTCCGGGCATGCTGGCAGCGAAGACCACCACACCGGCCGAGTCGATCGTCGGGGCAGGGCCGGTAAACGTGGGCTTGAGCGCGCCCGTCCCGGGCACAATGCTCGTCAGGGATCCGCCGACGGCCCTCGTGAAGATGTTCGAGACGCCGTCAAGGGTTCCCGAGAACGCCACCGTGCCGTCGTCACTGATCGAGGCGCGACAGCACAGCCAAGTGAAGGTGGTCGTGTCGGCAATGGCGCTCAGAGAGCCGCCATCGCCGGTCATGATCGCGTCGCCACCCGCGGCCAGACTCGCCCAGACGACAACCGTCCCATCGGCATTGATGGTGTTGCCGCCAACCCAGAGGAATGGCCCACCGCTCTCTGCGATGGTCGTCAGCGCGCCCCCGGAACCGGTGAACACCCCCGACCCTCCCGCGGCGAGGTCCCCGGTGAAGACGACCCTGCCTGATGCGTTGATCGCCGGCGGAGAATGGAGGTGCGTGAACACGCCCGACGTATCGGCAATCAGCGTGAACGTGTAGGACCCGGCCACGGCCGTCCCCGGAACGCCCAGAGCGAGGACGACGAGAGCGAGCACCCACCCCGATGACCAAGCCACACGTCGAAGCTGCGTCAGCATCGCTGCGCCCTCCTCCTCATTCGCGAATCCGGCGATCCGGGAAAGCCTCCTTTGCGGGTTGCACGTTGTGAGCCAGCGGGCGTGATCGTCTGCCCTCAGTCACCGCTCGCACTTGGAGCCCATGACCTCGCGGCGCAGGCGGCGGTCATGACGATAGGCGACGGTGGGTCTGACGACGAGCGTCACGAGGCGCTCGCGGCCCGCGGCGCGATGCCGTGCCATCACCTCGAGGACGAAGCATGGATCAGCGCGCGTTATACTCCGGCTGGGAGGGCCGAGAATGACCCCCGAGCACCGCGAGATCGTGGAGCAGATTCATTCGTCCTCTGCCGTCCTCCGGTGCGCCGTCGAGGCCGCGCCGCCCGGCAAGCTCACCCGGACCCCGAGCGAGGGCGAGTGGTCGGCGCTCGACACGCTGACCCACGTGCGCGAAGTCGCCGTCCACGTTTACGGGCTCCGGATCCGGCGGCTCCTCTACGAGGACGACCCCGTCTTCACCGACTTCGATGAGGAGGGCTACCGGCGCGCCAGCCTCGCGCGCGGCGAGACGGCGGGAGCGCTTCTCGATACGATCATCGGCGAGCACGAGCAGACGGCGCGCCTCCTCGCCGCCCTTCCCGACACCGAGTGGGCCCGGCAAGGCCGCCATCCGGTGCTCGGCGTCGTATCGATCGAGTTCCTCGCCCGGCGCATCGGCGAGCACGCCGTGGAGCACGCGGCGCAGATCGCGGCGGCCCACGGCGGCTGAGCTCCGGCTCGCAGCCCTGGAGCCGCCCGATCAACTCGGCGATG
>Ga0068859_100002873_pt1 | contig 17487 bp, 16 predicted proteins | sample KBSSwiS22_FD_66585 | JGI IMG/M metagenome (GOLD analysis project Ga0068859, IMG submission 66585) | Switchgrass rhizosphere microbial communities from Kellogg Biological Station, Michigan, USA - KBS Switchgrass S2-2 | ecosystem: Host-associated > Plants > Roots > Rhizosphere > Soil ...
GTTCAAAGGCTCGGAGCCGTTGCTGGATCCCAGCAAGGCTGTTGCAAGGCCAAACGGCACGGCGCAGGGCCCCGACGGATCGCTCTACATCACCGAGAGCTCGAAGGGAAAGATCTGGAGGGTGGTCTACCGAGCCAGATAGGGCAGAGAGCAGAGGGCAGAGAGCAGAGGGCAGAGAGCAGAGGGCAGAGAGCAGAGGGCAGAGAGCAGAGGGCAGAGAGCAGAGGGCAGAGTGCGACTTCGCCACGGTACGCCTCTCTGGCTCAGCCGCCCGTCGTCTCGCCGTCATCGCCGTTATCCCACGTATAAAGGAACACTCGACGTCGATGTTGCCATCGTCGGCGGCGGGATCACCGGCGCCGTCGCGGCATATCTGTTCAGTGAAGCGGGCGTTCGCGTGGCACTTGTCGAGGCCAGAGAATGTGGCCGCGGCAGCACGGCGGCCAGCACGGCGCTGTTGATGCAGGAGCCCGACAAGGATTTTTCCGATCTGACAGCCCGATACGGAGCCAAAACGGCGCGGCGCATCTGGCGCGCACTAATGGCCGGGGCCCGCGATCTGACGCGCACAATCCGCAAGCTGAAGATCGATTGCGACCTGCAGAGTTGCGATTCCATCTATTTCACATTGCAGCCGGACAAGCTCCCAGGCCTTCGAAAAGAGTTTCGCGATCGGAAGCGGGCAGGGTTGCCGGGCAGATGGTTATCGCCGGCCAGGCTTCATGAGCTGACCGGCATCAAAGGCCGTGGCGCTATCCTCACCCCTGGCAACGCCGAAGCCGATCCACTGAAGGCCTGCGCGGGATTTCTTCGCGCGGCTGAAGCGCGCGGCGCGAAGATCTTCGAGCGCTCGCGGGTCAGCCGCATCACCACCTCGAACGGTCGCGTCACCCTGAAGACGCAGAACGGAGCAATTCTGGCGAATCAGGTGGTGATCGCCACCGGCTACGCGACGATCGAGTTCAAGCCGCTTGCGGGGCGGTTTCGCCTGATGAATACCTACGTCATCGCGACGAGGCGGCTGCCGGATAAGCTGCGCAGGAAACTGCTGCATGACCGTACGATGCTGTGGGACACCGACAGGCCGTATCACTACCTGCGGTGGACCGAAGACAATCGGCTGATCATCGGTGGAGAAGACAGCCGCCACCGATCGACTCGAGGAGCGCGAAAGCGACTGACGGCGGGCAGCCGCCGCCTTCGACGTTATCAGGCAGCCGTGTATCCCGACCTCGGCCCCGAACAGCCGGAATACGCGTGGGAAGGTCTTTTTGCCGAAACGCCCGACGGTTTGCCGTACATTGGACCCCATCGGCGTTACCCTAAGCATCTGTTCGCTTTGGGATACGGCGGAAACGGCATGACCGTGTCGTTCCTGGCCGCGCAGTTGCTTTTGAAGCGCTATCAAAATCGCCCGCATCCGGACGAAGAGCTATTTTCGTTCGGCCGCTCGCGGAAACATTAAATGCCTTTTCCTTTTCAGCCGAATCAACGGGCGCACGTCTTCCTGTCGTCGATGGGACTGCTGCCGTTCATCTCGGTATGGAAAGCGGCGGCGTTCGCGCTCGCCGAGCTTGGCTGCGCCGCGTTCTTCATCATCGGAGTTGTTCTCCCGACCACGGGTCCGTCGGCCCCGTGGTTCGTGCTGGCCGCTTGTGTGTTTGGCATTGTTGCCCGCCAGGTAGATATCGAGAGCTGGGGTGTGTTCATCCCCGGCGGCCTGGCCGGACGAACCGAGCAGGCGTTTGGCCCCCACGCCACCCGGCCGGTCCTTGCGATCGTTCTGCTCGAGCGCTTTTTCCTGGCCGCGCTCGCGGCGGCCGTGCTCGGGCGATACGTCGGTAACGTCGAAGATCTGTCGACCCAGATCGCCATGGCGATGGTCGGTCTGCTGTGGCTCCGCGCGCGCACCGCAGTCGATCTCAAACCCGACACGATCTCGAAAGGGGTGTGGCTCGGAATCGCCATCGTGGTCGTGACGGCAATATGGGGCGGTGTCACGCTTGCGCGCGTGACACCGTCACCGGTTCCACTGCCGCTTCCACCGGCGTCGCGCACAGCCGCTCTGATGTCATACCTTCTCGGGCTGGCCGTCGCGTTTCCGGCATTGGGAACAGGCAGCGCGCTGGCGCGTGTGGCCCATCAATTTGCGCCTCCGCGTATCCAGTCGCTGCGGCGAACCTCTGCGCTCGTCGTCTCGTTCAGCTTCGTCGGCATTGCGATACCGGCATTTCTCTTCGTCGCGGTAGTGCCGCCTCACGAGCAGGCGATCTGGGCGAACGCGCCGTTGGTTGGCCTGGTGCGCCATCTGGCCGGCCCTCCGTGGACTCGCGGCATCCTCAACGTGGTGGTGATCGCCGCCGCCTTTCTGGTGCTTGTCCCCGCGGCGAACGCCGCATTACTCGACAGCGACAAGGTCCTGCGCCGGTTGTCGCCAATGGCGCGTTCGATCGACGTCGCAGCGGCGTTTGTCGTGCTCACGATTTTCGCGAGCGCCGGTCAGGTGATGTGGCTCGGCCGTGCCTATGCGTTCGCGATCGGATTACGCCTGGTCGTGAAAATCGCCGTGCTCGTGCGACTGCGCCGCACACATCCTCAAAGTCGACCGTACAAAGTGCCGTGGAATGTCCGCGTCGGCGCACGCGATCTGCCGCTCGGTCTGTGGATATCCGGACTCGTCGCGGTGGCGGCAATCGCATCGCTGCTGATTTCCAGAGACGGGCCGGCGGTCGCATCGGCGGTGCTGGCCGGTGTACTGGCGTTGGTGGTGGGCGCGGCCGGCCGACGCGCGGAATCGCAGGATCTCGACAGCGCGGCGGATACCTTCGAGCTCCTGCCGGCTTCCGATTTGTCTCTCGGCCAGGTGGAGGCCAGCCCCGGCAACGTGCTCGTCGCCGTGCGTAACCGCGGCACGTTGGCCCACGTGGCCGCGGCATTCCAGGCAGCCGGCGACCGCGATGTTGTGGTGATGACGGCGCGCGTCCTGGGTACCGATGTGCAGGACGAGGCCTCTTCGAGCTCGCAGCCGACACCCGCAGAGCGCCAGCTGCTCTCCGACGTCGTCGCCGTCGCCGAGCGGCACCGGCGGCCGGTGCGGTTGCTGATTGTGCCGGCGCATAACGTGTTCGATGCCGCGGTCGCCACCATTCTGCGGCTGCGGTCGTCGGACCTGTATGTTGGCGAGTCGGCGTCGCTCTCGGCCGACGAGCAGGCACGTTTGCTGGGAGAGGCCTGGGAGCGGGGCGGCCGCGATCCCGAGCGCGTCGAGAAACCTGAAAATCTGAACGTTCGCCTCGTCATCTATCACAACAGCGGCCGTGCCGATGTCTACCACATCGGTGCGCATCCGCCGTCACTCACACCCAAAGACCTCGAGCTGATTCACCGCGTGTGGCTGGACGCGACCAAAACGGTCGGTCCACACGTGCATCATCACGACGTTGTTCGGGCAGCACTGACACAAATGGAACAACAACTCACTGGACCTCAGCGCGAGGCGGCGCTCGAGGCGATCAGGCAAACCGCTCGGCCCGCCGACGAGCTCGCTGCGGCGGTCCGCGAGCGTGATTTTTCGCGGCTGCGAGACATCACGCGAAACCGGCCAGCCAGCGATCTTGCCGGCGTGCTCACCGACCTCAACCCGGAAGACCAGGTCGTGGTGTTCCGGCTGTTGCCGCGCAAAGATGCCGCCGCGGTGTTCGAATATCTCGAGCCGGAGCAGCAGGAGTGGCTGCTGAAGGCGATGGCGCAGGAAGACGTCGCAGCGCTGTTGAGCAACATGGCGCCCGACGATCGCACGGCATTTCTCGAAGAGCTGCCCGCCGCGGCCACGCGCCAGCTGCTGTCGCTGCTGACGCCGGCCGAGCGCTCTGTGGCGCTCACGCTGCTTGGTTATCCCGAAGAATCGGTCGGCCGTTTGATGACGCCGAATTACGTCGCGGTGCGGGAGCAATGGACGATTCGCGAAGCGCTCGACTATATCCGCACGCACGGGCAGAACTCGGAAACACTCCACGTCATTTATGTCGTCGATCAGCAGGGCATGCTCGTGGACGATCTCGGTATCCGCGAGTTGCTGCTGACGTCGCTCGACGCCAAAATCGCGGATCTGATGGACCGCCGGTTCATCGCGCTCAAAGCCACCGATGATGGCCAGACGGCCGTCCAGTTGTTCCGTCAGCACGATCGCACGGCGCTGCCGGTGACCGACACGGCAGGCATGCTGATTGGCATTGTCACGATCGACGACGTGCTCGACATCGCCGAAGCGGCGGCCACCGCCGAGATTCAGAAGATCGGCGGATCGGAAGCGCTCGACGAGCCGTACATGAAGATCGGCATGATGAGCATGGTGCAGAAGCGCGCGGGCTGGCTCATGTTCCTGTTCATCGGCGAGATGTTTACCGCCACGGCGATGGCGTTTTTCGAAGCGGAGATTTCGCGAGCGATTGTCCTGGCGATGTTTGTCCCGCTGATCATTTCGAGCGGCGGCAACTCCGGCTCGCAGGCGTCGACGCTGGCGATCCGCGCGCTGGCGCTCGGCGAGGTCGGCGTCAAGGATTGGTGGCGCGTCGCTCGGCGGGAGATTCTGGCCGGTCTCGCGCTGGGGACCATTCTTGGTGCGCTCGGCTTCGTCCGGGTGTCGCTCTGGTCGACATTCTCCAATGCGTATGGCCCGCACTGGCTCCTGGTCGCGCTGACTGTGGCCATCGCCCTGATTGGCGTGGTGCTGTGGGGCACGCTGATGGGGTCGCTGCTGCCGTTTGCGCTGCGTCGATTAGGTTTTGATCCCGCCACCTCGTCTGCGCCATTTGTGGCCACTTTGGTGGACGTTACGGGGCTCGTCATCTATTTCACCGTGGCGAGTCTGATTCTCAGGGGCACTTTGTTGTAGATAAATTGTCGGATAGGGCGCATGGTATGTGAGTTGCTGCCTCACTGGCCCAAGCCGAAATCCGGCCTCACAAGAGGACACCCATTCATGAATCAATCCAGTGTTTACGGCACCGTGGCGCTCACCATGTTGTTGGCGTCGTGGGGCTGCGGCAGCAGTACGCCGACCGACCCCGACCCGATCACCTATGAGCAGAAAACCGAGACATACAGCGGGACGATGACTGCTGGAGAAACGAAAGCGTTTCACTTCACCGTCACTAATCCGGGCGACATCCAGGCAGCGATCACCAGTTTGAGCCCGGTTTCGACCCTCACAATGGGACTCAACCTCAACTTCTGGGACGCCGCCGCAGAAGCCTGTGCCAGAAGCACCGTCTCTACCGAAGTCGCCAGGGTGAATGCCGCGATTGCCGGTACGCCCCAGCAAGCGGGAGAGTATTGCGTCTCCATTTTCGACGTCGGCAATGTGCCGGCCACCGGGACCGACTTCACCATCACTGTGTTGCATTACTGAGACACCTCCCGCTTCCTGCTTCCTACCCTCTCCCACTTCCTGCTTGCCACGATCCTCTCGTTGTGTCAGATTATGCTCACATTTTCTTATTTCTCTAGCGGAGGATCCATGAAACGGACGCGTAATTTCTATGTTGGCGTCACCATTCTGGCTTTGGTCGGAGTGCTGGCGGCTGTGCAGTTCATGCTGCAGCCAGTTGCCGAAGCGCAGGCGAATCAGGCTGGTATCTACCAGGTTGATGCGGCGTGGCCGAAGCCCCTCCCGAATAACTGGGTACTCGGCGCCACTGTCGGTCTGTCGGTCGACTCGCGCGACCACGTCTGGATCGTTCATCGCGGCCAAACCGGCCAGGATCCGAAGTTCATGAGTCAGATGACGTTTCCGCCCGCGCCGGCTCGCGGCGCCCGCGGCGCGGGTGCACGAGGCGCAGCGCCTGCAGCCCCGGCCGGACGGGACGCCGCCATTGGCGAAGACGCGGCGACAGGCTCGAAGCCGATTTCTGAAATCTGCTGCACTGCCGCGCCTCCGGTTCTGGAGTTCGATGCGGAAGGCAACCTCGTTCATCACTGGGGCGGACCGGGCGCCGGCTACGAATGGATGCCGTCGATGCACGGGATCACCGTCGACGGTAAAGACAACGTATGGTTCGCCGGCAATGGCGGCAACACCGTCCTGAAGTTCTCGCGCGACGGCAAGTTCCTGCTGCAGATTGGGAAGAACGGCGCGAGCAAAGGCAACAAGGACACCGCCAATCTCAACAATCCAGCGGAAGTCAACGTTGACGATGCCGCGAACGAGATCTATGTCGCCGACGGTTACGGCAATCGTCGCGTGATCGTGTACGACGCGTCGACCGGTGCGTTCAAGCGTATGTGGGGCGCCTACGGCAAGCCACCGACCGATGACCCGAACGGAACTTACGATCCGAGCAAGCCATTGTCGACGAATTGGCGAATCGTGCACTGCGCATCGCTCGCCAATGACGGTCTCGTTTATGTGTGCGATCGCGTCAACGACCGCATTCAGGTGTTCAAGAAGGACGGGACATACGTCAAGGAGACACAGATTGCGAAGCGCACGCTCGGCGATGGCGTGACCTTCGACATCGCGTTCTCGAAGGATCCCCAGCAGCGGCTGATGTATGTCGCTGACGGCGCGAATCACCGCGTGTGGCAGTTGCTCCGCGAACCAATGACCGTCCTGAATCACATCGGGAGCGGCGGCCGCTATCCTGGTCAGTTCTATGCGACGCATAACGTGTCGCTCGACTCGAAGGGCAACATCTACACAGTCGAGACTTACACCGGCGCGCGTCTGCAGAAGTTCACCTACAAGGGCCTCGGCCCGGTGGCGAACCCAGAGGGAAATCACAATTCCGGAAACTGAGAATTAGGAAAGTCAGCCGGAAAGAGTAGAAGGGCGCCGGGTGAAAATCCGGCGCCCTTTTTTGTGCGCGATTCGTTTCAGGCCGCGGCCGAGCAAATACATTCCCCCGCGCGATACTTCGGCGTCCGCCTAAGTGTTCCTCGGTGTTCACCAAAGTATTCGGGCGGATGATGCTTGTATAATTCCCCTGCGGATGATTGTCGGGCGCCGCTATATCGTAAAAGGCCGGGTTCAACGGGTGGGGTTCCGGATGTTTGCCGAAGACGCCGCCCGGCGTGAAGGGCTTTCCGGCTATGTCCGCAACCAGCACGACGGCAGCGTCGAAGTCGTGGCCGAAGGCGATGCAGAAGCGATGATGCGATTCGAAATGGCGTTGCGCCGCGGGCCTTCGGGCGCGCGCGTCGACGACGTCGACACGACAGATCTCACCCCGACCGGCGGGTTCCACAATTTCCGGGCCACCAGTTGACGATCGACTAACGACCAACGGCTAATTTATGAACTCACTCAAATCAAAAATTCGCAGCGTCCCGGATTTTCCCAAAGCCGGCATCAACTTTTTCGACATCACCACGCTTCTGCGCGATAAAGACGGCTTCCGCTTGACAATTGAAGCCCTGGCCAAGCCGTTCGAGGGCGAGAACATCGATGTCGTCGTCGGCGTCGAGAGCCGCGGATTTATTCTCGGCGGAGCCGTGGCCGACCGTTTGGGGACAGGATTCGCGCCGGTTCGAAAGAAAGGAAAGCTGCCCTCGGAGACCGTTCAGGAAACCTACGATCTGGAGTACGGCACCGACTGTCTCGAAATTCACTCCGACGCGGTGGAGAAGGGGCAGAAGGTCCTGATTGTCGATGACGTGCTCGCCACCGGAGGGACGGCGGCGGCGACGATCAAATTGATCCGCAGGCTCGGCGGCGATGTGCGATCGCTGGCGTTTCTCATCGAACTGGAGTTTCTCAATGGCCGGGCCAGGCTGGGGACTGAAAAAGTATTCAGCGTGCTGAAGTACTAGTGATCACCGTCCTCCTGCTCGTCGCGGCGATGGGTGTGCTGGCGACGCCGATTGGATTGTGGCGTCTCGGCGAGGCGATCGAGAAGCAGCGGCGCTCGGCGATCATCCAACAGCAGCTCGCGACGTTCGCTCCGGCCGCGGCCGCCGTACAGGAGGATCCCAGGCAGCTGCTCGTGTGGTATCCACTCGCGCAGACCAGCCGCAAGCTGTTCCCCGACGCGTTCGCGGAGCTCGACCGCGCGGCCGGCGGAACATTTCCGTTCACAAAAGAGCAGCTGAGCGCCGCGCACGCCAAGTGCACCTCTGACTGGCTCGCGTGGGAGAACGCCCACGATGCCGAATACTCCTTGAAAGCGGCCGAAGTGCAGAACGAGATCGATCGCGCCGGGCACAGTGCGTCGCTCGCATCACCGCTGCTCCGTACGCGGCTTGCCGCCGTGGAGCAACAGAAGCTCGACCGCTATCAGCGGCGGTACGAGGAGTACATCAAAACCGCGAAAGCGATCGCCGCATTCGCCGAGTAAGAAGCATGACGCGGCGCATTCTCCACATCGACATGGACGCGTTTTACGCGTCGGTGGAGCAGCGCGACAAGCCCGAGCTGCGCGGCAAGCCGGTGGCCGTCGGCGGTCAGCCGAACAAGCGGGGCGTGGTCGCCGCTGCAAGCTACGAAGCGCGGGTCTTCGGTGTCCGATCGGCCATGTCGATGGCCAATGCCGTCAAGGCCTGTCCGTCGCTCATCATCGTGCCCGCCGATTTCGCGCGCTATAAAGCGGCATCAACGATCATCTTCGGCATTTACCGGGAGGCGACGCCGCTGGTGGAGCCGTTGTCGCTCGACGAGGCCTACCTGGACGTGACAGAGAATGCCTGGGGCGAGCCGCTGGCCACCAGCGTCGCGAAACGGTTGAAGGAGCGCATCAAGGCCGACACAGGGCTCACGGCATCAGCCGGGGTTGCGCCCAATAAATTTCTCGCGAAGATTGCCTCGGGCTGGAAGAAGCCCGACGGCCTCACGGTCATCAGCCCCGATCGCGTCGAGCCGTTTCTGCAAAAGCTTCCCGTCGATGCGTTATGGGGCGTTGGTCCGGTCACGGCGCGAAAACTGCGCGAGCGCGGCATCGAGCGGTTGATCGACGTACGCACGGCCGACGAGCAGATGCTGCGAGCGGCGGTCGGCAGCATGACGGACTGGCTGCGTCAGCTTGCGAGCGGTGTCGACGACAGGCCGGTCGTCCCGTACCGCGAAGCGAAATCGTCCGGTTCTGAAAACACCTATCCCGAAGACCTGATCGACATCGCGACGATTCGGCAGGAAATTGGGGAGATGGCCGCGCACGCGGTGGCGTGGCTGGCGCGCAAAGAGCTGCTGTCGCGCACGGTGACGATCAAAGTCCGATACTCGGATTTCACGACGATCACCCGGAGCCACACCGCGGCACCGTCGCGAGCGGAGGAGGATTTCGTCAGCAGGGCAGTGCAGCTGCTCGACAAGACGGATGCCGGGCGACGGCCTGTTCGCCTGCTCGGCGTGAGCGTGCACAACCTCTGCACCGAGGGCGGCATTGCGCCTGTTTCGGATCCGGAGGGCTGGCTGCCGTTTTCAGAGTGACGTGAGAGTGCCGGGCTGTTCCCACAGCCGCAGATCTTCGGCGACGCGCGCCTTGCTCAGCAGGATGATCTGCCCGGTGTGCATGCTGAAGTGCTCAACGACGTGGTACACGGCTTCGAGCACGGTGACGTCGTAGCTCTGGATCTCGCGTCGATGGAGCAGCTCGTTCTCGTCCAGCGACTCGATCACCTCGTCGGCTTCCTCAACCACTCTTTTGAGTTTCATCAACAACTCGGCTTTTGGAATCTGCCGGCGTTCGTCGAACTCGTGCTGACGGTTTCGTTCGAAGTTGCGGCCGCCGACGCCCCCGATGATCCACATCGTCACGTTGCCCGACAGGTGGAGGATGAGGTTGCCGACGCTGTTCGAGGCCTCGTTCGGCCGCCACCAGACATCCTCTTCGGACAGGCGGTGCAGACACGCTTCAATCTTCGGGAGGTAGTCGGTCGTCAGCAATTGACGGGAGTGAGCCGTAAACGTCTTACCAACCATCTGATCATTTTATCCAATGTGCCGGCGCGTGGTTAGAATGGCGAATGCTTCGCAGAATCGGCGTCGTGGCCGCGGCCCTGGTCATCTACGGCGCCGTCGCTGCGCAGGCACCATCCGTGATGCCCGAGACCGACCGCCGTCTGGTCCGGGAGATTCTGGCGCAGTTGGTCGCAATCCCCACCACCGAAGCTGATGAAGCGACTCCTCGAGCAGCGCGGGTGCTCGCCGACAGACTGCTCGAGGCCGGATTTCCACGCGCCGACGTGAATGTCTCAGGTCCGACCCCTCGAGCCGGGACCCTCGTGGCTCGGTTGCGTGGCGCCAAGCCCGGCACACGACCCATCCTGCTGATGGCGCACCTCGACGTCGTCCCCGCGAGGCGCGAGGACTGGTCGCTCGATCCATGGACGCTCACGGCGCGCGACGGCTGGCTATATGGGCGAGGCACGAGCGACAACAAGGCCGGCGCGGCGATGCTCATCGCGAATTTTATCCGCCTGAAGCGCGACGGCTGGAGCCCGGACCGCGACGTCATCATCATGCTGACGGGCGATGAAGAGACGAGCCAGAACACCATTCAATGGCTGCTCGCCCAGAATCGCGATTTGGCCGGCGCAGAGCTCGCGTTCAATACGGACGGTGGCGCCGTCGTGACGAAAAGCGGACGGCCTCTGATGTTCAAGGCCCAGTCGAGCGAGAAGATCTACGCCGATTATCAGCTCGAGGTGACCGACTCCGGGGGCCACAGCTCGCTTCCGAAATCGGAGAACCCGATCTCGATCCTTTCCGCGGCGCTCGTGCGAGTTGGCGATTACAGGTTTCCGGTACAAATCTCGGACGATATTCGATTGTTCCTGGAGCGGTCGTCGCGCACGCAGACCGGCCAGCTTGCATCGGACTTGAAGGCGGTCGCCGCGACGGCGCCAAACGCCGCCGCGATCGATCGGCTGTCGCTGCTGCCGTTCTACAACGCACGTCTGCGTACGACATGCGTCGCCACGCGCATCGAGGGCGGCCACGCGAATAACGCGCTTCCTCAGATGGCGCGCGCGATCATCAACTGCCGCATCCTGCCCGGAGCATCTCTCCCTGATGTGGAGGCGAAGCTCCGGAGTCTCGCCGGCGGCAAGGTGAAGCTGACAGTTATCAGCGCTCCGGTGGCGAGCCCGCCCTCGCCGCTGCCCCCGGCTCTGCTCAACCGCCTCGAACGGCTGGTCGCCAATCGATGGCCGGGCCTTCCGGTTGTCCCCGCGATGGAAACTGGTGCGACCGATGGCATGTATGTGAGAAGTGCTGGAATTCCCACCTACGGCGTGTCGGCGCTCCCGGAAGATCCCGACGACATTCGCGCGCACGGCAAGGACGAGCGCGTGTCGATCGAGGGACTGGAAAACGCCACTCAGTTCTGGTTCGAGCTGGTGAAAGACTTTGGAGGACAGCGATGAATTGGCGTGCAGCGATCTTGCTTTTCGGCGCGCTGAGCGCGACTCTGCCTGATGCCGCATCAGGTCAGGCGAAACCCTATGCTCTGGCAACAACCCAGGGTCTGCGACTTCACAACGTGACTGCCGAGGCGGCGACGTTCAAGGGTCAGCGCGGCGTGCGGGTGGCCGTGGCTCCCGACGTCGCGCGCAGGCCGGAGTACAGCGCCGGGAAGATTGAACCGGAAGCGTTTGCCTATATCGAGGGCCTCGAGTTCTCAAACGGTGTCATCGAGGCAGAGGTCGCTGGCTCGCCCGGGCCGGAGGCGTACCCAGGCGCCCGGGGTTTTGTCGGCATCGCGTTCCGGTTGCAGCCCAACGCAAAGAGCGACGGGCCGCAGACGTATGACGCCTTCTACCTGCGGCCGACGAACGGGCGCGCGGACGACCAGGAGCGCCGAAACCACTCGGCGCAGTACATCTCACATCCAGACTGGACGTGGTCGCGCCTGCGCCGCGAGACCCCCTCGCGATACGAGGCGTACGTCGACCTGCTGCCAGACACGTGGACGAAAATCAGAATCGAGGTCCGTGGCGCACAGGCACGGCTGTACGTAGGAGACCAGCCACAGCCCGTGCTCATCGTGAATGACGTCAAGTCTGGCGCGTCCGCCAAGGGCGCCGTCGCCTTGTGGATAGGGCCGGGCACGGTCGCGCACTTCCGGAACCTCATAGTGACGCCGTAGCGCCTTCAGCTCGCCAGCCCGAGGCGCCGATCCGCCGAAGCTCGTGTGCGAAGGATGGGAGCGAAGGCGAATGGTGCGCCCGGCAAGGCTCGAACTTGCGACCCCCGGTTTAGGAAACCGGTGCTCTATCCTGCTGAGCTACGGGCGCCCCGAGATGAAATTCTAGTTCACTTGCGGCAGGAGTAATATGGGCCGCTCAAGTTCAGGAGGCGTGAAATGCTCGATCGATGCGCGCCGTACTCACTGGCGACTCTGACCACCGTCATCGCACTCACCTCATTCGCACCCGGTCCGGCGCACGCCGACCATCAGGCGGCTGCGGTTACCAACGCGACAGCACGGAACCTGCCTCATACCCCGTGGGGCGATCCCGATCTACAGGGCACGTGGAACTTCGCCACTCTCACCCCATTGGAACGGCCGAGCGGGTTGGCGGGGAAGGAGACGCTGACCGCCGAAGAAGCGGCCGAATTCGAAAAGGAGACGCTGAAGGAGCGCCTCGCGACACTGTCCACCGGCGATCGCGAGTGGTGGGATCCCGGAACCAAGGTAATGAAGGCCAGGCGAACGTCGCTCGTCGTCGATCCACCCGATGGAAGAATCCCGGCTATAACGCCGGAGGCGCGAAAGCGAGCGGCAGCGCGCGCGGACGCGAGGCGTGGACACGGCCCCGCAGACACATGGGAGGACCGCTCATTGTCGGAGCGTTGTATCTGGTTCGGGTCGGCCGGGCCACCGATGCTTCCAGGCCCCTACAACAATAACGTTCAGCTATTGCAGACGCGGGATCACGTCGCGATTCTCAACGAGATGATTCACGACCTTCGCATCATCCCGATGGACGGCCGGCCGCGTGTGGGGCAGAGCATCCACCAATGGATGGGAGACTCGCGTGGACATTGGGAGGGCAGCACGCTCGTGATCGACACGACGAATTTCACCGAAGAACGAAACTTCCGAGGATCCGGCGAACACATGCATCTGGTCGAGCGCCTCACACGCGTGGACGCCGACACGATCGATTATCAATTCACCGTAACGGATCCGACGACGTGGCCGAGACCCTGGACTGCAGCGTTTCCGCTGACGAAGACACACGATCCGGTGTACGAGTTCGCGTGCCACGAGGGGAATTACCTCAGCATGAGCGGCACGCTCAGCGGCGCTCGCGTCCAGGAGGCGCAAGAAAAGTAACGGCGCGTTACTTGGTCTTCTTGCGAAGGTGGCCGTACATCAGCTCCTCGACGAACTCCACGCACTTGTATTCCAGGAGCTGCGCGTTCTTTTCCACGCGCCGATAGAGAGGCATGCTGATCTTCCAGGGCCGCGTGAAGACTTTCGGATCCTCGATGGTGGCTTCGTACTGAAGAACATCGCGGCTGGCCGGCGTGTAACGCTCGACCACGTGCAGCGCGTCGCTATGGAAATTGCCCGCGCGGTCGAACCAGGTCTGATCGTTGAACGACGTCACATCGACAACCAGCGTATCCCCGTCCCAACGGCCGCGCGACCAGCCCATCCAGGTATCGGCCGGGCTCTCGTCTTTGCTGTTCATGTAAATCGTTCGGCTCGCGCTCGCGAATTCGTAGGCGATCAGGATCGCCGTTGGTGTCTGCACGATTTGAAATGGATACGGCATGTACGCGGCGCGAGGCACGCCGGGCATATAACATTTCACTTCCGGATCCAGCTTCAGCCAGTTCGCCGCGTTCTCCTTCTTTTTCGCCGCGGCCCACGGCTGATAAGGGATCTCGCCGCCTTCCACGACGCCCAGGCCGGCGGGAATGCTGAACGCGGCGCCGAGCTCGATCAGCGGACCCTGACGGGCCGCGTGATCCTGAAGATCCCAGTTCGCCGTGTTGTTCGCCTGCCAGATGCCGTTCAAGTCGGGTTTGCCGTCTTTGAACGCCGAACGCGGCGCCTTGTAGGTGGTCGCCGCCTGACCCGCCGGCGCCGGACGTGCGGGCGCCTGGCGTGCAGCTGCCGGAGCGGCCGGCGTCTGGCCTGCAGGCGCCTGGCCCGCGGTCGGGTTCGCAGTCAGCGAAATGGCCGCGACCACGACAGCCGCGGCACCCGCGGACATCGCACCTGTGATCCGATGTCGCATCTGATCTCCTCGTCCTCGCACGTTAGCGAGGTGTGTCGGCCGGATCGTTCGGCGCGCCTGTGCCGGTCGAGCCGATGAACAGCTTGCGCCCGTCTTTGAATGTGAGATCTCTGCCGTTGCCCTTCAGCGTGCCGTCCTTGGCCTTGTAGCCGTCGACGACGATGACCGTGCCAATCGGCAGCGAGGTCTTGGTGACGCCGCGCCTGAACAATGTGTTCGGCGTCCCGCCTTCGATCATCCACTGCTCGACCGTGCCGTCGGGGCGTTTTACATCGATATGAATCCATGCGTGCGGATTGATCCATTCCACTTTCGTCACGGTGCCTTCGAGTTTGATTGGCTTCTGCGCATCGAATTCTGCCGCGAACGCGTGATGTGCCCGCACCGATGCCGCGGCACAGAGCATGCCCACACCGACAAGCGCAACAATGATCTTCGTTCCCATCAGATTCATCTCCCTTCGGTGACCTGCTCGGCCGCGCGCGCGCCCTTGAGCAGGTTCGTCATGCCGTAATTCCCCTCGTGACATGCGTACTCGAATAACGGACCCTCGGTCCGGGTCATGGGCACCGCTGCTGTCCAGGGTCTGGTAAACGCGGTCGGGTTGTCGACCGTGAATTCATAGTTTAGGGTATCGGCGCTCACGCGCGTGAACCGCTCGGTGAGACGCAGGTTGGCGTCGGATCCCCTGAAGTTCGTCTTGTTGGTGAAGTTCGTGGTGGTCACCACAAGCGTGTTGCCCTCCCAGCGGCCGCGCGAGTCGCCGAGCCACTGGCGGATGCCTGGCGACGCGTGCGGCTGCGCGCCGAGCGGAATGATGCGAACGTCGTGAATCATCTCGATGAGAATCGCTACGTGATCGGGAGTCTGGAAAATCTGATAGTTGTTGTTGTAGCCGACAGGAATCATCGGCGGTCCCGCGGTTGGCCACAGGATGCATCGCTCGGCGAGCGGGCGGTCCTCGGGACCGTCTGCGGGACTCTGTCGCCTGGCCGCAGCGCGGGCGTCGGCGAGTTTCTGCCCTTCGGCCGTCAATGCGGGGACCTTGCCATCCGGCGGATCCATCACCAGCGACGTCCGCCTGCTCCCGACGACTTTTGTTCCGCGGTCGTACCAGAACTGATTGTAGGCAAGGGCGACGTCCGCGTCGGTTCCTGCGCCCACGCGGCGATCGGCATCACGAGCCTGAGCGAATCGCTTTTCAAACTCGGCCGCCTCCTGTTCTGTAAGAACGGGCTTGTCGGCGAGCTCTGCTGGCCGTTCGAAAGGCGTGACGGTGGCGTTGGTCCACAGACCCTGGAGATCCGGATGGCCCCACGGCGTTTGGGGCGCAGTCCATTTCTGACCTGCGGCCGGGACCGCCGCCGCAGCCAGCGCGATCAGCAAAAGCCCAGTCGCAAGAGTGCCTTTCATCGGGCTCCTTCCTTTGTCTTTCATCGCGGAAGATAGACCCTTCAATTCAGCGTGTCAATGGTTCGGATAGCGGTGTACACTTCGCCCGCATGAAGCTACGGAAGGCATCAAGCGCTGCCGTCGTCGGGGTTGTTTTCGTGGGCCTCGCTTACACCTTGGCCGCCGGCGGTCGCGTATTCGCATCACCAGCAGCTCAGACCGCGCCACAACCAGCGGCTCCAGCGCCGCAGCCGCGTGCCGGCGGACAAGCACCGCAACCTCCTGCCAGAGGGCGGGCGGGGCAGCCTCCGCGCCCGGCCGGCGACCCAGCGCACATGGCCGAGAACGTCTTCAAGAACATCCAGGTGCTGAAGGGGATTCCGGTCGACGAGTTCCTGAACACGATGGGCATCATGTCTGCTGCACTCAGCTTTGATTGCGCCGAATGTCATACGGGTGCCGGCACCGACAAGGTGCTGTGGGAATTCGACACGCCCAAGAAGCGGATTGCACGTCGAATGACGACGATGATGGCGGCGATCAATCGCGACAACTTCGCAGGACGGCAGGTCGTGACGTGCTGGACGTGCCATCGCGGGCGCGATGTTCCGCCGGCGATGCCGAGCATCGATGTCGTCTACGGCGAGGCGGCTCTCGAGCCCGACGACATCATCAACCGGCCATTCCCGGGAGAGCCATCCTCCGACCAGATTCTCGACAAGTACATCCAGGCTGTGGGCGGCGCCCAGCGCCTGGCCACCCTCAGTTCGTTTATCGCGACGGGAACAAGCGAAGGGTTTCGCGGATTCGGCGGCGGGGGACAGGTTCAAATTTTTGCGAAAGCCCCGGATCAACGCGCCACGTACATGAAGTTTCCCGACAACCCCGAGCGGGGAAACTCCATCAGGACGTTCGACGGCCGCAACGGATGGGTCGTGACGCCGCTGGCGGTGGTGAAGGATTACGCGCTGCTCGGTATGGAACTGGATGGCGCCAGGCTGGATGCGCAGTTGTCGTTTCCAGGGCGGATCAAACAAGCGCTTACCCGGTGGCGTGTCGGCCCGCCGCAGGCCATCGAGGGACACGACGTACACGTCGTACAGGGGACGGGATCCCGGGGCCTGATCGCCACCTTGTATTTCGATAAGGAGTCGGGCTTGCTCGTGCGCATGGTGCGCTTCGACACCACGCCGATCGGACGCGCTCCTTCGCAGGTCGACTTTGCTGATTATCGAGAGGTCGGCAGCAGCGGCATCAAGATGCCGTTCCGCTGGACGTTCGGTTGGCTCGACGGCCGCGACTCCTTCGAGCTGAAGGATGTTCAGCTGAATGTCCCGATTGATCCTGCGGTGTTCGGCCGGCCGCCGTTGGAGAACAAGAGATAGCAACAAGGAAGTAAAAAATGCGCCATCGATTCCTCGCGTCACTGAGTGGTTCGTTCGTGCTCATCGCCGTGGGATTGTTGCTGCCACTACCCGCGACAGGCCAGACTCGTGCGGGCGGCGCCGAAGCGAAGGAGGCGCCGGCAGCGAAGACGTGGACCCCGCCGATGACGCCATACGGCGAGCCGGATCTGCGAGGCATGTGGGAGAACAAGAGCGCGACGCCTTTGGAACGGCCGAAGGAGCTCGCCGGACGGCCGTTTCTGACCGATCAGGAAGTCGCTGAGTTAAAGAAGCGGGCGGATCGACTTTTCGACGTCAACGGAAATTCCGACTTCGCGGGCGGCGACAATTTCTTCCTCGCTCTGTTAGCGAATCCCGAGCGCTACACGAACCCGAACGTCACCGGCAGCGTCACCGCGATGGTCCCACGCCCGTTCGACAATCGAACGTCACTGATCGTCGACCCCGCTGACGGGAAGATTCCACCGCTGACCGCGGAGGGGAAGGCGAGAGTTGCCGAAGC
>Ga0068859_100002875_pt1 | contig 17483 bp, 16 predicted proteins | sample KBSSwiS22_FD_66585 | JGI IMG/M metagenome (GOLD analysis project Ga0068859, IMG submission 66585) | Switchgrass rhizosphere microbial communities from Kellogg Biological Station, Michigan, USA - KBS Switchgrass S2-2 | ecosystem: Host-associated > Plants > Roots > Rhizosphere > Soil ...
GCCCGCCCGATCCTCCGCGAGCGCCAAGACCTGCGGCCCGCGGGACACGACGACGACATCGTCGCCCGGCGTCGTCCCCCGCCGCACGAGCTCTCCGTCGCTCGTCCCGATCCAGAGGTCTCCCCCGCGCGTCACGAGCAATGCGCTCAGGTTCTCCCTCACCGGCCCGGGGAGCCGTGCCCGGCCGGAAGCGCCCGCGAGATCGAGAGCGGCGGGGGTCAGCCGCTGCAGGCCGCCGCCCCAGGTTCCGACCCAGAGCGTCCCGTCCGCTCCCCGCGCGAGGGCGGCGACGCGGTCGCTCGCCACCGCATCGCGCCGGGTCGCGTCGGCCGCATGCGCGACCGCGCGCCCCGACGCGGTGTCGAGCTCGAGAAGACCGGCGCCGAACGTCGCGACCCAGAGGCGGCCCGCCTCCGGCGCGATCGCGACCGCCCCGACGCCGCGGATGCCGGTGTGCGCGAACGTCCCTGACGCTCCGTCCCACCGGTCCACGCCGTCCGCCGTGCCGACCCAGATCGCGCCGCTGGCGTCCTCGACGACTTCGAACACCCCGTCGGAGGAGATCGATGCCGGGTCCTTCGCGTCGTGCCGAAAGACGGTGAGCGCGGCCGCGCCGGGGTCCAGGCGGGAGAGGCCGCCGTCCGCGGTCGCGATCCACAGCCGGCCGCCGCGGTCGAAGTGAAGCGCGAGCACGTAGCTCCCGCCCGCGTTCACCCGCTCGAAGCGCCGCGTCTCCGGCCCGAGGCGGTTGAGGCCGTGCTGCGTTCCCACCCACAGGGCTCCGTCGGGGCCTTCGGTGAGGGTGGTGACGCTGTCGTGGGTCAAAGACGCCGGATCGGAGGCGTCGTGGCGGAAGTGCTCGAACGTCCACGTGGCGCGATCGAGGCGCTCGAGCCCGCCCGCGTTCGTGCCGATCCAGAGGCGCCCCTTCGTGTCCTCGAGGATCGCCCGGATCACGTGGTCGGAGATCGACGCCGGGTCCCCCGGGTCGTTCTTGAACTCGCGGAAGGAGTACCCGTCGTAGAGGTAGAGGCCGCGTCGCGATCCGATCCAGAGGAATCCCGCGCGGTCCTGCCGCACCGCCGTGATCACTTCGGGGAGCGGTCCGCTCTCCGGTCCCACGCGCTCGAAGTGCAGGTGAGGCGCCGGCGCCGACAGCGCCAGGAAGAATAGGGTCAGACCCCTTTTTCGAAAACCGAGAAAGGGGCCTGACCCTAATTTGCGCACGGCGTCGCGTTGACGCGCGCGTCGCCCATCGTTCCCTCTCCGGACGACGTGACCCCGGTGACGAGGTAGGTCCAGAGATCGCCGGGCTGCGGCACCTCGTCGTCGATGTACGCGCTCGCCGGCCGGTTCGCGGCGAGGCATGCGCCGTTCCGGTACAGGTTGAACGCGCTCGAGCCGCTGATCGACTTGTCGTCCCATGCGAGGTCGTCCGGCCCGACGAAACGGAGCGAGCCGACCTCCGCGGGAATCGGGAACGACACCGCGTTCACCGTCCACGCGACGAGGTCCCGGTTGGGCCCGTACTTCTCCTTCTTGATGAAGTTCGTGTCGGCGATCGCCTCGCAGGTCAAGGTGTAGCTCCGGATCGTGGGGAACGTGTACGTCACGCTCTCGACCCCCGACCCGATCACCGTCGTCCCCGAGGCGCGCACCGTCCACGTGATCGCGTTCGTCACCGGGGGGCCCGCCGCCAGCCGCGTCGTGACGCCGAAGGTCGCCGGGAATCCGACGTCCACCGTCACCGTCCCCGAAGGCGGCGACGCGGAACGCACGGGCGCCGTCGGCGCCACGCGCGGGTGCCCGAAGAACGTCCGTGCCCACTGCTGGTTGCAGACGCGGCAGAACGGCGGCCCCAGCGTGCGCATCTCGCACGAGGGCTCGGGACGGTAGAGGCACGCGTCGAAGTACTGCGCCCCCGCCCGCGGCGGTCCGATGTCGTCGATCCACTCGGGCCACGCGCCGGTCACCCCGTTCGTCGAGGTGTTGAGCTCGAACGCCGTGGATCCGCACCCAGGCCCGCCGTACTCGTCCTCGAGGTCGCCCAACGAATGCCCGAGCTCGTGGGCGGCGATCTCGGCCGCGACCGAAAGGCCCGCCGAGTAGACCGCCCGCGATCCCCCGCACCCGCCGTAACGCGTCGTGTTCACCATGACGATCGACTTGTCCACGGCCGGCGCTCTGAGCTCCGCGGCCACGAGGTTCGATCCGCCGTCGGTGTCGCACAGCCCGCCGTAGAACAGGCACCGGTTCCCCGAGTCCCCGCACGGGAACCCGTCGTTCGGGAAGCGGGTGCCCATCGCGGTGTCGCGCACCACGCCGCAATCGCACTGATCGGTCCCGCTCTGCGCCGAGTACGCGTAGACGAGGATGTAGTTGATGAATCCGTCGTGCTCCTTGTACGGGGTCTTGCCGCGGAAGAAATCGACGAGCGCCCGAGCGTGATCCTGCATGACGGACTTCTCGGCGTAGGTATAGCCGTCGGGGATGATGACGACGTTGATGCGCTCGCCGACCTTGGTCGCGTCGCCGTAGAGCGCGTAGATCTCCGGGTCGCGGAAGTCCTCCGGCCAGAAGACCGTGGCGGCGAAGCTCGCCGGGTCTTCGGGGGCGAGCTCGGCCACGCCGATCACGCGCCGCGCCGCGGCCGCCGTCCCGCCGTCGTAGTACGCGACCTCGACGGCGCCGTACCCGGCGAGATCGGGAAGCTCGACGACGAAGCTCTCGCGGTGCAGCTCGATCGTGTCCCCCGCCACGTGGGGCTCCGTCCAGGCGGGGTGCGACAGGCAGAGCCCGGAGACCTTCGTGCGCACGGTGACGGGCCGGGCCGACGGCCCGTCGAGCGTGACCTCGAGCTGGACCGGAGCACCGGCGACGTACGGCTCGACCTCCGGCAGCTCCGGCGCGACGAACGGCCGCGCCTTCACCGACGACCCGAGGACCCGCGCGCCGTCGCGATCGACCTCGATGCCGACCAGGCGCGTGCCGGAGGCGAGCGCCGGCGTGAGCGCGAGCATCGCGCACCCGAATCCCAAGAAGAGACGTGAACGCATGCAGCCCCCGCCGGGCCGTAATAGTACGGCTGTTTCAGAGGCACGCGATGCGTGAGATCCTGTTCCCATGCTCCCGGCATGGGCGGTCGCGCTCTCGCTCCTCAACCATCCCGTTCCCGACTGGCCCGCGAAGCCCGCGGAAAAATGGGTCCAGGGGTCCCCCTCCGCACTGTCGGACCTTCGCGGTCAGGTCGTCCTGGTGCGATTCTTCACCGAGAGGTCCTGCCCGTACTGCTCCGAGACCGCACCGGCGCTCAACGAGCTCCACCGCGAGTTCTCGGGGCGCGGCCTCGTCGTGATCGGCGTGTACACCCCGAAGCCCGATCCGCGCCCGGTGCAACCCAAGGAGGCCCGGGCCGCGGCGCGCGGCTACGGCTTCGAGTTCCCCGTCGTCATCGACGACGACTGGGGCGCGCTCCACGCGCTGTGGCTGGATCCCGTCCCCGAATCGGAGTTCACGTCGGCGTCCTTGCTCGTGGATCGCCGGGGCGTCGTGCGCCACGTCCAGGAGGGCGGCGCGTACGCGAAGGATGCGAAAGACCCCAAGGCGCGCGCCGACTTCGAGGCGATGCACCGGGCGATCGAGAAGCTCGTCGCGGAGCGTTGATGCTGGCGCCGCTCCTGCTGTCGCTTGTCCTCTCCCGTGGTCCGGTCCCCGGCGAGGTCGTGCTCGCGTGGGACGAGGGCGCCGGGCCGTTCGAGGTGAAGCGGGCGCCGGCGGCTTCGCTCGTGGACGATCCGGGCGCGCACCTCCGCAACACCGCGGAGGAGACGCTCACGGACGGCGGCGGGCCGGCGATCGCGTTCTATCGCATCGCTCCCACGACCTGCGGAAACGGGCAGCTCGACTTCGGGGAGGAGTGCGACGACGGCGGGCACGCCGGCGGCGACGGATGCGCGCCGCGCTGCACGCGCGAGATGTCCGCGTCGTGCGTGATCGCCTCGCCGGTCGCCGCGGTGACGGAGGCGACCGGCTCGCTCTGGGGTGACGCCGCCCTCTTCTGGAGGCTCGACGAGTCCGGCGATGCGGCGCGCGTCGATGCGGTGTCCGGGCTTCCGCTGTACGCCGACCCCGACGCGGAGGGGACGGTCCCCGTTCCGGCGAAGGTCGGCCTCGGGCAGCACATCGACGGGCCCAACCTGTACCACTTCTACCGATCGACGTCGCCGCTGCTCGACCACCACGGCGGCAGCTTCACGTGGGTCGCATGGGCACGCCTCGACTCGACGTACGACGACCAGACGATCGTGGGCAAGTGGTCGATCCCGGAGAATCAGCGCGAGTACCGACTGCGGTACGACAAGACGACGGGCCTCGTCGCCTTCGACGTGGCGGCGCACGGGATCGACGGCGCCTGCGAGATCGGTCACGTCGCCCACCCGACGGCGCTTGCGACCGGACGCTTCTACTTCGTCGAGGCGTGGCACGATGCGTCGGGAGGGACGATCGGCGTGCGCGTGAGCACGGAGGCGATGCGCGGTCCGTCCGCGATCTCGCCCTGGTCCGCCGGGGTCCACGCCGGCTGGGGCGACTTGAACGTCGGCGCGCACAACACCTGCCTCGACGACCACTTCCACGGCACCCTCGACGCGGTCGGCTTTTGGAAGCGCCTGCTGGACGACGACGAGAGCGTCACGCTGTGGAACCAAGGCCAGGGGCTCGAGATCCCTACTTCGGCAATCGACTCCGGACGCCCGTGAGGATCGGATCCCCGGGAAGCGCCGCCAGCTCGCGATCGAGCGCCGCGGCGTAGTCCCGGTCGCTCCCCTGCCCGCAACACGCGATCGCCCGCGCGAGACGCGCCGCGCCGTCCTTCGGATCCGCGGCGACGGCGGCTTCCGCTTCGCGGAGCATCACGTCGTGGCGGCGCAGGCGGTCGAGGCAGCTCCACCGCCCGGTGCGCAGGTCGCGCGCGCGGGGGTCGAGCGCGAGCCCGGCGTCGTACGCCGCCAGAGCGTCGGCGTACTTTCCGGCGGCCTCCAGCGCGTTCCCGAGCTTCCGCCTGAGGTACGGCTCCTTCGGCGCGATCGCGACCGCCTCGGCGTAGAGCGTCGCGGCCTCGGCCGGCCGGGCGTGCGCGCCCAAGAGCTGGGCCAGGCGGAGCCGTGCATCGATGCTCTTCGGCTCCGCGGCGGCGACCGCGCGGTACCCCGCGACCGCGCCGTCGAGATCGCCGGCGAGCGCCGCCCGATCGGCAGCGGCCATGCGGGACAGGGAGACGAGCGCCTCCTTCGGATCGCGGGTGCCGCCGGCATCGACCGGCGGAGCCGACGCGTACCCCAAGGCCGCGAGGGACCGGCGCGCCTCGTCGTCGAGCGTGGCGGGCTCGGCCCTCTCTTCCTTCAGGGAGGACGTGAAGGACGCGAGCGACGTGGCGAGCTTCTCCCTCTTCGCCGCCTCCTCCGTCGCGACGTTCCTCGTCTCCTTCGGATCGGCCTTCAGGTCGAACAGCTCCTCCCCGGCCCCCTTCACCAGCTTGAGGCCGTCCTCGCGCAGGGCGAGGAGCGGCGTGCAGCCGTGGTGGAGGTGCGCGTACAGGCTCTCCGCGTACCCCGACGCGCGCGACCAGGGAAGGGTGCGTCCGTCGAGCAGCGGGCTCAGGTCGCGCCCCTGGATCCCCGGCGGCGGCGCGATCGAAAGCTGCGCGAGGATCGTCGGCATGACGTCGATGAGGCTGACCGGTGCCGCGATCGCCCCCGCCGGTTTCCGTCCGGGGACGCGCATCACGAGCGGCACGCGAAGCGTCGCGTCGTGGACGAGCACGCCGTGCGTCGGCTCGTCGTGCTCGCCCAGCGCTTCGCCGTGGTCCGCGGTCACGACGACGAGCGTCCTTCCGGCCCCGCGCCTTTCCTCCCACCGCGCGAGCAGGCCGCCGACGACGCGATCGACGTAGGCGATCTCGCCGTCGTAGCCGTTGACGTAGGGGGCGTGCGGGTCGAAGAGATGCACCCACGCGAATAAAGGGGACTGTCCCCTTTTCTCGTCGAGCCAAGCGACCGCCGCCGCGGCGACCTCCTCGCCGCGCCGCTCCGGGTAGTACAGCAGGCCCGCGGGGCCGCTCTCGGCCATCCGGTCGTCGTACGTGTCGAACCCCTGGTTCAGTCCGTACCGCGCGTCCAAGACCTCGGCGCCGATGAACGCGCCGGTGGCGAAACCCGCGCCCTTGAGCACCTCGGCGAGCGTCGTCTCCGCGAGGGGCAGCTTGGTGAAGCCGTTGTCCCGGAGCGTGTGCGACGGCGGCAGGCGCCCGGTCATGATCGACGCGTGCGCGGGGAGGGTGAGCGGCACGGGCGTGATCGCGTCGGTGAATCCCGCTCCCGCCCCCGCGAGCGCATCGACGTTCGGTGTCCCGGGCCCGGCGGGGGCGACGTACGAGAACCGGTCCGCGCGCGCCGTGTCGATCGTGATCAGGAGCACGTCCCGTGCGGGAGGCCGGGGAGCGGCCCCGCCGCAGGCACAGAGCATCGCCGCGACGAGCGCGACGGCGAGCTCAGCTCTCCGGGGCATCGCGGAACCGGTCGTGGAGCCAGAAGTACTGCTCGGGGTGGCGGAGGATCAGCGCCTCCATCTCGGCGTTGACGCGGCCGACGATCGCCTCGGGGCTCGCCCCCTTGAGCTCGCCCGGGGCGATCACGGTGGGAAAGCACATGCGGTAGCGATACGGGACTCCGGTCGTGTAGCACGCGCCGACGAGCACGGGCATGTCGAGCCGGCGCAGGAGCACCGCGGCCCCGCGCTCGCACCGCGCCGGCCGGCCGAAGAAGGGTGCTGTCACCGCCTTCCCGTGCGGCCGCTGGTCGAGGAGGAGCATCACGGATCCCCCCGCGCCCGCGATCCGCGCGATGTCGTTCCACGCGCCGTTGCGGTGGATGACGCGGTACCCGCGCCCCTCGCGCAGGCGCTGCGTGGACAGCGACAGCGGCCGGTTCTTCGGCGGCCGCACCACCGCGTACACGTGCCGGAACCCCATCGCGGGAAACAGCGCGGCCCCCGCCTCGAAGTCGCCGACGTGCGCGGTGATGACGATGCAAGGCGTCTTCCGGTCGAAGATCTCCTGCGCCGCCGGGGAGAACTCCTGGGCGTAGTGCGAGACGCGCGTGGCGAGCGGCACGTGCCGGTCGAACGCGACGTTCCTCAGCAGGAGCATCAGGAAGTACCGCCACGACTGGAGCACGAGCGCCTCGCGCTCGCCGGCGGGAAGCGACGGCAGCGCCTGCGCCAAAAACTCGCGCGCGGCGCGCGTGTGCCGTGGATCGACGCGCATCGCGACGCGCGCCAGCATCCCCGCCAGAGCGTCCTGCGCGCCGGCGGGAAGCCGCGACAGCCCGCCGAGCGTCCCCTCCGCGAGGACGCTCTCCAGCCACGCGAGAGCGCCGGTGCGGCTCCCCGCCACCGGCGCCCAGGGGATGGGCCAGTCGCTCACGCTCGTCGTGGGCACTTTCCGGCGTGGGGCTCGTGGCGGTCGGCCCGCTCGCCCAGCTCGATCAACGCTCGCTGCACGCGCGCAGCCTCCTCCGCGATCACCTCGTCCCCGCCGTCCTTCCGGACGTGGATCGGCTCGCCGATGACGACCGTCGCGCGCGCGAACGGCATCGGCACGAACGAGCGGTCCCACGACGACGCGATGCGGTACCCCGGCCGGAACGACGCCGCCCCCGGCACGATGGGGATCCCCGTCTTCCGCGCCAGGAAGACCGCCCCGGCCTTCACCTGCTCGTGCGGGCCCCGGGGCGCGTCGACGCTGATCGTGACGACCTTCCCCTCCTCGAGCCGGCGCCGGAGCTGGATCAGCGCGCGCGCGCCGCCGCGCGTCGTGGAGCCCCGCTCGATCTCGGCGCCGAACGCCCTGAGGAAGCACGCCTCGAACCAGCCGAGGTCCGACATCGACGTCAGCACGATCATCGGCACCGCGATCGCGTACGGGAGGAGCGGAAACTGCCGCCCGTGGAACTCGACGAAGATGAAAGGCTTCCCCGACTCGCGCAGCGCGCGCGCGCCCTCCGCCTCGATCCACCGGCAGCGATCGGTCGCGATGATGGCGCGCAGGCCCCACCCGACCATCCCCCCGGCCAGGGGCACGAGCCACGGAAAGATGAGGCGCTTGCTCGGCGCCCGCAGCGACTTCGTCGCCCGGCGCAGCCGCCGGAAGGGACCGACGCGCTTGTACGCCTCGTCGAGGACGGCACCACGCGGCGCGGCCGAAGGATCGGGCATGCCCCAATCTAGACCAGCCGGCGGGTCCTCAGCACGATCGGGATCTTCGAGCCCGCCCGCAGCACCTCGATCGCCACCTCCCGGTCCGGCTCCTTGAGCCGGTCCCGGATCTCCGGAAGCCTCAGCTCGGACGCGGGCTTTCCGTCGAGCGAGACGATCTCGTCCCCGGCGGAGATCCCCGCGAGCTCGGCGGGAGTGCCGGGCAGCACCTTCTGGACCCGGCGCACCGAAAACTCCGGTCCTTCGGTGACGAGGACGAGGCCGCTCATGTCGAACTCGAACGGCTGCGCGAGCCGTTCGTTCGGCTGGAGATAGACCCGCTTCCTCGAGTAGTCGAACGTGACGCGGAACCGCCGGAGCACCGCGCCCCCGATGTTCCCCACGTTCCCCTCGCGCGCGAACCACCCCTCGCTGGGGAGCGCGGTCACGGGGAGCGTGAGCGTCGCGGCCCCGAGGCGCAGCGCCGCGATCCGTCCGATCGGGAGCGGGAACTCCCCGCCGACGCCGCGCCCGGTCGAGACGAGCGGTGCCGGGACCGTGTCGCGCAGGCCGTGCTCCTCGATGAACGACGGCAGGAGGATCAGCGGGAAGCTCGACCCGGAGTCGATGACGAACTCGCCTTCGATCCTCTTTCCTCCGGGAAGCTCCACCCCCGCGTGCACGTACGGGTGGTTGTCGTGGAAGGAGAGGGGCAGCCCCTTGCCGCGCCCCGCGGCGGAGAACCCCTTCGGCTCGTAGAGCGTCATCTCCGGCTTCAGGTAGTCCAGCTCGACGACGTACCTCTGAAACACCTCCGCGCCGAGCACGCCGTCGATCCGGCGCCCCGCGCTGTTCTCGATCGCCGTCATGGGGAACGATCCCAGCTCGAGGCCGGACAGCGCCGCGTCGCCGACCGTGAGTGTCACGTCTGGCACGCGCGAGGCCGCGACGGCACCCCCCGCACCGTGCGCGACGCCGCCTTCACGCGAAGGTAGGCCGAGCTTCGCGACCACGTCGGGGCTGATCGTGGACGCGAGCGCACCGGTGTCGAGGATGAAGGAGTACGGGCCGGAACCGTTGACCCTCACTTGGACGAAGGTGGTGTTGCCGTTCAGGTCGATGGGCACGCGGGTGACCGCGGCGATCGCGAGCAGAGCGAGTGGGTTCATGCGGTGTTGTACGCTCACGCGCCGATGAAGTCGCTCCGCGGCCTCGAAAAGATTCACCGGGACTACGGTCCGCGGACATCCGCCGCGAAGGTCGAGGCGATCCTGGCCCTCGACGCGACCCAGCTCCCCTCGGCCCGGGCCGTCCTCCGGTTCCACGAGATCCTGCTCTACCTCCGCGCCTTCCCCGACGATCCCCCCCTGCTGAAGGCGGTCGAGCGGACGCTGGATCGGTTCGAAAAGCGCCGCGACCTAGCGCGGTTCCGAACCGCACTGAGCAACACCGGCATCGCCGGCACCGAGATTCGCTACCGCTTCTTCTGGCCGATGGCCCGCTGGCTGGCCTCACGGTGGCCCGAGCGTCTCCGCTACGCGGACGACGCCGACCCTCGCCTGCGCGCCGCGCTGCCGCTGCTCGTCTCCCCGCTCCAGGCCGAGGCGATCAAGCGCACCGAGCGGCCGACCGCGGAGATCCTCGACCGGTTGAGGGGGAAGAGCACGGCCGCCGCGTGGGTCGTCCGACGCCTCGAAGCACTCGAGGCCTCGGAAGCGATCCGCGAATGGATCCACGACACCATCGACGCGATGTACGTCCTGGATCCAGGTCCTGCCGGGCCGAGCAGGACGCACGCCCTTCGAAAAGGGGACAGTCCCCTTTTCCGGACCGCACCGCCGCGGCGCGATCGACCCGACTTGGCGCAAGCGATCGAAGTTCCGCCGCTGTCCGTGCGCCGGACCGGCCGATCCGAAGGCGCGCGCCTCATCGACCTCGCACGCGAGGCGATGGTCACGCGCAAGCGCGACCTCGACGCTTTCACGTGGGGGAACCCGCGCGACGTGCGTATGGTCGAGGATCGCGACGGCCTCGCGTTCGCGATGATCGGCGTGGTCCCCGAGAAGCGGCTTCCGCTCCCCGCCGTGCACGGCTGGCTCACGCTCCGGAACGGGGTGCCGACCGGCTACGTGCAGACCGACACGCTCCTCGACACCTCGGAAGTTTCCTTCAACACGTTCGAGACGTTTCGCGGTACCGACGCCGCGCACGTCTTCGCCCGCGTCCTCGCGGTCACGCGCCACGTGCTCGGCGCGCGCTCGTTCACGATCGAGCCGTACCAGCTCGGCCACGGCAACGACGAAGGCCTGCAATCCGGCGCGTGGTGGTTCTACGCCCACCTCGGCTTCCGCCCGAAGGACCCGAAGGTGCGCCGCCTCCATCGAAGCGAGCTGATGAAGATGGAGCGGAGCCCGGAGCACCGCTCGTCGCTCGCGACGCTCGGAAGGCTCGCCGCCCAACATCTGTACTGGAACGAGAGCGCGAAGGTGCCTGCGATCCTGCCCGGCGTCCCCCAGCTCGGTCTGGGCAACTCCGAACGGCTGGAGCCGTTCCTCCGCGCGGTCGCGCGCGCCAAGGCCCATCCCGACGAGGACAAGTCCCTCGAAGCGTTCCGTAAGCTCCGCGGCCTCGCCCGCGTACTCACGTCATGAGGCTCGCACTCGCCGCGCTCGTCCTCGCCGCGTCACCGGCCCTCGCGCATCCCGGCTGGGGCCTCGTCGTGGACACCGAAGGCGCGGTCTACTACACCGACCTCAAGCAAGTGCTCCGCATCGGCCCCGAGGGCGGCACCACGGTCGCCGTGCCGGACGTGCACACGCACGAGCTGTACCTCGACCCCGCGGGCACCCTGCACGGCGAGCACCTCTGGTACGAGAGCGCGACCGAGGCGTGGGGCCACTACGACTGGGCGCTCTCGAAGAAGGGGCTCGTGCGCGGGCCGGCGCAGAAGGGCTTCCGCGCCGAAGGCTCGTTCGTGAAAGATGCCGCCGGGAACTCCTATGGGCTCGACGGCGCCAAGCTCCGCAAGAAGTCCCCGTCGGGAGAGTCCGTGGACATCGAGCTCCCCCGCCCCGCCGATGCGAAGGGCGGCGTCGCCGCGGCCGCGCCGGACGGCACCGTCTACGTCACCTCGATGGGCGGTGTTCTCCGCGTGGGCACCGACCGCAAGGTCACGCGGATGGTCGAAAACATCGACGAGCATGTCTGGACGCTCGTCACCGCCCAGCGCTGGCACTACCTCATGGGACTCGCCCCCGACGACAGGGGCAACGTGTACGTCGCGAATCTCGGAGCGCGCAAAGTGAAGAAGGTGTCGCCCGACGGGAAGGTCGAGGTCGTCCTCGACGCGAGCTTCCCCTGGGCACCGACCGGGATCGCCGTCTCCCCGCGCGGCATCGACGTCCTCGAGTACACCGACACGGGCGGCTCCGTCCGCGTGCGCCGGATCGACAAGAGCGGACGGGTCACGCTGCTGAAGTAGACCGCTTCCGCGAAATGTATGACTAGAATGCGCCGTGGACTCCGAAAAGCACTGGCTCGCGCACGTCTACCGCGGCAACGTCCCCCAGCTCACCCTCCGCGCCATCGTCGCCGGGATGCTCATCGGCGCCGTCATGTGCCTGTCGAACCTGTACGTCTTCCTCAAGACGGGGTGGTCGATGGGCGTCACGATCACGGCGGCGATCATCGCCTTCGCGGCGTTCAAGCTCCTCGAAACGGCGCGGATCGCGAAGCGGCCGCTCTCGGCGCTCGAGAACAACGCGCTGACGACCGTCTCCTCGGGCGCCGGGTACATGACCGGCGGCGGGAACATGGCCGCCTTCGGCGCGCTCGTCATGATCACGGCGGTCCGCCCCGACACGTGGTCGATGGTCGCGTGGCTCGGCGTGATCGCGGCCCTGGGCGTGTGCACCGCGATCCCGATCAAGCGCCAGCTCATCAACAAGGAAGGCCTCGCGTTTCCGACCGGCACGGCGACCGCGGAGACGATCAAGGTCATCCACGGCGCGGGGGCGGCCTCGGCGGCCGAGGCGACGGGTCAGGCGCGTAGCCTCGGGATCGCCGCGGTGCTCGCGGGGCTCCTGTGCTTCCTGCGCGACGGGTTGGCGAAGATCCCCGGACAGTTCTCGCTGCCGTTTTCGGTCGCGGGGCGAGCGGCGGCCGACTGGACGCTCGCGCTGAAGATGGAGGTCATCCTCGTCGGCGCCGGGGCGCTGGTCAGCTTCCGGACGGCCTGGTCGATGCTCCTCGGCGGCGCGCTCACCTACGGCGTTCTCGCGCCGGCGATGGTCGCCGACGGCGCGATCCCGACCGTGAGCTACAAGGCGATCGCGGGCTTCATGGTGTGGCCCGCGGCGTCGCTCCTCGTCACCTCCGGCCTGACCTCGTTCGCGCTCGACTGGCGGAGCGTCGCGCGCTCGTTCCAGGGGTTGGCGCGGGTGTTCGGGAGGCGCGGGGACGGCGCCGACGACGCGATGGACGCGATCGAGTGCCCGTCGTGGTGGTTCCCGGCGGGGTACGTGGTCCTCGCGCCGATCGTCGTCGTGCTCATGGGCGTGATGTTCCACATCCCGCTCTGGGCGTGCCTCGTCGCCGTGCCGCTCGCGATCGTCATGGGTTTCGTCGCGTCGCGCGTCACCGGAGAGACCGACATCACGCCGACCAAGGCGTTCGGCCCCGTGACCCAGCTCGTCTACGGCGGCATCGCGCCGGGGAACGTGCCGGGGAACATCATGGCCGCGAACGTGACGGCGGGGATCGGGCTCCACGCGGCGGACCTTCTGACGACGCTGAAGACCGGATGGCTCTTGGGCGCGTCCCCGCGCGCGCAATTCTGGGCGCAGATGATCGGCGTCGGCGTGGGTGCCGTCGTCGTGGTGCCGGTGTTCAACGTGCTCATCCCCGACCCCCAGGTGCTCGGGTCCGAAGCGTGGCCCGCGCCGTCGTGCCTCGTGTGGGCGGGCGTGTCGGAAGCGTTCGCGCACGGAATCTCGGCGCTGAGCTCGCAGGCGAAGACCGGAATCGTGACGGGCGGACTGCTCGGGATCGCGCTCGCGCTCCTGGAGAAGTTCTCTCCCGCCCGCCTCAAGGCCTTCGTCCCCTCCCCGTCCGGTCTCGGCATCTCGATGGTGATCCCGGGCAGCAACAGCATCGCGACGTTCATCGGCGGGTTCGGGGCCGAAGCGCTCCGCAGGTGGAAGCCTCACCTCGCCGCGCGTTACGTCGTGCCGGTCGGGTCGGGCCTCATCGCGGGGGAGAGCCTGGTCGGCGTGGCCGTGGCACTCTGGATCGCGGGAGTGTTCGGATGATCCCCTATCGCGACGAGAACGAGACGCTCCGCACGCCGATCGTCACGCTCGTGATCATCGGGCTGAACGTCGCCGTGTGGCTCCTGGTGCAGGGCGCCGGCACGTCCCCCGCGCTTCCCGCTTCGGTCTGCAACTTCGGCCTCATCGCGGGCGAGCTCACGCTGAAGGTCCCGCCGGGCACCGGCTTCCCGATGGGCGGCGACCTCATCTGCGCCACCGATCCCGGCCGTGCGCCGTCGCACCTGCTGACGTCGATGTTCCTCCACGGCTCGTGGATGCACCTCATCGGGAACATGTGGTTCCTGTGGATCTTCGGGAACAACGTCGAGGACGTGATGGGGCGCATCCGCTTCGTCCTCTTCTACGTCCTGGGCGGTCTCGCCGCGGCGGCGCTCCAGATCGCGATCACGCCGGCGTCCCCGGTGCCGATGGTGGGGGCTTCGGGCGCGATCTCCGCCGTGATGGGCGCGTACCTCCTCCTCTTCCCGAAGGTGCGCGTGTTCACCTTCGTGCCGCTCGGCTTTTTCATGACGTCGATCGCGCTCCCCGCGTGGACGATGCTCCTGTACTGGATGGTGCTCCAGACGATCAGCGGCGTGGTCGATCTCGGACGGAGCGGCGGGGGCGGCGTCGCGTTCTGGGCGCACATCGGCGGCTTCGTCGCCGGGCTCGTGATGATCAAGCTGTTCGCGAAGCCGGAGCTGGTCGCGGCGCACCGGGCCCATCACTGGCGGCCGCGCCGCGTGGGGTTCGAGCGCTAGCGGACGGTGTTGCAGCACGGCAACGCCGCATTGTTGTTTTTTTTGCTCGCCCAGTTGACTCCTCGCCATCGCGCATTACATCGCACGCAGTCGTAACGCGGGGTCGCCAGGCTCCTGCATCGAGCCGGCGTCGAGGAGGCCAAATGAAGCGTCCAGGCAGAGTCGCGATTCTCTCCATTCTCGTGCTCGGGCTCGCAGGGTTCGGGGCGAACGATCTCCGCGCCGTCTGCGGCGTCCCAGGGATCGTCACGTCCAGCAGTTTCGGAGGAGGGACGGGGACCGTCATCCTCTACAGCCCGGTGGCGCCCTTCAACTTCACCGGCATGGCGACGGTCACGTTCGGCCCCGCGGCCGCGGACCGGCAGTGGGAGCTGTGGCGCACGGCGATCGCGGACGTGCCGACGAACTACCTCTCGGTCGTCGCCCCCGCGCCACCCAACGCCCCGGCCTGTCAGATCTGCGCGATCGCCCCGGGCGCCTATCCCAACTGCAACAACCCGACGATCACGATGCTCTACGACTAGGCCGATGAGCGCGCGACGATTGACGACGCTGATCCTCGCGGCGGCGGCGCTCTCGGCGGCCTGCTCGACCGCTTCGCCGCCCGCGGCCGCCACGGCACCCGACCCGATGTCGGTCGATCTCGACAAGCTCCGCCTCGCGGGGCCGGGCGACGCGGTGATCGTGGAGGCCCGGGGCAAGCCGTTCATCCGCACGGCCGAGTACAACGCATGGCTGGGGAGCTATCCCCTGAGCATCACGAAGGAAGACGCGCGGGAGGCGCAGGCCCAGGCCCTCGACCAGATGGTGAGCTTCCGCTTGATCCACGAGCGGGCGGTGGTGGCGGGGTACGAGTCGAAGTCCGGTCCCTCGACGGATGCGCCGTCGATCGTGCTCCGTTACGTGACCGACCACATCCGCAATTCGGCGGGGGTCAGCGACGCGCAGGCCCGGAGGTACCACGACGAGCACCGCGAGGAGCTCTCCGGCCTCGACGCTCCCGAGGTCCCACCGGAGGTGCGCCTCGCCGCGTGGAAGGGAGCGGTGCGCGGCGCCCTGCTCGCGCAGTCGCTCGACGAGCAAAGGAAGGACGCCCGGGTGGAGATCCTGTTGGCCCGTCCCGCTCTCCAGAAAGGATGACCGAATGAGACGACACACGAGACCGCGCCGCCTCGCGCTCGCGGCGGCGGTCCTGACGATCGCTGGAGGCGCCCATCCCGCCCGGAGCGTGGACACCTCCGGGTCGCCGCCGAACCGCACGAGCTTCGCGACCGCGACCGTCGTCAACCCGGCGACCGGCGAGATCACCGCGATTCCCCCGAGCTTCACCGACACGAACGCGCCCGACCGCACGGCCTTCGCCACGGCGACCACCGTGGATCCCGTGACCGGACAAGTGACGGCGACACCGTCCAGCTTCACGAACACCGGCGCTCCGGACCGGACGAGCTTCGCGGTGGCCACGAGCGTCGACGCGGCGACCGGCGAGCTGCTCGCCGGCCCGGGCTCGTACGTCGGCACGGGCGCTCCGGATCGAACGTCGTTCGCGATCGCCACCACGGTCACGGGCTCCACGGGCCAGCTGACCGGCCCTCCGGCGAGCTACACCGACACCGGGGCGCTCAACCGGTTCGGCGCCGCGAGCCTGACCGTCGTGACCTCCGGTGGGGAGATCACGTCGGTCCCCCAGGACTGGTATCCGTCCACGATCGTGCCGGCGATCTCCGCGGTGGTCGCCGCCGTCCTCGCCGCGCTCCTCCTGGCGGCGGGGACGTGGCTCCTCCGTGGGCGGTAGGCGGTTCCTGCTGCTGTTCGTCGTCTACGTCGTGGCGGGGGGCTTCCTTCTGTCGCTCCCCGTGATGGAGGAGGGTGTCGTCGATCCTTGGACGCGGCTCAACGCGGACGGCACCGCGGCGGCCGCGCGCCTCATCGGGATCGACGCCGAGGCGCACGGCGCGGACGTGTTCTACGGGCGGGGTTCGCTCAGGGTCGTCGTCGGTTGCAACGGGGTGGAAGCCCTGTTGATCCTGACCGCCGCGCTCCTGGCGTTCCCCGCGCCGTGGAAGCATCGGACGCTCGGCGTGGCCTTGGGGATCGTCGCGATCCTCGGCGTGAACCTCGTGCGGCTCGTCAACCTCGTCGTCGTCGCGAAGCTCGCGCCGTCATGGCTTCCGGTCTTCCACGTCTACGTGTGGCAGGTCCTGATCGTGCTCGCGGCGGTCGGATTGTTCCTCGCCTGGGGGACGTACGTTGCTCACAGCGGCCCCATCACGAAGGCTGCCCGCGGCGCCTAGGGAGCTGGCGCGCGGTGCCGCCGCGCTCCTGGTCTCGCTCCTGCTGCTGCCGGTGTGGCAGGCAAGCGGCGCCGGCGAGACCTACCGCGCCGCCGTCGTGGCCGTCGCGGAGAGGATCGTCCTCGCGACGCAGCACTTTCCCCTTCTCGCGAGCTTCCCGGGCCTGAAGCCCCCCGAGAGCGACTTCGTCATCCTCGCGACCATCGCCTTGACGGCGGTGTCGGTGGGAATCGGCTGGCGGCGACGTGTCGCCCTCCTTCTCATGGCGCTCGCGCTCACGACGGCCTTCCAGACCCTCGCCGCCGTCGCCACGATCCATCTCGAGTCCGCGCAGGAGATGGAGAGGTCGCAACGGATCTTCGTGCTGCTCCCGCTCGAATTCCGGGGCGTGAGCCAGGCGAAGATGATTCTTTACGACGCGCAGCTCGCCGTGATCTTCGTGCTGTTCCTGGTCACGTCGGCGTGGTGGAAGTCGCCCCATGAAGGGACGACCCCTTCGCGACTTCGGCTCGTGACTTCCGTCGCGGCGCTCTTCGTCGTCCTCGCCGGCTCGTGGCTCGCGTGGGGCCGATTCCGCGAGGCCGATCCACGACACGTGGCCGCGCACGCCAAGGTCGGGCACCTCTTCTGGGTCAAGCGCGACGACGCGATCGCGGAGGAGCAGTACCGGGTCGCGGTCGCGGGGCGCACGACCGATCCCGAGGTGTACTTCAACCTCGCGGGGATCGCGGTCAGTCGGGGGCGCCGGAATGAGGCGGCGAGGCTTCTGCGGCGATGTGCGGAGGTAGGCGCCAATCCCGTTTGGGCCTCCCGCGTCCGAAGGGCCTTCGAGCGAATCGGCCCCTAACGGCGTTACCCTTGGCGCCGGA
>Ga0068859_100002877_pt1 | contig 17480 bp, 19 predicted proteins | sample KBSSwiS22_FD_66585 | JGI IMG/M metagenome (GOLD analysis project Ga0068859, IMG submission 66585) | Switchgrass rhizosphere microbial communities from Kellogg Biological Station, Michigan, USA - KBS Switchgrass S2-2 | ecosystem: Host-associated > Plants > Roots > Rhizosphere > Soil ...
GCACCGCCCTCGGTCACGGTGACCCGGCACCCGCAAGACCGTCCCGTCGGAATCCTGGACAAAATGATCTGGCTGGCAAAACCCTGTTTCGTTCGCACGCGCAAAGTTGCTATTCCTTGCCAAGTACGCCCGGCGTTTAATGCCGATCTGCACGATGTCGCGATCTTCACGCCTGCCGTGGTAATAAGAGGTGGCGCACAGCTTCCCGAGATCTGGGATGAGATTTTCGGGCAAGTCGGGATGGCGCATGAGATCCGGGACCACGAAATCAAACCGGCGTCCGCTCTCTTCGAAGCGGCCGGCCGGATGGTAGATGCGCGGGTATTCGTGCTTGTGATCAACCGTCTTCTTACACGGTGTTTCCCTCGCGAAACTGCAAACGGCTTCGGCGTCGCGGACGATGCGCAAGCGATCAACGTCCGTAAGTTCCGGTGCCGTGCCAGGTTCCGCTCTGTACTCATCGATCGAGAGAATTGCCTCGGACCAAGGGATACCCAACGTCGAGTTGTAAAATGCCGCCAGACTCGGGGCTATGCTCGTCGCCAGCAGATTAACGAAACCTTGGAACTGCGGCGACGGCCGAAGGTAACCGAGATTGGGAAAGCCGCCATTCGGACCGGCGCAGAGCACCCGATTCGCCGCCTGCAGCGTCAGTCGGTTGCCTTCGACTTGCGTCATGCAATGGAACTCATTCGCGAGCACCGTACGGCCCTCGCGCGTCTTTGACAATCGTCCGCGATTGCCATGCGCCATCTCCTACTCACCGTCGCCGTCCTTGGGCTCTCCGCCTTTTCCGCTTCCGCTCAGCAGTACATTTCCAAACGTCCGGACGGGATGCGGATCGGGCAGACGGCCGACCAACTCTTCAGCTTTCACGGCGTGACGCCGGTCGCGCAGCGCGCGGCGGCCGCGCAGGCGGCCCTCACCAATTCGACGGGCGGATCCACGGCGAACGCCACGCTCGCTGCCGGCGCGCTCACCGACAGCACTACCGGCAGCGCCTCGGGAACGCTCGCCGCGGCGACCAATACTTCGGCGCTCACGGACAATACGACCGGCTCCGCTACGACCACGCTCGCCTCGATCTCGGATGCGGCGACGAAGAACGCGATCGCCAGCCTGGCGGCGCAGCTCGCTATCCAGCGCTCGCTGAACACCGTTCTAATCAATGCCGTCGCCAGCCTGGCCGCCAAGTCGAACACGCATAACGACAACGTGGCGAAGATTTCTGTTTTACTGAATGAACTCCGTGCGGCGGAGGTGGAAAAGGGCCTGATCAAGGGCGCTCCGTAGGCAATCGGCGCCTTCTATTGACACTCCGCCGGCGGCGTTAAACGACGTGCCCGGGCGGTGCTCCGTAGCGACCCGCTCGCGGCATGTCGGGCAGCAATCAAACCACGATGAGCCAACCAGGTCTCGCTAATGCAGTTTTCGTGTGGGCCTACGACAATCCGACCCGGATTGCTCAGCTCAAGCGCGATCGCGACGCGATCGCCAACGCCATGTTCGGCGGAGAGGGCGAGGGCGTGCAGAGCATGACCTCGGCTTCCGGCAATGGGAAGAGCTTCACCGCTCTCGACGTGCTTCCGGTCGATGAAAAGCTCGTCGTGCTCACCGAAGTGCTGCAACTTCTGGGCGAAGTGCCGGCCGCGGCGGCGCCAGTGCGAATGACTTACGGCCGGTTTGACCGGATCGAACGATGAGACTCGTCGACGTCCAGGGCGATCTGGTTGGACCGGCAATGATGGCTTCCGCAGATTGCCCGCCGACTGGCACGCAGACCGGAGGGCCGTGCAATCCGCCCGTCTATCCGACCAGCGGCTACGAGGGCGCGCAATACAGCGACCAGCGCAGCGCCTTCCTCACCTTTCCGAATAACGTCCGGAAGGAGATTACCTCTTTTACGCGGAAGGAGCTCGTGCGGAAACGCCGGGCGCTCGATGCAAACCTCGGCATCTTCACCCGGATCTGTTCGAAGATCGGTCAGCACTCCGTCGGTCGCGGCATCTTCCCCAGGCCGATCACCCAGGACAAAGCCTGGAACGATGCGAACCGCCGCCGCTTCGAGACGAAGGCGAGCAATGCTTTGCTCTATTCCGCAGAGGAGACCTACGATTTTTGGGAGGATCAACGCTTTGTCTCGGAGTCGATGCCGGGCGACGGTGAGAGCTTCACCGGCCTCGTCGAAGTCGACGGACGGAAATGCACGCAGCGCTTCGACGTGATGGAGTGCGAGTCGCCGCGCGAGTGGGCCAATGGCCAGCGGTTGCCGGATGGAACCTATTGGGCCGATGGCGTGCACGTCACCAGGTACGACGCGCCCCGGGCCTTTGGTCTCCGGGAGCTGCCGCGCAATGGCAATCTGTCCGGCTTTGGTGGGCTCTATCTGCCTTGGACGGTCCGCGAGGTATCAGCGGCCGCGATGCTCCATTGCTTCAGCCATCGCCGCGCGCACCAAACCCGGGGAATCACCTGGTTCTTTAGCGGGATCAACAACGGGATCGATGCGCTCGACACGATCGCTCTGGAAAAGGGGACCGCAAAGCTGCACGCCGCCCTTGGCCTGGTTGTGCGTCAAAAGAAGGGGACTGCCGGCGCGAACGGTATCTCAAACCAGATTGAAAAGCTGTTGGGGCCCGGCGGCTCGCGGGTCGACGAAACTTTCTGGCGCGGGGCCGCGATCACGTACATGGGCGCGGACGAGGGGATCGATATCATCAAGTCCGATCGGCCGAGCCCGAACCTGCTCGCCTTCCTGGAATTCCTGTACCGCGAAATCGCGATCGCCCTCGGGATCCCGCTCGAAGTCGTCTACAATCTCGCCAGTCTCGGCGGCGCCACCGCCCGCGCGGCGCTGGAAGATGCGCAATGGCTCTTCGACATGGTGCAAGACAAGGTCGTGATGCGCCACAGCCGGCGCTATTACCTCTGGGATACGAACCTTGCCATGCAGAGCGGCGAGCTGCCGGTTTGCAAAGACCCGGAATGGTGGGCCACCGCCTGGCGCGGACCGGCCAAGCTCACCGTGGATCTCGGCCGGACGGCCGACGCCGCGGTCAAGCTAATGAAGAACGCCGCGCTCGGCCACGTCCGCTACTACGAAGAGCGCGCTCAGGACGCCTACGCCGAGATGGAGGAAGAAATTCAATTCCGCCAATGGCTCCGGAAGCGCTGCGAGGCGGCTGGGGTTGACTACAGCGAGTTGATCGAGCCGACGCCTGGCGCCGTCACCAACGTCCACGTTCAGCCAACCGAGCAAGCCGCATGAAGATTTTTTCGCATCTCTACTACAAACTTTTTTGCCAGCCGCTGATGCTGCTGGAAGGCGTCCGCTTCGGTCTCGAGAGCGCGCTCCTGGAGCGCATGGATCTCAGGCACGGCGGATCCGCCGGCGGTCTCTCGTATGAGGCCTCGATGCGGCCATCTCCGGAGCGTGGTCCCCGCGCGGCGATCGGCGAGCCCGGCCGGGTCGATGAAGAATGGCTGGCCATGATGAAGATGGCGGCGGCCACGAAGCAATCGTGGCGCGTGGAAAAGGTCTACCAGTCCGTCGGTCCGGTTGGCGTGGTCAGCATCGGCGGGGTGATCGATAAGCATCTTTCCGACATGGATCTCGATTGCTACGGCGGCTGCGATCTCGCCGACGTGGACAAAGCCCTGTCCATCGCGGAAGACGATGACGATATCGAAAAGGTCGCGCTGGCCATCAATTCGCCCGGCGGTTCCGTGGTCGGCGTTCCTGAGACGGCCGCGCGCGTGGCCCGCCTGGCGCAGAAGAAGCAAGTCGAGGCCTTCGTGGATGGCATGGCCTGCAGCGCCGCCTTTTACATCGCCAGCCAGGCCGATGCGATCAAGTGCGCTCCAAGCGCCCAACTCGGCAGCGTCGGCGTTTATTGCACGATGGTCGATGCGACTCGCGCCGCCGAAATGGCCGGCTACAAAGTCGAGTTGATCAAGGCCGGCAAATACAAGGCGATGGGCAACGCCTTCAATCCGCTTTCCGACGAGGAGCGGTCGATGATTCAGGAACGGGTCACCCGCATGCATCAGCAGTTCCGCGCCGCCGTGAACAGCCGTCGACCGCAGTGCACGCTGGACGACATGGAAGGCCAGAGCTTTGACGGTGTGGAGTCCGTAGCCAAGGGCCTGGCTGACGATCTCACCTACGACAATCTCGACGAATTCGTGGCGGATTACATCAACCGCTGAGCGTAAGCGCCTGAAAATCAGGGGTCACTTCGGAAACATGTTTCCGAAGTCCAGACGTTCGGACGGGGCCGACTCGTTGACAGTTCCCGAGCGGGCATATGTTTCTCAAGGCCCGCATCACCGCGTTGGAAGGGCAGATTTCCGCCCTCCAGAACGACCACGCCACCGCCCTTGCCGGGCTCAACGAACAGATCGCCACGCTCACGCAGGCGAACGCTGACTGCCAGGCGCGCTTCGACGCCGATCAAATCACCATCGGCGCCCTCACCACGGAACGCGACGGCCTGGTCGCCGAGGTGGCCACGCTGAAGCAGGCGGGCACGGACGCGCGCACCCAACTCGCCAAGGTCGGCTTCCCCGCCATCGAACGCGTTGACAACCCGGAGACAGCGAATGCCGAGGCCGGTCCTGGCCGCACCAAAACCACTTGGGCGCGGGACTTCACGACCAAGGCGTAACCGGAAACACCGCGCAGCTCAGCACCTCAATTCGCATGAATCTCAAAACCCTTTCCCTGTTCGCAGTGATGATCTTCGCGGCCGTCCTCGGCTGGATGTTCGTCCACGATATCCCGACGGCGATCGGCTCGCTTGCGAGCTTGGCCGGTCACGGTCCCATCCTTGTCCTGGGCGCGGCGGTCTCGGCCTCCACGTTCCCGACCCTGATCGATGTCGCCAAGCTGGACAAAGGCAGCGGCCACGACGTGATCGTCGAAGCGATTTACTCGCATGCCGAGGTCAACCTTTTCCCGGCCTCGACGCAAACTGAGTGCGTCCTGGACGTAACCGTTCAGACCGGTTTGCCGGGCGGCAATACCTTCCGCCGGCCGAACGAAGGCGTTCAGCCGAGCAAGACCGCGTATGTGAACAAGCGCTTCGACATGGGTCTGGTCGAGCGCCGCGTGGAAGTGGACAAGAACGGCGTTTATGCCCGGACTAAGGACAAGGCGCGTTTGCTGGTCAGCCAATCCAAGCCGCAGATGGAAAAGGCGCTCAGCGACGTGGCCGTGCAGATCATTTACGGCAAGCTGGATGACCCGAACAAAGGTTTCCCGGGCCTCACGGCTCAGTACGCGGCGGACGCGGACCATGAGGTCGACGTCACCGGCGCGGCGAACAAATCTTCGGTGTGGTTCCTCGATATCTCTCCCGCCTCAATGGAGCTGGTGTTCGGAGCCGACAGCACGCTGACGATGGCTGATGACTGGGTGGAAGAGACCGTTTTCGTTGGTGACGCCAACGACCGGATGAAGGCTCTGACTAACACGATCAATGGCTGGGTTGGCTTCCGCCTGCTCAATAAGCATCGCGCCATCCGGATCAAGAATATCGGCACGGCCAACAACAAGACGCTGACCACGGCGCATCTCTATTCCGCGCTGAATCTCTGCGAGGACCTCGGCTTTATGCCGACCCACATCCTCGGCAATCGCCGCTCGTTCGAGCAAGAGCGCCAGAGCCGGATCACCGACTTGGTGCCCGCGCCGGCCGCCCTGGAGGAGTTCGAGGGCATCCCGATCGTCCGGTCCATCAACATCTCGAAGAACGAGGCGTAAGCCTCGGTTCACCACTGATCCCAACGCCAAGCCGTTCTCATTATGAATACCGCCAATTTTTACCGCTGGGTGCGCGATGCCGCGCTCATGGTCGTCAAAGCGCTGCCGGCTGCGAATGCGGCCAACTTCAGCGACCCCATTGATTTCGGCGCCGAGCTGACCTCGCTGGTCGACGATATCGACATCCTGGTCGAAGTCCCGGCGACGCCGAACTTGGCCGATGCCCACGCGATCACGCTGACCCTGAAGGACAGCCCGGATAACGTGACCTTTACCGCGATCAGCGGTCTCGCCGCGCTGACGATCACCGGGGCCGGCGGAGTGGGTGCGGCCGCGTTCTCGCAACGCGTAAAGCTGCCTCCGGGCACGAACCAATATTTGCGCCTCGATGCCGCTGTCGCCAATGGCGGTGGCGACAATACGGCGATCAGCGCCACTTTGAGCGTGCTGGTCACCAGCTAATAACTCGCGCCTAGCGCTTGATGGGTGGAGACCCGCGCCGATCTGGGGGGGAACGGCGCGGGTCTTTTGGCGTCCAGGCGCTTTGACAGCCGTCCACGTCCATACATCCGGACTCCATGCCTGAAGCCAAAGCTCTCACCGCCGCCCAGATCGCCGACCTTGTCACCGAAGGAGCGCGGTTGCAGCGGATCTTCGATCGGCTGAAGGCGAAGGAGGAGCGGCTCAAGGAAATTAAGGAGCAGCTCCGCACGGCCGCCGGCGAGAAGGATGCAACCTTCCAGGGCCGCAACGGCATCGTCTGCGTGGTGAAGCAGATCGCGGAGACGATCGTGCGAACGGTTCCGCCGGCGCTGGTAGTTCGCGCCCGCCGCCTGGCCGGCAAATTCTCCGGTCAGCTTTTCAATCTGACTCCGGCCAAGAGCTTCGAGCTCGAGGCGTTCAAACTTCTCCCGAAGCAGCAGGCGCAAAACCTCACGAAATTACTGAAAACGCCTTCGACTGCCCGGGTCTCTTTCGGCAACGCCACATGAATACGTTTCTTACCATTGCCGCGGCGTTTTGGGCGGGAGTATGCGCCGCTGTCATCGGTGTCGTCATCGCTAGCCGCATGGTTCCTCCGTTCCGGTGAACACCGCCTACGCCAGATTCATGGCCCAGGGCCAAGCAGCCTTGGAACGGGTGATCAACGAAGATCGTTCCGATCGGCGCCAGAAGGCCGTCACGATCAGCTCCGGCCGCGAATCCGTCGGTTGTACCATTGGCCCGCTGCAGGTCACTGAATCCTTGCGCGAAACCGGCTACTTCCAGAAGTGCCAATTCACCGCGGAAGTCTCGCGCGCGAACTTCGAGAAGCTGGCCGTCAACGATCGCTCCCAGGTCATTCTGGACGGCGGCCAGTTCGACCAGGTGCCCTTCAAGATCATGGGCCTCGAGGACGATCCGCAAGACCCGACCGTCCGACTCCATTTGCAACCCGATCCCGCATAACCTATGAGCACCGACGCCAATCCAACTCCTGCGCCCGAATCGCCGAAATCCTTCGGCAAGGCCTTTGCCAACGTCCTCGTGAAGCGCGATGGCAAACAAGATTTTCACGGCTTCCTGGCCGCTGACGATGACGGCAAGAGCGAGACCGTTGAGGTTCGCTATCTCGGCTCGATCCCGCGCGCCCAAGTCTCGCCGCGGTAAGCCGGATCCTCTGAGCCATGCCGGCCGTCATCACCGAGGTCAACGCTTCGGGCTTCGCCGATATGTGCACGGAGCTCGCGCGGATGAGCGGGAAGACGTATGAGGACGTGATCCGGCTGCAGGTGGGGGCGCTGCTGAAGAATTGCCTGGCGCACACGCCGGCGCGGAAGCGGGAGGCGATCATCAAGCGAGTCTCGCGCTCGAACAACTACATCGAGTTCGAGAGCGGCCACATCATCAGCTTTTGGAAGAAAGCTGATGCGCTGATGTTTCTCGACGATTCGAATTTCAAGGCGCGGAAGGGGCAGGCTGAGCCGCGATCGATCGGGGGCAAGACCTGGCACGATATGTCAGGGAATCGTCACTGGTCGAACGAGCGGTGGGCTCGCTGGCAGGCTTTCAATGCGCAGGCGGACAAGCGGAAGCGCGATCCGAAGAAGGAGCTGGCGTCGCGGGGCGTGGCGAAGAATAGCTGGCTGCAGATTGCCGACGATCTTGGGGTTTCACTCGACGCGCCTGCTTATGTCCGGAATGCCGCTCCGCGCAACGGACGGACGTACAAGAATGGCTTGGCTCGGGAAGTACTCGAGGCGGCCGCCGTCTACATCGAGATCTCGAACGATAACCCGATCGTGGTCAATGGTCTGAATGGGGCGGCGATTCTCGCCAGAGGCCTGGAGGCGCGCCAGGCGGCGTTCCTGACCGACCTACAGAAGGGAACCTTCGATGACATCGCGCACCGCGCGAAGCGCTACCCGGGAATCTTTGTGAACTGACCTATGCGAGCTCCTGATTACGAAACGATCTACAACGTCGAAGATGCCGTGGAAGACGCGGCGAAGGCGGTCCTGACTGCCTACGGGATCAGGGACGCCAAGGGCGCCCCGCTCGCTTTCGCGCAGCGCGAGTCGGACGAGTTGCCGGCGGAACACGTCGATATCACCCTGAAGCTCGGCACGCAGCGCGAGCACCGCGGCATCATCTCGGCCCCAAATGCCCAACCCGTCCAGGGCGCGCGCGACTCGTGGAATGGGACGCTGAGCCTCACGGTCTGGACGAAGCGTTACCCGAAAGGCGCAAAGAACATCCCCAGGGATTATGACCCGCAACGGAACGGGAAATGGCGTGGGATCATCCGCCACGCCTTCGAGTACTTCGCCGATCGCTTCACGCCGGCCGTGCTCCCGTATCACGATTTGAGCGTCATGACGCACATGAACACGGATCCTCAGGTGAACGTCGACGACGATCTCGACGCCTCCGCGATTCACTACTCCGTTATCGTGCGCGTGCGGAGCGGCGCTTGGCCGCTTCCTGCTTCTTGAGCCGGTCGGCAGTCTGGGCCCCGGATTGGTTGCGGACCACCCCGCACGATCCCGGGTGTGGGTTGCGGTCCGAGCAGTAGAAGCACTGGCTGCAATTCTTGCACGCCTTGCAGTCATCCTGGCCAGTGCAGACGCCGGCGGCCGCGGACGCGGTGAGGCTAAGCAGGAGGAAGAGGGAACGGAGGGCCATCGCGCGAGGGTAGGGGAGTCGGCGCCCTTTGACAACGCCGGCCGGGTATGTCCGATCCAGCAGGAACTAAATCAGATGGAGGCTTTGTCTGGGGCACTCAGGTTGTCACCTGCCTCGACTTCTCCAGCTCCTCTGCGACCTACATCGCGGATGACATCGATATCGAGGACGGCTCGCGCAAGCTGGAGGCGATGAACGCCGCCGGCGTCGTGAACCGCAAGGTGCATATCGATACGCCGTTAAGCGGTCGCGCCACCTTCCAGCTTGCCGACGGAACGACCAAGCGGCCGAAGAAATACGCCACCGTGGCGCTGACTCCGGTGGGCGGAGATACCGCCATCAATTTCCTGATCACGAAGGTCGGTCAGGCCATGAAGATTGACGGCGAGACGAAGATTCCGGTCGAACTCGATCAAAAGCTGAACTGAGCGCCCCTGCGGCGCGGATTGCGCTATGGGCGTTCAACTCGACGACATTCCAGGGCTGAAGGACGCGCTTGCCGAGGCGAGGGAGCGCGAGGACACGCTGCGATCGCAGGCTTTTATCGATACGCCTTTCGAGATCTGCGGCGTCGACGTGGAGCAATTCAAGCCGAGGCACCTGCAAACTCTTTGCCTGGTTCGATCGCCGTTTTTCTACCGGCGGGAGGAGCCCATCGGTCCCGAGGATATCGCGATGTTCTTTTGGATCGTGTCACCGGAGTACAGTCCCGGCGATCGGGAAACCCGCGATCTATACCTTGGCGAGTTGCTCCACCGGCTCCCGACCTCCGACGTCGTCATCCCAAAGATCGACGAATATCTTGCGGAAGCGTTTTTTGACGAGCCGGAGGCGCGATCCGGACCGGCTAGCGATCCGATCGCCTGTATGGAGGCGCTGCTTGTGCATGAGTTCGGCGCCGCCTACCGCTGGACGCCGGCGCAAACGCTCAACACGCCGTTTGCTCAGCTCTACCAGCTCCTCCGCTTGATTCGTCGGGACGAAGCGGCGAGGCAGGGGCGTCGAGTGGCTTTCATCAATAGGATTTCCAGCAAGGTAAAGCGGCTCTTTGTGAAGTCCTTCCTGGAATCGGAAAAAGCGAAGTCCGAACGTCTGGACGGGGAGGAGAACCGTGGCTAACGGGGCCGCGATCATGGCGAGGCTTGGCCTCGATTGGGGCGATTTCAAATCGTCGATCCGCCAGGCGATGACCGAAGCGAACTCGGCGACGACGAAGACTGCGGCTTCGACCGATCGCGCCCATGGCGCGATGCTGGCCGGCACCGGCAAGGTGAAGAAGAACCTCGCGGAGCTCACGCGGACGATCCTGGAGGGCGGATCCGCCGCGGACATCATGGCCACGGCCGCGCTCCGCCTGGGCAACTCGTTTAAGCTGGGTATGGGCGCTGCAGTGGGCGTGGCCGTGGGTATCACACTCTTTAAGCAGATCGAGTCTGCCATTGAAGAAGCGCACAAGCTCAAGTCGGCGATCAACGACGCGGTGAACGGCGGCCGCAACGCGGACTTCTCGACGATCGACGGACTCAAGTCGCGCATCGATGCAGCGGCTGAGCGGGCTACGGAGCTTCGCAAAAAGCTGGATAGTCCGATCGGGAGCGGGTTTTCCAATTCGGTGAACGGAGCTTTCGGCTCCTTCGAAGGATTCGGAACCTTCGTGAAACAAACTGCTGTCGGCATGGTTGCGAACGGGGGGCAGCCTGTACCAGCGGCTGCTGTGGCGCTCACGAACGCGGCGAACCGACAGCAGGAAGAGAACGCGGAATTGCTCCACAAGCAGCGCCTCGAGGCGCAATCCGACGTCGATAAGCTTGCGAAGAAGGAAGAGACGCTCGCACGGATTGAGGCGGATAAACTCGAGTTCGGGGAGAAGGCAGCCGCGCTGAAGAAAATTCAGCTCGAACTGGAAGAGAAAATCGGCTCACTCGGGGACTACCGGGACAAGCTCTCGAAGGCCGGATTGCAACTGGACGTTCGGCCACTGATCGCGGCCGCGAAGGCGAACGCCGCGGCGAAGCGGGAAGGCGTGGAGAAAGCGGACACAGAGCGCGGTTTTGCCGTCGAAGCGGCGGGAATCAAGGCCGATACTGGCTCGGGTGAAATGGAGCGTTTCAAGGCGCTGCAGAAGGAGCGGGAGCTTCTTTTCCGAAAGCTGCATGAGGACGCCCAGACGGAGCTGCTGGATCCCGTGAAGCTGGCGCACACAAAGGCGGAACTCCGCAGCGTCCAGAATCAGCTCGTGGAGATGGCGGACACGCGGCGCAAGCTCATTGATCATTCCACGGTGGAAACCGCGATCATGGTGGCCCAAGCGAACGGAGAACAACGGATGGCCGACGAGCTTCGAATCTCTCTCCACTACAACGAGCTGATCGCCGAGGCAAAGAAGAACGGCCGTGATGAACAGGCCAAACAACTGCAGCTCCAGAAGAAGCAGGCTCTCCAGAGCCTTGAAGCTGCCGAGATCCTCAAATCGCCCCGGCAAAAGGCGGAAGAAGCGCAAAATGCGCGTGATCATCGGTGGGCGGAGCGCGTGGCGGCCGCGCGCAATCGAGACGCCGCCGATCGGGCGCGCCGGGGAGCTCGCGCGGATCATCATCGGAACCTGGATCAGGATCGAGCCAAGCCGGCCAATGGCGCGGACGATCTGCTTAGGGCCATCGATAGCAGCAACCTGGCTAAGGACATTAGAGTGCTCGCGGCGGCGAAACCGGCAAACCAATGAGCGGGAGCATCTACTTCGATACGCCACATGGCGGGCTGAACACACCGGGTGATTTTGCCTCCCCGGTGCAAGTCGGGCCGGTCGTGATGAAATTTGAGAACGGCGAGGGCGGCGCCACGATCGCGCGCTATTACGTCTACAAGTACTGGCAGCTTGCGGAAACGTTCAACCGCAACTTTGCCTCGTACGCGAACGGGATCTCCTTCCTGAGCCGCGATGCCTTTGGCGCCTACTTCGTGAACGGGACCGATCCGACGGATGTCGGCGCGGGGCTGGTCGAGTACTCGTTGACCTACTGCCTCCTGCCGCCGATCCGGATGATCTCGGAGAGCCGAACGCACACCTTTCAGGTGTTTCTCGACGGGCTCACCCTGGTTCCCTACACGGGCAAGTCCGTGAATCGGAATCTGGTGGAATTTACCATCACGGTGCCGGTCAAAATCGTGCGGACCTATTTTGCCACGAACGATCCTTCCAGCATCCCGTGCGCGATTGCTCCTCGGGTGGTCCGGGTGGCTGACGATTTGGTCGCGTACCTCGGCGGCGAAATCGGCGCCGGGCGGGGTACCAATGCGTTCAGCAACCTGATTCTGACGCCTCCGGGCAACTCCGCGCAGTTCCCGCCGAATCTGAAGGGATATTTCCTCGGCGAGGATGAAGTGGTCAGACCGTGGAAAGGCCTCATCTGGGAACGCGAATCGATTTACGTGCCGTACCGGGTGCCGCTCGCTTGATTTTATGAAGGTCAAAAGCATGCAGCCTTTTCGAAAGGGCCGAACTGACCACACGATGCTTACGACGCTCGTCGCGGAGGCGTTTCGGATTGCGGTTCAGGCTCTCTTGCGCATGGAGTCGCGGCCAGGTGGGTTGATCAAGGTCGAATGCAGCGACTCGAACGCCGTGCTGGTGGTGACCACGGTTGAATTCAACGACGTCGTCGATAATGGCCAGGTCGCGATTTACCAGCTTGTGGGCAAAAAGACTGGGACGAACCCAGTTGAAACCGTGTGAGAATCCGGCTTCCCAATTCCTGGCCGCGGAAGATTCCGCCGAAGATTCTGAACGTCGGCTATCCGATTTTCCCGTCGGGGCCACTGTATTACGGGAGCGGTCCGGGCGACGAAGGCGGGCCGGTGATTCCATGCTCGCGAAATGCGTTCGTTTACCTCTGGTATCGGGTGCGAAGTTGGCGGTTGGAAGTCGAAGTATCGGGCACATCGACGACCATCGGTCCTCCCCTCGTCAGTTCGTTTGGGGCTCTGTTTGAAGCGGATGAACAGAGCGGGTCTTCATACTTTCCGTTCGGCCCTGATGAGCGCGGCCCGATGTTCCGCACCACGATCTCTGCAGCGGGCGCAGGATTCGCCGCCAGCATCACCCCACTGGCGCAGATTCAAAAACGGACGCGCCCGTTTATTCCGGCGTACGTTCTCGGCGTCGTCGTCGGCGTGGCGGTCGCCTCGACCGGTGAAATTAGGCTTTGGAGCATGAATAACCAAGGCAGCCCGGAGCAACCGGTTGATTGCCGGGTGAATCTGGATTCTCATGGCGTCTTCTCGTCGATCTCGTTTGAGATGACTGGGAGCTACAACTGGGCGGCGGATGGTGAGGAGGGAACGGATGCTTGCCTTGGCACAGGGCGGCTCGTTCCCGCGGTTTGGTGGCCTTATGCGGTCGGCCCTGGGACCTCCGGGCCGTTTCCAATCTTTTCCGCTTCGACGGGCGCAAAGATACTCGTTTGACCCTTTGACAGTGGGCGGTCGGCATGTCCGCGCTCATCGAACTTGATTTCATTGTCGACGTTTCCGCTGCAGGTCGTGACGGCTTGCTCGCCGCGATCGACTCGGCCGGGAAGGACTATACTCGCAACTTCGTTTTCCCGGATGGTTACCCGTTCACGCTCCGGTGCGTGAGGCCGGGCGGCGATGTGAACGGCCAATGGGATTATCTCGATCTTTCGGGCGCAGCCGGCGCGAACGGGATCGAGGTCGGGATCGGCCTCCAGAATCAATTCCCGACCGGAGGATCCTTTATGGTCACGTTCGGCGCCAACACGACCGGTGCGCTCGCGTACAACATCAGCAACGCGAATCTGCAGACCGCGCTGAATGCCCTCGCGAGCATCACCTCCGCCGGCAACGTGACGGTGTCGACGCCTGGCACGGCCACGAATGTTTACCGGATCACCTTCAACACGGCCGGCGCGATCGCAACGGCGATCACGACCAACGGCGATGCACTGTTCCCCCTCGGCGCGATGGCGCTCGCGGAGCAAGTGATCGAAGGCGACACGGGCGTCAAAGAAGTATGGGAGATCACGATGCTGCAGGCGCCCTATGCGCTGTCGCGGCCGACTGCGGCGTTGCCGACTCTCGCGGGCACGGTGACAGCCGTCACGAGTGTGGCCGGCACGGCAAATAGCGCCGCCATCCAGCGCGTGAAGTTCGATCCGATCCCGTACGCCGGCACGGCGATCTGGAATTTTGCCCGCCCGGAAAAAACTTCGATCGTCTGCCTGGCGGACGTTGCCGGTTCGCTCCATTTGCTGACGGTGGCCACGATCTACGACCAAAACGGGCCGGTGTTGATCTATCTCACGCATGGCGGCGGATCGCCGCCGGCTGCGCCCGTCGGCGGCCGCACCATCAGCGTCACCTTCGTCAACAGCGATTCGGCGGCGACGATCGGCGGCAAGGTCGCGGCGGCGCTCGCCCTCGATGCGCAGTTTTCCGCGACGACCAATGTGAACAGCGTCGTCACAGTAATCGATAGCGCCAACGGCACGCGGACCGCCGCGGTCACCGGTACCGCGGCATTCGGGGTCACCGTCCTGCAGACGGGTTGTAACATCGTCGTCGGGCTCAACTACGCCTCGTCCACCTCGGACATTGCCACCGCCATGGGCGATCTCTTCACGGTCGCGAATCCGGAGGAGGGCGTTTGGGATTTCACCGCGACCGATTTCGGAGCTCAACCCGCGATCACCGTCACGACGGCCGGGCTCAAGACGCCGATCGGCGTGAGTGGCACCCTGGACACCAACACTGACGAAATGCGCTCCGCGTTCAATGTCAGCCAGGCGAGCGCGCTGACCGGGATCTATCTCTTTGTCCGGATCACCAACCCGGGCGAGAAGGCGCAAACCATTCTGCTCACGCCGACGACCGTCACCCGCGGCTTCTTCGACAGCGGCAGCCCGGCGCCCGTCCCGACGTCTGGACCCCGCTATAATTCGACCGCGCTGACGATCGGCCAACAATACGTCGATGTGAATTTTGCCGTCGCGATGCCGAACGCTAACTGGCATCTGCGCAGTGCGATCGTCCTGAATACGACCGACGCCACGCCGCTGGTGCTCTGGCCTGGTGTGATGTCCGTCAAGACGGCCGCCGGCTGCCGGATCTTCCTGAACAGCGGCGCCGATACCACGCACTACACGCTCGAGACGGTCGCGGATCCGGCGTAGTCGGGGCTTTGACAGGCGGGCGAGGGGACTATGCGTTTCCGTCTCATCGCCGGGCTGTTGGCTCTCTCGATCGCGTCTGCCACCGCTCAGACCGCATCCGTCCCGCTGTCCAATCCCTTGCTGAAAGGGACCGCTGATTTCAGCGGGATCTCGAACAAGTCTACCGTCCGCGGTCACCTCGGCCTGTCGATCGGAACCGACGTCGAGGCCTTCAACGCGTTTCTCGCCACGCTGGCCAGCCAGGGCAACGTCGCTTTCAGCCAGCTCTCAGGCCTGCCCACGACCGCCGCCGGCTACGGCATCACCAACGGCGCGGCGATCGATGCCTTGGGAGCGAGATCCACGAGCGGCACCGGCGCCATCCTCGGCCAGGTCAACCCGACGATCACGAATCCCACGATCGCGAAGATCGCCAACCTCACAGCCAACGGCTTCGTTAAGACGATCAACAGCGACGGCACGCTCTCAAGCGCGGGGAGCACCGTCTCCCTCACCAGTGACGTCACCGGCACGCTTGGCCTCGTGAATGGCGGCACGGGCGCGATCACCGCGCCGGCCGCGCTCTCGAATCTCGGTCTCGATGGCGAGCTGTTCGTGATGGCGCATTTTTCCAACACGGATCAAAAGCTCTTCATCTCGACCTCACGGGACGGCGTAACCTGGTTCAATCTCAACGGTGGCAGCCCGGTCTTTTCCTATCCCGGCTACACCGGCGCTTACGATCCGACCTGCATTCGCGATACCCGCATCTATTACGATGCCTCGACCTCGACGTTCTACGTCAGCCACACGCCGTTCGATTACCACTACGCCGCGCGTATCCTCTCCTCGAAGGATCTCCTGACCTGGACGGCCGTTTACAATATCCCGTCCCCTTCAGACGCCACCGCCACCGGGCTCTACGGCGGCCCGCAGTGGTTCACCGATCGCGCGGGTGCATTGCACATTCTTTTCTCGGGCGGGAAGGATTCCGACTTCGCCAATTCGTACATTTGGGAGACGCATCCGAGCGTCGCCGGCGTCTATACCGCGTGGAGCACGCCGGTGAAGATCACGAGCTTCCAGTACGCCACGGATTTTCACGTCTTCACCAGCCCTGACGATGCGAATTACCACGTCTTTTGGGTGAAGCTGGATGGCACGGGCGGCCAGGTTCGCAACGCCCATTGCGCCACGCTCACCGGCAGCTACACCAACGATGCCGACATCGGATTCGCGCCGTACGAAGGGATCATCGTGCAGCGATTGCCGGACGCTTCGCCGGCGCCATGGCGGCTCTATATCGAGCCGGGGAATGGCGTGAGTCCTTCCGGATACAGCTACAACGATCTGAACTCCTCCTTTGTTCCGGTCGGAGGCCTGCACCACGTGGTCTCGACGGTCGATATGCGGAGCGGCCATTTCATCAAGTGCCGCACCGCGCTCGGGGGTGCTTTCATGAGCGCCTCACCCATGGTCGGGACGATGGCCGTGCAGGGGGCCGATCACGTGGCCATCACCGGAGGCACGGCCTCGCTCTCCACCCTCACCAGCGCGACCGCCACCACCACGGGGCAAATGAAGCTGAATCCCGACGATTCTTGGAATAGCGGCGGCATCCTATTCGACCGCAATAATACCGGTACCTGCGCTTTTCTGGGTGAATATTCCAGCGGACATGCTCTAGGCGCCGTCATGGGCTCTGGTGGCATGGTGTGGACGAACAACGCCCGAAACGCGGACATCATGACGCTGAGTAATGCAGGCGCTTTGGCGCTGGGGGGAACCATAAATGCCACTGGCAGCGGGTCTTTTTCATCTATCTCCACCGGGATCGGTACTTTCACGAATCAGCTCAAGCTGAGTCCCGATGCCTCATGGATGAGTGGAGGCATTCTCTTTGATCGATCTAACACGGGCACTTGTGCATTTCTCGGCGAGTACTCCAGCGGCCACGCTTTGGGTGCAGTTCTTGGCTCTGGCGGCATGACTTGGACGAACAACGCGCGAAACGCTGATATCATGACGCTCAGCAACGCCGGCGCGCTCGCCCTCACTGGTACGTTTACGCTCTCCGGCCTCAGCACCTTCAACGGCGGAGCCAAGGTCGCCAGTGGCCAGCAGCTCGAAGTCGCCGGCACGATGAAGGATCGCGCTGGCTCCACGGGCTCGACCGGACAGATTTGGAAACACGACGGCACCGGCGGCGCGTGGACCACGCCAGAATCCCGCCCCTTGTTCGTCGCCGTAGCGGATAAGACCATTGCGAATTCCACCGCGGCGACAACGCTCTTCGGTACCGGTTCGACGAATAGTTCGCTCTCGATCCCCGTCGCCTTGTTCACCCAGGGCGGGGGCGTGGAAATTAACCTTTCGGGCGTTTA
>Ga0068859_100002878_pt1 | contig 17479 bp, 9 predicted proteins | sample KBSSwiS22_FD_66585 | JGI IMG/M metagenome (GOLD analysis project Ga0068859, IMG submission 66585) | Switchgrass rhizosphere microbial communities from Kellogg Biological Station, Michigan, USA - KBS Switchgrass S2-2 | ecosystem: Host-associated > Plants > Roots > Rhizosphere > Soil ...
CGTCATCCATTTACTATCGCATACGCTTAGCTTACCGTGAAGTATATTGCTCTGATATTCGTATATCTGAACTTTATTTCGCAAAAGCCAATCATATACGAAACGTTCGGCTGATTTAGCTACTCCAACATCGGAAAGGCCCGCCAGGATCAATTTTATTTTTACCCCCCTCTGCACGGCTTTTATAAGATGTTTGCGAATGATGATTCCCGGAAGAAAATAACTGGAAAGAATTGTGATATGCGATTGAGAGGTCCGGAACATTTCTATATAGCTCTGTGATATTTGCGTTTTTGCTCTTACCCAATCATTACGCCTCAAACGTACAAGGCTGGATTTAGCAGGAGGGATTTTAAACTCAACTGAATTTTTTTCACAAGGAGTTGCTCCCATTTTTGCAGGGAAGCCTTTCCATGTTTTCCAGCAATGAATACAAAGTTGCTTTACGATCTCACCTTCTACAAACACTCCGAAATCAAGCCAAGCAGGGCATCCCGGAGTATCGTTATACCGGTTGGTGATATTGATACCACCGACCAATGCAAATCGATTATCAACTACAAAAAGTTTTTGATGCAACCGGCGACCAAAGTAAAAATATTTGCTTCTAAATAATGGTTCGAAAAACCGAAAATGAACGCTGGCTTTTTTAATATCTTTTATAAACTCTTTCGATAAGCCTTGTGATGCATAGCCATCTACTATAAAATAAACTTTTACTCTTCGTTGTGCTGCTGCCTTCAGTGCATCCCCGATGCTTGTACCTGTTTCGTCGTTGTCAAAAATATATGTTTGAAGGTGGATGCTGTCTTCAGCTTCATTGATCAACTTCAGCATCAGCGTAAAATACTCTTTACCTCCACGAATAATTTTTACTTCATTATTCGCTATATATTGGCTCGCTATTTTTTGATTTTTTTTCCCTGGCATTTAAGTCGATCTTCAATCTATAAATCTATTTAAATAAAACTATCAATGGCATAATCTATGATAAGTATTAAGAATGGAAACGGGAAATAGGCTTGTTTAAATTGAAAAAGTATGCCAAAGAAAAAGAAAACAACAGAGCCCAATGAAAATCCGGGAACAAAAGAAATTCCGGAGATAAAACCGGGAAAGGAACCGGGGACTCCATTATTACCAAATGAAGAACCAGATGAGATTCCGGATGAGGAAACGCAGGAACCATCGCCGGATGAAATTCCTTCAACAAAACCTGATGAAATATGAACGCCTTACCTTCATTCGAATCACATGTGCAGGGAGATAAACCAGTTGTTGTAGATTTTTTTGCCGAATGGTGCGGCCCCTGTAAAATAATGACTCCTGTTTTACAGGAATTAAAAAGATTAGTTGGGGATAAGATCACTGTTTTAAAAATGGATATTGATAAAAACCCGCGATACGCTGAACAATACAATATACGAGCAGTTCCAACCCTTTTGATTTTTAAGAAGGGTAATATTATATGGAGAAAAAGCGGGGTTACAAAAGCACAGGAAATTCTTCAGCATCTAAATCAATATGTGAGCTAAGGTCTCATTCTTTATATAAAAACACGACTGCCGTAATTATAGTTTTTCCTGAATTCTTTTGGAGTGCATCCTTTTTTCTTTTTGAATATACGATTGAAATTGGAGATATTATTAAAACCACAATTATAAGCTACCTCAGATACTGATTCTGTAGTATCAATTAACATTCTTGACGCATGACCCAGGCGTAGCTCCGTAAGACTATCAATAAAAGTAATTCCTGTTCTAGTTTTAAAAAACCTGCTGAAAGAAACATCTGTCATATTTGAAAGCTTTGCTACTTCGGTAAGAGAAATAGATCTGTCAAAGTTTTGATTCATGTATTCAAATACTTTTTCAATACGACGGCTATTGTAGGAAAATTCTGCATTATTAAAGCCGGCATCAGATAGAATATGCATGTTTCTTGATATGGAAATATCATGTAAAATTGAGATCAGCTCAAGCACTGAATCAAAGCCTTGTTTTTGGGACAATAAAGTTAATCGTGTCATCAATTGATTCGCTGTTTCTTTTGAAAACAAAATTCCTCTTGCTGATTTTTCCAGCATGCTCCGGATAAAACTCAATTGATTCCTTCGTAAAAGTTTTTCATCAAAAAGATCTTTATGAAATTGAATGGTGATCTCTTTTATCTCTTTGCTTTTACATTTATGGGTTTGCCACATGTGCGGTAAATTAGAGCCGAGCAATACCAATTCAATGTCTCCGATCTCCGCTATATGATCACCCACTACTCTTTTTGCTCCTTTCCCATTCATGATAAAATTTAATTCCAGCTCTTCGTGACAATGAAGCGGGAAATCAAATCCTGATTTTATTCTTGAAAAAATCGTAAAGCAGTCACTATTAGTCAGCGGTGTAATTTCTCTTAAAATATTATTTTTCATATGGGTGTTTATAGCAGTTCATTAGAACACGGGTTAAAAAGTATCTTTTTTATTTTGCGCAGCAATTCTTATTTTTCAGTTGTCCTTCGTGATAAATTAGTATTTATTTTAGTAAATAAATTTATAAAAAGCATCAAAATTAGATAAAAAAGTATTAGTTCCGGGTTTGATAATAAACCTAATTTTGATAAAACTACTTGCTATATGGGAAAAGCCAGCTTTACCAGGGGTGTACTATTATTAATATGTACACTTTCTTTCTCTATTTTATTTGCACAAAAAAAAGTAACAGGAGTTGTAAAAGATGATAAGGGAGTTCCACTTATTGGAGCAACAATTATCGCAAAAAATACTAAAGTAAGCACGACAACAGATGCGAACGGGGCTTTTAATATCAATCTGCCACAAAACTCAAATGCATTAGTTATAAGTTACGTTGGAATGGAATCCCAACAAGTTTCTGTCAATAACACCAATTCCATTAACGTTACTCTTGTTACCGCCTCTACCAGTTTATCCGATGTGGTTGTAGTTGGTTATGGCAAAACGAAAAAATCTGATCTTAGCAGTGCTGTAGGAACGGTTTCGAGTACAGAGTTAAACAGAACAGTAAATGTTACTCTTGATGAGGCTCTGCAGGGTAAAGCAGCTAATTTATATGTTTCTCAAACCAGCGGCCAACCCGGCGCTGCGGCGTCAGTAATTATCCGGGGCGTTAGTACCGTTACAGGAAACTATCAACCACTTTATGTAATTGATGGCGTACAAATAAGACCGAGTACTCCTACCGGTGGAACTTATAACCTGCCAACTGGCTTTGCTAATCAATTAGCAGGTATAAATCCCGACGATATTGATAATATTAGTGTATTGCAGGGACCAGCCGCAACTTCTATTTACGGCGCTGCAGGCGCAAACGGAGTATTAATGATTACTACAAAGCGTGGTAAATCCGGTCAAACAAAAGTAACTGCAAGCAGCTTACTTACCATTCAGGATCGACCAGAAAAGTTGCCTGTAATGAATTTGCGACAGTATGCTCTTTATCTCCAAAAATTTCAATCCCTGGGTTTATATGTGTCTATATCTCCTGAATTGGTAGATCCGAGTATCTTAGGACCGGGTACAGATTGGCAGGATGCGCTGTTTCGCCGCACTAATTTGTACAAGCATTCACTTACCATAAGCGGCGGCACGGACAAGACTACATTTTATTTTTCGGGTGATTATTTAAAGCAGGATGGGGTAGCGCTTGGATCAGGATTTGATCGGGCGTCTATTAGACTTAATCTGGATAACCAGGCCAATAAATGGTTGAAATTTGGAACCAATTTAAGCGCATTTACTACCAAGGAAAAAGTGAATACAACGAATGGCACTTTGATTAGCATTGCTCTTTCGCAAAATCCAACTATCCCTGTAAAAAATCCTGACGGGTCATTCGGAGGCCCTACTCCGTCTCAAACACAATATGCACAAACTAATCCGGTGGCGGTGGCATTACTTAATAATGATTACAATAAATCTTTTGGTGGTATTGGAAGTTTTTATGTTGATGTGTCACCAATTAAAGGATTACAATGGCATACGGAGGTGAACGGAAATTATACGTTTACAAATAACTATACATTCAGACCTTATTATTCTCTTGGAACTTTCCAGGGGCCTACTACATCCGGCAGCAGAAACAGCAGTAACAATTATTGGGTTTCTCTTAATACAAGGTTACAATATGACTATGCTATAAAAAAACATAACATTACCGCAATGGTGGGTCATGAGGCATCTCGCTACTATTATGAAGGTATACAAGGATCGGGTAGCAGATATTCTACCGCTTCAGTACAGGAACTTAGTGTTGCTGATCCTTTAACCTTGTATGTAAACAGTTATAGAGGTGATGGTGCCAGCGAATCTTATTTTGGCCGCCTCAATTATATATACGACAACAAGTATATTGCCCAGTTAGTGGTACGGCGTGATGGCAATTCCAATTTTGGATCGGCTAACCACTTCGGCAATTTCCCCGCCGCATCAGTTGCATGGAAGATATCTGATGAAAAATTCATGCAAAACGTAAAATTTATAAATGACCTGAAGCTACGTGCTGAATATGGAGTATCAGGAAACACCGGTAATAACGGAGGTGCAATTTATGCTAATTTATATGCCAGTCCCACCATTTGGGGTACCGGTTTTCTGCCTGCCAATTTCCCAAATCCGAATCTAAGATGGGAAGAAGACAAATCTACAAATGTGGGGTTTGATCTTCACATGTTCAATAACCGGATAGAGGTTATTGCAGACGCCTACATTAAAAAGATATCTAACCTAATTCTTATCGCTTCCGATGGGGGTTATTTAGGCGGAAGTTTAAGTGGTGGTTATGGGGGACTTCTTAGCTGGCCTACCAAAAACTATGGAGGTATGGAAAATAAGGGATTAGGTGTTACTGTTAATACTGTAAATATTTCTACTAAGGATTTACAATGGAGAACGGGCTTTAATTTTTCAATAGACAGGAATAAAGTTACCAAACTGGTTACGCCCCTTATAACTATTTATCAAAATAATACAAATAATACCCAGGCACAATTTCTAACCACAGTAGGGCAGCCTTTGGGTATGATCACAGGCTATATTGCCGAAGGACTGTTCCAGGATTATAATGATATTGCTAATCATGCAATTCAAACCGCTGGTAATCCACCTACTCTTACTATTAGTCCCACACAAGGATCCTGGGTCGGGGATGTTAAATTTAAAGATATCTCGGGGCCAAATGGGAAACCAGATGGAATCATTGATGATAAGGACCGTACTATAATTGGTAATCCCTGGCCCAAGTTCACTTATAATTTTAATACATCTTTGAGGTATAAAGATTTTGATTTGAATTTATTCTTTACAGGTGTTAATGGCAATGACATACTTAACCAGACACGTTATCAAAATGAATCCCCATTGGGTGGACCTTATACTAACCGTTTGATTACTGCAGCAAATTTTGCCGTGCCGAGCAGCGTAAACTTAGCTGATGCGCAAACGGTAAAGTTGCTTAACCCGGGCACTACTATTTACAGGCCATCATCAGCCGACGCCAATGGGAATGTGAGGCTTTCCCAATGGCAGGTTGAAGACGGATCCTATCTTAAATTGAAGAATGTACGGTTGAGCTACCGGGTACCTGCGAAATACTTGTCTTATACACATGTACTAAGGGGAGCTATAATTACCGTCCAGGCGCAGAATGTATTTACTATTACAAAATATACTGGCTATGATCCCGAGGTAGGTATGTTTAATTATAAAGGTGTCACCAACATAGTAGGTATGGATGAAGCCAGATATCCATCTACCAGATCATATTCAATTAGCCTTGCCATAGATTTTTGATAACAGAAGTTAATTCAAGAAAAAATATATTATGAAACGAATAACCGCAATATTAATCCTTGGAATATGCATTATGCAGGGATGTAAAAAAGATTATTTAAATCGCCCTCCTCTTGCTTCGCCGACTGCAGGTACATTTTATGCAAGCGATAATGATGTACTTTCCGGTACAGGCCCTCTTTATAATGTTTCCTGGAATTCATATAACGGAACAACCATGAATGCACTCGGAGATGTATTGGGCGGAAACATGGTGTGGGATAATTATCAGGGCAGGGGCGCCTATCTTAATTTTTCAGTGTCTTCCACTGACGGGAGCGGGTCACTTTCATCTGCTTACAATGCATTTTGGTCGATAGTTGCAAACGCTAATGTGGTAGCTTACAATATCCAAAATGCGGCCCCTGGCGCAAGTGCGGCTGTTAAAAATGCTGGTTTAGCAGAGTGCCGCTTTATGCGGGCAGCAGCATATTATTACCTGGCGCTAAACTGGGGACCGGTGCCAATTATTTATGATAACATAAGCCAGATAGGAGACAAAAGCATAACGCGAAATAATCTGGATGATGTATGGAAGCTTATTATCTCAGATCTTACCTGGGCAAAAAATAATTTACCACCTACTCCCCTGCAGCCTGGGCGTATCACAAAATGGAGCGCTGAAGGTATGCTGGCCAGGGCTTATCTTGTAAGGTCTGGTTTAGGCCAGTCTGGTGGTACCCGTAAACAGCCCGATCTTGATAGCGCCAAATTTTATGCACGGGATGTGTGCAATAATAGCGGTCTCAGTTTGTATCCAAGTTATTATGATTTATTCACCAGTAAAGTTTTTAGCGGAACAAACATACCTTCAGAAAGTTTATTTGGGCTGCTGTGGATTCCCACGGGTACATGGTTTTCTCAAAACCATTTACAGGCTAATCTTGCATACGATTCAAAAATTACTCAAACAGGTGATGGCTGGGGTGGTTCTTTCGGTGCATCTCCCAGTTTATTAGAATATTATTTTAATCCCGCAAATAAGGCTGATTCTGTCCGAAGAAAAGCGACCTTTTTTCTGCCCAATGATTATTATGCTGATATTAACCAGGCAGCCGGAGGATGGCATGTTGATACAGCTTTATTCAATAATTCGAAAATTTATGTACAAGGCCAAAGTGGAAATGGCAATGTCAATGACCATGCTTACCCAAAGAAATATGTTATAGGTTCTCCTTCTGATAATGGTGGACTAGGTGGGCAGCAGAATATTAATATGCACACGTATATATTACGGTTATCAGAAGTTTACCTGATATATGCAGATGCTATTTTGGGAAACCAGGCTTCTACGTCTGATCCGGAAGCCATAAAATATTTTAATTTGGTAAGATCACGTGCAGGTGCGCCAACTAAAACATCTATTACCTACGCAGATATTTTCTTAGAAAAGAAAGTTGAGTTTGCACTGGAAGGGCATGCTTGGTACGATTGGAAACAATGGTATTATTTTGATCCGGCCAAAGCATTACAGTATTTCAGTACACAGAACCGGGGAGCTTATAATATTTCATATAACAATGGCAATCCTTTTATTACTTTTTTTGGATCAGATAATAAGAATCCTGGCACTGTAAACTATCCTATTACATCAACCACAGCAGATCTTCCATATCCTGAGGCTGAAAAATTGGTATCGCCAAATCTTGCAGCGCCACCTGTTGCTTTTGATTTTAGCAAATTGAAATATTGAGGTCCACTTTAAATAAATTTATATGAAAAGAATAGCATTCTTAATAATTATAACAGCAGCAATATTTTCCTGTAAAAAAGATGACTCCGGTACTCCGGTAATTAGTGCTGTAAGGTCTGTTGATCCTGCAACAAAGGATAGTTTATTTACAAAGGCGATACCCGGTACTTTAATAGTAATTCAGGGAAATAATTTAGCGGGTCTGCAAGCCGTTTTTTTTAACGATACTTCTGCTTATTTCAATCCAGCTTATGCTACAAGTACCAATATAATTGTCAGAATTCCCGCGGGTGCTCAAACAGCGGCGGCCAATCCGAACGTACCAAGTACAATAAAAGTGGTAACCAATCATGGAACGGCCACCTACTCTTTTACACTTTATTTGCCTCCGCCTTCTATCACTTCTTTATCATTTGATAACAGTGGTAAAGTAGTATTTATAAATGGTTCCAATTTCCAGGGTATCACGAAAATAACTTTTCCTGTTTCAGGCAACAATACTGCTCTTTCATACTCTGTGAATAAAACATTTACACAAATAATTGCGGAGATTCCACCGGGAACACCTTTCAAAGATTCACTTCGTGTTTTTGCCACTTTTGGAACGGGAGCATATTCTTATCCTCCTCCTATGACTATAAGTTCTGTATCCAATGAAAATGGAGCTGCAGGAACCACCATTACAGTAAATGGTACCAATTTCGTTGGAGTTAGTCAGGTGATATTTCCTGGAAATCTCCAGGGAACAAATATTCAGGTTATTAGCGTTAACCAGTTACAAGTTACTGTGCCTTCCGGCATTACCGTAACAGATTCTTTAAGAGTTAAAGGCGTATTGGGAACAGCAACCTCACCCCAGCTTTTTGATTCACATATTACCCGGCCTACACCAGGTTACTTGTCCACTTTTGAACAGCAATGGGCTTCGGATAATACATCATTTATCGGATGGACAGGAGGATATGCAGATCAGGCAACTACTACTGCTAATTATCCCGGAGGTACCGGAGCTTCTGCTGTATTATTACAGGGAAGTCCTATGGGAGCAAACGCAGGGCCTACTTCGCAGGGCAATCCTGGTCTGTTACAATTAAATCCAAGCCCCTGGGTTGCTAATACTAATTTATCTATTAGTGACTACTCTTTGAAATTTGAATACTTTGTAAAAACTACCTGGAGCGCAGGCGAAATATGGATTGCAGTTGGCGGCTGGTATGGATGGAGTTCTTATACAGCAAGATTTGCACCCTGGGAGTCGGCCACTGGCAAAAAATTACAACCTTCAGGATGGCAAACTGCTACTATTCCGCTTACCGAATTTCGTAAAGGAAATGAATTTTGGCAAACATCTTATAAAACTTCGGGTGCCATAGCAAGCAAATTTTCGGATTATCCGACGACAGAGGTAGGGTTCCTGATTGCAAATGATCTACCAGCGGCGGTACCTACAGGCAGCGTCAATATAGCAATTGATAATGTAAGGATTGTAAAAGGTCAATAAAGTAAATGATAGGAAATTAATTTTAATTTCCATAGATTAATTAAAGCTATTGCACAAACAATAGCTTTAATTTTTTATTGATAATATTTATTGTTTTCATTGACTGTGCTTACATACAAAGTGAACGAGACATAGATAAGCTAGTGATAGGGAAAATTTGTCCAATACCCATAATTTCACAGATTCTTCTTTATGAAAAATTCTAATTTTTTCTGGTTAATTTTTTTGTTCTGTGCCACGTCATGCTTCTCACCTAAAAAAAAGGAAGGTTTATATTTAAGCATCCTCCCATCTTCAAAAACTGCTATTGATTTCGTCAATACAATAACAGAAAATGATTCAACAAACATGTTTGTTAATGAATATACTTACATGGGCGGTGGAGTGGGAATTGGTGATTTTAACAATGATGGTTTAGAGGATGTTTTTTTTGCGGGCAACCAGGTAAGCTCAAAACTGTATATTAATAATGGCAATCTGCATTTTGAGGATATCACTAATAAAGCTGGCGTATCAACAAATACATGGTGTACTGGTGTAAGTATTGTTGATATCAACAATGATGGATGGCCAGACATTTATGTTTCCGTCTCAGGAAAAGTTGCGTCCAGCCAACGAAAAAACCTTTTATTCGTCAATCAGCATGATCTTACTTTTAAAGAAAAGGCTGGAGAGTATGGCATTGCAGATACTTCATACGCTACACAGGCTGTTTTTTTTGATTATGATAAGGATGGCAGACTTGATATGTATCTGCTTAACCATACCCTGAACGATAATCGTCCTAATGATATCCGGGATAGAAAAGTGGACAGCAGTGCAATAGCAGGAGATAAATTATATCATAATGAAGGCGATTCTTCCGGAATGAACCATCCTGTATTTAAAGAGGTATCTAAACAAGCAGGTATAATAGAAGATGGCAATGGTTTGGGTGTAGTAGTTAGCGATTTTAATGAGGATGGCTATCCGGATATTTATGTATCAAACGACTATATAAGGAACGATCTTTTATGGCTGAATAATAAAAATGGGACCTTCAGTAACTGTGTAGCTTCTTCGATTAAACACCAGAGTTATTCAAGCATGGGCACAGATGCCGCAGATATTAACAACGATAATTTGCCGGATATAGTAACTCTTGACATGCAGCCTGAAACGAACGAACGTAAAAAAATGATGTATTCATTTTTAACTAACCAGCGTCATCAATTAGAAATGGACAAAGGTTATGAACCGCAGTATATTCATAACATGTTGCAGCTAAATAATGGTGTACGCCAGATAAATAACCGGAATGAACCATTCTTTAGCGAAATAGGTGAAATGTCAGGAATAGCAGAAACAGATTGGAGCTGGAGTGTTTTAATAGCCGACCTTGATAATGATGGATTTAAAGATCTACATATAACAAACGGATTAGGGCGTGACCCAACTAATATAGATTTTCTTGAATACAGGCATAATACAGTTGTAAATACCGGCATTGCTGATAATGATCCCGGACAACGAAAAAAAATTAGAGGTCAGCTCGACGCGTTAGGTAGTTTGTCACTCCGCAATTATTTATATGTCAATAAGGGTGGTCTTTCGTTTGAAGATGTTTCAGAAAAGGCAGGAATAGATCGGGCATCAATTTCCAATGGCGCAGCTTATGCCGATCTGGACAATGATGGCGATCTGGATATTATCACCAATAATATTAATGGTAATGCATTTATTATGCGAAATGATATTGATAAACGATCCGATACAGGTAATAAGAACAACTATTTAACACTTAAATTGAACGGGGACATGTTAAATAAGGATGGAGTTGGCACCGTCGCTTATGCTTATAGTAAAGGGGTGATACAAATGCTGGAACAAAATCCCGTAAGAGGATATTTATCAACCGTAGATGATCGCTTGCATTTTGGTTTTGGAAATAGCTATCCTGATTCAATAAAAATCATTTGGCCTGATCTTAAAACGCAGCTAATACAGCATCCTGACATTAATAAGATATTGCAGGTGAATTATAAAGATGCTGATGTCGTTTACCATGAAACGATTTCCATTGCCGGGTCTTTTTTTGAAGAGGTATCTCAAAAAATAAATATAGACTTTCAACATAAGGAAACTCTTTTTTTCGACTATGGATTTCAAACATTCATCCAGCAAAAATATTCACAGGAAGGACCATTTATCAGTACAGGGGATATGAATGGAGATGGCCTTGAGGATTTTTTCATAGGTGGTGCATTCAAACAATCAGGCAAAATATTTCTGCAGCAAAAAAACGGGACTTTTAGCAGTAAGGATCTTGTTAACGGGACAAAAAATGAAGAAGATATGCAGAGCATTTTATTCGATGCTGATGGTGATAAAGACCTTGATCTGCTCATTGCCGGAGGCAGCAGTGAGTTTGAAGTCAATTCATCTTTTTACATGCCACGTTTGTATTTGAATGATGGGAAGGGCAATTTTAAATTGGATGAAAAAGCTTTTTCACCAATTATAAGAACACCTGCCAAATGTATGGCTGTCGCTGATATGGACGGAGACGGGGATATGGATATTTTTATTGGTGGAAGAGTTTTATTGGGAAACTACCCGTTGCCACCGAGAAGCTATATACTAAGAAATGACCATGGCAGGTTTACCGATGTAACAACTTCTATATGCCCAGTATTGGAAGATATCGGTCTTCTTAATTCTGCAGCCTGGATTGATGTTGATAATGATAAAAAACCCGACCTGGTCATTGCAGGCGACTGGATGCCGATACGGATATTTAAAAATACCGGCACTGCCTTAACTGAAATTACAGATGGAACAGATCTAAAAAATTTCTGGGGTTTTTGGAGAAGCCTGCTGGTAACCGATATTGATCAAGACGGTGATATGGATATTGTGGCTGGTAATATTGGACTGAACAATCCCTTTCATATTAATGCACAACAACCGGCAGAGTTAATTGCAAAGGATTTTGATGGCAATGGGGTAATGGATAATATATTTTGTTATTACATTAAGGGCAATGATGGCAAATATAAATTATCATCTGGCCTGTCAAGAGATGAGTGGGCAAGACAAATGCCATCCATAAAAAAAAGATTTGAAATAAACAGCTCTTTTGCAAAAGCAACTATGGATGAAATATTTACTAAAGAGATGATGAATAGTGCAGTCGTACTTAGCAGCAATGAAGCAAGGAGCGGCTACTTTGAAAATAATGGAAGTGGAAAGTTCATTTTTCATCCTTTTCCTTTAATGGCACAGGAAGCGCCGGTCAATGCAATAGTAATATTTGATGTAAACAGCGATGGCTTTGATGATATTATCCTTGGCGGTAATGAATACCAGACCGATGTAATGGCGGGACGATATGATGCTTCTTATGGTCTGTTTTTAAAGGGTAGCAAGAACGGAAAGTTTGAAGTAGTTGCACCTGCAGTAAGTGGTTTGATAATAGATGGCGATGTAAAGGATATCAAAATGATTATGGTTGGATCGAAAAAGATTTTACTGTCAGCTGTAAATGATTCAAAAATCAAGGCGTTTACCGTAAATCAAAAATGATATTTCTTTAAATACTCAGCTGGCAGTTTCTTCTTAATAAAAAGGGGAAATGTTTATAATTATTGGTGAATATTAGGAGATAAATTTTATGAAAAAGCAATCAATCATTTCATTTTTTGCTCTTGCAGGATGCTTGAATATTTTTTTATCCTGTAAAAAAAACAATAGCAATCCTGTCACTCCGCCTGTTCTTCCCCCGGATACTACTATTGTTATTCAACCTGCCGTAGATCCTCCACTTGCAGTTTCAATAGGATTTTTTCTTGATGATTGGCAATCAAAAAACTTTTCTTCACCCACATATATTGACACCTCTCTTCCGGCTTCGAGTGGCTATACAGCAACAGTGGATGCAAGTTCTATCATTACGAAAATACCACGATCTCTTTTTGGGAATAATGCAAACCTTTGGATGACACAAATGGTTACGGAAACTTCATTAATAGGACATATTACTAATATACATCCGCATATAATTCGTTTTCCCGGTGGCAGTATCAGCGATGTATATTTTTGGAATGCTGCTGATGGTATACCACCTGCTGATGCTCCGACAACTTTGGTTCAGGCAAATGGAAGTACAACTTCAGCAGGATATTGGTATGGAAAAAATAATGCTAACTGGACCATTTCACTGGATAACTATTATAATATGTTGCTGCAAACGGGTAACCAGGGACTGATCACTATTAATTATGGATATGCACGATACGGAAAAAGCAGTAATCCTGTTGCAACCGCTGCTCATCTCGCCGCTGATTGGGTTCGTTATGATAACGGTCGTACAAAATATTGGGAAATTGGAAATGAAAATTTTGGCGATTGGGAAGCCGGCTATAGAATAAATGTTGCTGCGAATATGGGTGGACAGCCGGAATTTCTCACCGGCGAGTTATATGGCCAACATTTTAAAGTATTTGCAGATTCGATGAAAAAAGCTGCACAGGAAATTGGCAAAACAATATACATAGGAGCTGTAACAGCCGAAGCAGCGCCACAATCATGGGAAACAAATACCCGCAAAACATGGAATACCGGTATGTTTGGGAATTCTAATAACAAGGCTGACTATTATGTAGTGCATAATTATTTTACCAATTACCAGACGAATGCAAATGCTACCGAAGTGTTATCAACGGCCATTACTGTACCTTCTGCAATGATGAATTTTATAAAGCAGGAATTACAAACTAATGGAGTGACAGAAAAACCCATCGCACTTGATGAATGGAATATTTTTTCCACAGGGTCTATGCAAATGGTTTCTCATATTAATGGGTTACATGCTGATCTTTTACTCGGCGAATTACTTAAAAATAAATATGGTATGTCGGCTCGTTGGGATTTTGCAAACGGATGGGACAATGGTAACGATCATGCTATGTTCAATATCGGTGACGAGCCTGGAGGAGTTCCGAAATGGAATCCAAGACCAGCTTTTTATCATATGTATTTTTTTCAAAAATTTTTGGGTGATCGTGCAGTGAATATTTCCGTTACAGGCGGTACCGATGTGTCAGTTTATGCATCCACTTACACTTCAGGAGAGGTTGGTGTGGCATTGATCAACAGTTCCACAAGTCCCAAAGCAATCGAGATAAAAGTGAAAAATTTCAGACCGGGCAACCGCTTTTATTGGTATGCATTGGCTGGGGGAAATGATAATGGTGAATTTTCACGTAAAGTATTTGTAAATGGCAGAGGTCCTGACTATGTATCGGGAGGGCCTTCTAATTACACTTCGCTGCCAGCTTATTCGGCTGTAACAGTAAATGGAATACGTGTTACTGTGCCCGCGAGGGGAGCTGTATTTATGGCGATTGATAAAAAATAAATCAACAGCCGAAATAAAAATGAATTCCACTATCTTCCAGACAAATAGAAGGTTCTATAACTATCTTAAACAGAATTCCATCATGAAACGAATCCTTTTCTTTATTGCCATTCTTATTTTTCATATACAAATAAATGCACAAAATAAAACTTCAGAATGGACAAAAGCACAGTTACTTGTCAGGCAAATGACCCTGGAAGAGAAAGTAGGACAAATGACGCAGATTACTTTTGCTGTGGTTGCAAACGGTGGATCAGCAAACAAGGATGGAAGTATTGATCCGGTAGCATTAAAAAAAGCCGTCATTGATCATAAAGTAGGTTCTATATTAAATGTAACTGATCATGCATTGACTGCTGAACAATGGAGATCGGTTATAACACAAATACAGGATGAAGTTAAAAATACAAGATTAAAAGTTCCTGTTGTTTATGGATTGGATGGAATACACGGCCAAACCTATACATTGAATTCAACTTTATTTCCGCAAAATATAGGAATGGCAGCTACACGCAATCTTGATTTGGTGAAAGCAGCAGCCAAAGTCACTGCAAAGGAATTAAGAGCTTCCGGTGTTCGATGGAACTTTGCACCGGTATTGGATTGCGGCCGCCAGCCATTATGGTCAAGATTTCCTGAAACCTACGGCGAAGATGTATATATAGGTAAAACAATGGGAGTAACTGCCGTAAAAGCTTATGAAGAAGATGGTTTAAAGAATCCAACGGCAGTGGCTGTAAGTTTGAAACATTATCTCGCATATTCAATGCCGCGTAGTGGTAAGGACAGAACTCCTGCATATATACCCGAGATCGAATTGAGAGAATATTACCTTCCCCAATTTCGTGAAGCAGTAAAAGCAGGAGCATCATCCGTAATGGTTAATTCGGGAGAAATAAATGGTGTACCTGTTCATGCAAGTAAATATTTATTGACTGATGTATTAAGAAAAGAATTGGGGTTTGAAGGTGTGATAGTAACCGATTGGGAAGATATCAAACGTTTACATGACCGTCACTTTGTTGCTTCTACACCACGAGAAGCCGTGGCAATGGCCGTTAATGCTGGTATTGATATGAGCATGGTGCCCAGTGATTATTCGTTTTACGATCTGCTAATCGAAGCTGTGAAAAAAAATGAAGTACCGCTGAGCCGTATCGATGATGCGGTAACGAGAATACTGGTAATGAAATTGAAACTCGGATTATTTGATAATCCTTACCCGGAAAAAGATGTCGCTAACAATTTTGGAAGACCCGAATATCAAACTCTCGCTTTAGATGCAGCACATGAAGCCATGACACTATTAAAGAACCAGGATAAAATTTTACCGTTATCCAAAAATGCCAAAGTATTAGTAGCGGGCCCTTCAGCACAAAGCATTACTGCATTAAATGGTTGCTGGAGTTATGTATGGCAAGGCAACCAGGAACAATGGTATCCTGCAGACAGCAAAACTATCTTCCAGGCAATCGGTGATAAGTTGGGAGCTGCTAACGTTGCAACAACTACTGCAAAGGGATTTGACAATGCGGTAAACTATGATATTGAAAAATTAAAAGCTGCTGCAGTTAATTCGGATGTAATCATTTTATGTTTGGGTGAAAATGCTTATGCTGAAAGTCCCGGTAATACAAGAGATCTTGCGTTACCATTACAACAAATTGAACTCGCAAAAGCAGCCATTGCCACGGGCAAACCTGTTATTTTGATTTTAACCGAAGGCCGCCCAAGATTCATTACAGATATTGCTCCACAGGTAAAAGGAATAATAATGGCTTACTGGAGCGGGAAAAAAACAGCTGAAGCTATCAGTGATGTATTGTTTGGCGATTATAACCCGGATGGTATTCTTCCTTTCAGCTATCCAAAAAGTATGGGTGAAATTGTTTTATACGATAGAAAGCCTACCGAAGAAGTGAGAGAAGTATTTAATGACAATATAAGTGGCGGATACGATCCATTATTTGCATTTGGTTTTGGATTAAGCTATACAACATTTGAGTATGGCGATATAAAACTTAGCTCTGATAAATTAACAGGCAATGGTAAACTTACAGTTAATATTACTGTAAAGAACACAGGCAATAGAGATGGCAAGCATACTGTAGAGCTATACACAAGAGATATGTATGCAAGCATTACTCCTAATATACGCCGGCTTCGGGCATTTCAGAAGATCAGCTTAAAGACAGGCGAAACAAAAACCGTGACATTTACTATTGATAAAAATGATCTTGCCTTTGTAAATGAAAAATTAAAAACTGTTACCGAGCCTGGTGATTTTGAAATAATGATCGGTGATAAGAAAGCAAAATTTTCTTATAGTCTCAGGTAAATAAGGTTGGAATCATAGTTCTTTCACCTCCATATTCCTGTAATAAACCTCAGCAAATTCTGACTGCAATAATATATTTCCTTCTTTAGTATTGCCAAGCCGTCCTGTATTTACAACTACTCCGTTAATTATATGAGTGATATTCCCGTTTTGTACAATCACTTCTGCTTTGTTCCATTCGCCTGTTGGTTTTTCTGCATCCTTTGATTTTATAACACGAAGTCCCCTTGTCGGGTGTGTTAATGTATCGGCATGTATAATCGTTGTGCTGTCTGTCATCCAGAAATCTCCGCAATCTCCTTCCTGGATCTGGCATTCTAATGAACGGGGCCATACCTTATCGCCATTATAAAAATCTACATGATATAAAATACCTGCATCTCTTTTTTCATTTAGCCGCGGCGGGTATTTTTTTTCGCCCCATTTGAATTCAACAGTAAAATGAAAGTCTTTATATTTTTTTACAGTGGCTATATATCCTGTCTCTGCACCTGATACATGTAATACTCCATTTTCAAATTGAAATACTTTGGCGGTATCATTATTCTTTTTTGATTGTGAAGTATAAACATACCATTCACTTTGTTTATCAGGAAGAAAAATTTTTTGTTGTGCCGAAACTGTTATACAGCTAAACAAAAGTCCTGAAGCAAGAGCCAGTTGCAAAACTTTTTTTATTTGTACCATAT
>Ga0068859_100002883_pt1 | contig 17467 bp, 20 predicted proteins | sample KBSSwiS22_FD_66585 | JGI IMG/M metagenome (GOLD analysis project Ga0068859, IMG submission 66585) | Switchgrass rhizosphere microbial communities from Kellogg Biological Station, Michigan, USA - KBS Switchgrass S2-2 | ecosystem: Host-associated > Plants > Roots > Rhizosphere > Soil ...
TCGGTCTGCACCATGCCCGGCCCCGCGAGATCCTCTGCCAACTGGTAGTAGTGTTCCGACTGTGCGGCATCAGCACGCGCCGCGTACAGGTCGCCGATCCGCGCCGCCAAATCGAGCGTCGGCGTTCGTTTGAGCTGCTCCAGGTAGATTGCCAGCGCGCCTTCACGATCACCGCGTGCGACGCGGACTTTGCCTTGCCCGATCATCGCGAGCGGATAGTTGGGAAAGAGAAACACGGCGCGCCGGAACTCGCGATCCGCGTCATCCAACTTGTGGAGTTTCAGGTACAGCTCGCCCGTCTGCGCAGCGTACCAGGCCTGCGCCTCGGGATCGTTCGGAGCCGTCGCTTTCGCCGCTCGCTGCATCGCGGTCAGCGCACCGCCCACGTCTCCCTGTAATTCGCGCGCGTACGCCACACGAGCGTACGCGGCCGCGTTGGGTCGCAGTGTCATCATCTTGTCGAAGGCATCGAAGGCGTCGGAGTACTCACCGAGCTCGATCTGCGCGTCGCCCATCACCCCATAGTTCCACGCGTCGTCCGGCCGCTGTTCTCGCGAGCGCCTCGCGATCTCCAGGGCATCGCGAAAACGGTGCTGTGAAAGATAGATGGCACCGAGCATTCGAAGAACGTCGTACTGACCGGGGTGCTCCTTCAGTGCTGCGTTCAACACCTCGCTCGCACGTCCGGCGGGCCTCCCGTCGTTGGTCGCGCGCGCCTGCCGCAGCAGCGCATCGGCCAAAAGTACGGCGGCACCCGTGTCATCGGGCTGCGCTCGCAGACGCGCTTCCATGTCGTCTATCCGCTGCAACAGTCCGGAGGTTGACGTCGCGGGTGCGCCGGGCATTCCCACGGCTGGGCCTATGCTCAGCGCCTCCGCGTGTGGAGCGTTGTTGCCGCGCGACATCACGTGCGGAGCAACCGCCGCAACGGTCGCGGCGAGAATCGCGACAGCGATCCATCGAAGTGCAGCGAGCCGCGCTGCGCGGCTCGCGTTGGGTATCGTCATGCTACGGCACCTCATAACCTTGATGAGGCGCCGCCACGTATGGGAACTGCGTCAGGAAAGGCTTATCGTTGGTATCGACGCCGTCACCCAGTTGATTGTTCGGAGCCTTGTTCGGCAGCCCGAGCAGGCCATTGAGAAACGAACCGTATCCTTCGGCAAAGGCTCTCAAGTCGATGTCGACGATGTCATCCTCGAGTCGTCGACCGTTCGGAAAACCGGCCAGATCGGCCTCGAGTACACCCAGGCGATTGCCAGATCCCACCGCCGCCGTCGGCGCAACCGCCGTGTTCACGCGCAACAAATCGGCTCTCGCCGGACCGGTGAAATTGAGATTCGGCACTCCGGTCAGCAGAATCGCGACGAGATCGGCGCGACCGGTCACGGTGATCGGCGACAACACGCTCCCATAGAGCAGGTTTTCCAGGCGTGACACTTCGGGTGCACTGTAGAGGCGTTCGAACTGTCCGTCGTCTTCCGGGTCCGTCCGGTTCCATCGATCCTTCAGCCCGAGCGGAATCACGACTTCGTTGATCAACGGCTCGCCCAGTCGCGACACTTGCAAGAAGGGACCGCCGTCGTCGCTCGCGCCATCCTTGCGCAGGATGCGCACCTGTTGCCGGCTGGCGCTGGCGTAGATGCCGATGTTGGTGTTCGGCGCGTGCACGAGTTGCGCGATCGGAACCTGAATCGCAATGGAATGCGTGTTGTACTTCGCAACCGCGTCGCGCCCGGCCTGCGCCGGAAGTGGAATCAAGTGGAATGGGTTGAACGGTCGTAGTCCGGCAAGATCGAAAATCGATCCGAGGTCGACGAAGAACGGATCGTCGCGCTGGCCAGCAAAGACGCGAATGCCGCCCGGCAGATTCCGTACGGCTGCCGCCGCGAGCGCGTCGTAACTGGGCGTTGACCGGGGACCGATGTTGTCGGGCGGCGTCGGGAGATCCTCGCCGAGCACACTCGACCGCTCGGAGCTGCCCGGACCGTGTTGGACGAGCGTGACCGTGTAGGTCTGCGGGCGATTCCAGTTCGGATCGTCGAGCGACGAGATCGGACCCGTGTTGTACAGGAACGTCTCGGGGTTTCGGGTCTCGGTGTGGAATCGGAACTGATAGGTCAGATCTTCGCGGGCGTCGCCGTTGTTGTCGACGTTGATCTCGTAGAGGACGGTATCGTCGAAGGCTGGAAAGTTCGGTCCTCCGGCAGGCGACTCGAGCGGGATGTAGTTCGCAATGATTGTCACGGTATCCGGCCGATCAGGGCTTCGGAACGCGTAAAGGTCCGTGTTGTCCGCCATCGGATCCTGACTGATAAGCGGCGCTTCACGGTGGCTGGATGCACGACCTGTCAGCATCAGGACGCTGACGAGCAAGATGATGACGGAAGCAAAGAGAAGCGTTTTCTTCACAGAGATGCTCCTTTTCGGCCGGGAGTCTACCGCTGATGTTCTTCAGTGGTGACTACGTGCGCCGTACGAATTTGGATTTTGTGAAGGGAAGAGCGCAGCGTCGCCGAAAGGTCGGGCTAGCTATCGAGCAGGCTGAGGACGTCGTCGATTGAGACGGTGCCGACTTCGGTTCCCTCGATCTCTTTCAGCCGCTTCTGATACGCATCGGCGTCGTCGAATCGCTCGAAGCGCAGCCGGCCATTCGCGGCACGCGAGATCAAGACGTAGGGGTGTCCGGAGCGACGCTGTGGTTGCGGCGAGACTCCGAACGCGCGATTCCGGACCATTGCCCGCTGTTATCGGCACGAACCGTCCGGATCAGTTGCCTGTTACCCGTCCGAGGCTCGGAACCCTCGTATCAGCGTCGTGAGCGCACGACGCCACGCCTGCTTTTCTTTACCGGCGGGAAGGATCGGCAGCGTACGGCCGCGGAGTTCGGCGTTCGCGAGCCCTTCCATCATCGCTTCGATGGCAACGGTCGCCTCGTGAAGTGAGGTGCGCCCGAGAAGGCCAGCCTCCTCCAGCCGGCGGATCCTGCCCTGCAGCTGCGCGAAGGCGCGCTGACGCGCCGCGGTCACCTCCGGACCGGCGCGAAGCGTCGGCGCGACCCGCTGGAACGCGATTCGGTACAACACCGGGTGGTCAAGCGCCAATCGCCGGAAGACTTTGACGGCGACGTCGAGCGCGTCGCGAACCGGATCGTCCGTTTCCGGCAGCTTCTCGATTTCTCTGTAGAGGAACTCGAAGGCCGTTTGCGCCAGGGCGTCGATCAACCCGTCCTTCGAACCGAACGTGCTGTAGACGGCGCGGGTCGTGGTGTGTGCCGCGTCCGCGACGGCGCGAACCGACAGCGCCGCGAGCCCGTGTTCAGCCACGATGCGCTCGGCCTCGGCGCGAAGCGATTCGCGCGTCGTCTCGTCGTGTTCTCGAGGGCGGCCCACGCTTGACAGACTATCGCAACACTGTTACGTTACGTCGTTGCGAAACCGCCGGACAGTCATCCGGCCAGCCTATGGAGGTGCGGACATGTACGTGGTTGTGCAGCATCGAATCAAGAACCCGCAGGTTGCGTTCTCGCGCGGCGAAAAGCTTATCAAGAACGAAGGAGCGCCCCATGGCGTCCGCGGACTCCAGTTCTATCCAAGCCGCGACGGCGCCGCGGTGACATGTCTCTGGGAAGCGCCGTCGGTGGAATCGGTGCAGCGCTACGTCGACTCGACGTTGGGTGATTCGAGTGAGAACGCCTGTTACGAGGTCGCGGCTGAACAGGCCTTCTCGCTGCAGCCGACCGGCATTCACGAACCGGCAGTCAGGCGATAAACAGAACGGAGAAGAAAAGGGTCACGCGGCTGGACCAGTCTCCTCAGCTGCTGCTACACTCCGAAGCTCAACCGTAAAATTTGCGAGCGTATGCGAACCTGGCAGCTGAAAGTGACTGTCGCCGGCCGCGTCGCCAGAGTGCGTGCCCGACGCGCTGGTGGTTGGCGCGTGCGCCTCACCGAGACAGGTGGAGCGCTGGGCGCCGCTGAGATCCGTCCGTGGAACCCATTGCCGCTGCCTCCGCGTGGCGCACGTATCATCCTCCGCGGCCGCGTCCGCTACGACGACGAGCACGGTTGGTACGTCGTGGATCCATTGGAAGACTGGCAGGACGCAGGTCCTGCTTGATCATCCCTTCCGCGGACTCTGTGGCGGCTCACCTTCACGCCCTACGCGCCGGCGTCTCGGGGAGATCGTCACGTTGTTCTGAACATCGTTGATTGCCGGGATCGCCCAGGCGATCTCTCCGATGTCGCGCTTGAGCCGTTTATGGGGCACGCTGCCGGTTATCGTGGCGCGTCCTCCGTCGACGCGGACCTCCACTTCATTCGACGCTGGGAGGTACTCGAGCGCATCGTAGATGAATTCCTCGATCTCCGTGTCGCTGGTCGGCCCCATCGGCTGCCCGCGTCGCATCGCGACCAATGTCAGCAGTCGGTGCACGGTTGCGATCTCCGGAATGCCGAGCGCTGGAGCGCCAACGCCAAACGTGGGTGGTGCGATGTTCTGGCCGATGAAAGCAGGCGCCGCAACTGCCGGCGCCGCACCACCGTACCCGTAAACCTCCGGTGACAACGGTGCGACCGTCTGCGGCGCCAGGCTCACATTCGGGATCGAACTCAGCGAGCCCGAACTGATCGGTGGCCGAGCGGCAAAACCGAGTGGGAGCTGAAACCATCCGAACCCCGGAGAAGCAATGCCGGGCGGCAATGGATTCGATCCGAAATACGGCTCCATCATGTGAATGCTCCTTCCTGTGTGCTGTCAGTGCGACACGGTCCACAGGCGGGTAGTTGGCCGGGGGCCGTGTCTTGGGTACGCGCCTTACATCACATGACTCGGAAAGCTCTGCGGTCCGAACAGTGGTGTACCTAGGAATGGGCTGCTGAATCCTCCACCGATTCCTGCAGCTGTCTGACCGAACGGTGTCTGCTGACTCTGAAGTTGGTGCTGAAGCTGATGGAGTTGCTGCGGCACAGACTGGATGACCTGCTGAAGCTGCTGGAGCTGCTGCGGGATGAGCTGCACCAACTGCTGAAGCTGCTGAAGTACCTGCTGCTGCTGCAACTGGAGATAGTGCACCTGCTGAAGCTGCTGCGGCACGAACTGGAGCGACTGCTGCGGCATCTGTTGCTGCCACGGGGATATGCCAAATCCTTGCGTGCCGTACGGTTGTGAGTAGCTAATCGGTGATCCGAATGTCGAGAACGCTGGTGTCATTGGGCCTCCTTGGAATCGATACCGATTCGGACGTTCAGGATCCTCATCGCACGTAAGCGTACGCGTCTGAGTAGACGCGTGAGACTCTCGATTGGTCGTGTGTGTGTTGCCGTTGAGGGACGACGGCCGCGGGAGCAACGGATGTACCAACGCTCGTCAACGCAGCACATTCCAGTTGGTGGATCCAAATCGAGGATCGCCTAAACGAGCGTCGCGACGTGCGTCACGCTTGTAGCAAGTCGTGACGCGACCATTCACGAGCCAAGAGCAATTGGCGTGATCCCCTACGACGTCTCTGTCATCTGATCGATCGTGTGGCGATCCTGCGCTGGCACGCGCGGCATGAGCGCCCAGTCGTGGAGAACAACGCGATGAGTTCGCAAGCCTCGACCGTAACTAACGTGTGACGTCGTGGAAATACGGCGGGAGATCTTTCTTAGTGTCTCGAAGGATTTCGACGATGGCGCGGCGGTCGGCCAGCGAGAGCGCGGCCCTATAGCGCGGATCCTGTTCCTGGCCTGACAGTACTTCCCACATGCGTCTGTAGATCGGAGCCTTCGCCAGCGGTGGCAGCGCGTCGAATGCTGGCGAGTAGATCAAGTAACTGCAGGGGTACTTCAGCAAGCGCCGACTCAGATCCAACTCGTACAGCGAGCGTCCCTTGCTGTCGCGCGGCCCGCGTGCGGAGAAGCGCTCTGCAAAACCCGAGTTGCCGCGGATGCGGTCTGTCAGTTTCGCTTCATCGATGAACAACAGGTAATCGACAACCTCGCTTGCCACGCCATTCATGACCGCCGTGATGCTCGCCTGCTGTTCGGGCGTCGCAGTCGTACCGTGCAGCGCGGGGTCTGTCGCGCGTGCTTCCCACGCCGCGCGTGTCAGCAGATTCGTCATGCCGGCCTGGTGAGTCAATACCAGGTGCGCCACAACGTCGCTCGTGAGCGTGCGATAACCGTCGGCATCGAACAGCCCTTCCACCGACGTGAGCTCGCGACTGGCCTGTCCATCAACGGCGGCGGCCTGATTCCCCATGTGCTGCTGCGAACCCGTGCTGCCCGTCACAAACCACCCGCCGAAACGCCGGCTCAACGCATCGCTTTGATCCACGTGCCGCGGCAGCCCCGTGTACTGCGTGGGTTCGGGACGTGTCGTGCTGAACATCAGCAGGCCCGGAACGCCAAGCGTGTTGCCCGTCACGTGACAGCCGAGACAGATGAACGCACGCTTGAATTGTGGCGGACCCGTCGCAGCGTCCTCGCGCTGGTCGAGGGTGTAGAACACGACTCCCTCGGTCTCGTCGTGCGCCGCCACTTCGAGAAGATCGCCGCCGCGAACCCATCCGAGCGCCACGCGGTCGTTGAAAAACAGCGCGCGCGGGTTCTGATCCGAAATACGCTTCCCCTGCAGGCTGACCCGCGAGAACACCAGCAACTGCGAATCGAGCGGAAGCTCCAGCGCCTCGAGCGCCGATCGCAGATAGCCGCTCCGGCTGTCGAACATGAACTTGAGGGTGCCTTGTTCCAGCTTCCTGTTCAGGTCCGCGACGACGTTGTTGACGGGAGCGGTGGAATACTTGATGGCCGGATCGTCAGGCGATCCCATGAACGTGCCGGCGCGCTGCGCATCGACGGCGGCACGCATGCCCGCAAGCAGGAAGAGGCAGAGTCCAACCGCTAGAAGGGATCTCCACATCGGCGCGTGCGCACGATCTTCCGTGTCTACCGTTCTTCCGTCAAGCCGGGCGCGCAGGGGCGTCGAGACGGAACAGCCGGATCGCGTTTCCCTTCAGAATCCGGTCCCGGTCGACAGCAGGCAGCTTGAACTGCTCGACCACAGCGCTGGGGTACTCGATGTCCCTGGCGTTGAAGCTGTCGGTGCCGACGACGATGCGGTCCGATCCGACGAGGTTGAGAAGGAAGCGAAACCCTTCGGGGTGATAGGTGAGATAGTCGTAGTGGAATCGCCGCACGTAGGTCTTGAACGGGTGCTGCAGCTTCGGCTGATTGCCGCCCATATGATCCCGGAAGTGTTCCAGCCGCCCCGCGACGTACGGGAACGCTCCGCCGGCATGCGGCAGCACGACTTCAAGCTTCGGATATTTGTCGAGGGTGCCGGTGCTGATGAATTTCGCCGCGAGGACCGCATGGGCAAACGTGTTGTCGAGACCGTTGTCGGCTGGTCGTCGTCCGAACAGATCCGAGTTCAGGTTGTGAAAGAGGATCGGGTAGCCCAGTTCCTCGATGCGCGCCAGCAGCGGCGCAAACTCCGGCTGGAACAGGTAATCGCGATTGTCAATCGAGTCCGGCAGGTGAACGGCGCGCAGGCCGGGCTTCCCCGCAACCCGATCGAGTTCTTTTGACGCCGTGGCGGCGTCGCGGATCGGCAGCTCGATGGAGGCGATAAATCGATCGGGGAACGCGCGGTGCGCTTCGACACCCGCGTCGTTGACGATCTGCGCGAGCCGCACTCCCTCTTCGGGCGTCACGATCTGCCACGGCATGCCGCCATTCAGCGTCAGCACGTGCATCTGGACGCCATGCTCGTCCATCCACTTGCGGCGTTGATCGAGGTCGAGCTCCAGCGGATACGGATTTCCGAGAGGCTTTCCGAGATCCGCCATCGCCTTCGCGTACGGCGGCGGCACCCAATGCGCATGAAGATCGATCGCTACCGGGCGATTGGCTCGCGCGCTCGACGGCCGCGCATCCCACCACGGCTGCATCGGCGCATCCGCCGCCGCAACGGCCGCAGACTGCAGCGTCGCCATTCCGGCGAATCCGCTCGCGCCCGCCTTGATGAACCCTCGCCGACCGAGTACGCCGAGTACGAGCCGTCGGGACACCGGTGGCTTGTTCATGGACGCCCTCCGCGATACACGTTGGGAATGCGCTCGGCGCGAGCTGTTCGTGGTTCGTGATTCGTGATTTGTGACTTGTGACTTGTGACTTCAAATCACAAATCGCAAATCACAAATCACGATCGTGCGTCGCCGTTACTGCCCGCCGCCGCCGGCGGCGCCACCGGCTGCGCCGATCGGCAGCCCCTTGTCGATCAATTCCTTCTCGCGAGTCTGCGCGCCCTTGACGACGTTCATGACGCCGTAGTTCGACTCGTGGCACGCAAATTCGAAGATCCCGGGGGGAACGCGCGGGATGTACGACTCGACGGACCATGGGCGCGTCCATGTGTGTGGATCCTCGAGCGTGTACTCGTACTTGACCGTGGTCGGGTTCACGAGCGTGAACCGCTCCGTCATCTTGAGGTTTTCCGTCGATCCCTGGAAATTGGTCGCCGGCGTCTTGTCGTTGAAATTCGTCGTCAAAACGACCAGCGTGTTCCCTTCCCAGTGACCGCGCGCAATACCAAGCCACGTGCGGACGTTCGGCGGCGGCATCGGGCTTCCATCCAGCGGAATGATCCGGACGTCGGAATTCGATTGCGTGATGATCGCCACATAACCTGGCGACTGCAGAATCTGGATCTCGGCCGTGACGCCGGCCTCGCTGCCGGTCGTGTTGACCGGATCGGGATTTCCGCCGCGCACGTACGGTCCGCCGGCGGCATTTCCGGTAATGCAGCGAGTGTAGGTGCTCGCGAGTGTTCTCACGCTGACCTCGGGCGCCCGTACGCGCGCAGCTGCCTGACGGTCGGCACGCCGCTTCTGTCCCTCAGCCGAGAGCGGAGGAATACGGCCGTCCGGAGGATCGACAATCAACGACGTGCGCAGAGACGGCCTGATCGGGCTCTGCCACCCGTCCATGCCGTACTCCTTCCAGTCGTAGTGGACGTTCCTCGGATCGACCTCGGCGTCCTGGCCGATCACCCGCGCGAGCTCGTTGATCGCTTCGTCCTCGGTGAAGAACGCTTTGTCCTTCAGCCGCTCCGGACGCTGCAGCGGCGTATACGTCGCGACCAGATAGGTGCCGCTGATATCCGGATCGCCCCATGGCTTTTTGGGTGCAGCGAAGTTGGGTATCGGCTGGGCCAGCTTGAAGGCAGCTGCCGCCGCTTTGATGGCGGCCTGCGGATCAGTGACCTTCTGATCGACCTGTTGCCGCTGCGCGCCGACATACGGCGCTAACGAAACGATGATGACGAGGGTGACCATGACCACCGCAACGTTCAATGGTCGAGTCATCGACACACCTCCTTTGTGCGGCGCTATTCTGTACCAGAATCCTCCTTCGCTGGTAGAGAGAAGTCAGGTATCAGGTTTCAGGGTTGGTCCAGCACGCCTGAAACCTGATACCTGATACCTACCGTCAGTGAGTCGCGTGCCCCCCGTGATTGGCGCAGGAAACGGCCGGATTCAAGGGGGTGAACACCCCATTTGGATTGGCGCGGTAGATCCAGACATGGCGGTCGAAGTGCGGCTCGAACATGTGAGCCTCGTCAATCGGCGTGCTCGGATCGTCGATCATCGTGTCATACGGCACCCCGTGGAACGATGGCGGTTCCGCATTGCCGGCCGCCTTCCAGGCCGCCGCGAACACGAGATTTTCAACCGCGACCAGTTCCATCGATCCGTCGGCCTGTGGCTCGTAAATCAGGATGCTCGGCTTGAGGAAGTCGGTGTGCATGCCAACGCCGTTGACGCGCGGTGACGGGGGCGCCGTGATCCCGAGGAGGTCGGGGCGGAAGTAGTGGATCCCCATCGCTCCCTGAGATGCTGGACGGCCCATCATCTCTGCCGTCTCGCACATGTTGAACGGGTCGCGAATGTAACCTTCCGCCAGGGCGACGTTTACGTCCAGGAACCGCTCGGTGGCACGACGGACTTCTGCCAGCGTCGGTTCGCCGGGGCCTTGGGTCGTCCGCTCGCTGGCGCTCGCCGTCCCGGCGGTGGTGAGGGCGCCTGCAAATAGAAACGCTGCAAACGTGGCTTTGAGCAGCTTGTGTCCAGTGGTCATGGAATCCTCCGTGTCTCCCATTCGTTCTGATCGGGAACGCGTCACACGGAGGAAAACCCCGCAACGCATCCGAGCGTTGCGGAGGAGGAATGACGTAATTAGAAGGGGAAGACCACTCCGACGCCGAAGCGGAAGGCGTTGCCCCCGTCGCTTCCGCCGACGCGCAGATATCCTGCGCTCACCCGCGCGGCAAGTGCGTCGCTCAGTCTGAAGTTCACGCCGCCATCAGCATCGAACGCGAAGTCGGTGTCGGATACGGACTGATCGACGGTGGTAGACGTGGTTCCGGCGACGGTCACCCGCCCCTTCACGTGAACCGTCCCACGAGCAAGGCCGAACAAGGCCTGGGCATACGGCGTGAACGCCGCATTCTGCCTCGCGTTGAACCGCACGCCGCCCATGAACGTGTGCATGTCGACGCCCACATCGATGTTGAAGGTCGTGCCAAACAGCGTGGTGGTCTCGTCAACGCTCTTGTAATTGCCTCCCACCTCGCCGACCACCGCGAACGTCCGAGTGAGATTGCCGGCTACGTCGGCATACCATCCGAGCGGAAGCGTCTGAGTTTCGCCCTTGGGCACGTTGGGGGTGGGAACATCGGGAAGGGTCAGCAGACGCCATCCGGCGGAGAACTCGCCCGCCGGCGCGTTCTGCGCGTGCGATGACGTGGAATACCCGAGCAACATGGCAATGCACACAACTGCGCGAACCGTGTTGGTGGATCTCATCGTGAACTCCTCGCCGCGCTTGCTGTCGAACGAACGCCGCGGCGTTCATTCCTTATCGGCATCACGCGGGGCGCGCGCCATCAGCCTCGGCGCGCTTGCGCGCAGCGAAGGCCGCGATCTCGCGACGGGTGAGCAGCCGCCACTTGCCGATCGGCAGGGAGCCGATGCTGATTGGACCAATCCTGATGCGTACGAGCTTCAGCACGTGGGCACCGAGCGCCTCGATCATCCGTCGCACCTGACGATTTCTTCCTTCGGTCAGCGTGATTTCGACGTGGGTGTACTTGCTGGAGTCGCGCAGCCGGCGGACGATCGCCGGGCGCGTCATACCGTCAGCCAGTTCGATTCCGTCTCTCAACGTCTGCAACTGGGCGTCCGTCAGCACGGTTGATGCTTTGACCAGATACGTCTTGGGGACGTGCGACACGGGGTTGGTCACCCGCTCGGCAAACTGCGTGTCGTTGGTCATCAGGAGCAGACCCGAGGTGTCGAGATCGAGCCGCCCGACGGGCGAGACAAACGTTCCGACCGCGGCAACGAGGTCGTACACGGTGGGCCGACCCTTCGGATCCTTGTAGGTCGTGAGATAGCCGGCAGGTTTATAGAGCAGCACGTAGACGCGTGCGCGGGGTTCGAGCGGCTTGTCGTCCAGCCTCACGCGGTCGCGGTGCATGTCTATCCATCGATCGGGATCGCGCGTGATCGTCCCGTTCACCTTCACGCGCCCCTGTGCCACCCACGCGCGCGCTTCGGTGCGCGAACCGACGCCAGCCTTCGAGAGCACGCGCTCGAGGGTCTTTAGTGGACGTTTCACGTCTGTCATACAATCGCGCTCTGGAGGGAATATGTCTTCGACGTACATTTTCCGGCACCTGTTCACGGCGGGCGCGCTCAGCGTGGCGCTTGCCACCAGCGCCGCGGCGCAAACCGCCTTCACGCTGACATCGCAGACCTTCAAGGACGGCCAAATGATGCCGCGTAAGGTCGCCAACAAGAATGCGCAGAATCCGAACTGTGTCGGCGACAACGTCTCCCCGCAGCTCTCGTGGAGCGGCGCGCCGGAGGGGACGAGGAGCTTCGCGCTGCTGATGGAGGATCCGGAGGGGCGCGGCGGCGCCGGCGTTCATCACTGGGTTGCCTACGGCATCCCGCCGAACGTCACCAGCTTCGCGGAGGGCGAGGTGAGCAAGGAGTCGGACAAGTACGTCGGCGGCAAGAGCACGCAGGGCGTCGGCTTCTATTCAGGTCCCTGCACGCCTCCCGGATCGCCGCATCACTACACGTTCGTCGTCGTCGCAACCGATTTCGATCCGAAAGAGCTGCCGCCGGGTCTGACGCGCGAGGAATTTCTCGCGAAGCTGGTCCCCGCCGGCGGGATGTCGCACGCAAAGGGTTCCGCAGGCTTGATCGGATTGTTCGTGAAGCCGAATTAGATCGACACCCACTCACGCCCAACGCCGTCGGGCGTTGGGCGCGAGCGTTGAGCGTTACACACTCTCAGCCGGCGATTGAACACGCGCAGCCCAACACCAAGCGCGAGCGACATCAATCCAATGAGGCCGATCGCGGGAGCGGACTGGCTGTCTTCGGCAGCGAAAACGGTGACGCGGCCCAATTTGTTTCGGTGCTGCGGCGGGTGTAGGATTCGGGCGCGAAGTTCCTTCTTTTCAGGGGCAAATATGACGCGTTTGAGCATGCGCGCGCTGTTGGCACTTTCACTGGTAGCTGTGCCACTTGTGGCATCGGCCCACCATTCCATACAGGCGCAGTTCGACATCTACAAGACGATTCAAGTCACCGGCACCGTCGCGCGGATCGAGTTCATCAATCCGCATTCCTACCTGACCGTCAACGTCAAGGAGGCCGACGGCAAGATGACCAAATGGGCCTTCGAGATGACGGGCCTCGCAGGCCTCCGCCGGGCAGGCTTGAGCCGCGCCGATCGCGGTGGCCTCAAGCCGGGAGACGCGCTGACGGTGATCGCGCTGGCCGCGAGGGACGGCTCGAACAGCGGTCTCGCGCAGGAACTGAAGATGGGCGACGGCCGCGTCTTCAAGCTGCTGGCCGACGCGCCCGATGCGCCGGCCGCGAATAGTCGCTGATTAACGAGAGGCCTCCATGGCTGTGAACAGACGAGTTATCGCAACAGCGGCGGCGCTCTGTTTCGCGACGGCAGCAGTGTTCGCGCAGAACCCCGCGCCGCGCGGTCCTCGCACCGTTAACGCGCCGCCGAAACCGACGGGCACAACGCCGCGCACGGCCGACGGACATCCGGACCTGACCGGCGTCTGGAACGGCCTCGGCGACAACCTGAACGGGGTGCCGAATCAGATCGCGAACAACGGCATCGCGATCGAGAGCGAGACGGTCGCACGCGATCTGCACAGCGGGCAGATGGTCACCGTCTTTCCGCGGCTCAACAATCGTCCACAAAACAACGAGCAGGCGGAACGCGCGGCGGCGCTGCTGCGGCGCAGCGGATCGAACCGGCCAATCTACAAGCCGGAATACTGGGACATGGTCAAGTACAACGACCACAATGCCAACGAAGAGGATCCATCGAACAACTGCATGCCCGCCGGAGTCCCTCGTGGCGCCATCCCGTCGTATATCGCTCAGTATCCGAACCACGTAATGTTCGTGTATCCGGGTCAGGGCGGCTTGATTGCGACGCAGACGATGTACCGGATGATTCCGACCGACGGCCGCAAGCACACGCCGCTGAAGGACCTCGACGGCACCTACACCGGTGAAAGCATCGCTCACTGGGACGGCGATACGCTCGTCGTTGACTCGTGGGGCTTCAACGCGAACACCTGGTTCGACCAGATCGGCGGCTACATGCACGGCGAAAACATGCATGTGATCGAGCGCTTCCGTCGCGAGGGGAACACGTTGACGTGGACCGCGACGGTCGAGGATCCCGACTACCTGCTCGAACCGTGGACGACGACGCCGCGCGTGGCGTTGCTCAATCCCCGTCCCGATGCCATGCTGCCGGAATCACAGCCCTGCAGCGAGCGCGACCTCGCGCACATCGTCACGAAGGAACACCACTAATCATGAGAGCCCTCCTTTCCGCCGCGTTGACCGTTGCGATTGCCGCCGCGTTGAGCATGCCGCCGGTGCAGGCCCAGGGTGCGACCGATCGCGCGAAGGTGCTCCGGACCGCCGCGGACGCGCTGGGCATGGCGCGCTTTTCCGATATCGGCGGCGCGAACACGCGGTTGCCCGCGATCGACATCATCAACACGATGGAATTGCAGGGAAGCGGCACGAGCGACATGGGCGGCCGCCAAGTCAAGACAGACTTCCACATCGCAATTGGCTACAACCCGGTGGCCGCGCGGGTGGAACTCACCCGGACACCTGACGGCGGCGCCGCGCAGCACGCGATTGAAACCGTTCGTGAGACGTACGCGTGGAACGAATCGGAAATCGGCGCGGGCCTGGTTCCAGGCAAGGGTGTTGCGACACCCGCCATGACCGTGGTCCGCGAGCGTCTGCTGCACATCTGGATGCTCCCCTACGGCGTCGTCAAAGCAGCGTATGCCGCGGGGGATAAGACGGTGGTCTCGACCGAGGCTGGCGCAACGACGATCAGTGCTCCGCTCACCGGCCCGCTCGCAGGGATCACCGTGAAGGCGACGCTCGACGCCAACAGTCTCATGACGAAGGTCGAGGCGCGGGCCGACAACCCTGCGCTCGCCAATCTGAATTGGGAGGCGGATTATTCCAATTACGCGGACCACGCGGAGGTGCTCAGCGACGTCAAGACGCCTGGGCATGTCGTCCTCAAGCAGGGTGGCCGCACCGTTGTCGACCTGACGGTGAAAACGTGGGAGACCAACAATCCGTATCTGGTGTTCCCGGTCCCACCGAATGTGAAGTCCGCGCCCGCCACGACGTCGCGCTGATGCTGGTTCGTGGTTGGTAGGCAACCACCCACGACGAACCACTCCACCACTAACCACCAACCACGAACCCGGTGTTATATAGTCGCCGCATACCCACATGCTGCAACTGACGACCGCGCTGCACGACACAGCGTTTTCGACATGGCTGCGCGAAGCGGAAACGGTCTGGGCATTTCCGACCGTCCTCACGATTCATACCTTCGGCATGATGCTCCTTGTCGGCTCCGCCTGGTTTGTCGACCTCCGCCTGCTTGGCGTGGCGCGGACGATTCCGATCGGACCGCTGCGGCCGCTGTTCCGCATCATGTGGTTCGCGTTCTGGATCAACCTGGCCACAGGCGTCCTCCTGTTCATCGCGGATCCGGAACGCAAGTCGACGTCGCTGCTCTTCGCCTTCAAGATGCTCCTGATCATCATCAATCTGCCGCTGCTCAAACGTCTTGAACGCGCGATCTATCGCGAGAGCCCCGAGCCGGTGGCCGTGACCGGCAGCACCCGACAGCTGGCTGCCGCGTCCGCGATGCTGTGGGCCGGAACGATCTTCGCTGGTCGTTTGCTCGGATACATGTAGTCTTTTTATGGCAGACCTCATCACGCCGGCGAACCTCTCGCATCTTCACCTGCTGATCAACCATTTCCCGACCGTCGGGCTGATCATCGCGTTCCTGCTGCTTGTCGTCTCGATCGTGAGCGACAGCGAGGCGATGAAGGACGACACCATGAAGCCGACGGCGCTTGGCGTGCTGTTCGGCATCGCCGTCATGACGCTTCCGGTGTTCACGACGGGCCTCGCGGCGGAAGGTGCGATCGAAAAGCTCCCGGGAATCTCTCAACCGGCGATGATTGCCCATGAGGATTCTGCGCTGCTGGCGTTCATCGTGCTCGAGCTCGCCGGGATTGCGGCGTGGCTCGGCCTGTGGCGATGGCGGCGGACCCGTCGCGTCCCGCCAAGCCTCACGTTCATCACGTTCGTGCTGGCGGCACTTTCGCTCGGATTGATGACCGTGGCCGCCAATATCGGCGGCGCGATCCGCCATCCCGAGATTCTCGGAGACCCCAAGACGGAAGTCGCGCGCTCGATGTTCTCGGTGTCGAGTGCCGGCGTCGCGTTTTTCGTCAACGGGCCCGGTCACCAGTGGGTGTGGCCGGCGCTCGAGAGCGCGCACTTTGTCGGGATGACGCTCTGGTTCGGTGTCCTGCTGCTCGCGAACCTGCGGCTGATGGGATGGTTCACCGGCATACCGTATCCGGCGCTGCATCGCATGCTGCCGTGGGCGTTGCTCGGCTTCGGCGTCAACGAGATCAGCGGAATGATGTTCTACCTCGCCACGCCGAAGGGTTACACGACCAACGTGGTGTTCTACTGGAAGCTAATCTTCCTGCTGCTCGCCGCCGCGGATCTGCTGTATCTGACCGTCTGGCCTGCGGCGTGGAAAACGGAAATTGGAACCGTCACGCATGTTCGCGAGCGCGCGATCGGCGCCGTGGCTCTCGTCACTTTCGTGGCCGTCATGTACTGCGGCCGCATGCTGCCCTTCCTCGGGAATTCTTTTTAGTGGCGCGAGGGAATTGATGTCTCGCTACTCACGACAGCCCGTCAACGGAGTTCCTGCTGGCCGCGACAACGGAACGGCCAGTTCCAATTCGAGAAAGATGTACCGGTAAATGTCTCTAGGTTGGAGCGTCGTCCTCTTCAACTTCGGCGTCATCATCGTCGTCTACCTGATTGGCAGGTTGATCGACGCCGCAGCCGAACGGTACGACTTGATCAGAGACTCAAAAAAAGACTGAACTCGATCGCGCCCGGTCCAAACGACCCGAACGATCACGTAGCGAGTGTTGGAATCGGCTGGCGCGATTCCGCCGGTTCCGTCTGCGCTCGAGCCACTACGGCCGCAAGCAACCCGCATACAGCCGCAAACGACAACCACAGGCCCGGCACCGCGCGATTCCCCGTGGTCTGAATCAGGTACGTGCTGATGGCCGGCGTGAAGCCACCGAACAACGCCGCCGCGAGGCTGTACGCAAACGAAAAGCCCGTGGTGCGTACATCCACAGGCATGATCTCGGTGAGAAACACCACCATCGCGCCGTTGTAACTGCCGTAGAGGAATGAGAACCAAAGCTGCACGGCAAGCAGCTTCCAGAAGGTTGGCGAGTCGACCAGCCACAGCATGGCTGGGTACGCCGTCGCAATCATCAGCAGCGTGCAGCCCACGAGCAACGGTCGGCGGCCGATTCGATCCGAAAGGGCGCCCATGACCGGAAGCCACACCAGGTTCGACGCGCCGACGCAGAGCGTGACGATGAGGCTATCGCTGCTTGTCAGGTGCAACACGGCGCTGCCGAAGGTCGGCGTGTACGCCGTAATCATGTAGAACGAAACGGTCGTCATCGTGACCATCAGCGTGCCGATGACGATCAGCGGCCAATTGGTCACGAGCGAGCGCAGGACTTCCGATGCGGGAGGTCGTCTGGCTCGAGCGAGGAACTCGCCTGTTTCCTCGAGCGACCGGCGCAGGCGGAAGAGTACCGGAATGATGCCGCAGCCGATGAGCAACGGCACACGCCAACCCCAGCTCGCCATTGCCACCGGCGTCAGCGTGGAGGTGAGCATCACGCCAACCAAAGCCGCGAACATGACCGCGGCCTGCTGGCTCGCGGACTGCCAGCTGACATAGAAGCCTTTGTTCCCCGGTGT
>Ga0068859_100002884_pt1 | contig 17466 bp, 14 predicted proteins | sample KBSSwiS22_FD_66585 | JGI IMG/M metagenome (GOLD analysis project Ga0068859, IMG submission 66585) | Switchgrass rhizosphere microbial communities from Kellogg Biological Station, Michigan, USA - KBS Switchgrass S2-2 | ecosystem: Host-associated > Plants > Roots > Rhizosphere > Soil ...
GAGCGTCGCCGGACTAGCGCCATTGGCGATCGTCGCTCCGAATTCGCTGAGCTTGCGTTCGGCGACGGTCGCGGCGAGCGCCTTGCGGATCTCACGCAACCGATCGGGTCCGCCTTGCCGGCCGACTGCGTGGAGCAGATTCGACAGGCGATCGAGGATGCTCTCGACCTTGAGCAGGCCATAGGCGGTGTGGCCGTAACCTGCCTTGGCCGCGGCCGCGACCTGCGCGCGGCGCCGCCATGCCGAGAGCCGCTTGGGCGTCGGATAGTCGAGCCACAAGGTATAGCCGAATAGCGCCTCGACCTGCGTTTCGACTTCGGTGCGGATATGGGTGATGATCGCGAGCATCGCCTCGATCGTGTCGGAACGCTCGGCGATCGTCTCGAGATTGTCGCGGATCGGCTGCTCGCGCGGCAGTTCCGAGAGCGCGCCGAGAATCGTCCCGAAAAACCCCGGAGTCGCGTTGCCGCTGCTCATCCAGCTGAAACGGAAGCCGGGGACTGGATCGATGAATACGAACCGGCGGTCCACTTGGCGCCGTGCCGGGCGTTCGCGCAGCGCTTCGATCGCAGGTCGGAACGGCGCGTTCGCCAGCACCGATCCGTCGATCAGCACGGCCTGTTCCGCAGTCCCCGCCGCCCAATGCTGGGGCAGCGCGCGTTCGAGAAACGCATCGCGTCCCGGCCAGAACACGCCGCGCTCCTCGAGCAGCTGATCGAGCTCAGCGATCGTGAAGGGAGGGAAGGCGCCGGGGAAGCTCGACGTCGCGCGTGCAGCGAACACGAGTTCGGCCGGATTGCCGATCACTGTGTCGGTGACGCCGTGATCGGTGAAAGACAGCACCAGGCGATGCTCGGTCTCGATCACTTCGGGCGGCGAATTGAGCTTGAGCCGTTCCGGGTAGCCGCGAAAATCCGTGACCGTGACGAACAGGTCGAGCGGCTGCCCCGGCGGCAGCAGTCTCTTCTCCTGCGGCCCGCGCGCCATTGCCTGGAGCGCGTCGAGCATCATGGTCAGCAGCCGGCGCCCGCCGAACGGCGGCTCGAACCAGCGTGAGCGCACGAAATGCTCGAGCTTGCGGCGGACCTCGTCGCGCGCACCCGCCTCGACCGTCTCTTCGATCGTCTTCGATTGGCCGAGCGCCATCCACGCGATCGGCGCGGCCCAGAATTTGCTCCAGCGCGACTTGGGGCGCGCGTCCGGGTCGAGCAGCGCCTCTACATCGGCATTCTCGAGCCACATGTCGGTCAGCGGATCGAGCGACTGCCCCGCGGTGATCGCCTGGGCGAGGAACACGCCGTTGATACCGCCCGCGCTCGCGCCGGCGATGATATCGATCAGCACGCGCAGCCGCAGGCCGCTGCTCGCTTCGATCTCCTCGAGCAGCGTGCGATAGACCTGATGCGTTCCCTCGGTTCCGGACTCACCGTCTTCATAGGCCTGGCTCGCGCGGGCTACGCGCCAGATCTCCTTGGTGATGCCATGCATATAGACCGCGAGGCTGATTCCGCCGTAGCACACCAGTGCGAGCCGCAATTCCTTCTGCCGGGTCTCGCGCGTCATCGCGTCATCCGCGAATTTCGAGTTGCGCCCAGACCGGCAAATGATCCGAAGCGGTGCGCGCGACTGCGCTCTGGTGCACGCCCGCGTCCACGACCCGGATATCCCGCGACACCATGATCCGATCGAGCCGTGCGATCGGGCGCCGCGCGTGGAAGCTCGGGGCGGTGGCAGCAAACGTATAGTCGCGCCCGAAATCGCGCAGGCATCCCGAAGCGGCGCTCCAATCGTTCAAATCGCCCATCATCACCGTCGGATGTTGCGCTGCGCTCGCCGCAACATGCGCGAGTATCGCATGCGCTTGCCGTCGGCGCCACAACCCCGACAAGTCGAGATGCATGCCGACGACTCGCAGCATCCGGCCGTCGACGCGAACGTCGGCCATTACCGCACCGCGGGGTTCGAGCGCGGGCAGGTGGATCGGTTCGCAATCGACGATCTGCGCACGCTTGCGCACCAATATCGCATTGCCGTGCCACCCCATGCTGTGCGCGCGCAGATTGACCGGCAGCGCCTTCCAGTCGCCATGCTCTTCGAGCAGGTGGGGGGTGAGCACGCCCGCGCGATTGCCGAACCGACGATCGGCCTCCTGTAGGCAGATCACGTCGGCGTCGATCTCGCACAGCACCTGCAGCGTGCGTTCCGGACGGCGCCGCCGATCGGTGCCGATCGACTTGCGCATATTGTAGCTCGCGACCTTGATCATCCGCATGATTTGCGGGCAGCGGGTTGCGCTAGCAAGACCTTAGGCAAGCGAGGACGGACGGCGAGCATCGATCACGCTGCGCTGTCTACCGGCCTCTTCGGCTGCGATGAGCAGGCTGCGCGCCGTGGCTTCGGCGGCCTCCGGCGTCATCGATATTGCCACGCCGTCGGGTCCGTCGAGCAGGACGACGCCTTGTTCGGCGCTCGCAATTCCAGGCGACTCTTCGGGTGCGCCTGCCTGTCGTTGAGTCATCACTCCCTCCGTCGTTCGCGGCCGCCAAACCGTCCGCGCACTCTGCGCGCGTCGCAGTGTTCCGGCGTTGCCGCCAAACGCCCGTTTATCGCAGCCCGGGACGTTCGATCGGGTGGGTGCAATTCTGCGCAGCTGGATCAACTCCCCGAAAAGCCCAAGGTTTCCGTATTTCTTGCGCGCTCGCCGTCCCGATTGGGACGGTTCAGGCCAGCATCGCGCGCAACTTCGGCGGCGCGACCATTTCCCAGCTCGATTGGACGCGATGCGCCACATGGTCCCAGTCGACGTCGCCGGTGTCGACACGGAGTCCGATCCACCCCGAGGGGCCGAGGTAGGGCGGCACGAAATAGCTGTCGGGGTCGGCCTCGACCAGCATCGCCTGTTCCTCGCGGCTGCTGGTCTTGACCAGCACCGCGGTGCGGGCGTCACTGTGATGATTGTGCCAGAAATAGGCGTAGACCTTGCCCTTCTCGATGAAGAAGGCGGGCGATCCGTGCGACAGCTTTTCCGCCGCCATCGGCAGCGCCATGCAGATCGCGCGGATATGCGCGAGCTCGGCCTCAGGGTCGGGGCTCATCGCGTCACCAGCGCGGCGAGCGCGCGCGGAAACAATTGATATTCGGCGAGCAACACGCGCGCGCCGAGCGTCTCGGGCGTGTCGTCGGGTAGCACCGCCACTTCGATCTGGCCGATCACCGGGCCGTCGTCGAGCTCGGTCGTGACGATGTGCACGCTGCAGCCTGCGACCGCGTCGCCGGCGGAAAGCGCGCGCGCGTGGGTATCGAGCCCCTTGTATTTCGGCAGCAGCGCAGGATGGGTGTTGATCATTCGCCCCGCCCATTGCTCGACGAGCCAGGGGGAGAGCACGCGCATGTACCCGGCAAGCGCGACATATTCGACGTCGGCGTCGCACAGCGCCCGGTGCAGGATTGCTTCATGTGCTTCGCGCGCCAGACCCTTGTGGCTGTGTGCGAACGTCGCGATGCCTTCGGCTGCGGCCAGGCGCAGCCCGCGCGCTTCAGGCTTGTTGCTCGCGATGAGCACCAACTCATAAGGGCAATCGGGCGACTTGGCGGCGTAGAGCAGCGACGCCATCGTCGTGCCCGTGCCGGAAATCAGGACGCCGACACGTTTTCTAGCCATGATGGGTTGCCGACCAGGTCGCGCGCGCGCTCCAGCTCTCGGCACTGCCGGCCACGGTGCAGCCACGTTCGCCGGCTTCGATCGTGCCGATGCGGTAGACGGTTTCACCGGCGGCCTCGAGACCTGCGCTCACGCTGGCTTCGTCGGCTTCGGCGACGACGGCAACCATGCCAATGCCGCAATTGAACGTGCGCGCCATTTCTTCGGGCTCGATCGCGCCCTGCGCCTGGAGAAACGCCATCAGCCGCGGCTGCGGCCACGCGTCGGCGTGGATCCTTGCGTGGCAGCCCTGCGGCAGCGAGCGCGGAACATTCTCGAGCAGGCCGCCGCCCGTGATGTGGGCAAGGCTGTGGATAAGCTGTGCATGGATTTGTGGAAGCAGGCTCGCCACATAGATGCGCGTCGGCGCCATCAGCGTGTCGATCAGCAGTCGATCCTGGTCGAACAGCGCCGGTCGCTCGAGCTTCCAGCCCCTGTCTGCTGCAAGCCTCCGCACCAGCGAGAAGCCGTTGGAATGCACTCCGGTCGACGCGATCCCGAGCAGCACGTCGCCCGGCCGGACTTTGCTGCCGTCGAGCAGGCGGTCGCGTTCGACTGCGCCGACGCAGAAGCCGGCGAGGTCATAGTCGCCAGCGGCGTACATGCCGGGCATCTCGGCGGTCTCGCCGCCGATCAGCGCGCAGCCGGCCTGGCGGCAACCCTCGGCGATCGAGGCGATCACGCGCTCGGCGACGGCATTGTCGAGCTTGCCACTGGCATAATAGTCGAGGAAGAACAACGGTTCGGCGCCCTGCACGACCAGATCGTTGGCGCACATCGCGACGAGGTCGATGCCCACACCGTCGTGGCGGTCGTGCTCGATCGCAAGCTTGAGCTTGGTACCGACGCCGTCGTTCGCGGCGACGAGCAGCGGATCGTTAAAGCCCGCCGCCTTCAAGTCGAAGATGCCGCCGAAACCGCCGAGGTCGGCGTCGGCGCCGGCGCGACGCGTGCTCTTGGCGAGCGGACCGATCGCGCGGACCAGCGCGTTGCCAGCGGCGATCGAGACGCCGGCGTCGGCATAAGTATAGGGGGCTTTATCGTCCATGGCCGGCGCTTAGGGCCTGCCCTCACTTCCGGCAACGGTCGAGATCGCGTTCAGGAGCCCTGTGGCGAGGAGTGCAGCGCAGACGCGTAGCTGAAGCTACGCGCAAGCAAGTGACGAAGACCACAGGGATGATCAGGTCGCGATGCCCCCGGCATCGCTGAACCTGCGCGGGGCGCTGTTTCACCTGATCATTGAACGCGACCCCTTCGGGGCGGGCGGATTTTGGCGCGTGGAGGGCGTCGCTCCTCGGTCACGATGCCTAAGCATCGCTCCCTCGTCGCTCCTACCCACGCGCCAAAATCCGCTCCGTCTCGACCATTGCCGGAAGTGAGGGCAGGCCCTCGCTACATCGCGCTTGGATTTCCACGGCCGCTTCGCCAAAAGGGCCGCCAGATGATGTTTCGGCCGCTCCCCCGCCTGTCGCTGGCGCTTGCGCTCGTCCTGGCAGGCGCGGGGGGTGCCGTGCTCGCGCAAAACAGCGCGATTGGCCCGGCGCCGGGATCAAGTTCGGCGCCCGCCGCTTCGCCCGATATCGGCGGCAGCTTCGAAGTCGGTGGTGTCGACGTCGATGTCAGCGCGAAGACCGCCGATGCCGCGCGCCTCGGCGGGTGGCGGCTGGCGCAGCGCAAGGCGTGGAACTTACTCGCGCAACGCCTGACCGGGAAAGGCGGCAGCCTCTCCGACAGCGCGCTCGACGGGCTGGTCACTGGCATCGTGGTCGAAAATGAGAATATCGGACCGACGCGCTATGTAGCGCGGCTCGGCGTGCTGTTCGACCGTTCCCGTTCGGCGGGGCTGCTCGGCGTCGCGGCGCAATATCGGCGCTCGGCGCCCATGCTGGTGGTGCCCGTCGCCTGGTCCGGCGGCGTGGGGCGCACGTTCGAGCGCACCAATCCCTGGGCGGAGGCGTGGACCCGGTTCCGCACCAGCGAGAGCCCGATCGACTATGTGCGAGTCAACGGAACCGGGCCGGATGGGTTGCTGCTCAATGTGGGTCAGGTCAACCGGCGAGGGCGCGGCTGGTGGCGCAGGATCCTCGATCAATATGGCGCGAGCGACATATTGGAACCCGAAGTCCGCTTGCGGCGCGAATGGCCCGGGGGGCCGATCGTCGCGACCTTCATCGCCAGCCATGGGCCCGATCATCAACGGCTGGGCCAATTCAGCCTGCGCGTGAACAGTGGCGACGCGCTCGACACGCTGCTCGATGCCGGCGCGCGCCGGCTCGACCAGATCTACCAGCAGGCGTTCGCCGCCGGCCAGCTTCACACCGACGCTTTCCTCGGCTTCCGTCCGCCCAAGGAGGAAACGGCCGACGCAACTCCGGGCGACAACATCGTCGACATCAACGACGAGAGCACGGCGGCGGCAGTGGGCAACCAGGTCTCGGTGCAGTTCGACACCCCCAGCGGTGCGGCGGTGAATGCCGCCGAAGCCGCGCTGCGAGGCATTCCAGGCGTGCGCAATGCCACTACCACCAGCCTCGCGCTTGGCGGCGTGTCGGTGATGCGGGTGAGCTTCGACGGCGATCTCGCGACGCTGAGCTCGGCGCTCGAAGCGCGCGGCTGGCAGGTGCAGGAAGGGCAGGGCGTGCTCCGCATCCGCCGCAACGCGCCGGGTGCCAACGCGGCGCCACAACAGCCGCCACCGACCCCGGCACCGGGCGACCAGGGCGGCGGATGACGCAGTTCGACTTGCCGCTCGAACGACCGGCAGATCCCCGCGATACCGAATTCCTTGTCAGCGAATCGAACGCGCGCGCCATCCAGCAACTCGAGCATTGGGGCAGCTGGCCGGTGATGGCGGCGCTGCTTGTCGGTCCGCGCAAATCCGGCCGCACGCTGCTCGCCCGCATCTTCGCCGCCAAGACCGGTGGCCAGATGATTGACGATGCCGAGCGGGTGAAAGAGGCCGACATCTTCCACGCGTGGAACCGCGCGCAAGCCGAGCACCGTCCACTGCTGATCGTGGCCGATGCCGCTCCGCCCGAATGGGAGATCAAGCTCCCCGACCTTCGCTCGCGCATGGCGGCGAGCCAGGTGCTGCGGATCGGGCCGCCCGACGACGCGCTAATCCCGTCGCTGCTCAAGCTTCATTTCGACCGGCGCCTTATATTGGCCTCGCCCGAGTTGATCGCGTGGCTCGAGAAGCGAGTCGAGCGCGATCACGTCGCGCTGATCCGCGTCGCCGACGCGCTCGAAGGCGAAGTGCATCGCAACCGCCGCGCGAAACTGTCGATCAATCGCGCGCGATCCGCGCTACATGCGGCGGGTCTGCTCGTCGAATCGCGCGGGGACGTGTAGAGGGACGGCATGACGCGCTCCGCAGCCGCCCAATCCGACGAAATCGTTTCCGCTCCCGAGGCTGAAGCGAACCGCTATTTCAATCGCGAGCTGTCGTGGCTGGCCTTCAACCGGCGCGTGATGGAAGAGGCGTGCAACCCGGCGCATCCCTTGCTCGAACGGTTGCGCTTCCTGTCGATCTCGGGATCGAATTTTGACGAATTCTTCATGGTGCGCGTCGCCGGCCTCAAGGGTCAGCAGCTGCAGGAAGTCGACCTGCGGTCGGATGACGGCCTCACGCCGAGCCAGCAACTCGCGGCAATCCAGGAAGAAGCGGGATCGCTGGTCGACAGTCAGCAGGCGGTGTGGGTCGAGCTTCGTGCGGCGCTCGCGGAAGCAGGGATCCAGATGCTCGATGCCGACGCGATCCAGGGCGAGACCGCCGAATGGCTCGAGACGCACTTCCGCAACCAGATCTTCCCCGTGCTCACGCCGCAGGCCCTCGATCCGGCGCACCCGTTCCCCTTCATCCCGAACAAGGGATCGAGTGTGATCTTCGACGTCGTGCGGCGCGCGGATGGCGAGCCGATCCGCGAGCTGGTGATGCTTCCGACGACCACGGCGCGCTTCGTACGGCTGCCCGGTGAGCCGGCGCGCTATGTGACGATGGAGACGCTGATCAAGCGCTTCTCGCCGCTGATCTTCCCAGGATATGAGATCAAGGCGTCGGCGGCGTTCCGCGTGCTGCGCGACAGTGACATCGAACTCGAGGAAGAGGCCGAGGATCTCGTCCTCTACTTCCGCAGCGCGATCAAGCGCCGCCGTCGTGGACGCGTGATCCGACTCGAGATGGAAGACGGTATGTCGCCCGAGCTCGAGTCGACGCTTAAGGAAGAGCTGGGCGGCAGCGAAGCAATCCTGACCGAGACCGGCGGTTTCCTCGGTATCGGCGATCTCTCCATGCTCGTCGACGAGGACCGGCCCGACCTTAAATTCTCGTCGTTCAGCCCGCGTTTTCCCGAGCGTATCCGCGACTATGGCGGCGATTGCTTCGCCGCTATCCGCGCCAAGGATATCGTCGTCCACCATCCCTATGAGACGTTCGACGTGGTCATCGCCTTCCTCCAGCAGGCGGCGGCCGATCCGGATGTCATCGCGATCAAGCAGACACTCTACCGCGCAGGCAAGCAATCGGCAGTGATCAATGCGCTGATCGCTGCCGCCGAGGCCGGCAAGTCGGTTACGGCAGTGGTCGAACTCAAGGCGCGGTTCGACGAGGAGCAGAACCTCTATTGGGCATCCGCGCTCGAGCGCGCCGGCGTGCAGGTGGTCTATGGCTTCGTCGATTGGAAGACCCACGCCAAGATCTCGATGGTCGTGCGGCGCGAGGCAGACGGCCCGCGCACCTACTGCCATTTCGGCACCGGCAACTATCACCCGGTGACCGCGCGTATCTACACCGACCTGAGCTTCTTCACTGCCGATCCGCGCGTCGGTGCCGATGCCGTCCAGATATTCAACTATATCACCGGCTATGTCGAACCGACCGGGCTCAATCTGGTCGGCATCAGCCCGCGCGACCTGCGCAATCGATTGATGGCGCTGATCGATGATGAAATCGCCAACGCGCGCCGCGACAAGCCCGCCGCGATCTGGGCCAAGATGAACTCGCTGGTGGACACTGCGGTGATCGACAAGCTCTATGAGGCGAGCCAGGCCGGGGTCGAAATCGACCTGGTGATGCGCGGCATCTGCTGCCTGCGTCCAGGCGTGGCGGGACTTTCGGAGCGAATCCGCGTCAAATCGATCGTCGGCCGCTTTCTCGAGCACAGCCGGATCTGGGCATTCGCCAACGGCCATGCGCTGCCCAACGACGGTGCGAAGCTGTACATCTCATCGGCCGACTGGATGCCGCGCAACTTCGACCGGCGCGTCGAATATATGCTGCCGATCCTCAACAAGACGGTGCACGATCAGGTACTCGACCAAGTGCTCCAAGCCAATCTCCTCGATAATGAACAGAGCTGGGACTTGAAGTCCGACGGTCGCTATGTCCGCGTGCAGCCCGAAGGCGCGCCGTTCAACCTGCACCGCTATTTCATGACCAATCCGTCGCTGTCGGGTCGCGGCGCCGCGCTGGGCCCGGCAAGCGTTCCCAAGCTGACGCTGCGCCGCCGCCGGTCGACGAAGAAGCTCTAGGCGTGGCGACGACGCTCTTGGTGCGCAAGCCGCGCGCCGAAACCGGCGAGTCCGGGCGCACCGCGATCATCGACATCGGCTCGAATTCGATCCGCCTCGTCGTCTACCAGGGTTCGGCACGACTGCCGGCGATCCTGTTCAACGAGAAGGTACTGGCGGGACTCGGTCGCTCGCTTGCCCAGACCGGCGCGATCGACCCGCCGGCGCTCGCGATAGCGCGCGTTGCGCTTGCGCGCTTTGCGCTGCTTGCGCGCGAGATGCAGGTCGGCGAGCTGCGCACCGTCGCTACCGCGGCAGTGCGTGAGGCATCGAACGGCCAGGAACTGCTCGACGCCGCCGAACAGATCGGCCTCCAGGTCGAATTGCTCTCGGGCGAGGAGGAAGCAACGGCGGCCGGGCTGGGCGTATTGTCGGGCATACCCGAGGCCGACGGCATCGTCGGCGACCTGGGGGGCGGCAGCCTCGAGCTGGTACGCGTCGTGGCGGGCACCGTGACCGATCGCACCTCGCTCCCGCTGGGCGTGCTGCGCATCGGTGCGGCGCGCGCGCGCGGCATGCAGGCGCTCGATCGTCACGTCCATGAGCTGCTCGACAAGGCCGGTTGGCTCGGGCGGGGAGCGGGACTGCCCTTGTATCTGGTGGGTGGCTCGTGGCGCGCGCTTGCGCGGCTCGACATGCACCAGACCGGCTATCCGCTGCCGGTGATCCACCAATATCATATGACCGACCAGACCGTTGCGCGGCTCGCGCGAACGCTCAGCCACATCGGCAAGGCCAAGCTGCGCGCGATCCCGAATCTTTCCGGAGGGCGGCTGCCGCAGCTCGGCGATGCCGTGGCCTTGTTGTCGGCGGTGCTGCGTCAGCTCGGTTCGACCGAGACGATCACTTCCTCGTTCGGGCTGCGCGAAGGCTTGCTGTTCGCGCGGCTGACTCCCGAACAGCGTCGCGAGGATCCGTTGATCGCCGCTGCGCGCGATGAGGCTGAGCGGTCGGGCCGTTTTCCCGAACATGGCGACCTGCTCGACGACTGGATAGCGCCATTGTTCGCCGGTGAGCCGGTGGCACTCGCGCGGCTTCGCCACACCGCTTGCCTGCTTGCCGATGTCGGCTGGCGCGCCAACCCCGAGTTCCGCGCCGAACGCGGCCTCGAGGTTTCGCTCCACGGCAATTGGGTCGGCATCGACGCGCTGGGGCGCGCACTCGTCGGGCAGGCTCTGTTCACTTCGCTGGGCGGTGGCACCGATTCGCCGGCGCCGCTGACCAAGCTCGCCGACCCGGCGCTGCTTGATCAGGCCAAGCGCTGGGGGCTGGCGATGCGACTCGGTCAGCGGTTGAGCGGCGGTGTCGCGGCGCCGCTGAAGCGTTCGCGGCTCGCAAGCGACGCTACGGAGTTGCGGCTGTCGCTGCGCGGCGGCGACAAGGCACTCTATGGCGAGGCCGTCGAGCGGCGGCACAAGGCGCTCGCGGCGGCGATGGGGCGCGAACCGGTGGTCGTGAAGGACAGGCCCTAGCGAGCGTCGAGGGCCGTCGCGTTCCCGAACGTCGGCGCTCTGGTTCCCGCGTCGGATGTCTGCTCACCGGGGGGCGGACCGGCACGGGGAGCCAAGTCGTGCAGCCTGGGTTCGGCGGGTGGCAGCTTCGGCCTCAGATCCTTGAGCTGAAACGCCTCGGTCCTGGGCGAATCGTCGGTGCGGCCGATCAGCGCCGCGCGCATGCACTGCAGCGGGCTCGGGCGACGGAACTCGTCGCAGTTCCATAGTGCCTTGGCGAATTGCTGCTGCTCGTCGCGCAAATAGCTGAAAGACATCATCGCCATCGCCGCGCCGTTGATGGGCAGCGCCTCCGGCCTGGCCTTGGAGTCGGTCCAGCCCATGAACTTGCAGAACGGCCGTTGGCCACAGGTTCGTACTGCGAGCGCGGCATAGGCGTCGGGGTTCATTTTCTTGTCGAGTGCTACGAGGAAGGTGTTGGGGTCGCCGGAAGCCGCGCGCGGGATCTGCGTGTCGCCGAGCGCCTGCACGGCATCAAGGCTGGCGGCGAGAGTCGCCGTGCCGGCCGCCGCGAATTGCTCGGCGGGCCGATGCGCTTCCGACAGTGCGGCGAGTTTGGGCTCTGCCGGTTCGGTGCCGGCATAGCTGCGATCGAAAGCCGGCGGCGTGCCCCACCAGCCGGCCCAGCGAAAGAACAGATGCGTCCCGACCGCGGCGATCTTGTCGAGGCTCGCGCTCCAATAGGGAACCACCCAATCGGTATGATAGTGGGTGGCGTGCCCCACCGGCGCATAGACCGCGCCGCCAAGCGCCCGCCGCGCGACGTCCCGCGCGCGCTCCCACGCCGCCGGCGAGGGTGTCCACCGCGCCAGCGCGCCGTCGCAACTGAAGGTGAACTGGCAGCCCGTGTTGCGCTCCGAGCCCTGGAACACCACTTCGCACACCGATTTGGGGAAGGCGGGGTGGCGCACGCGATTGAGCACGACTTGCGCGACCGCGCGCTCGCCCACGGTGTCATCCCCGGCCTCATAGATTTCGGCGGTCGCAAGGCAGTCGAGCGCGCGCGCCTGGTCCTCCGGGCTTCCGAAGAAATGAAACGGCCGCGCAGCAGGGTTGGGGGCGGCGGAGAAGGGGATCGACGCGTTAAAGGCACGCGCGTCGTCGGGGGAGATCGCCACCACTTCTACCGGCTCGACCGGCGGCAGCTCGTTCTTGGGAACCACGCGCTTCGGTATGCGGAGCACCGCACTGGCCTGGGGCACGTGCGGCGCGTGCGTGACGATCAGCGTGGGGAGGGCGATCGCCATCAGCGCGACCAGCGCCAGCAGCGCCTGCCAGGGCAGAGACAGTCGGGCGGGCGTCCGCGTTCCGGCGGCCTTTGTGATTCGCGCTTCGATCATCGTGCCCTAGACGCGCAATAGTTTGCGGGCAGAGCGATCGGGGGGCAGCAAGGCCAAGCGGCGGCTCCTGGGCGGCGACGGGTCGCTGCCTTTAACGCACAATGCAAGTGGTTGGAACCATTACCCGCCCGAGTTAGCCGGGCGAGTGCTCGGTCCAGCCTGTTGCGGCCAGCCAACCCCAGCGCCTCACGCCTCCGGAAGGAAGTCCGGAACGCTCAAATAACGCTCGCCCGTGTCATAATTGAACCCCAGCACGCGGGTGCCCTCAGGCAGATCGGGCAGCTTCTGCAGGATTGCGGCCAGAGTCGCGCCCGAGCTGATGCCCACGAGCATGCCTTCCTCGCGCGCGGCGCGACGCGCCATATCCTTTGCGACGCCTGCGTCGACTTTGATCACGCCGTCGATTGCGCTGGTATGGAGATTGGTCGGGATGAAGCCGGCGCCGATGCCCTGGATCGGGTGCGGGCCGGGCGCGCCGCCCGAGATCACCGGGGAAAGCTCGGGCTCGACCGCGAAGACCTTAAGATCGGGCCAATGCTGCTTGAGCGTTTCGGCGACGCCGGTGATGTGCCCGCCGGTGCCAACGCCGGTGATCACCACATCGAGCGGATCGTCGGCGAAGTCGCGAAGGATTTCCTGTGCTGTCGTACGGGCATGGACGGCAATATTCGCAGGATTTTCGAACTGCTGCGGCATCCAGGCGCCGGGTGTCGCGGCGACGATCTCGAGCCCGCGCTCGATCGCGCCTTTCATGCCCTTCTCGCGCGGCGTGAGGTCGAAGGTCGCGCCATAGGCCAGCATCAGCCGACGGCGCTCGAGGCTCATGCTCTCCGGCATAACCAGCACCAGCTTATAGCCCTTGACCGCAGCGACCATCGCCAGGCCGATGCCGGTATTGCCGCTGGTAGGCTCGACGATCGTTCCGCCCGGCCCGAGCTCGCCCGAGGCTTCGGCGGCTTCGATCATCGACAGAGCGATGCGGTCCTTGATCGAACCGCCGGGGTTGGCGCGCTCCGACTTGATCCACACCTCGGCGCCCGGGAACAGGCGCTGGACGCGGATGTGCGGAGTGTTGCCGATCGTCTCGAGGATCGTATTCGCCTTCATGAACTCTGCTCCTTGGGCGTGAATTCCAGGGTTTCTGGTGGATCGAACGTGCGCGCGCGAAGAATCTCCGGAAAGAGCTTTGCCCATAGCGCCGTCACCAGCACTGCGCCAATCCCGCCGCCGACCACGGCCGCCACCGGGCCGATCAGCGCAGCGAGAAAGCCCGATTCGGCCTCGCCGAGCTCGTTCGAGCCCGAAATGAACAATGTCGACACCGCGCCGACGCGGCCGCGCATCGCATCCGGTGTGTAGATCTGGATCAGCGACTGACGGACAAAGACCGACACCATGTCGAGCGCGCCGAGCACGAACAGCATCGCGAGCGAGATCAGCACCGCCGGCGCCAAATCATGCCCTACCGCACCTGGGCCCATCCACCGCAGCAGCAGCGGACCGGCGAGCCCGAACACCATTGTCGCGACTCCGAACCCCGCGACCGCGAGCAGCATCTTCCTGCCGACGTCGTGCCGCATCGGCCGCCACGAAAAGAACAGCCCAATCGCAACGGCACCGAGCGCGGGCGCGGCGCGAAGGTGTCCGAGTCCCGCCGAGCCGATTCCGAGGATGTCGCGCGCATAGACCGGCAGCATCGCTGTCGCGCCACCGAGCAGCACTGCGAACAGGTCGAGCGAGATCGCGCCGAGCACCAGCCGGTTCTGGCGGACGTAGCGCAGCCCATCGATCATCGCCGACCAGGGATTGCCGCCGGGCCCCTTGGTGCGAGGGACCGGCGTGATCAGCATCAGCATCAGTAGCGAAATCAGGAACAATCCGCTTGCAACGGCATAAGGCACCCATTCGTCGATCGCGTAGAGATAGCCGCCCATTGCCGGTCCGAGCACGCCGCCGGACTGCCATGCGATCGAACTGACCGCAATCGCTCGCGGCAATACTTCGGGCGGCACGAGATTGGGCGCGAGCGCGCCCATCGCCGGCCCGGCGAATGCGCGCGCGACACCAAACAACGCTGCGATCACGAACAGCGCGGAGAGCGAGACCGTGCCCGCATAGGTGAGGACCGTGAGCGCGATCGCGCAGCCCGCGACGAGCGCGGTCGCGGCCCGAGCGATCCAGCGCCGGTCGATATGATCGGCGATCCAGCCGGCGAAGAGCGACAGCACCATCAGCGGGAAGAATTGCGCCGCCCCGATCAATCCGAGCTGAAACGCCGCCGCCTTGATCCCCATCGACTGCCGCGCAAGGTCATAAACCTGCCAGCCAATCACGATCACCATTGCCGTCTGACCCAGCGTCGCCGTGATGCGCGAGATCCAATAGGCACGGAAGTTCGGGATGGCGAAGGGGTGGGGGGCTGCCATGCTTGCCGCTCTAAGCAGTCCCGCCGCCATGCCGCAACGCGCGATTGGCTGGCGAAGCCAAATGCGAGCATTGCCGAGCACCGACCGCAGGCACTGGTCGTGGGGTACGCGCCGTACTAATGTGGCTTGTTCCGGGAGGGTCACGCCATGAATTACCTTCGCATTCCCACGTTGCTGCCGCTCGCGCTGCTGATGGGGGGCGCGCCGCCCGAGGAGGCGCGGTTCGACGCTCAGGGCCGGATGGCGTTTCCCGACGGCTATCGCGAATGGGTATTCGTCACCTCGGGTCACGGCATGAGCTACAATCCCGTCGCCAATGCCGCCGCCCTCGCGCCGTTCGACAATGTGTTCGTCAATCGCGCGGCGTACGAGGCGTTCAAGGCCACCGGCCATTGGCCCGACGGAACCGTGCTGGTGCTCGAGATCCATGCCGCATCCGGCAAGGGCTCGATCAACGTCGCGGGCGCCTTCCAGTCGGGCACGGCGCGCGGCGTGGAAGTGCACGTCCGCGACAGCAAGCGCTTCAAGACTCAGGACGGCTGGGCGTTCTTCGGTTTCGATCCCGACAAGCAGGCCCCGGCCGAGAAGATCGCCGAAAGCGCGAGCTGTTATTCGTGCCACGAGCAGCACGCGGCGGTCGATCGCACCTTCGTGCAATTCTACCCGACGCTGCTGCCGATCGCGAAGGCCAAGGGCACGCTGTCGCCGGCCTATGTGAAGGAAGCAGGGCAGTGACGGGCGGGGCGGAATAGCGGCGGGCGAGGGGGCCGATCGGCCAATTTGGGCGGAGGTTCGGAACGCGGAAACCGGCGCCGGTCTGCGGCTCGAAATCCAACGAAGTTGACCATCTTGACGGTTGCCATGCGGGTTCCTTTTCCCCCTCCGTACGCGCCGATGTTCGAGATTTCGCGGTCGCGCGACAGGCAGCGCGAGATCATAGTTGCCGCCGGCAGTCGGGCCTGGATTGGAGCGCTGCCCGCGCGCGCGAACAAAGCTGGGCAATGCGGCAGGAACTATGGCCGGTGAGGAGGTCGAGCGAGCACGCGCTTCCCCAATTCCGGGCGCCGTAAACAGGGTCAGAACGAGCGTCCAAATCCAACGAAGTTGACGAAGTTGACGGCTGCCTTGCGAGTCCGTCTCTCCCTCCGCAATGCGCCGATTGCCCCCGTCGCACGGCCAGACGGCGCGCACGGGACGACGGTTGCCGCGGCCTTCCAATATGGGCCGGAAAGGCTTCGTGTTCTCCCTATGTTCCATGGTGCGGGCGTAGTCGGAATGCTCCTACATTGCAATGGTACCGACCGGTGAGGTGCTTGCGCTATGGGGGTGGCATGAAGTGGTTGAAACGCGCCGCCTATTGCCTTGTCGCGCTCGTTGCCCTGAGCATCCCCGCCTATTGGTGGCTGCTCGTCGAAAGCCACAGGGCGCCTGCGGGCAGTCACGCCATCGACATCGCCGAAGTGCGACGGCTTGCCGCCGCTCTGCCCGGAGTGGGACCGCAGCGCATCCGCGTCGAGACGGTCGCGCAGCTGTCGGCGCCGCGGGTGGTGGTCGTTGCCGGAGACGGTTGGCAGCGCATCGATCTGTCGGTGTCGTCCTACGAACTGGTCTATCGCGATCACGTGGCGGTGGTGGATACGGGGTTCGAGGCGACCATCGCGAAATCGATGGGCGCAACGACGTTCGACAGCGCCGCCTATGCGCGGATGCGCGGCGCGCTGGCGCGAGCGACCCTGATCGTCGCGACCCATGAGCATCCCGACCATGTCGCCGGGCTGCTGGCGCAACCCGAGCTGAAGCGACTCCTTGCCGTCGCGCGGCTGACGCGGGAGCAGGTCGCGGTGATCAAGGCGAACCTGCAAACCGACGCCTTCGCCGCACTGCATCTGCGCCCGTCGATTTTCGACGGCTACCGGCCGCTCGACTATGAACGATACCATGCGATCGCCCCGGGGGTCGTGTTGATCAAGGCGCCGGGCCACACGCCGGGCAGCCAGATGGTCTATGTCCGGCGCGCCGATGGCGAGGAGTTCCTGTTTCTCGGCGACGTCGCCTGGACGATGTGCAACGTCGAAGCCGGGCGCGAGAAGGCGCGGCTGGTGACGTGGCTGATCGGCGAGGATCGCGGCAAGGTGCGGGAGGAACTGGCGGCGCTCAATCGGCTACATGCGGCCGAGCCGGGAATTAATATGATGCCGGGGCACGACGGGGAGGCGATTGCCGCGTTGGTCGAGCAGGGGTTGTTGGGGAAGGGGTTCTGAGGGGCGTGGTGAGTGAGTGGCGGGTACGGGCCCTAATCCTAGCCATTCCGATCCAGGTCAGACGATCCGAAAAGCTGCCGTACTTTTAGGAGCGAGCGGATGGTCGAGATTTGGGACTTTGCTGTCGGTCGGCTTCAGAGTTGGGAGGTCGGGTTAGCTGCCCATCCTATTTGCGGTCTGGCGCGAACGGCGAATTCTGCGAATCTCAATCTTCAAGCCGTTGTTGCTATTTTCGGCTGACGACTGGTTCGAACCGCCGCGCCCACGAGCGCGAACCCGCTGATCATCACCGCCCAGGAAGCAGGCTCCGGCACGGCGGCACTCGATGCACTGGTCTCGATGGTCTCCGGTCGCAGCGAAAGAGATGTAAATACAGTCCAATCCGCGTTGGTGCGTACGAACCATGAAACCACGGTATCACTCGAATCGAACGTCCGCTGGACCGCCGCGTCCAGGGGCAGCGGGATAGTTTGGTCGGCGCGAGCCCAGATGAACCCGTTGCTGTTCACACCGGAGGGGCCGAAGGTCGAGAAGTTGAGTTCCGAATACCCCGGATTTAGCCAGCGCGAATAGCTCGCGTCATACGGGTTGATGACGGAAAACGCCGAACCGTTGATCGAAACCGTCGCTGACATGAGCGGACTTGGTGTGCCCAAGCTC
>Ga0068859_100002886_pt1 | contig 17458 bp, 20 predicted proteins | sample KBSSwiS22_FD_66585 | JGI IMG/M metagenome (GOLD analysis project Ga0068859, IMG submission 66585) | Switchgrass rhizosphere microbial communities from Kellogg Biological Station, Michigan, USA - KBS Switchgrass S2-2 | ecosystem: Host-associated > Plants > Roots > Rhizosphere > Soil ...
TGTGACTTTCAAAGTGACGTTTTCGAATCGCGTCTCGGGGGTGGACCTGAACGCGCCCTTCGAGGATTTTCGCCTCCTCTCGAACATCCCGGGCGCAGCGATCATGGACATCACGGCAGCCTCCGAGACGACCTACACGGTCCGCGTCGATGCCGGGACCGGGAACGGAACCATCCGCCTTGACATCGTCGATGATGACAGCATCACCGACGCCGCCGGGAATCCACTGGGAGGAATCGGCGCAGGGAATGGAGACTTTACCAAAGGAGAAACCTATCTCATCAATAAATCCATCACAAAGGTGAAGGCTACCATTTTCACATCCCAGCCGGCCTTCGACGGTTGGGTCCTGGAATCAGCCGAGAACACCAACGCGGGCGGCAGCCTGGATAAAGGTGCGATGACATTCTACGTCGGTGATGACCAGAACGATCAGCAATATCGCGGCATCCTCTCGTTCAATACCAGTTCTCTACCCAATAATGCGGTGATTCTACTTGTGCAGTTAAAAGTCATGCAACAGGGAATCGTGGGAAGCGATCCATTTCTTACCCATGGGGATTTACTGGCGGAGATCCGCAATGGTCCGTTTAGCGATAAAGCGGCCCTGCAAGTGGATGATTTTTCTGCCGCTGCCACTCCTGGTTCCGTTTTGGAAACGTTCAAAGAACTGGCACCCAGTTGGGTTGGGATCGAACTTCAGGATGCCAATCTGGCTCTTGTTAACAAGATTGGTCCGACCCAATTCCGCCTGTCTTTCAGACAGGATGACAACAAAGATTTCAAGGCAGATATCGTAAAGTTCTATTCGGGGAATGCGGTAAGTTCCAGCCGGCCACAGCTAATCGTCACTTATTACATCCCCTAAATGTCGCCGCGCATATGGAAGTAAAACGGTCCCGGAAGTGACGCCAACGAGACCGTTTTATGTTTGTTGCCTCCTCTGGGAGTATCCCCACGCGGCCGACCAGTCGACGTTACATTGCCCCAGCTTCATACACTCTTATGCTTGTAATGATTGGACAATCTTTAGCAATTTGTTCTGCTTCCTCAAAGCTGTCTGCATTAATGATGCAGTAGCCAGTTAATGATTCAGTGCCCATCGGTAAATCACTGGTCCCGGAATGGGAGATTTCTCTGCCGTGGCCGAGAGGACTCCCAGGATCGACCATCCTGTTTCCGATCGAGGCGAACCATTTTCCCCAGGCCTCTTGTATTTCCGGGGTAGGGGTTTCATACCCATAAGTCAAGAACACAAATTTTTTCATTTCATTTCTCCTTGTTATTGGGTTCATCTCTGCCTAAATAGTGAGCATAGTTTTCCAGGGTCGCCTCGTCATTTCCCCAATACGTGTGATATTGCATTACCCAATCCTGGAGACCGCGGAATGCGGCTCGGTTGAGCGTAAGAAAATTGGTCTGCCCTATTTTCTTACGGATGATCAGGTCTCCTTTCTCAAGTATTTCTATGTGTTTGTGAATGGCGGGCAGGGAGAGGTTTCTCATCGCTGCTAACTTACTGATCGAGCAAGGCTGCAGGCTTAAAGCATAAACGATCTCTCGCCGATGTTTGTTGGCCAGGGCTTCAAAAACAGTATCCAAATCTTGTCGGTTCTGAGTCTTGGTCATAGTTAACTAATAAGTTAACTATAGTACAAACGTTCTACTCTGTCAAGTTCTATCGATGATGACTTTTGCGGAAGTAAGGGTGAACACTACGCTGCTGACGTCACGAAGAACTGCCCTAGGCTGAGGACCAGCATGATGAGTGACATGAGAGCGAAGACTCTACGTAGGCGATTGGCTTCGTCCAGCAGGGAGGCGTACGCCGCGAACGCCAATCCGACGGCCGTGACCAGCATGGCGAGCTGATAACCCGCCTCCCGCTCACCCTCCGCATTCGCTTGATCGAATTTTGCAAAGGCTTCATCGAAGCTTGCGTCTGCATCCGCATACATGGCATCGTTGTAGGTGCTATCGAAAGCGTCATTACGGTCCAGGCTGGCTTTCAATTCATCCGAGAAATTGGCTTGATAATAATCTGCGGCAGCATTATCCTTATCCAGGTTCACGTAATATCCATCGTACATGGTGTAGTCAACGATGATGAATTGAGTTGCCCGGATATATTCCGTGTTTGAGTTGGCGAGCAATCTGTCGCCTTCTACCTGGTAGTCGGAGGCCCTCCCGCCGACCACATAAGTGGAATAGTTCGCCACACCTGTAAAAATGCTCAAAACTGTAACCAGGAATCCCAGCATCAGGTTGGATCCAAGCCATCTCATTCGGTCGGGTTTTACAGAATCCGCTGTCATGTTAAATCCTCCATATGGAATAAGGTCTTCAAAACATTATATGAATTTTTCCAAACTTTTCAAGAACGAGTTACTTGTCCGTTGAATTTTCCTGTTCGTCAACCTGCTATAATGACCTCGCTCAGCTTTTCTTATCGGTCAGCCATGTAGAGGTACATCATGAGTCAGGATGAGATGTTCGATGATCTGGCAGAACGTATGCAGCGGATGCAGGTCAGGGCGCGGGAAAAAGCTCAGAAGCGGAATCCGTCTGCAAGGCTTAGGCGCGGCTTCCATGCCAAGGGGACGGGGGTACGGGCTAAATTTAAGATCAGTTCAGAGATTCCCAACCATTTACAAGTCGGTCTCTTCCAACCGGGGTCTAGCTACGATGCGCTGGTCCGGTTCTCGAATGCTCGGGGCGAAGTCCTGGGCGATCTGAGCAAGGATCAGCGCGGGATGGCCATTCGGGTGAGGACAAATACGGAAGAGTCCCTTTCACCAAAAGAGGATGTGAACATTCAGGATTTCCTGATGACCAATACGCCGATCTCGTTTGCCCGTAATCCGGTACAGTTCATTGAGGTTGGAGAAATCCTGCTGGGTGGCATTGGCGGGGTAGTCCCACGGCTGGTGAGGAAGTATGGGGTCAAGGAAGCCAGGCGCATCCTCGGCGTATTTCTGGCGCCCGTCATCAGCTTCAAACCCCTGCAGATGAACGAGTATTGGAGTCGCACTTCCTATCAGTTTGGGAGCACGGCGGTCCGTTTTTTGGTCCGCCCGGCGGCAGGATCGAAGATGTTATCCTCTTCGCAGCAACTGCTCGGCGTATTGCGTTCCCTGAATCAGGGAGGTCCACAAAAGGATGATTATTTAAGGGAGAATTTGAGAGAAGCGCTCAAAGAGGGGGATGTCAGCTTCGAGTTTTGCGTTCAGCTTTTTGTCGATGACCGGAAGACTCCCATTGAGGAAGCCTATATCGAATGGAAGGAATCGGATTCTCCTCCCGTCCCGATCGCCACCCTCATTCTCCCCAAACAGGATCTCGACCTTCAACTTCAGCAAGATATGGAAGGGATGGCGTTCAATCCCTGGAATACAACTGACTTTACCCCGCTTGGCTTGATCAATCTCGCCAGGAAAGACGTCTACGATGCCAGCGCAAGCCACCGCGGCGCGGCGGTGAACTCCAGGGGTCAATGAACGGGGACGGCTGTCGTCACTTTTTTGTGGGCTTGCTCCTGTCTCCAATAGGCATATAACAACCAGGCAACCATCACCACCAGCGAACCTCCATACGCCCATCCCTGTCTTGCGGCGATCTCAGTATCGTTGAGCGGATAGCGCCACGAGGCGAGCAGCCAGACCCCGAGCAATCCCACCAGGAACAGCAGGATGGCGCGCACCCCCATCTTAACTTCGGCCCAATCCCTCATGAAATACATCGTGACCGACCAGACCGCCGTGCCGGCAAACCAGGCTGACATAATGCGCGCATCGAATGCATTCAGTTCCCAGGGCCAGCGCGTATTGGCGAATTCCGGCGTGAAGAAGAACAGAGCCCATAAGGCGGAACCCACATAGAACATCGCCAGCAACGCGGTTTTCAAGGGCTGCAACAGTTCTCCCTCAGACCTGTCTGCCGCTACGGGCGCATTCGCTTCGGGATCGCGCGGGTGGAGCAGGAAAACGGTCAGCGGCTCAAAGGTGTAGGCGAGTAACCACACATGGGTAATGATCAGGCTAAAAATCCTCAAGCCGGAACTGACGCCTTGCAGATTCCAATTCATCTCCTGAATGTGCCACCAGGTTGTGATAAACAGGACACTGAGAAACGCGAAATCCCCAAACATGCTCCAGCGCACGGTATACCAATATTTGTCGCGCCATAAGTGATATCCAAAATAACTACGCAGGAGAAAGCCAGCGCCCAGGAACATCGCCGTCAATTCCGGTACGACCGGCCAGGCAAAATACTTCCCTTGCGCCGGCAGGATCAGGAACCATAAAACAAAGAAAGCGGCCAAAAAGCATTGGATGGTTCCAACTCGATCAAATCCTTTGGGTTTTGGGTACATAAGAGGACTCCTTTTGCAGTCGCCAACCATTAAGGTCTTGTTCCATGCGTTGATGAATCTATTAACCCTGCGAATGAAAAACAGTCTCGGGCGAAATTTCATGAGGCCGCTTACCCATTACGTTTCTTCCTGATCAACTCCAAAATCGCTTACAATCAACTCATCATTCTCTGGAGGTCTGCATGGCAAAACGAGCAAAAACGTCCGAACCGTCCGACTCCTCCGAACCTGACGGCGCGATGGGGATTGTCAAAGTGGATGAACCCGTGGTTGATCCGCCGCCGGAAGTAAATACAAATCGGGAACCACCTGTGGCGCCACCTGCGCTTCCACCCGGACCGCTGCCTACACCTACCGGTCCGAGCTTTGGGGAACGCGTCGGTCGCTTTTTTCGGTTTCTCCTGCGTGTCGTTTCCTTGTTGATCTTGTTAAGCCTGCTAAGCGTGGCGTTGTACCTGGTCTTGCCCTGGCTCTATCAGAAGTTCATTCAACCTGTGGAGCAAAATACGATTCAGGTCAGGGAGTTGCAGTCTCAGCAGGAGCGGATGAAACAGGAACTGGCAGACCTGCAAACCAAGCTGGGAACTATTGAAACTGTGCAGAACCAGCACGACGGCTCGATCAATCAATCAGACGAGCGCCTGGGCGCCATTGAAACAGAGATTGCTTCCCGCACCCAATCGCTTACAGCCTTGGAGACGATGCAATCCGAATTGCAGGCCAAGGACGAAGTCAACTCTGCCGAACTGGAGCGCCAGATCGATTTATTGAAGTCGATGGAATTGCTCTCGCGGGCGCGCCTCTCGTTATATCAAAGCAATTTTGGGTTAGCCAAGTCAGATATACAAATAGCCCGTGACTTGCTTGCGGCAATCCAACCGACTGCCCGGGGGCCTCTTGCGACCGAGTTGGAAGCCGTCATTCAACGCCTCGACCTGACCCTGTCCAACCTGCCGGACTTCCCCGTAGCCGCCAGCGACGATCTCGACATCGCCTGGCAGATCCTCCTTTCGGGACTGCCTCCGGCGACTCCAACGTTGAGTGCCACACCCTCCCCTGCAGGTACAATCACAGTGACGCTGACAAACGCATTAACCCCGACGGTGACACCTACATTGAAGGTGACAATTAGCCCAACTGCAACGCCGTAAATTGATGAGATCACACCGCCCCAGTGACAATCTACCGGGACGGGTTTCCTTGTAATGGATAAAATATTCCAGAGACTCCTCGACAACAACTTTTCGGACCTGAGCGGAATGACGGCGGATGCGTCCATCCCTGTCCCCGAATCCCTGATCAACGAAATCCTCGCGGTGGCGCTCCAGGGAAACAAGAATATTGATTCCTGTCAGTTGTCGATTCACGCAGAAAACAAAGTCACCGCCAGGCTAAAAACGACCCTGCTACCCTTCTCCCTCAATTTGCGGTTGAAGCTCGACAACACAGTTGATTTTGCAAGCTATTCTTCACCCAAGGTCAGGGCCTGGCTGGAGAATAATCTTTTGTTAGGCAAATTGGGGTCACTTTTCAATGCCTTGCCGGAAGGAGTCAAGCTATATGGCAACCAAATCGTGATCGATATTACAGCTTTTCTCGAGACCCCGGAACAAAGAAGAATCCTCAACCTAGTCAAATCCGTTGAGATCAGGACCGAGGAAAATAAATTAATTCTTAACGTCAAAGCTGGTATTGACGAATAAATGGATAAAAAATAGGGAGGTTTATAGCGCACTCATAACAGCCAGAATGATTAGACCGTCAATTTAAACAGTAGTGGCTGAGCTTGAAAAGCATGAAAAAAGTTCGTCCTAAAGATTCTCTGATCGTTTTCCTGATTGTGTTGCTTGCCTATGGATACTTTTTCACAGGGTCAGATGCCAACACAAATTCCCGACTGGCTTTGGTTAGGGCAGTGGTGGAGCAAGACCGTTTTGAAATTGACTCCTTTCTAAACACCTCCCTACCGACTGGTGACAGGGCTTATTTTCATGGTCATTATTATTCTGATAAGGCGATTGGTTCCTCAGTTTTTGGCGTTTTGCCTTATGTCATTCTCCTCAGTGGGGAGGATTTACTGCATAGATTCCTTTCCATTTTGGCTTTCAAGGAATTACTGACCTTTCTTGTCGTTGGCATTATTTCCGCGATCCTTGCTCCGCTCGTCTATTTATTCACGAAACAGGTAACGGAGAGTCGCTGGTATGCTTTACTTATCACAGCTGGGATTTGCCTGGGAACTCCTTATTATGTGTACAGTACGATGTATTACGGGCATACACTGGCGGGTCTTTTCCTTTTCAGTGCTTTCTATACCTGGTTCGAAGCGCGGGCCAAAGACAAAATCAACCTGGTGATGACGATCGGTTCAGGTTTCTTTCTGGGTCTGGCAGTCATCACTGAATACCCAACACTCCTCATTGTCCTGCTCATCGGGTTGTACATCGCTTATATACTTTTGAAATCAAGTCAATTACGAAACTGGAAGAATCCGGTTCTATTGGTTATTGGTGCCTCGATCCCCATCGTAGTGTTGATGGCTTACAACTACCAGATTTTCAAAACCCCGTTTGCCTTAAGCTACAGTCATGAATCCAGTCCTGATTTTGCTTCGATTCAGGATTCTGGGTTGATGGGAATTCATTTGCCTAATCCAGATGTCCTCTTTTATATGACCTTTCACACCACTATGGGAATTTTCTGGCAAAGTCCGATTTTATTGTTTGCATTCGCGGATTGGCTCAACGTAAGAAAGAATCCACGTTATTTGCCGGAATCTGTTCTCTCATTTGCCGTCATCCTGCTCTATTTCGGGATGTTTTCGGGATATCAGATCTGGTGGGGTGGTCTTGCATTCACTCCCCGACATCTCATTCCCGTCCTGCCGTTTTTTAGTATCCCTCTTGCGCTGCTACAAAAGCGACTGCAACGATGGGTTAGTGTGCCGGTCCTGTTTTCGATAGGTCAGATGTTCATCGTGACGGCGTCCTCACGAGATGGGCTGAGCTCACTCACACGCTCCATGCATCCGTTTTATCGTATGTTTCAAAACTCAACCATTTACGATGTTTATTTTCCAAACTTCCTCTCACGAGCACTTTCTTTGAATTGGGGTGAGGAAATTTTTCGGCTGAAAGGTTATGAAAGCCTCATCCCTTTATTTATGGCTGAAATGCTCTTGATTATTTTGTTCTACGTCTATAATCTCGGCAGTCCTTACGAATTCTTCAACAATCGGCGGCTGACAAAAAAATAATTTTCACCAGGAAAGCTCCAAGCACCTGTGAAGATGGCAGCGATCTATGGGATGACCATGCTATACTATCCTTGGCTCCATTTAACTCCTGGATCGTTCACTCATGGGAATCATGGAGAGAGTGATGACAAATCACAATCCCTTTATCACTCCACTTCTTATCGCTGTTATCATAACATCGAGACGATAGGAGTTACTTTAAACAACGACGCCGGACCATCCCGTTGCCGTCAAGCCTGATGCAACCCTTCGTCCCAAAGATGGGATAAAGATGACAATTGAGGATATATAGGACTCACAGCACGTGGACAGTTTTTGGTTTCAGACAAGCGAAAGACTTCAAAACTGCCTTTGAAGTCTTTCGCTTTTTATTTTAAGATCTCGGCAACCGCCGTATCAAAATCATGATAGACCGGAATGATTAGTGGGACCCCTGTGATTTCCAACACTCGATGGACATCATAGATTGGACCCACCAGTCCCATTTTGCCGCCCTGGCTGGCAACCGAGCGGGCAGTGTTGATCAGCATCGGGATCCCAATGGAGGAAAGGTAGGGCACTTTCGACAAATCGACCAGCACAAGCGCATTTTCCCCCGCGCAAAGCCGGGCAAACTGGACTTCCACGCTGAACGTCCCCTGCATGTCCAATGTTCCGATCAACGTGATCAAACGGACGCCGTTCTCTAACTCGGTGTATTGAAGTTCCATCGGTACCTTCCTCAACATTGAAAACCTGGTTGGGTCAAGAATCTGAATTCAATCAGGAAAATCGCTTATATTTTTCCGGCCACGTAATCCAGCACATCGATCTTCGTCAGAATTCCGACTGGGCGGCTCTGTTCGATGACGATCAATGCATAACCGGCGGTCAGGGAGGACATGGTTTCATCCAGCGAGGTCTCCGGCGGGAAGACTGCTCCGGCGTTCTGGACCAATTTATCAATTGGCTCTTCATGGCTGTGATCATGCTTGTCAAGCATGTGATTGAGCAAATCGACCTCTTCAATCAAACCGACCAACTCACCAGTGCTCCCAACCACAGGCATCTGCGAAACTCCATTTTGGTGCATGACTGTTACCACGTTGCGAATTGAATCGCCAAGGGCAGCAACATGTAACGATTTATTTGGCTTGGCGATCAACAAGTCGGTGAGTGCGATCTCACCCCACTCGGTGGAAAGGAAGCCGAACTCGCGCATCCATTTGTCATCATAAAATTTGGAAAGATAACGCGAACCGGAGTCCGGGAAAATCACAACCGGCAATCGATCTCCCTTCAATTTTCGACAATACTTCATCGCGCCTGCCAGCGCAGAGCCTGAGGAACCACCCGCGAATATCCCTTCCTGGCGGACCAGTTGCCTTGCCCAAAGGAACGACTCACGGTCTCCGGCCCGCTCGATCCAATCGACCACCGAGATGTCGGTGGCAGAGGGGAGGAAGTCCTCACCGATCCCTTCCACCTTGTAGGTTTTGGGATAAGCACCTTCGGGAATTTTCCCTTTATTCTGCCAGATCTCGGTCAGGATGGAGCCCTCGATATCCACGCCCACGATCTTGACATCAGGATTCATCCGCTTCAAATAATGACCGACTCCCGAAATTGTCCCTCCTGTCCCCATCCCGATGATCACATCGGTCACGCCTCCATCGGTTTGGTTCCACAGCTCGGGACCGGTGGTCTTCTCGTGGGTCAGGGGGTTGTCGGGGTTGTGATATTGATTTGCCAAAATGGCCTTTGGCGTTTCGCGCGCAAACCGTTTGGCCACTTCATAATAGGAGCGAGGATCGTCCGGTGCCACCGCGGTGGGCGTAATGACAACTTTTGCGCCATAGGCCCGCAGGAGCAGAATCTTTTCATTGCTCATCTTATCGGGCATGACAAAGATGGTCTTGTAGCCCTTAAGCGCTGAGGCGATGGCCAGCCCAACACCTGTGTTGCCACTGGTGGCCTCGACGATGGTCCCGCCCGGTTTCAACTCCCCGCGTTTTTCAGCCTGCTCGATGATATTCGCCCCCACGCGATCCTTTACCGACCCACCCGGATTCATGAATTCCAATTTTGCGTAAAGGGGTACTGGCAAATCCCTCCCGATGCGACCCAGTTTAACAAGCGGTGTATTTCCAATGGCGCCCAGAATGCTATCGAAGACTCGTTTGTCCTGCGAAACAGGTAACCCTGACATTCTCTCTCCTTTGGTTATTTTCCTCAATTATACTCGCACCAAGAATTGCAAAATTCATGCTTGACGCGTTGTCAGAAATATTGCATAATGGTTCCAAAATGGAACCGCGAGGAAAAAATGGTTACAGTAACTATTAAGAACATACCGGAAGAAATCTATGAAAAGATAAAGTTACAGGCGAAAGCTAATCATCGTAGTGTGAATAGTGAAATCATATCTATTTTCGAGCATGCCATTCAAAAGAGGACCCCGATAGAAGTGGAAGAAATATTGGAACGCGCCCGCAAAGTTAGAGAGTTAACAGCCCACTATACGGTAAGTGAGGAAGAACTCAACCGTTGGAAAAGAGAGGGAAGGGAATGATTGTTGTAGATGCGAATTTGATTGGCAATTTCTTGGTAAAAAGCGAACACTCATCTTTAGCGATCCAAGTTTTTGAAAAAGATCCAGACTGGTATGCGCCGCTGTTATGGCAAAGTGAAGTTCGGAGTATTATGACCGGCTATTTTCGTCATAATCTCCTAACTTTGGATCAAGCCTATCAAATTATGGATGAGGCACATGGATTGATGATAGAACACGAAAGATTCATTTCATCTAATCTGGTTTTGGAACTTGTGGGAACGAGCAAATGTACATCCTATGACTGCGAATATGTTGCTTTGGCAAAAGGGATGAATCTGGCCCTGGTCACGTTTGATAAACAGGTGGTGGGAGCATTTCCAAGAATTGCTATTTTTCCACAGGACTTTGTAAATATGTAAAAATACAACCTCCCAATTTCATGGGAGGTTGCTTATTTAATAAATCGGCAAGCTTGTGTCCACTTCTCTTGCCCAGGCGTTGATGCCGCCTTTCAGGTTCTTCACCTTTTTGAACCCTGCGCTAGTGAGTAGTTCCAGGGCCCGCGTGGACCGGGCTCCGCTTTTGCAGAAGAGAACCATATCATCTGCGCTATCCAATTCGGAGAGACGGGCCGCCAGTTGCCCCAGCGGGATGTTGGTCGCGTTGGGTATACGGGAAATTTCCAACTCGTGCGGCTCCCGTACATCCACCAGCTTGAGATGGTTTGTTTTCACCCGTTCAGCCAATTCCTGTACAGTGATATCCCAGCCCGCGCCGGCAGATTCTTCATCATGGTCATGGCTTGGCACGCCACAAAACTCTTCGTAGTCGATCAATTCCTTGATATCGGCGTTCGGCCCACAGACACGGCACTTGGGATTTTTCTTCAGCTTTACAAAATCAAAGGACATATCCAGGGCGTTGTAGAGCAGGAGTCTTCCGATTAGTGGTTCACCGATGCCAAGCAAGACCTTCAACGCTTCCGTTGCCTGGATCGTTCCGATCGTGCCGGGTAAAACACCCAGCACCCCACCCTCGGCGCAGGAGGGGACCAGTCCGGGCGGGGGCGGCTCCGGGAAGAGACAGCGGTAGCAGGGTCCCTCCTTGGCGTAGAACACACTCACCTGTCCGTCAAAGCGATAGATCGAGGCGTATACATTAGGTTTGCCCAGGAACACCGCTACATCGTTGGTGAGGTAACGCGTTGGGAAGTTATCGGTCCCGTCCAGGATAATGTCGTAGTCTTTTGCGATGCGGAGCGCGTTTTCAGAGGTGTAGGGCTCGTTATAAACGTCGATCTGGATTTCAGGATTCAGATCCAACAGCTTAGCGCGCGCACTCTCCACTTTCAATTTGCCAACCGTGGATGTTCCATGAATCACCTGGCGTTGGAGATTGGACGAGTCGACCACATCGTAATCGACAAGACCAATCCGACCGATGCCGGCCGCCGCCAAATAAAGAGATACCGGCGAACCGAGTCCGCCCGTGCCAATGATCAACGCTGATGAGTTCTTGAGCTTGCGTTGTCCCTCCAGGCCGACTTCAGGAATTAACAAATGACGCGAGTAACGCAGGATTTCGTCGCGTGAAAGTTCAGGCAGCATATTAACCTCCAGCAATGGATGGGATCAACATGATCTTCTCGCCATCTTTAATTGGCGTATTGACCCCTTGCAGATCCTTGATGTTATTCTCACCCACAAACAAATTGACAAACGGACGCAGGTCGCCGCCCTCATTGAATAGATGCGGTTTGAGGGCTGGGTATTGTGTCGTTAGATCGGTAAGTGCATCTGAAATGTTCACACCGTTGACGTTCACATCGCTCTGTCCATTGGTGTAGGCGCGCAACGGTGTAGGGATTCGTAAAACGGGCATGTATAGTTTCTCCTAGAAATTATTTAAACACGAAGGGCACTAAGATCACGAAGGATATCAAAAGATTTATTCTTAGTGCACTTTGTGTCCTTTGTGTTTAGCATTTACAAAGTCTGTATCTGTTCCAGTAATTTCTCTGCGCGCGCAACGCCATTATTCACATAACGAGCTTCGCCGCGCGGATCGAGCAGGAATGTGGTCGGGACACTCATGACGCCCCAGACTTTTGCAAGATCGGGACGTTCGGTTGCATCAATCTCGATGACCTGCAATTTCTCACCCAGCATCTTTGAGACCCGATCAATAGCCGGGCGCTGGACAGTCTTGCACGGTGCGCAGTCAGGTGTTGTAAAGTAAACCAGCACCGGTTTGTCCGGCAACTTCTTAAGCAACGTGAAAACATTATTGGTCGCCCGCACCAACAAACGCTGGTTGATCTGCCAATAGGTAAACGCACCCAACCCAATAATAACCATTGCCAGCCCAAAACGCAACACGAAGGACAGCGTGTCAGAACTCATAAGCTGGCTCCCACCTTCGGCTTCATGCCGGGGATGGTTCCGGCGGGTGGTTGCTTGCTGAAGCCGGGCAAGTTGAAGCGGCCCAGCCAGTAATATACTGCGCAACCGACGCAGAATCCGCCAAAGGCATTCAGCGCCGCGAGCGCAACCACCAACCAAACCAGGCTCCAACCTAAGATCGTGGCGCCCAGGAATAGCGAAACCGAGCCAGCAGTCATGAACAGAAAGCCAAGCAACTGAGAAAAGCGATGCGGCTCGGGATTATCGTTCAACACATCCGGTTTCATCCATCCGCGCGGCTTAAGAACGTATTTATAGATAGGTAGAAAACCGGGCACTTTCAAGGCGGAGCCCAATCCCATAACAATGGCGACGAATGCCGCTATCCACACCTGGTTGAAAATAAACGCCAGAATATTCAGTGAAATGATAAAGAGTTGATTTGCTTTTAATGCGGCGTGATCTACTTTCTGTAAGGTTTGCGAGTTCATAATATTTTCCTGATCGGTGGTCTCGGTACAGTGGACCGCTTGACAGCGTCGCCTACTCAACCACCGTGATTTTTATTTCTTCTTCTTCATATTTGGATCGATCTTCCAATAGTTTCCACGAGCGACTGTTCACAGCTTTTCCTTGATCCACGCGTGTGATGATGTAGGAGAAAAACGGTTGTGCCCACTCGCGGTCGTATTCAGAAGGCACATTTGGGCAGTCAGGGTGGGAGTGGAAGACGCCAATCAGATTCAGCCCCAGACTCTCCGCTTTAAGTTCGGCGTGCAGATAATCCTCGGGGGTGAACAAAAAGCGATTGTGGCGGGCTCCCTCCTCGCGCGAATTTGACAACGCCACAATTTCCCGAATCTCGCCCTCTTCGCCGATTAAAAATCCAGCACCTTCTTCCGGATATGCTTTTTCCACATGAGCGTTCATTTGCTCGATCAATCGATTCGGGACGACCAGCATTACTTTCCCTCCCACAGTGATTTGTCACTTAGGTATTTATAGCCCGCGTCGGGGAAGAGGGTCACCACAATCCCTTCGTCCAATTCCTCCGCCAGTCGTAAGGCGGCAAGAGCTGCGGCACCGGAGGAAATACCCACAAAGAGACCTTCTTCACGTGCAAGACGCGACACCATTTCATGCGCGTCTTCTGTGTGGATTTCCCGAGTCTCGTCGGCAAAGGACGGATCGTAAATCCCGGGTTTGATGGCGGTGGGCATATGTTTGAGTCCCTCCAGCCCATGGAAGGAAGCATCGGGTTGGAAGGCAACGATTTTTACGTGAGGCAGCTGTTCACGCAGATATCTGCCCGTACCCATCAAGGTTCCCGAAGTACCAAGGCCGGCGACGAAGTGGGTCACGCGCTCATCAGTCTGACAAAGAATTTCCGGGCCCGTGGATTTGTAATGGGCCTGCCAGTTGGCCGCGTTGTTGTATTGATTGGCGTACCAATACAAATCTGGTTTTTCTGCCGCTAATTGACGAGCCGTCATGATCGCGCCATCCGAGCCTTCGCTGGGATCGGTCAGGATGAGTTCAGCGCCCAAGGCCCGGAGAATTGCAAAGCGTTCGGGACTGGCACTCGCTGGCACTGCCAGAGTGACCGGAATCCCAAGGACCGCACCGAAAGTGGCGTACGAAATTCCCATGTTTCCGGACGTCGAATCCAGAAGACGCTTGCCGTTCCCGAGATCCCCATTTGCCAGCGCCGTGCGGATAATGTTGAGAGCTGGCCGATCCTTGACGGAGCCACCTGGGTTGAACCATTCCGCCTTGGCAAAGACTTTTACGCGTGACGACAACTTCTGGCTTAATTTCCGGAGCGGGAGCAGAGGAGTATTGCCCACATGCGCGGTTAAATCTGCCCCTGAGTCCAGATCCGATTGGTAAACTTTATAGTCGAGTAAGGTCATAGATCCTTAAAATTAAAAGCAGTCAACAAGCAAAACAAAAGAACGGCGACAAAACGCCTCGCGAGAAAAGCACGCGGGAGTCGGCCACCGTTCTGAGAGCTTTTGACTGCAGGGTCTGTGTCTCAGGCGGTGGTTACGAGTCCCGCCGTGGACACAAGCAATGGATAAGTGTTTTCATAGTACTCTAGTATGATGAGGGTTATTTTACTGTTCTTACCTGAATTGTCAAGTTAATGTTTCATAAACAGAACTCATCCCCCGGCAGCAGAGGCCATCAAAATAACCCGATCATCCTCTTTTAATGGAGTTTTCATCCCATCCAGGTCCCGAATATGGATGCTATTGACGAAAATGTTGAAATGCCTGCGCAGGTTGCCATCTGAGTCAAGGAGGTGAAATTTCACAGAGGGATATTGCTCGACGATTTTTTCGATCAGCTCACTGACATTCGACCCCGAGACTGAAAACTCAGCCTGACCGTTGACATAATATTTCATCACAGCCGGGAAACGGACGGTTGCCATGGACTCATTGTAATACAGCAAATCTGGAAACGTGAATGTAAACAAAAAGAAGATGGTTTTCAGCCATCTTCTCTTCACTTTTACCTTTTTCTTACTACTCTTCCTTCTTGGCTTCCATTTCCTTCTTGTGAGCTTCGATGATCGGTTGAGCGACGTTGGTCGGCACTACATCGTAGTGATCCAGTTGCATGGTGAAGTAGCCGCGTCCGCCCGTGATCGAGCGGAGTTGGGTGGTGTAGTGTCCCATTTCTGCCATCGGGACATGTGCAATAATCGTCGTGTAGCCATGCTCGGTGTCGGTGCCCTGGACACGTCCGCGGCGGGTGTTGATATCGCTCATGGCGTCGCCCATGTTCGCATCGGGAATGCTCACGCGCACTTCCATGATTGGCTCGAACAAGACAGGACCTGCACTCTGGACCGCCAGCTTGAATGCTTCACGACCCGCAATTTCGAAGGCGACGGGCTTGGAGTCCACTTCGTGCTCCTTGCCGTCATACACGATCACCCGGACGTTATTCATTGGGTAACCTGCAAACGCGCCGCGTTCCATCGTAGCTTTAATGCCCTTTTCAATCGGGGGCAGATAAGAGCGGGAAAGGTTCATACCGACGAGTTCATCTGTGAATTCGAAGTCGCCTTCGTGATAAGGCTCAATCCGCAAATGGACTTCACCGAATTGGCCGGCGCCACCTGACTGTTTCTTGTGGCGATATTGACCGCTCGCTTTGCGGGTAATGCCTTCGCGGTAGGGGATCTTTGGTTCATGTGTTCCAAGTCCCACCTGGAACTTGTTCTGGGCACGGTGAAGTGCGACATCAATGTGCTGATCGCCCATTCCCTGTAGAACGGTCTCGTGAGTAGCGGGATCATTCTGCCAGGTCAAGGTCATATCCTCTTCACATAAGCGGGTGAGAGTAGGGGAGATCTTCGCGGCATCTGCCTGGGTCTTGGGTACAATTGCCACACGATATAGGGCAGCCGGGAACTTCGGTTTTTCAATGGTCAGTGGGTGATTCTTATCGCCGAACGTATCACCGGTTGCCGTGACAGTTAACTTTGAGACGGCCGCGAGATCGCCCGCATGCACGGTCTTGGTGGGAATCTGTTCCTTGCCGCGCTGAAAATGCAAACTGGACATACGTTCGTCCGCGCCTTTGTTCTGATTCCAGACATGGGCATCCGCCTGGATGGAGCCAGAGATCACCCGGAAATAGGTCATCCTGCCAACGAACGGGTCTGCAGTGGTCTTCCAAACATAGGCCGCGAGTGGTTCGGTGTCGGAGGGCTTGAGGATTTCTTCACCATTTTTGCCCTGTGCCACGCGCTGGACGCCGTTCGACGGGGAAGGCATCAGGTCAATGATGTCGTTGAGAAGCGCGATAATCCCGATCTCACGTCCGCCCGCCGCGCAAAAGACTGGGACAAATTCCCCAGCGTAAACAACATCCTCTAAACCGCGAACCATTTCCTCGTCTGTAAGTGAACCATTCTCGAGATATTTTTCCATCAATTCATCTTCCCCCTCAGCGGCCGCTTCCACAATAGTGAAATGAGCCTGTTCCGCAGCTTCCTTTAATTCTGCAGGGATCTCAGCAGTTGTTTTGCCATCGCCCATATAAGATTTCATACCGATGACATCCACCACACCCTTGAATGCTTGCTTCTCGCCGATTGGCAAATGGACTTTGATCGCACGCTTCCCATGACCACGCACGAATTCTTCCAGCGCTGCATACGTCTTGTCGAAATCAGCATTATCCCGATCCATCTTGTTGATCAGGAAAAAGCGAGGGAGTTTGAACTCATCCGCGTAACGCCAGGCCAGTTCGGTCCCAACTTCCACTCCAGCGACTGCATCTACCAGGATGACGGCACCGTCCACGACGCTCAGGGCTGAGATTGCCTCGCCAACGAAATCGTTGTAGCCCGGTGCGTCGATGACATTTATTTTGTGGTCGCGATGTTCTACTGGAATTACGCTGGAATAAATGGAAATCGTGCGACGGTTTTCCTCTTCGTCATAGTCAGAAACCGTCGTACCATCTTCAACCTTGCCAAGGCGAGTCGTAGCCCCCGTTGCGTGCAAAAATGCCTCCACTAACATTGTCTTTCCCGCACCTCCATGGGAAACGAGCGCAATGTTGCGAAGAAACTCAGTGGTATACTCTTTCATTAATCAGCCCTTCCTATCATGGGTATGTTTTACCGTTTGTCTCATAAATGACGAAACGCCTGGGATGAGACATACGTGCGGTAAGTTGTAATCTAGCTGCGTGATTGTAAAAGAACTCAATTGAATTGTCAAAGTGAGAACTCTCACCTTTATGAAATTACATCTGCTTCCTGACCAATAAAGAAGAAGTGGAAAACCTAGCCCGCCGTATCCTTTTCCAATATTTGTATTTTCACAAGCCGCCCTGGGATACGGGCATCAGTCCCCCCGAATTACTTGAAT
>Ga0068859_100002888_pt1 | contig 17457 bp, 12 predicted proteins | sample KBSSwiS22_FD_66585 | JGI IMG/M metagenome (GOLD analysis project Ga0068859, IMG submission 66585) | Switchgrass rhizosphere microbial communities from Kellogg Biological Station, Michigan, USA - KBS Switchgrass S2-2 | ecosystem: Host-associated > Plants > Roots > Rhizosphere > Soil ...
AACTCGACGACGAGCGTGCGCGAAGCCACCGTGAGCGGATACAGCTTGAAAGTGGCAGAGACAATCACGCCGAGGCTGCCGAACGATCCCGTCAGTAAGCGCGGGAGGTCGTAGCCCGCGACATTCTTGACGACGATGCCGCCGCCTTTGGCGAGCCGGCCGTCGCCTCTGGCGAAATCGATGCCGATAATCAGATCGCGCGGGGCGCCGTAGCGATGCCGTCGCGGCCCGCTATCGTTGGTTGCGACAATCCCGCCGATGGTGGCGCGATCGCCGGAGTACGGATCCAGCGGAACCCATTGCCGATGCTGACCGAGCGTGCGGTTCACGTCGGCGATCGTGGCGCCGGCCTCGACGGTGGCTGTCAGGTCGCCGTGCCGATGTGCGACAACTTTATTCAGTCGAGACGTGGAAAGCAGGACGTCGATCGACTCGACGGGAGGTCCCCAGGCCATCTTCGTGCCCGCGCCGCGGGTCAGCAGGGATAACTTCTCGCGCGCCGCCCACGCCACGGTTTCCGAGACCTCTTCGGCGGATGCAGGCTCTGCGACAAATCTCGGAACGATGCCCTCGACGGCATCACCGCTCCCGCCTTCCCGTACTCCCCGCACGTCTCGCACCTGTTGCATGTTCAGCTTCCAGCTTCCAGCGACCAATTTTCTGTCTCAAACACAGAGACACAGGGAACACAGAGAAGCTACCAGTTACCAGCTTCCAGGCGTCGCATCCGCCCCGCGCACCTGGCGCACCCCGCGCACCTGGCGCACCCCGCGCACCCGATTACATGCGCTCTGCCACCCCAGCCCGCTCCGCAGGATGCTGCCGATATGGCCCGGGCACTTCGCCGCACAGCCGCGGAGTGGGGAAGACCTTCCCGGGATTGCAGATGCTCGAGGGATCGAACGCGCAGCGCAGCCGCTGCATCGTGTCGAGATCGGTGTCGGTGAACATTTTGGCCATATAGGCCGACTTGTCGGCGCCGACACCATGCTCGCCTGTAATGGATCCGCCGGCGTCGATACAGTACTGCAGAATCTCTGATGCGACCGTTTCCGCAAGCTCGCCCTGACCCTCGATCCGCTCGTCGTAGCAGATCAGCGGATGCAGGTTGCCATCGCCGGCGTGGAACACATTGCCGATCCGCAGCCCGGAGCGCAGCTCCAGCGCGCGGATCTTTCCGAGCACTTCGGGCAGCTTCGTTCGCGGGATGACGCCGTCCTGCACGTAGTAGTTCGGCGACACGCGCCCCATCGCGGCGAACGCCGCCTTGCGGCCTCTCCAGATGCGGGCGCGCTCGTCGGCGTTTTTCGCGATGTGAATCTCGGTGCCGCCCGTCCGCCTGCAGATATCTTCGACCATCTGAAACAGGCCATCCACTTCGGATTGCGCCCCGTCCAGTTCGACGATCAGCACGGCTTCGGCTTTCGGAAAATTCGGATGAACCGCGGCTTCGGCCGCCTCGATGGTGAGCCGATCCATCATCTCGACCGCGCCAGGAATGATCCCGGCGGAGATAATCTCGGATACCGCCGCACCGGCCGCGTCGGTCGAATCGAACGCGGCGAGAATCGTGCGGACGCCTTCGGGCACGCGAAGAATGCGGAGGGTCACTTTCGTCACCACCGCGAGCGTGCCTTCCGATCCCACCAGGGCGCCCAAAAGGTCGAGGCCCGGCGCGTCGAGCGCGGGACCGCCGAGATGCACCATCTCGCCGTTCGGAAGCACGGCTTCCACGCCCGTCACATGGTGAACGGTGAATCCGTACTTCAGGCAGTGCGCGCCGCCGGAGTTCTCGGCGACGTTTCCGCCAATCGAGCAGATCTGCTGGCTCGACGGATCAGGTGCGTAGTAATAGCCCTGCGAGGCAACGCGCTTGGTGACGTCGAGGTTGGTGACGCCCGGCTCGACCGTCACCCGCTGGTTGGGAATGTCGACCTCGATAATGCGGTTCAGCCGCGAGAGCACAATCAGGACGCCATCAGGATGGGGAAGGGCCCCACCCGACAGGCCCGTGCCGTGTCCGCGCGCCACGAAGGGAATCTTGTGTTGGTGGCACAGGCGCACAACCTGCTGCACCTCTTCGGCGGTATCCGGCAGCACGACGCAAGCCGGCGTCGCATGAAGGCGGGCCAGACCGTCCGACTCGTACGTGAGCAACTCGTTCGGCTCTCGAAGAATCCCGGCCGGCCGGATGACGTGTTCCAGCGCTGAGACAAAGGTCGCGTTCATAAATGGAGACAAGATGTTCTACCTCAGCATGTTGCGGCCGTATGGTAGCATGGCGAACCCTCCATGCAGCGGGTGCTCCTCTCGACCATCATTTCGATTGCGGTCCTCGTACGTTTCTGGGGGCTGCACTTCGGCCTGCCTTACACAAACGCGCGTCCCGACGAGACCATCGTCATCGACGTGTCGCTCGAATTTCTGCGAGGCAACCTCCGGCCCGTGTTCTACGACTATCCCTGGTTTTACATGTGGTCGCTCACCGGACTCTATCTTCTTTATTACCAGTGGGGGCGCGTGATCGGCCTGTTCCGTTCGGTGGCAGATCTCGTCGCGAGCTGGCGCGTGCAATGGACGCCGTTTTTTCTGATTCCGCGCACGGTGACGGCGGTGATGGGCGCGGCGACCATCTGGCCCGTCTTCCGAATCGCCCGGCGGTTGTGGGACGGCCCGACAGCGCTGGTCGCCTCGCTTTTCATCGCCCTGGCATTCTTGCACGTGCGCGACTCGCATTATGCGACCACCGACATCACGATGGTCTTTCTCCTCATCCTGTCGGTGTCGTTCCTGATCGACGGGCACCTGACGAAACGGCGGCGCGACTTCGTGGTCGGCGGTCTCATCGGCGGGCTCGCGGCGGCGACCAAGTACAACGCGCTCCTGCTGATCGCGCCCTTGGTGGCCAGCTATCTCATCAACATTTACGAGGCGCCAGGCCAACGGCGGCGTGCGGCGCGCGATCCGCGCTTGTTTGTCTACGGCATTCCGTTCCTGATGGCCTTTGCCATCGGCGTACCCTTCCTCGCATTCGATCTCCCGAAGTTCATTGCCGCGATGAAGGTACTGAACGACTCGATGGAGATGGGGAGCGTGGGTCTCGAGTTGAGCGACGGCTGGGTCCATCACCTCCAGTTCTCGCTGCGGTATGGCCTCGGCGTGCCGCTGATGCTGACGGGCATCGCGGGGATGGTGATGATGTGTGTGCGGGAACCCAGGATCGCGATTCTTCTGCTGTCGTTTCCGATCGCATACTACGGAGTGGCGGGCAGCGTCAGGAACCTGTTCTTCAGGTACGCGATCCCGCTCATTCCGTTCTTATGCCTTGCCGCCGCGCGGTTCGTCACCGTCGCGGTACGATCGGCCTGCGCTTACATCGCGCGCCGGCTTGAAAGACCAGAAGTTGCGTCGATCGGCACCCAGAATCTCGCGATTGCCGCCGTCGCGATCGCCGTTATCCTGCCGTCAGCGATCAGCGTCGTGCGATTCAACCGGATCATCAGTCAAACCGACAACCGCGTCGTGGTGGCGCACTGGTTCGACGAAAATGTGCCGGCGGGCAATACCGTTCTGATGAGCGGATCCTTTTACGGGTACGTGCAGTTCAACCCCGACATGCGATACAACGCATGGGTCTGGGATCGCAAGCGCCACATCTTTATCACCGATCTCGATAAGCGGCCGGGCACCGGCCGCCCTGACTGGATCCTCCTGCAGGACTCGCCGCTGCCGAACGAAACGCAGCCGATCGTTCGCGACTTCTTGCAGGACGGCTATCAGCTCGTCAAGACGTTTCCCGCGTTCTCGCGGAGCGACGGTCATGTCTTCGATCAGCAGGACGCGTTTTTCGCTCCCTTCAGCGGCTTCCGCGGTGTAGAGCGGCCGGGACCGAATTACCTGCTCTACAAGAGGGTCCGTGTTCCGTAGCCTTCACACCACGCGCCGCGGCGCGCGCTGGCTTGCCCTGGCACTCTTCATCCTGCTTGCGGTTCTCCACACCTGGCCGCTCGCTTCGGCTCCGGGACGGCTGGGGCGCAATGCTCAGGCCGACACGCTGTTGAACGCGTGGGTGATGGCGTGGGTTGCGCACGACATCGTCCTCGATCCGTTGCATCTGTTCGACGCGCCGATCTTCTATCCCGAGCGCCACACGCTCGCGTTTTCCGAGCATCTCATCGTGCAGGCGCTGATGGGAGCGCCGCTGCGCTGGGCCGGCGGCTCGCCGATCTTTGTCTACAACATCGTGTTCATCGCCGGACTCGCCTTGACGGGATGGGCCATGGCAGTTGTCGTACAAATTTGGACGGGCAGTTGGGTAGCGGGCGTGCTGGGCGGATGCCTGATGGCATTCAACGCGCTGACGTTGACGCGGTTCCCGCACATTCAGCTGCAGCATGTCGAGTTCCTGCCGTTTGCGCTGCTGGCGCTCGACCGGTTGTTGTCGACGCCGCGGTTCAAATACGCCGTCCAGCTCGCCGCTGCGTTCGTTCTGCAGTCGCTGACCTCGATGTATTTCTTATTGTTCACGTCCATCGCTCTCGTCGTCTCGGCGCTGGCACGGCCCGGTGATTGGGTTGGACCGCGCGCGCGTAAGGTGCTGCCGTTAGCGGTGCTCGCTGCCGTGATGGCTGGAATCGCCCTCCTGCCGTTTCTGATCCCGTACCTGCGCGCCCGGCAGGAACAGACGATGTTCGTCCGGCGGATCGACGAAGTGGCAAAGTACTCCGCGACATGGGCCAATTACCTGGCGACCGGCGGCACCTTCCACATCCGCACCTGGAGCGCACGATTCTGGATGGCGGGCCGCGGCGACGGGCTATTCCCGGGGGTCATCGGGCTGGCGCTCACGCTCGTCGCGATCGTCAGCGGCATCGCGTTTTCTGACAAGCGCGCCCGCATGGCGCTCGTGTTTGGTGTTGTGTGTCTCGCCTTGTCGTTCGGTCCGGCGTTCCCTTTGTATAAGACTCTCTACGATCTGTATCCGCCCATGGCGGCGGTGCGGAGCGCGGTCCGTTGGGGCCATATGGTGCTGGCGGCAGTGGCGATTCTGGCAGGGTTCGGGCTGGTCGTGCTCCAGCGCAAACTTCCGAAAGCGTGGGCAGTGCCAGTCGGCCTGACGCTCGTGCTCGTCGCGAATCTGGAAGCGCTGCGCGCGCCGATCGATTACGGCGTCGATCAGGACTTCAGGGGCGTCCCGAAGATTTTCGAGACGCTGAACACGCCCAACCCTGATGTCGTGGTGATCTTTCCGTTCTACCGCCCCGAACAGCTGCACATGAACGCGCGCTACATGATGGTAGCGACGGCATTCTGGAAACCGATGGTGAACGGATATTCCGGTTACATGCCGGTGCGTTACTTCGAGCACACCGCGAACCTCGAAGGATTTCCCGATGAGCGGTCCATTCAATACTTACAGCGCCTGGGCGTGACGCGAGTGCTCGTGGACAGCCGCAATATGCCGGCCCGTGTTCTGGATCGCCTGCCGCAAGTCTCCGAGCTGTCGATGATCGACACCGACGGCAATCTGAAGATTTTTGCGTTGAAGCCGTAGATGCGAAGTCGAGGGGTTTTCGCGCTGCTTGCCGCTGCCTGCGCGGGTGTCGCGGTGTGGTGTTCTCTCGGTGTGCTCGCCGTCGTGTCCACTCAGTCCGGATTCATGCGCGTTGGATCTTTACCACCCTGGTGGGTTCTTCCTGTCCTCATCGTTTGTCTCGCCGGTCTCTCGAAGATGGTGTCGTTGTCGTCTCGCGCATCGCTTCCGCTTCTCCTTTCCCTCCTTCTCGTGCTGCCGTGGCTGCCATTCCGCGTGCCTGCCGCGTTTCTTCTTTGGACCGCTGGCATGAGCGCTGCCGTGTGGATCGCTGTAGCGATCAGCATGTTGGCTGCGCGTGGCGTGCACGGTCCGGCGTGGCTTGGAGCTGTTCATTATGCGCCCCGCGTGGCGGCCGTTGCCGCCCTCATGCTGTACCTCTGCGCCGGTTTCAGGCTCGCCGAATTTGTGCCGAACGGAGACGAGCCGCACTACCTCGTCATCACCCAGAGTTTATTGAAGGACCGGGATCTCCAGATTGAGAACAACCACACCCAGGGTGACTACCGCGAGTATTTTCGAGGCAATCTGACTCCTGATTTTCTGCGGCGTGGAACGAACGGCCAGATCTATTCGATTCACGCGCCAGGTTTGCCCATTACTGTGGCGCCGGCCTTTGCGCTGTTCGGATATCACGGAGTGGTCATTTGGCTCTCACTCGTCGCGGCGCTCGGTAGTGCGTTGCTGTGGCGTGCCTCGTATCAGCTGACTGGGAGCGTCGCGGCTGCATGGTTTGGATGGGCAGCCGGATCGCTGACAGTGCCATTTTTCTTTCAGTCGTTCGCCGTATACCCGGATGCCGTTGCCGCCACGCTTGTGCTGTTTGCCATTATGCCGTTGCTGGCACCGCAGCCGCTCGTGTCGGTGAAGCGGTGGCTTGGCGCCGGATCCGCCCTGGCCGTGCTGCCTTGGCTGCATACGCGCTTTGCTGTTCTGTCTGCGGCAATCGCTCTCGTGTTGCTCCTCCGTCTTTTGCAGTCACCCGAGTGTCGTTCGCGGGTTGCGGCGCTGCTTGCGGTGCCTCTCGTAAGCGCGCTGGCGTGGTTTGCTTTCTTTCAGACGATCTACGGCACGTTCAACCCGTCGGCGCCCTACGGAGGGGATACACAAAGCACGCCAGCAAATGTGCTGACCGGCCTTCCAGGGCTGTTGTTCGACCAGCAGTTCGGCATTCTTCCGTATGCGCCCGTTTACGGTGTCTGCCTCGCAGGGCTGTTCGTTCTGGTGCGGCGACGCCCCCGCTTCGGGCTCGAGCTTCTCACGATCGCGGTCCCGTACCTGCTCGTCGCATCGATGTTTCACTTGTGGTGGGCCGGAACGGTGTCGCCGGCTCGACTGGCCGTTCCGGTTCTGCCGTTGCTGGCGATTCCGGGTGCGTGGTTGTGGAGCGACGCGCGGCGCGGCAGCACTCGGGCGATGGCCGGCGCCCTGCTCGTGCTCAGTCTTTCCATCACGATCTCGCTGCTCGTCGTCGGTGCAGGGCGGCTTGTGTACAACTTCCGCGATGGGTTTTCGCTCGCAGCAGAGCATGCGAGCCCTGTCTTGGATGTGCCCCGAGGACTGCCGAGCTTCTTTCGGCAGACCTCCGCAGGTGCGGCTGGCCGTGGCGCGATTTGGCTCGGACTGATGTGTGGAGCGTTCCTGGCGCTGAACGCGATCGAGCGTAAGGCGCGGCCCGAGCATCGTGCGATCCTCGCGTTCGCTGCGCCGGCGTTGATTTCTGCAGCCATCATGATTGCTCTTACCGCCGTGTGGAAAATCGACGATGTGCCGGAAGTTACGCCGGACACCAGTCAGCTGAACCTGCTGAGGTTATACAACCCGCGGCTCAGGCCGTTCGGCGTGAGCTTCAACCCGTTCTCGATTCAATCGGCCGAGCGCGCGCTCTCGGCACTCGCCATTTCGACTCCGACGCGCCGTCCCGCGCCGCCGCGAATGTTGCTGAGCGTTCCCAGCGTCATCCCGGCTGGCCGGTACGAGCTGCGGCCCCAAAAAAATGTGTTGCGATCCGGGAGCAACGCGAAGCTGTTCATCGGCGATAGCGCCCGCCCGGCGATGACATGGGATCTCTCGGAGGCGCTTGAAAACGGCGGCTTGGAGCTCAAGACAGCGGTTGACGTGGGATCGATTGCCGTCGAAGGCGACGAGCAATCCCTCAGGACCGGCGGCTTGGTGCTTCATCCCAAGCAGCTGATCTCCAGAGGCACGCTTGTATCGACGGAGGTCGCTCTGCGCGCCGAGCGCTACGGCCCGGCACTGGTCTATTTTTTTGATGACGGCGAGTTTCTGGAAGAGGCTGGATTCTGGATCCGCGGCAGCGCCAAGTCGAGCGTCGCGGTCACAAGCGTGACGGGTGCACCCGTCACGTTATTCCTGCGAAATGCCCCGGTCACTAACACGGTGTCGCTCTCGATTGGCGACCGCCAGCAGGTACTCGAGTTGGCGCCGCGAGAAGAGCGCACGGTGCCGCTTCCATTAACCGGTAATCGTGCGACCGAATTGATTCATCTCGTCACCAAGGCCGGATTCCGGCCGTCGGAGGTCGAGCACGGCTCGACTGACGCTCGTTTGCTGGGAGTCTGGATTGAGCTCAGGCCCTGAGCAGCGGCTAGTTAGTTTCTCTGCAGCTCGGCCAGCCGGCGCTCGGCTTCATTCACGCGGCTGATCATCTTTGCCTCCGACTCCTGGGCCTTGCGCATCTCAGCTTCAGCCTTTTTCACCGCGAAAGTCGCCCGTTCGGCAGCCTGCTGCGCGTCCTTCATTTCTTTCCGGGCTTCTGCAACCGCCTTCGCACGCTCACGCTCCGCTTTCTGACGATCAAGCTCCGCTCGCTGCTTCTCCCGCTGCGCATCGAGTCGCTCTTTGGCCTCGTTCCGCTGAGTCTCTTTGGCGTCCTTCTGTTGTTTCTGGTTTCGTTCTGGCGGCGGCACCGAAGGGATTTTGGCGGCGCGAGGTGTGACGCCGGCAAACATGCTGAAGCCGGCAGGCTCGGGCTCGCGCGTCAGGCGTCCTGCCTGCTCCTCGCCTGGCAGCGTCGCGAGCGTACGGCGTATCGCCGTGCGCGCTGCTTCGGAGACGTTCCCGGCTTCGCGTTCGAGCAGTCCCACGGTTTTCGCGGCGGCCCGCTCCAGTGCCGCGCGATGCACTTCGTCGGGCTTCCGTAGATCGACCTTTTTTCCGCCGATCACCGCACGATGCGCCGCGCGAAGTTTTTCAGCAGCGTCGATCAGCGCTTTGTAGGTGGAACGATCTTTCCAGTAAAGCTGATTGATGGCCCACAGGGGGACTGTGGGTTTTGGAAGCGACGCGATGATGCGCTTGCGATCGCCCGAGAGCGTCTTTGCGAGCGCGTTTCGCGCCGAGGTAAATTCGGCGAGCGGACGCTGATAAAGCTCGTCGACCTTCGCTTCGAAGTTCTCGATCAAGATCCGGAGCGTCCATCGACGGTCTGTACGCTCATCGTCTTCACCTCCACGAGCACGGGTGTCACTGCCGCGGCTGCCTCGGCGGCGGCGGCTCTGGCTTTGCGTTCCCGTGTCACGCGCTTGTACCACCACGCCGTCAACAGCGGCGTCAGGATGGCGGTGACGATAATCGACGCGGCCACCTGCACGGTCGCGGCTTCCGCCACGGGAGCGTATGTTTTGTCGGCCAGGGCGACGGCTTGAGGCACAGCCGCTGAATTGCCCGCCGTGCTCGACGCCGCGGCGCCGGCGATGCCGGTTCCGCCAAACAACCTGTCGGCGACGATGCACACGAACCCGGTGACCACGAGAACCGTGACGCCGAGCAGTATGCCGGGGGCTCCGGCATTGACGACCGACGCCAGATTGATGCGCTGTCCCAGCGTAAACGCCATAAAGGGGACGATGATCGGCTCGTGCGATCCGAAGAACGCTCTGATGTCTTCGTCCAGATTGCCGAGGATCGCTCCGGCGGCGATTGGCGCGACGACCGACACCATATCCATATACGGAATCACCGCCAGACCAGCGCCGACAAAAATCAGCATCGTCAGGAACGGTCCGGTCTCGATGCTCTGCGCGACGTAGGTGCCCGCGTCCTCTTTGTCGCCCATCGCGCTGGTGAGCGCAAGAAACATCCCGCCGTTGGTATCGCTCATCGCCACCATCACGGCTAATGTGCTGAGTCCGAGCACGCTGCCGCCGAAGAACTTCGCCACGACGATCGCGAACAGCGTTGCCGTGCCGACCTTGGCGGTCATGATGCCGAATCCGCGCAGCAACATCTTCGGCGCGGCGCGGAAGCTCATTTTTGTTCCGACGGTAAAGAGATACATCCCGAGGACGGTGGCATAACCGGAGCCGCTGAGCGCCTCGGTGAAGCCGCCGATTTTCATCAGGTTCGGAAAAAACGTGTTGACGACCATGCCGAGGAACAGCGGCACGACCATCAGCCCGCCGGGCACACGATTCACGGTCTTGAAAATCTTCATGGTCTACTCCTGAGGGTCGGTTGCGGGTAAGATTACAGCCTCAGCGAGAGGAATCCAATCATGATCACAAACCTTCGCTGCGCGCTGCTCGTGGTGGTCTTTTCGATGGTTGCGACCGCAGCGTGGCCTGCCGACAAGACCTGGCAGACCGGTACGTGGCGCGAGGTGAAGGTAGAACGGCCAAAGTTCACCTTTGGCGGGACGCCCAGCATGCCAAACAGCGGCGCGCCGCGAACGCCGGTGGCTCCCAGGGAGAAGCGTACCTACGTGATCGAGACCGACACGATACGCATCGAGATGCGACAGGACACCACCGCCGACACGCCGCACGTGGATGCGCTCGTGGGAGAGCCGGTCACATTCGCGCTCGAGAAGAACACCATCTGGATCAAACAAGACACCGGGCGCGAGTACAAGATGAGCATTACAAAAAAATCGCCCTTAGCGAAGAAATAAAACCTACATGTCTCAACACAGAGACACAGAGGGCACAGAGAATTCTTTCTTAAAGAGAATTGAAGATTGGGGAGTGGAGATGGAGGATTGATTGTCGATTCTTGATTTGAGATTGATGATTCGAAATCTGAAATAAATCCTCATTCCTCAATCATGAATCATCAATCAATCTCCAATCTGCAGTCTCCAATCGTCAATTCTTATTCTCTGAGTCCTCTATGTCTCTGTGTTGAAATAGAAAGTTCGTTGGGTTATCTGCGGACGCCGCGTATCAAGCGCCACAAATAAAAGAACACGAAGATCCCGAGAACGACGAGCACGGCGCGCAGCATCATTCATCAAGGATCTCACATGGAAGACCTGGAACGTCTCCGGTACCCGGTCGGGCGATACGTGCGGCCTGCCGCGGCGCTTGATGCCGCCACGCGCATCGAGTGCATCAATGAAATCGAGGAGCTACCCGCGGTGATGCGGTCGCTCGTGAGCAAGCTCGACGACGTGCAGCTCGACAAACCCTATCGGCCAGGTGGCTGGACCATCCGGCAGGTCGTGCATCATGTGCCCGACAGCCACATGAACATGTACACGCGCATGAAGCTCGCCGTCACCGAGAATGCCCCCACCATCAAGCCGTACAACGAAGACAGCTGGGCGCAGCTCGAAGATGGGCGGACGGCTCCGGTTGAGATCTCGCTGGATCTGCTCGACGCGCTGCACCGGCGGTGGGTGGTATTCCTGCGTTCGCTCAAGGAAGCCGATTTCGAGAGGACGTTCATTCACCCAGAGATGAAAGGTCCCGTGCCGCTGTATCAGGGGCTCGCCCTGTACGCGTGGCACGGGCAACATCACGCCGCGCACATTCGAAACGCGCTGTAAATTACTTGGCCTTGCAGTCGGTCCCAATCATTTTCACGGACGAAATCCGAAGCCGCTGAATTCCCTCGGCCACCGCTGTGGTGACCGGTCCCTTTTTCGACAAGGCTCAAGCCAGCGTCACATCATTTTCGCAAATGACACGTGCCGGCGCCCGAATCAAGCGTTGCACCGCCTGCCGCCGACAAAAACTCCCACTTATACGATTGTGGCTCGAGCGTCAGCTTGAGGACTCCGTGGCTCGTCAGCAGCGCTTCACTGTTGGCGACGCGGCCAAGAGCAGGCATAAGCGGTGCCCCGCCCGTGCCGACGACAAACTGCCGGATACCGTAGTCCGGATCCGCGACACCGTCGGCGGTTTGCGGAGCGAAACGCTCGTAGAGGTGCTCGTGCCCGGAGATCGCCACGTCGACCCCTGAGTCGTACAACACAGACCACAAGTCGCGCACGATGGGAACCGGTGGCATCTGGCCATGCGGACCCGAGCTGAATCGCGGATGATGAAAATACGCGAGGCTGCAGACCGACGGTCGCGAGGCGATCTCGCTTCGCAGCCACTGGAGCTCGGTTGCGGCCTGGCTTCCCGCGATGGTGCTATTCAATGAATAGATCTGCCAGTTGCCGCTCGCATACCGGTAGTACCCGAGCCCGGGCGGACCGGCACTCGCGCCGAAATACGCGAAGTACGGCGCGGCGCCAGGCGAGCTGTATTCGTGGTTTCCGGGGGCGGGACGCGTGCGGTCTTTGTGGCGGCCCCACGCCGGCTCGTAGCACTTCAGAAACTGCTCGGCCGTGCCTTCCTCGTAGGCAAGATCGCCGGCCGCAAAGATAGTTCCAGACAGGCGGTCGAGCAGCCGTCCGGTGGCGAGCGGCGCGTCCGAGTTGCAGACGCCGATGTCGCCGGCGCCGACAAGCGTCGCCACTTCGTCGGGCCGCGGCGGAAACGCCGGGTCATCCGGCGACGTTGGCGAATGCGGGTCGAAGGCTGCGCAGTAGGCACACAGCAGCGCGGCCAGGACCAGCAGGCATGCCGATGCGGTCGAGACGGCGGGCCGGCAGCTCATCGCGAGCTGCCGGTCATCGCACGCCGGGCTTTCGCCACTTCGTTGAGCACGAATTCCGGCCGTCGTTTGGCGAAGTCGGTGAGAAATACGACCGCCTGATCGTATTCCTCATTGGAATTCATCTTGGCGTTGTCGTCATACACCGCGTCTTTGATCAAGGCGCTCACACGGCGTATCTCGGTATCGAGCCAGTTGTTCTCCGACGCCGCCCGAGCGCACTGCTCGAGCGTGTCCAGATACCGTTTACGCAGGTCTTCGTATCGGAGCACGCGTCGAACGAGAATATTTTCGTCCACACGCTCAAAGATGGAGCGCTCGATTCTGTCGAACGTCGAGTCTCTGTCCCACGCCAGCAGCCGGTGCGTGTTCGAGTCGGCCCGGCGATAGAGGTAGAAGTTGGCCATCCCGGCATACCCGAGGAACCCATCGTCTTCGGAGAGGAAGTTTTCGATGGCCAGATACGTGACGAATTTATCCAGGTCGAGGTACTCGCTCACGCGCGACCTCCAGGCTCCGTCGACCGGGTGATTCACCTCGCGGAACAGCTCGCGAACCGGGGAGTAGATGATCGAGTCTGCCTCGAGCTGGTGAGTCTGCACCTCGAAGCGCGTCTTGTACTCACTCAGGTCGTCGCCCAGATCTTCGGCGTGGAACCCGTTGAGATATTTATGATTCAGGAGGTAGCCGTCGTTTTCGCCGAGGTTCCGCGCCAGGTACTCCTTGTCGATGGCCTCGACCAGGGCGTAGACCCCTTGGTACTCGCCGTTGAGGTAGAGCCGTGCAAACGACTCGCGCGACGCAGGCTGCCCCATGTGCTCGATGAAGGCCATGCTCGTGCGCTCGCGAATCATCGACGGATCTCTCAGCGCGTTGTCCAGAATCAGCGAGTGCAGCCCGAGGAATTTCTGCTTGGCGATATACCGGTTGAAGTCGACGCGCAGGCCGGGTTTGATCGGGCTGCGCGTGGACAAGCCGCGCATCTTGATGCCGACATTGCGCACGCGGATGCCGTTCCACGTGAAGTCGGCCACGTAGTACTTGGCGTCCAGGTAATTCTCGCGCATCTCTGCGAGGTCGCGGGAGCTCATGACGAGCTGGATTTCCTGCATCCTCTGGATGTCGAAAAGATCGTCTGTTGTCTGTGCTTCGGCCAATACGGGAGCGAAGAGCAACGCGAGCAATAACAATTTTTTCATAAGGCCACCTGAATGCGGAGCACACGGCTCCAGAAAATGGGGCGCTCGGGCAGCGGTCCGAGCGTCGGATCGAGAAGCTGTTCGCGAATCAGGTTCGCCTGGAGCCTCACCCAGCGGTTCACATACCAGTTCACGCCGAACGTGATCGCACGATCGTAATTACCGAGCACAATCTCCGCTCGCCGGCTGGTCGACGCGTCGGTGTTGCCGGATGTGTCGCCAAACGACAACGTCTCGAACCGCGAGGCCGCTTCGAAGGGGCCGCGCCGATACGTGCCGCTGATGTACCAGCCGCGCGCGACCAGAGGCGAGAGGTCTTCGCCCTCGATGGCCTGTCCGCGGCGCTCGTCCGTCAACCTGATGTATTCGGCCTGAACCGTAATGGGCCCTGGCCGCCACTGTGCCTCGAGCCCCGTGCGCTGACGGCGGCCTTGCACATACACGTCGGAATCGAAGAACGGCGCGCCGAACGCCGTTTTCGCGCGAACGCTGGGCAAGCCGACTGGCAACGCGGCGCTCGTGGCGGCGACGCCGACCCGAAGTTTCGAGATCTCGCGCTTCGATCCATGGAACGGTTCGAAAGCGAGGCGCGCGGCGGCTGTCTCTTCGCCGCTCACCCGCGTGCTTTTGGCCGGCCGCGCGTTGTCGCCGTCCCGGCTGAAGATTCCCGCCTCGTATTCAAGGCGGCTCTTGAGAACCTTGCCGTGGACCATCACGCCGGGGGCGCGGCCTGGCGCCAGACGCGAGCTCGTGCTCGACCGGTAGACGAAATCGAGCTTGGTGATGCCCGTCGTTTCTTCGAGGCCGAACGGCACCTTGAACGTGCCAGCCTGCACCTGCACTGGCTTGAACTGACGGTAATCGAGGTACACGTCGCGCCATTCGCCTGCGCCGATCTCGTACTCGACTTGATAGTCGACAAACTTGCCGACGCGGCCTTCGATTCCAACGCGCCGCCGCGCGGCCTCGGTGTCGTCGCGAACCTCGTCCAGCGGCGACCGGCGGACGTCGCTCTGTACTCGGGCGCGGATATCGACGCGCAGCCAGTCGCCCACGCGCAGCGATGGCCGGTCGTTCCAGGCCAGCTTGATCTCCTGTGCTGCGGCCGGTGCCGAGATAGAGAGCGCGATCACGAGTGCCGACAGTGTTCGTTTCATATGAAATGCTCCTGACAGTTAATCGCCAGTTCGGTGGACGCCCGGGGAACGCGCACGTAACTTCCATCTGGTCTCAGCTCGCGCGCCTTGACGTTGTCGGCCAGGTAGACGCCGAGAATCTCGCGGAGCACGCGCTGCTTCAGCGCGGGATCCGCAATGGGCACCATCACCTCGACGCGGTCGTCGAGGTTGCGCGACATCAAATCGGCGCTGCCCACGTAGATTTCCTCGTGGCCGCCATTGCGGAAATACCAGGCGCGGCTGTGCTCGAGGAAGCGCCCGACGATGCTGCGCACGCGGATGTTCTGGCTGAGGCCGGGAATGCCTGGACGCAGGCAGCAGACGCCGCGCACGATCAAATCAACACGAACGCCCGCCTGCGAGGCCGCGTAAAGGTGATCGATCATCTCGGTGTCCGAGAGCGTGTTCATCTTCAGAATCATGTGCGCCGCCTGGTCCTGCGCCGCCCAGCACGCTTCGCGATCGATCAGTTCCTTGGCGCGCGTCCGCAGCGTGAGCGGCGCCACGAGCAGGCTTCGGAAGCTCGAGGGTTTCCCGTAGCCGCTGATCATGTTGAAGATCTGGTTTGCGTCGTGGCAGATGTCTTCGCGGCACGTCAGGAGCCCGATGTCCGTGTAGCTCGACGCGGTCGACGGGCTGTAGTTGCCCGACGACATATGGGCGTATCGACGGATGCGGCCCGCCTCGCGCCGCACCACGAGCGTGGTTTTCGCGTGAACCTTGAAATCGAGCGTCCCATACACCACGTGAGCGCCGGCCTGCTCGAGCGCGTAACCCCACGCGAGGTTGTGCGCTTCGTCGAATCGCGCGCGAAGTTCGATAACCACGCGCACTTGTTTGCCGGCACGCTGTGCGGCAAGCAGCGCGGCGACGATGGGCGAGTTCCGGCCCGCGCGATACAGCGTGGTCGAGATCGCAAGCACATCTGGATCGCGCGCAGCCTCTTCCATGAAATCAACCACCGTCTGGAACGAGTCGAATGGGTGATGAAGAAGCACGTCGCTCTGGCGAATCTCGCTGAGCAGCCCCGCGGGTCGTATGCGCGGCGCCAGCGGCCGATTTCGAAGCTCCGGTCGTTCGAGCCCTGAAAGTTCGCCGAGCTTCGAGAGATCGACCAGCTCGCTGCACACGTGTACGCCGGCGGGCGGCACGCCGAGCTGTCCAGACAGAGTCGCGACGATCGCCGCCGGCATGGCGACCGGAACGGTCAGAGTCAGAACGTCTCCGAATTCCCGCTGCCGAAGCCCGGCCTCGATGACGTCGCGAAGCCTGGCGCCGTCCGGCGTCGATGTGTCGAGCTTGTTGTCCCTCAGCACCTTGAATGGATGCACCGACACGATCGTTGTGCCCGGAAACACCGCCGCCAGGTTTTCTGAAATCACCTCGTGAAGCCACACGAAGGCCGGCTCGCCGTCTCGCAGAAACGGCACGAGCGCCGGGATGCGGTCGGGCACCTCGAGGCAGGCAAATTGGTCGGTGTCGCCGCTGCGGACCACGATCGCCAAGGCGATATTCCGTCCCGAGATGTGCGGGAATGGACGCGCGGCATCAAAGCCGAGCGGCATCAGCAGCGGGAGCACCGACTCGTCGAAGTAGGCAGTCACCGCGGCGCGTTCGTCCGGCTGCAGGTCGGCGCACCGAAGAAGGTGGATGCCGGTGGCTGCAAGCGCGGGTGTGAGCACCGTGCGGAGGTATGTCCGGGCCTCGGCGGCGAGCGCCAGCATCCCGGCGGCTGATTCCCTGGTTTCGGCCAGGGCAGCGTGCCGCGAGACGGCGAACTCGTCGACGATGGTTCCCAGGATGCTGAGAAACTTCAGCCGCTCGAGGAGCGGGTTGGTCTCGTCGCGAGCTTCGTCGAAGACGCGGCGGTGAAACTCAATAAGGCTTAGGTCGCGATCGATGATGTTTGCCATGTCGCTCTCTATAACGCGCTAAGTCGTGCGTTCGAACGGCGGCTTAACGCGTTATTAACAGTGGAGATGCATAGCGATGACTGAACAAACCAACAGTCCGGCGGCCGAGCTTCACGAAACGGCAAAAGCCGAGCTTCTGGAAGAAGTGAAGAAGAAGAAGAAAAAGAAGGACAAGGTGCGCTCGGCGTGGATCTCGTTCGCCGGCCGCATCCTTGCGCAGATTGTCGGGGCGGTCGCAACCGTGGTGCTGACGCTGACGGTGCTTCACCAGTACAAAGGAGTGGATACACGGCCGTCGAAGGACCCGGTCGCTTCAGCCAGGCGGAGCGAGCCCGCGCTGGCTGCCCGTCCGGCCGACGAGCACGCCGTTGCCGTTTTGCCGATGGAAAATTTCTCGGCCGAGCCCGGGCACGACTATCTGGCGGATGGCATGACGGAGACCTTGATTGCCGACCTCACGAAAGTCGGCGGCCTCCACGTGATCTCGCGCACGTCATCCATGCACTTCAAGGGTCATAAACAGACGCTCCGCGAGATCGCCGACGAGCTTGGGGTGAAGTGGATCATCGAGGGATCGATCGTGAAGGCGGGTGAGCGCGTGCGCATCACCGCTCAATTGATTGATGCCGCCACCGACCAGCACGCGTGGGCCGAAAGCTACGAGCGACCGGTGGCGGACCTTCTGGCGATGCAGGCCGAAGTGGCGAGCGCCATCGCGAACGCCGTTA
>Ga0068859_100002889_pt1 | contig 17455 bp, 11 predicted proteins | sample KBSSwiS22_FD_66585 | JGI IMG/M metagenome (GOLD analysis project Ga0068859, IMG submission 66585) | Switchgrass rhizosphere microbial communities from Kellogg Biological Station, Michigan, USA - KBS Switchgrass S2-2 | ecosystem: Host-associated > Plants > Roots > Rhizosphere > Soil ...
ATCCCCGTTTCCTGGCCGCGTCGCTCGACAGGCTCCGTGGCGACGGAGCCCTCTGCTTCACCAGCTACGAGGAGGTGGATGACCAGGGACAGGCGGCCGCCTCGAAGATCAGCCGCGTCCAGCATCTGATCGAGGCGGTCACGCTCGGCGGGTCAGAGCGGCCATCGAATCGGCGCATGCGGGCGTTCTTGGCGTTCGGCAACCCCCTGCCCTGCTCGTCGGTGACGTTCGACCGTCACCGGTTGGGAGCATTCGCGTTCTCAGGCGACTTTGCGAGTAACCTCGATTGGGATGCCTGGCTCCGGCTGCTCGAGGCTGGGGAGACCTTCGTGCGCGTTCCGGAGCGGCTTGTCGGCCGGCGGCGCAATCGCCACACCGCCACATCGCAACTCATCGCCGACGGACGGCGCCAGAGCGAGGACCTTCAGATGTTCCGACGCATTTGGCCTAGGCCGATCGCCGACCTCATCGCCTTCGCCTACCGTGCGGGATACTAGGGTCTCAGGACACGGCGGCTTTCACCGCCACCACCAGGCGACGCAGCGCCGGTCGCTCCGGCTCGTCGGCCTCGACCTCCCCCACCTGCAGGTCGTCGCCGATCAGCGCGAGCAGGAAGCCTCCTAGTGCGTTCTGCACGCCCAGCGCCGTCAGCGTCGTGCCGATCACGGCGGGCAACACGGTGCCGATGCGCTGGAAGCGGATCGAACCCCAATAGATCGCCACCGCCGCCAGCACCCCCAGGCCCAGGGCCAGGAGCGCCAGCCCCGTGCTCAGCATCCACTCGACGCTCAGCTTGTTTCGATGTCGGCGGAACAAGGGCCCGGCGATGCGATAGCCGCGGCCAATGCCGTAGAGGTGGGCCGAAACGCCCAGCAGGAGAGCCAAGTGGCCCACCGACAGGCTGGACCCCGCGAGGATCGCCCAGTAGTCGCCGAAGAAGGCGGTGTTGCCGCGCCCGGACATCTGCCAGGCCAACTCTACGCCGAGAACGGACAGGCCGGCCGCCCCGGCTAGCGCGCCTGGCAGGATGAACAGCCAGGCCGGGCTCAGCATCATGAGGAACTTCAGGTGCCGCCACCCGTCGCGCCAGGGCCGCAGGTGCGGCGCGCGATCCCGCAGGTCCGGGTGCAGGGTGACGGGGACCTCGGCGATCTTCTGGCGCAGCAGCACCGCCTTGACCACCATCTCGCTGGCGAACTCCATGCCCGCGCCCTGCAGGCGAAGGCGGCCGAGACAGTTGCGGGTCAGGGCGCGCAGGCCGCAGTGGGCGTCGCCCACGTTGGTCGCGAAGAAGACGTTCAAGAGCCCGGTCAGCAGTGGGTTGCCGATGTAGCGGTTCTTCCAGGGCATGGCGCCCGGCTTGATGCCGCCCTTGAAGCGCGACCCCATGCAGATGTCGGCGCCGTCCAGCAGCGCCCCGACCATCGGAGCCGCCTCGACGAAATCGTAGGAGCCGTCGGCGTCGCCCATCACCAGGAACCGGCCATGCGCCTGGGCGAAGCCCTCGATCAGCGCCGCACCATAGCCCCGCCGCTCGACCGGCACGACCCGGGCGCCCAGCTCGCGCGCCAGGTCCTGGCTGCCGTCGGTGCTGCCGTTGTCCGCCACCACGACCTCGCCGGCCAGGCCGTAGGTCTGCTGGATCTCAGCCAAGGCCTCGCGGGCGCGGGTGATGCAGTGCCGAAGCGAGACCACCTCGTTCAGGCACGGCATGACGATGCTGACGTCCGGCGTCCCGGTCAAATGCGCCTCCGGTTCTCGGCTACATGGAATTGGCCAATACTTGCCGGTCCGCAGCAAGTGTTATGCCATGACTTTCCCCGAGTGGTCGCGGGGACTCTAGGCGAACACATCGCTCTCGGACGATGCGGACAAGCCCCTTCGCCGCTGCCACCAGACGATCGCGGCGGCCAGCAGGATCAGCGTCGCCGAGCCCATGACCGCGTCCCACCACATCAGCCCCGGGGTGTCCTGCGTGACGAGGCCGGGGCTGCCGCGGAACGCGTCGTGGGCCGAGACCAACACCAAGGCGACGAAGAGGTTGTTGGCCAGATGCAGGCCGAAGGTGAAGGCGATCCCCCCCGTGCGGATGGCGATCATGGCCATGACGATGCCGAAGATGGTGGCGTTCACCGCCTGCGCCGGCCCGTTGGGGATGTGCACCGCGCCGAACAACAGCCCGCTGACCAGCGCCGTCACCATCGGCCGGCGGGTGAGCGCCAGGATGCCTTGCGTGAGATAGCCGCGAAACACGAACTCCTCGGCAAAGGTCTGCGCCGCAAGCGCGGGGACGACCAAGAGCGCGGCGCGCGCCGTCTCGGGGCTCGCGGTGATGCGGAACCCCGAGGGCGCGATGGCGAAATCCACAAGCCCCGCGGCAACCAGGACGACGACCCAGATCGCAAACCCGGTGGCGAACTTGCCCCAGGTCCAGTGGCCGACGAGATCCGCGAACCGCTTCTTGTGGACGAGCCTGGCGGCCAGCCAGAAGGCTGCGAGGACGATGGCGAAGACCGCGCCGTTGAAGGGATAGAACCCCGGCTGGTCCGCGCGCTGCACCTGGTTCGGGAGGTCGGCGGACACCACGTGCGTCAATTGAAGCGTCAGGACGATCACGACGCCCAGGCCGGCCGCCAGCGCCAGCGCCAGCACCACGCCCAGGACGTAGCGCCACCAGGCGTTGGCGCCGCGCTGCGCATATTCGAGATAGCTCATCGTCGAAACTCAACCTGGGGGTTCAAAGGGGGCGCGGCCGGAAGACCCAGATGCGCATCAGGACGAATTGCAGGGCCGTATAGGTGACGATGGCGGCCATCTGCGCCGCAGCCCGCGCGATCGGCGCCGGTCCGACGAGGCCGCCCAGCAGCGTCAGCATCGCTTGGTTCGCCGCGAACGCCAGCGCCATCACCGCGACATACCTCAGGTTGGTCGCCCGGTCGGTCTGCGAGGCGCGGAACACGAAGCCCCGGTGCATGAACCAGGCGCAGAGGAACCCCGCGGCGTAGCCGGCCGCATTGGCCGCCGCCGGAGGCAGCTTCAGCCCCAGATCCAGGCACAGGATCACGCTCGCGCCCACAAGGGTGTTCACGACGCCCGCCGATGCGAACCTCGCGACCAGCCCGAGCTCGCGTCGCAGGTCAGGGACGGGCAAGGGTGTAATACTGGGCGCCGAGGGGAACGCGGGCGAGCATCGGCTCGAGCGGGCGCAGCGCCCGCAACGCGCCGGGGAAGAACCCCGTATAGGCGATCTCCACCCGGCGGAAACCGGCCTGCCGCTGGCGCTCGGCGAAGACGCCCGCACGGATCAGCACGGCGTTCTCGTCGAAGGGACAGGTCGCCACGATGTACCGGCTGACGGGGTTCAGGGGATTGTGCTCGAAGATCGCCATCGCTCCGTCGTCGGCGAGCATGCCTCTCAACTGGCGCAGGATCGCCGGGTGCTCGGCCGCATCGACGTGATGGAAGACGCAGGACGAAAAGATCAGGTCGTAGCGCTGCGCCGGGGACGGAACCGCCTCGCCGTCATAGGTCTGGAACTTCGCCACGCCGGAAAAGCGCGAGCGCGCGATCGCCAGGCTGCGCTCGGAAACGTCCAGGGCCGTAAGCTCGGCCTGCGGAAACGCCGCCTTCAGATGCGGCAGCGACCCGCCGATCCCGCAGCCGAAGTCCAGGATGCGGCGCGGCGGCGGCAACCGCCGCGTCCGGTAGCGGTTCGCCAGTTCCTCGATCTTGTAGCGGGCGAAGTACTCCGGATCCTCGCCGGTGATCGCGAGGTTCGCCTTGTGCGTGGCCAGGTACTCGTCGGCGAACTTGTCGAACTCGCTAACCTTCACGGCGACGGGCCCCGACTGCGCTCTGGGCCTTGACAGAGGAGGCGACGATCTCGTCGACGAAGTACAGCGGGCGGCCCTTGACCTGCATGAACACGCGCCCGAGGTAGCCGCCCATGATCGCCAGGCACACGAACTGGCCCACGCTGAAGAACGCCGTCATCAGCGCAAGGCTGGTCCAGCCCGGCGCCGTGCGTCCGGCGAAGAAGCCGATGAGGATGTAGAGGATCAGGCCCAGCGCGATCACGACGCCTGCGCCCGCCAGCCAGATCGCCAGTTGCAGCGGCGCCGTCGAGAAGCTGGTGATCCCGCTGAAGGCCAGCTTCAGCATCTTGGCCGGCGTATAGCTGGTCTTGCCGGCGAACCGCGGGTCGCGGTCGTACAGCACCTCGCCCTGCCGCCCGCCCAGCCACGCCACCATGCCTCGGATGAACCGGTCCTGCTCCGGCATGGCGTTCAGTCGGTCCACCGCGCGGCGCGACATCAGCCGGAAGTCACCCACGTCCTGCGGTATGGTCACGTTGGCCAGCGACGACAGCAGCCGATAGTAGGCGCTGGCCGTCGCAAGCTTGAAGGCGCTTTCCTTGGCCCGCGTCCGGCGGCGCGCATAGACGACGTCGCACCCCTCGTCCATCCGCCGCATCATCTCGCCCAGCAGCTCCGGTGGATCCTGCAGGTCGGCGTCGATCAGCAGCACGCGTTCGCCCCGGGCCAGTGAAAGCCCTGCCGATGCGGCGAGCTGGTGACCGTAGTTGCGGGACAGGTTGACGCCCACGATGCCGTCGCCGGCCGCCGAGAGCGCCGAGATCGTCTCCCAGGTCTCGTCCCGCGACCCGTCATTCACCAGCACGATCTCGTAGGACTCGCAGCCTTCGCTGCGGCACGCGCCGCGCACCCGGTCGACGAAGGTCGGCAGGGTCTCCGCCTCGTTGAAGCAAGGCGCCACCACGGAAAGCGCCGGAGGTTCGAACGCCGCTCCGCGCGCCTTCAGCAAGGGACCAAGCTCACGCGAGCCTCCAGTCATCGGGGCCGCAATCCTTCCACGCCACCCACCAACCTACCATTAACGCTGCGCCGGGCGACGTCGGGCGCGCCTATTGAGTCCCGGGTGAGACGTCGTTGTCGCGAGTGTTTGGCGAGGCGACCATGATCGGCCTCGCCGTCGGCTGAACGATCCGGACGCCTTGGGCATCGCGGCGGCGCGCAATGACGGGCCCGAAGGTCTGCACCGTCGAGGCTCGGGCGCACGACGGCTGCGCCTCGCTCGAACGCGGCGGCGCTTCGGCGTCCTGCAGGCCGATCAGCATGAACGACGCCCGTCCGCTCGGTTCGACCTCAGCCCTGAAGCAATCGCGGCGGGCGACATCACGACTTGACGGGTCTGGCAGGAACTGCCGCGCGTCCAGGATCTCGTCAGGCGACATGTTCCTGGCGATCGTCCCCAGCGCCTGCTCTGCGGCTTGGCGTGTCTGTGGCGGCGCGGCGGCGTTGGATGCTGCGAGCGCCATCCAAACGTACGCCTCCACAAGGCTTTTGCGCTCGATGCGGCCCGACGCGTAGATCTGGCCAAGCTCGAGTTGCGCGTCAACGTCGCCCTGGTCGGCCTGCTTGCGGAGCTGGGCGATGGCGAGCTGGGCCGGCGTCGGGTTCGCGACTTTCCACTCCAGGCCCCGGAACGGCGTGGCGAAACCTTTCAGCACGCCGGAGTAGGGATCGACATGCAGGTGCGGACCTTGAGATCCGTGCGCCCCTTCCGCGAAGATGGTCCTGAACGGCGCGCCGGCCCGACGCAGCTTCAATGCGGCGGTATAGGGGCTGAGACCATCGATCACGACATCGTAGGCGCCCGGCGCGTCCGGCGTTCCGATCGAATGCCGCGAGATGGCCCCGGGCCGGACCGTCAAGGCGCCCTGGGCGCGCAGCTCGTTTTCCCGAGCCTGTGTTCGATAACCGCCCGTCACGCGCCAGTTCCCGGATCCGAAGACGGAGTTCATCGTCGCCCGGAAGCGCTCGTGCGTGTACTCCTCGGCCGTCGCACCGCTCGCCAGGACGGCGAGAGCGACGCCTGCAGCAAATACCGACCTAACCCCCAACGGCCCCTCCTTCGGGACGCGGCGCGCGCCTCGACATGGCGCGTGCAAACCCCGCGCCACCGGCCGACGTCTCGAAACCCGGCCGAAGCGCTCAGGCAAGTCCGCGAGTCACGCGGTGAATTGTCAAGCGCCCTCACCTGCACGTGAGTGACCGCCGCTCGTGCGCTCCGGTCGGCCGCGGAAACCCTTGCGTCCCGCGCCCACCGCCGCGAAACCTCGCCGGCCATGACCGAGCAGTTCGACAGCATCATCGTGGGGGCGGGCTCGGCCGGGTGCGTGCTGGCCAATCGGCTGTCCGCCGACCCGCGCCGCCGCGTGCTGGTGCTGGAGGCCGGCGGCGCGGACGACTGGATCTGGTTCCACGTGCCGGTAGGCTACCTGTACACGATCGGCAATCCGCGCGGCGACTGGCTATACCAGACCGAGCCTGTGCCCGGCCTGGGCGGCCGCCGCCTCGCCTATCCGCGCGGCAAGGTGATCGGCGGCTCCTCGGCGATCAACGCGATGATCTACATGCGCGGCCAGGCCGCCGACTACGACGGCTGGCGCCAGCAGGGCCTCGCAGGCTGGGGCTGGGACGACGTCCTGCCGTTGTTCCTCGCCCAGGAAGACCACATCGCCCCGCCCGGGCCGCTGCACGCGAAGGGGGGCGAGTGGCGCGTGGAGCACCCGCGCATCCGTTGGGCGATCCTCGACGCCTTCCGCGAGGCCGCCGCGCTGGAGGGCGTGCCGCCGGTCGCGGACTTCAACGGCGGCGACAACTTCGGTTGCGGCTACTTCCAGGTGAACCAGAAGGCGGGCCGCCGGTGGAGCGCCGCGCGCGGCTTCCTGAAGCCGGCGCTCTCGCGGCCGAACCTCAAGCTAGAGACCGGGGGCCGCGTCGAGCAGGTGCTGATCGAGGCCGGCCGCGCGGTCGGCGTCGCCTGGACCCGCGGCGGCCAGCGGTTCGAGGCCCGGGCCGGGCGCGAGGTGGTGCTGGCTGCGGGCGCGGTCGGCACGCCGCACATCCTGGAGCTCTCCGGCCTCGGCGACGGCGCGCGGCTGCAAGCCCTGGGCGTTCCGACCCTCCGCCATCTGCCCGGTGTCGGCGAGAACCTTCAGGATCATCTGCAGCTTCGCCCATATTTCGAGATCCGCGGCGCGCCCAGCATGAACACCCTTTCCCGACCGCTTTGGCGCAAGGCGATGATGGCCTTGGAATACGCCACCCTGCGGCGGGGGCCGCTCTCCATGGCGCCGTCGCAGCTCGGCGCCTTCGCCCGCAGTTCGCCCGAGTACGCCACGCCCAACCTGCAGTTCCACGTCCAGCCGCTTTCCCTGGACCGGTTCGGCGAGCCGCTGCACCCCTTCCCCGCCATGACCGTCAGCGTCTGCAACCTGCGCCCCACCAGCCGCGGGTCGATCCATGCGCGCAGCCCCGACCCTGGCGAGCCCCCGGCGATCCAGCCCAACTACCTGGCGACGCCCGAGGACGAACGCGTCGCCGTGCAGTCCCTGCGCCTGGCCCGCCGCATCGTGGCCCAGCCGCCCCTTCAGCGATATTCGCCCCAGGAACGCGGCGCCGGCGCGGGCGCCCAGTCCGACGCAGACCTCCTCGCCGCGGCCCGCGCCCTCGGCACGACCATCTTCCATCCCGTGGGGACCGCCCGGATGGGCGCGGATTCGGACGCCGGGGCTGTGGTGGACGAGCGCCTTCGGGTCCGCGGAATCGGCGGCCTGCGGATCGCCGACGCCTCCGTGATGCCGGCCATCACCTCGGGCAACACCAACTCGCCGACCCTGGTGATCGCCGAGAAGGCGGCGCGGATGATCCTGGAGGATACCTAGCGATCGGTCGCCCTGAGCCACAGTTAAGGCTATGGAACCGGAATGGTGGCATCAGTGAGCCTATGGTGACCGAGACCTTCTTCGCCCTGCACCGGCACGGCTTCGTCCGCGTGGCGGCCTGCACGCCAGTGGTGGCGCCGGGCGACCCGGCGTTCAACGCCGCCGAAACCCTGACGCTCGCCCGCCAGGGCCACGAGCGTGGCGTCGACCTGATGCTGTTTCCGGAGCTGGGGATCTCCGCCTACGCCATCGACGACCTCCTGTTGCAGGACGCGCTCCTGCGCCAGGTCGAAACCGAGATCGCCGGGCTCGCAGAGGCCAGCAAGACCCTGGCGCCCGTGCTGCTGGTGGGCGCACCCCTGCAGTACAACGGCCGGCTCTACAACTGCGCCGTGGCGATCTCCCGCGGCCGCATCCTGGGCGTCGTGCCCAAGAGCTTCCTGCCCAACTATCGCGAGTATTATGAGAACCGCTGGTTCGCGCCGGGCGCGGGTGTCACCGGCCTGACCATGCGCCTGGCCGGCCAGGAAGTCCCGTTCGGGACGGACCTCATCTTCGAGGCAGGCGACCTGGCCGACTTCGTCTTCCATGCCGAAATCTGCGAGGACTTCTGGTCGGCCACGCCGCCGTCGACGCAAGGGGCCCTGGCCGGCGCGCTGATCCTCTGCAACCTCTCGGCCTCCAACATCGTGGTCGGCAAGTCGGACGAGCGGGCGATGCTGTGCGCTTCCCAGTCCGTGCGCTGCCAGGCGGCGTACCTGTACTCCGCCGCGGGGCCCGGCGAGAGCACCACGGACCTGGCCTGGGACGGCCAGGCCTCGATCCATGAGCTCGGCCGCCTGCTCGCCCAGACCGACCGCTTCCCCAATGAAGCCCAGATGGCGGTGGCCGACGTTGACGTGGAGCGCCTGCGCCTGGAGCGGATGCGGACGCCCACCTTCAACAACGCCGCCGTCGCCGCCGGCCACCCGGAACGATCGTTCCGCCGCATCCGCTTCGAGCATCAGCCCAGCTTCGAGGATGTGGGGCTGATGCGAAACGTCAGCCGCTTCCCCTTCGTGCCCGACGACCCGGCCCGGCTCGACCAGGACTGCTACGAGGCGTTCAACATCCAGGTCCACGGCCTGATGAAACGGCTGGCCGCCACCAAGAGCCAGCACATCGTCATCGGTGTCTCCGGCGGCCTCGACTCCACTCACGCCCTGATCGTCGCCGCCAAGGCCTTCGACTTCGTGGGCCTGCCGCGGGCCAATATCCTGGGCTTCACCATGCCCGGTTTCGCCACCAGCGAAGGCACCAAGGCCAACGCCTGGGCGCTGATGCGCGCGCTGGGCGTCACGGCCGAGGAGATCGACATCAAGCCGGCAGCGAACCAGCTTCTGGCCGACATGAGCCACCCCTTCGCGGGCGGCCAGCCGGTCTACGACATCACCTTCGAGAACGTGCAGGCCGGCCTGCGCACCGACTATCTGTTCCGCCTGGCAAACCAGCGGAACGGCTTCGTCCTCGGCACCGGGGACCTTTCCGAACTGGCGCTGGGCTGGTGCACCTACGGCGTCGGCGACCAGATGAGCCACTACAACGTCAACGCCTCGCTGGCGAAGACGCTGATCCAGCACCTGATCCGCTGGGTGGTGAAGACCAAGCAGTTCGACGACGCCGCCGACGCCACCCTGCTGTCGATCCTCGACACCGAGATCTCGCCGGAACTGGTGCCCGCCGACGCCTCCGGGGCGATCCAGAGCACCCAGGCCAAGATCGGGCCGTACGAGTTGCAGGACTTCAGCCTCTACTACATCACCCGCTACGGGCTGCGTCCGTCGAAGGTGGCGTTCCTGGCCTGGCACGCCTGGCGCGACGTGTCGCTGGGCGCATGGCCGATGAACTTCCCGCCAGAAGCGCGCAACGCCTACACCCTCGCCGACATCAAGCGCTGGCTTGGCGTCTTCCTGTTCCGCTTCTTCGAGATCAGCCAGTTCAAACGCTCGGCCATGCCCAACGCGCCCAAGGTGATCTCCGGCGGCAACCTGTCGCCCCGCGGCGACTGGCGCGCGCCCTCCGACGGGACGGCGCGGGTGTGGCTGGAAGAGTTGGCGGCGAACGTCCCCTAGCGGCCGGCGTCACGCAGCTAGGCAGGGCGAGAATGTGTTGAGCAGTCCCAGGGTCGGCGCATCCAGGCAGGCCGTGGTGAGCGTGCTGAGTCCGCCGACCGTCAGTTGCCGCAACCGCTGTCGCACGATGTAGAGGCACGTGCCGACGCTGGTCATCGCAAGGGCGGCGGCCTCGGCGACCCTGCCTTCGGCCTTGGCGTCGAGGATGCGCCGGTAGAGCCACCTGCGCCTCAGGTCGGCCTGGTGGCGCCGAAGCGCCCGACGCTCCGTCCCCTTCAGGCCGCCGAGCTCGGCGAGCGCGATGTCGGCCTGCAACAAGGCGGCGAGATCGGCCGTCACATGGTCATGACTGAGCGACTTTCGCCGCGTGATCGCGACGTAGCCATAGCTGCGCACAGTGCGGAATCGGGCGCCACGCGCCAGCGCCTCGGCGTAGAGGAGGTAGTCCTCGCCCACGCGAACGCCCTCGTTGAAGCGCAGGTCATACGCGTCGAGGAAACTGCGGCGCATGATCGGCTTGAGGTAGCCAAGCTCCGCCCGCGGCTTTGCGATCCGCGTGATGTTCCCGTCCACGAAGTGCGCGAAGTCCACGATATCGGGTGTCGGCTCGTCGTCGCGCCACCGCACGTAGGGTCCGTTCTCCGAGCCCTCTCGTCCGATCAGGAACATGTCGGCCACGAAGTCCCAATCCGTCCCCGCCGCCCGCCAGATGTCGCCAAGCCGCCCGGGAAGGAAGAAGTCGTCGGAATCGAGATTGCAGATGAAGGGCGCGGTGCTGATCTCGATGGCGGCGTTGCGGGCCGCGCTCGGCCCACGATTGGGTTGCTGGAGCACGCGCAGGCGGCCCGTCCCGTCGTCGCAAGCCCGAGCGATGTCCGCGGTGGCGTCCGCCGATCCGTCGTCGATGACCACGACTTCGCACGCCTCGGGCTGCGCCAACGCCGATTTGACCGCCCGAGCGATGGAGTTCGCGGCGTCCTTCGCGGGTATGATCACTGCGATCTGCGGTGCGTTGAGGTCCAAGCCCCGCAGGCCGCGCGCCTGCGCCGTCCTGAATCTTCCCAGCTCCGTCACGCCGCTGAGGTCGTGTCCGAGTTTCTGGGCGAAGCTCGCCAGGTCGTCCGACCCGGAAATCTCGACCCGGGGCAACCGGAACGGATTATCGCGAAGTTGCGCCGGTCCCGACACGGTGGAGAAGCCGAGCTCGAAACCGCAGTCCTGGGCGACCTGCTCCACCACCGGATCCAGGGCGCCGTACGGATAACAGATGGAGATTGGGGCGCGTCCCGTCGCCGACGCGAGCAGCGCGCGGGAGTTCAGCATCTCGCGATAGACGTCCTTCACGCTCAGCCCTGTGAACGCCTGATGGGACAGGCCGTGACTCTCCACGGACACGCCCTGGCCAGCGAGCGCCGCGACGGCGTCCCAGGTCAGGAGCGGGGCGGGACGATCGTGCTGGGCGTCCCAATCGGCGACCCCGCCCAACTTGCCCGCCACCACGAACAGCGTGGGCGCAAGGTCGTGCTTCTGGAGCACGGGCCACGCAAGCTCGGCGAAATCCTCGTAGCCATCATCGAAGGTGATCATCACCGCGCGTCCCGGCAGCGGCCGGTTCTCGGCCAGCGCCTTGGCGAGCTTGTCGGGTGTCACGCCCCAATAGCCCTGTCGGCGCAGGAACGACATCTGCGTTTCGAACGCCTGAGGATCGACGCAGTAGCGGTTCAGGACGCCACGCCGTTCGTCCCGCGGCGCGACCCGGTGGTACATCAGGATCGGCAGGCTGGTGGTCACCTCACGGCCGAAGGCCGCGATGCGACTGGTCCCGCCGCCCCAGACGACGTTGCGCGCCACCGCAGGCTCCAGCGACACCTGCAGCGGCCGGTGCTCCAGGTTTGTCGCCGGAACCACCTTGTCGCCGGACAGCTTGCGAAACGCCTGGACCCGATACAGCGGGCGGCGAATCTCGTGCTCCAGGGCCAGTCCCTTGGCGCCGGCGAAGACGTCGCCGATCGTGCGCGCGCCGTAATTGTGGCCCCAGTCGAAGCCCGTCGCGTTGGGTTCGTCGGAGATCTGGTTGGCGTGAGCCATGACCAGGAGTCCGCCCGGCCGCAGCCCGGCGGCGATGCGCTCGGCGACCGCCCGCAGGTGCTCGCCCGCGTAATAGAGCACCTCGCTGCAGACGATGAGGTCGAACGTTCCCGGCAACGGGTGCTGCATGAAGTCCAACGGACGGAAGCTGACGTTGGCCGCCCCCTTGCAGCGCTGCGCGGCGCGCTCCAGCGCGTTGACGGAGATGTCGGTGGCGACCAGGCTTCCCACGCGCTCGGCGAGGCGGACCGTGAAGTGGCCTTCCGCGCAGGCGAGCTCGAGCGCCGCGCCATGCGGCAAGGTCGGAATCAGCTCGAGCGTGTCCTCGTACTTCACCCGCTCGTACTCGCTCGCGCCGTAGTTCCACGGGTCGGACGTCTCGAAGAAGGTCTCCCACGCCTGCGCCTGCCGCGCCCGCTCCGGCCGCTTGCCGCGGGCCTCGCCTGCGGTCGAGACGCCGCCTTGCGCCGCGCGCGGCGCCGGCTGGTTTGCGGCCTCGCTGCACATCTGCGCCAGAAGATCCCGGTGCCGAGAGCTCCCGCCCTGTCGCGCCAGTGGAGAGAGCTTCGATCTGACGGACGCCTGCAGACCGGCGGCCAGGGCATATCGCAGGCGCTGGCGCAGGATCTCGCGCAGCACGGCGGGGTTCTTGCGTTGGGTCCGCAGCGCCAGTCCGCGAATATTGAGGGCCGCCCTGCCCGAGGCGGTCCAGAAGCTGGGCGTGCGCCAGGGACGCAGGGCGCGAAGCGCGCGAGCGAGCGGGAGGCGGCGCGCCTGTTGTGTGACGGTGCGTCGGAGATCTTCGGCGTCGGGAACCCCCAGGACCGGCACGGCCACGGCGCCGAGCGTCGAAGCCCGGGCGCGCAGTTGGATAACGGCGAAGTCGTCCCCCTCGCCCACCGCCTTCGGCGACGACGGCGCCTCCAGTTGAAGGACGTCGTCATCCCCTGCACGACCGCCGTTGAGCCGAGCCTTGATCGCGCCCATCGCCAACGCCTTGAGCCGCTCGGCGGACCGCACGGCCGCAAACATCCGCCGGAGCGCCGGCTCGAGATCACGCCATCGCGACGTCAGCTCCTCCGGCCGGCAGGCGGCCATGTCGGCCATTCCCGCGGCCATCAGCTCGCCCAGGCTTTCCGGTTCGAAGGCGACATTGTCGTCGTCGCCGAGCAGCGCGACGGTCGAAAGGCCGTCGCCGCCGGCGGCGATGTCGCGCGCCGCGCTCCACAGCACGTAATGGAAGCGGTGGTGCGGCAGCGCATCCTTGGGCGCGCCCTCGGCGTAGCGGGCGGGAGCGCCGGGAACCCGCGGGTCCGCCGCGTGCCCGCGACGCAGAACCTCCAGGCCCTCCTCCGCCGCGCGCGGCAACTGTCGGGACAGGCTGCCGGGACGCGCGCGATAGAGCGCCACGACCGCGTCGGTCTGCGCGAACTTGTGGCCGGCGCGCGCGATGCGTTGCCAAAGGTCCCAGTCCTCGCTCGAGGACAGTCTCTCGTCGAAGCCACCGAGCTCCTGCACCACGTCGCGACGCACCAGCGCCGAATGAACGACAAGGGCGCAATGCGACGCCAGGACGTCGAAGGCGTCGGACATGTCCCGGGACTGATAGGGCCAGGTCCCGCCGCTCGGCGTCACCCGGGCCGCGGCGCCGACGGCGACGGTCGCGCCCTCATGGGCTCGGGTGAGCGTCAGGAGTCGGTCCAGCGCGTTGGGCGCCAGCCAATCGTCGGAGTCCAGGAAGCACACCCATTCGCCGCGCGCCGCCGCCAGGCCCGCATTGCGCGTCGCCGAGACGCCGCCGTGCGCCTTGCGGATCAGGCGCACGCGCAGGTCCCGTTCGGTCCATCCCTCGACGATTTCGACCGTCGCGTCGCTGGAGCCGTCGTCGACGACGACCAATTCCCAGGCCACGCCATCCTGGGCGGCGACGCTGCGGAGCGTTTCATCGATCGTCTCGGCCGCGTTGAATGCGGGAATAACGATGGAGATCTCGGCCGCGACGGCCTGCATCTTGACCGGCGCAGGATTGGAGATGACGACCGGCCGCGCCCTCAGTCTCGTCCGGCCCGCTTCGGTCATCGCTACCCACCTCCGATGTCTAGAGCACCGTTTGACTGAGGGGCGGCTCAATATCATCGCCGCCTTTACCATCCCGTTTTAACAGGTAGGCCACGCGCGCCCTCACCCAGTCAAGGTGAAGCAACGCAAGGTGGCTTCCAAACACCGCAGCGCCCAAGCCGGCCGCTGCGCCGACCCGAATCCACCCTGGCCAATCCGCAGCGATCGGCGCGCCCGCCGCCAACGCCGCCGCCATGACGACCGCCGCGACGAACGGCGGCGCGCTGGATCTCAACAGGGCGCCCATCGAGGCGTCGAGCACGCGCGCCACCGCAAAAGCCGACACCGCCGCCGCGACCATGGACGCGGCGAGCACCGCCGCCGACGCCTGGGCGAGTCCGAACCCCGCCCCGATCCACACCGCGACCGCCGTCGTGGCCAGGTCCAGGAGCGCCAGGGCCGCTGCGAGTCCGGGCCTGCCTGCGGCCACCAGGATGCCGCCCCTGAAGTGGGCGAACGGCGCGGCAAGACCGGCGACGGCCAGCATCGTCACGACGATCCCGGCCTGGGCGTAGCGGGCGTCCAGCACGAGCGGCGTGAGATCGCGGCTGATCAGGGCGAGCCCGACCAGCGCCGGCGCCGTCAGCAGAGCCGAGAGGGCCGCGATCTGCTTGTACTGCTCCGCCTGGCCGGCGCGATCGTGGGCGAACTGCGTCAGGACGGGGATGAAGACGCCGCTCAATGGCGCGGTGACGGCCGAAAGGACCATGTCCACCACCCGCGCGGCGACGCGATAGACGCCCAACAGTTCGGGGCCCAGGCGAACCCCGATCAGCAGGTCCGGCGCCCTGTTCAGCCCGAAATTGATCATCTGCCCGAGCCAAAGGCTCCAGAACGGACGCAGCGAGCTCTGGGCGAGATTGCGATCGAAGGCGAACGACGGCGTCCAGCGGGCCAGGGGCGCGAGCACCAGCAGGCCCGCGAGGATCGCCGACAACCGCTGCACCACCAGGGACCATTCCTCGGGGCCGTGGATGGCGAAGCTCACGGTCGCCGCCGCGGAAACGAGGGTGGCGGTCAGGTTGCGGGCGGCGACGAGCCCGAAGCGGAGATCCTTCAGGAGCAGCGCCTCGTAGACGGCCAGAAGCGGGGCCGCCAGGATCGCAAGGCCCAGCACCGTCGCCACGGCGCCCAGGCTGGGAACGCCCAGCACCGCCCCAAGGATCGGGCTCGCCAGCACGACCAGAAGGTAGGCCGCCGCCGCGCCGGCCATGGCCGACAGGAAGCTCGTGGACAGGGCCACGCGGGAGAACTCGCGGCGCACCACAATGAGGTCGATCATCGCGATCCGCGCTTCGGTGGCGACCGCCTCCACGACGATGGTCGCGAGCGCGAAGACGCCGAAGACGGCCGGGTCGAGACGGGACGCCAGGAAGAGGAAGACGCCCACCGTCACGAGCTGGGACAGGCCATGGTTCGCCAGGTTCCAGCCCAGCGCGGATCGAACGGCGCCGGAGGTCCTGCTGGCCAGATCCGACGCCTCGCCGACGCCCTTGTGATTTTCAATCATCTAGGCGCTCAGGCCCCCTAGGCCGGGAAAAACCGGTTCGCCGGGCGCCTGAGCCCCAGGTTCTCGCGAAGGGTGCGGCCCTCGTACTGCGTGCGGAACAGGCCCCGCCGCTGCAGCTCCGGCACGACCTTGTCGACGAAATCGTCCAGGCCCTCCGGCAGGAACGGGAACATCACGTTGAAGCCGTCGGAGGCGTCCTCCACGAGCCAGCGTTCCATGTGGTCGGCGATGTCCTTCGCGGCGCCGGCGAACACCAGGCCGCCGTAGCTTCCCACCCGCTGCGCCAGCTCGCGGATGGTCAGGTTCTCGTGCTTGGCCAAGGACAGCACCCGGGCCCGCGCGCCATGGCTGGCGTTGGTCGGGGGGATCTCGGGCAACGGACCGTCCGGGTCGAACCCGGAGACGTCATGGCCCAGCATGCTGTTGAGGGTGCGGATGCTGCTGTCGTAGTGCACCAGGCTGTCCAGGCGCGCCTTCTTGGCCAGCGCGTCGTCGATGCTTTCCCCAACGAACACAAGCACGCCAGGCAGGATCTTCATCTGGTCGGGGTCGCGGCCCAAGGCCGGCATCCGCCGCTTCAGGTCGGTGTAGAAGGACTTTCCGGCCTCGAACGAGCCCGGGGCCGCGAACACCACCTCGGCGGTCTCGGCGGCGAGCTGGCGGCCGGCCTCCGAGGCGCCCGCCTGGATGATCACCGGCCAGCCCTGCACGGGGCGGGCGATGTTGAGCGGTCCCCGGACCGACAGGTGCTCGCCCTTGTGCCCCAGGACGTGCAGCCGCTCCGGATCGAAATAGATCCCGGCCTCGGCGTCACGCACGAAGGCGTCGTCGGCGAAGGAGTCCCACAAGCCTGTGACCACGTCGAAGAACTCCCGGGCCCGGACGTAGCGCTCGTCGTGCTCCATGTCCTCGTCCAGGCCGAAGTTCAGCGCCGCGTCGGGATTGGCGGTGGTGACGATGTTCCAGCCGGCGCGGCCGCCGCTGATGTGGTCCAGCGACGCGAAGCGGCGGGCCACGTGATAGGGCGCGTCGTATGTGGTCGACGCCGTCGCCATCAGCCCGATGTGCTCGGTCACCGCCGCCAGGGCCGACAGCAGGGTGAACGGCTCGAAGGACGTCACCGTGTGGCTACGCTTGAGGGCGGCCATCGGCATGTCCAGCACCGCCAGGTGATCGGCCATGAAGAAGGCGTCGAACCGCCCCTGCTCGAGCTTCTGGATGAAGCGTTTCATCGCGGGAAAGTTGAAATTGGCGTCCCGTATCGCTCCGGGATAACGCCAGGCCCCGGTGTGGATGCTGACCGGGCGCATGAACGCGCCGAGCCGCAGTTGTTTGCTGCTCATGCCAGTCCCACCCTGGACCCTTGCGCCCGGCCTACGACGTCGAGATGAGAGCCATCTCACGCTCTCGCCGACCATCAGAACGCCTGTTCAGCGGGCAGTTGTAAATCGCGACTTAATGATTTTCCTTAAGCTGTGCGCGAAAGGCCGCGCACGGACAATCTTGAGTCGGCCCCTACCTCGGCGCGATCTTTGCACGGGCCCGGTCACCCAGGGGCGTTGGATTACGTGATGCCAAGTTCTCGCGCAGCGCATGTGCTCGGACCGGAATGTCTCAGCCGAGACTGGGCCGTCGAAGCCGCCCGCCCGTTCGCCCGGGTCGCCGTGATCATCGCCGCCAAGGACGCGTCCGGCACGATCGGCCGCGCGGTTCGTTCCGCGCTCGCCGAACCCGAAGCCGCCGAGGTGATCCTTGTCGACGACGGATCCGTCGACGACACCGCCGAGGTCGCGCGCGCGTGCGACGACGGAACCGGCCGCCTTCGGGTCATGCGACAGGTCAATCGTGGTCCATCCGCCGCGCGCAACGCGGCCATCG
>Ga0068859_100002890_pt1 | contig 17455 bp, 11 predicted proteins | sample KBSSwiS22_FD_66585 | JGI IMG/M metagenome (GOLD analysis project Ga0068859, IMG submission 66585) | Switchgrass rhizosphere microbial communities from Kellogg Biological Station, Michigan, USA - KBS Switchgrass S2-2 | ecosystem: Host-associated > Plants > Roots > Rhizosphere > Soil ...
GTTGTTGGTCCCTCCGACTCCGCTCAGGATGGCTTGCTGGCCCGGTTTAATCACCGTTGATTGCCCGTCGTTGATCGTTGCCACTTTAACGCTGCCTTCCAAAAGTGTCACTTTAATTGCATCTTCATCGTCATAAGCGTTTACGTTAAAGTGGGTACCCAGTACCGTTACCTCACCCCCCTCTGGGCTACGCCCGTTCCCGTTGGGAACCCCTGAAGGGGGGAGAGCAACTTTAAATGGCATTGCAGTATTATGCACCACTTCAAAATAAGCCTCTCCTGTTATTTCTACTTTTCTTTGGTTGTCCGTAAATGTAACCGGATATTTTAAAGAACTCTCTGCGTTTAACCATACCTGTGTGCCGTCGGATAAGGTCAGGGTGATGGGTTTGGAACCTCTTGGATTGTAAAGCGTGTTGAACCTCACCTCCGCCTCTCCTAAAGGAGAGGAACTATTACTGTAGACTATCTCCCCATTTGCGTTCTTTTCTACTTTCACATTGCCCTGCGTTGCGAGTGTACCGGCGTTTACGCTGTCGAGTGAGATCGTGCTGCCGTCGGTTAAAGTAATCCTTGCTTTATTACTGGCTGGCGCTTTAATATCCTTCTGCGCAATAACCGGCGCGTCTCCTTTGGGTTTTTGGCCCAGCCAAAAATAGCCGGCAGTAAATAAAAGACCTGCTATGCACGCCGCTGCAACCCATCTAACCCAAGTCTTTTTGTAGAGTGTAACGGTTTGTCTTGCACCCGGCACCAAATTCTCTACTGTGTTCCATATCCTGGCTTTAATTGCCGGTAATTCTTTCAACTCCAGCTTTACCCATTCTTCATCCGTTAGCTCTTCAAATAACTGTTGGTGTTCCTGTTTTTCCCTGCACCATTCTTCCAATTCAATCCTTTCCACAGTGGTCAAATCCCCCTGCAGGTGTTTTATGATGAGTTCGGAAGCACGGTGTGGCATGACGATTTTTTTATGGCCAAAACGGCCCTTCTTTATACAGGACGAACGAACAAGATATTTCTACCAACGAGAATTAAAGAAAATTTAAAAATAAATTCATGGTGGGGTAAAGTTGGGTAGTTGACTGTTGAAAGTTGAAGGTTGATAGTTGATGGTTGGGAGTTGATGGTTGGGAGTTGTCCTTGGAATAAACTAAGTATAAAGTTGAAAGTTGATTGTTTATAGTTGACACTCCAAGGAGATTGGGACGTGAAAGACCCTTACCAGCGGGCGTGGTACAACAACCAAGCCAGCAGCATCCATTGCTTGTCCTTTAGCGCGAGCTTGAGCATTTTCAGGGCCCGGGTCTTCTGGTTGCTGACGGTCTGCTCACTGAGCTGCAGGTACTCCGCCACCTCGCCCACTTTCATCCCTTCCAGGTAAGAGAGTTTAAAGATCTCCCGGCATTTGGGCGGCAGCTTTTCTATTTCGGCATGCACATAATACAGTACCTCAGCTTTTACTTCGGCAGAATAAAAAGCGAGCTGCTCTTCCTGTTCGGCGAGGTAGAGTATCTCCCGCTCTTTTTGGTGGTGCACGCGGCTGGCCCGGAGGTAATCATAGCAGGCATTCCTTGCCGTTACCCGGAGGAAGGCTTTTACATTGTTTACGGGTTCCCCGAGCTCCAGGTGGCGCCAGAGCTTCACGAAACTGTCGGCGGTAATATCCTCGGCCTGCTGCTGCTGATCGACAAGCTTTTTAGTGAACTGGAAAATGGGGAGGTAAAATAGTTCATAGGCCTGCACGAAACCGGCCCGGTCACCCGGGGAGAGGCGGCATATAGTGTCGTTGTATGTAGTGGTGTTGGACAATCAGTTGTTGGCGATAAAGGTAAAAATATTTTTATAACCGCCTAATTATTAGACTGTGTTATTTTTTAATAGGCTGCTTTTGCAGCAGCTTCCTGTTGTTAAAGTTTGATTGCAGCTACAATAAAATAGTTCCGGCTTGGTAATATTTCTTTTCCCATTCGTCCTACCCGGTTACATTGTTCAACCCCTAAAACCACCCTTACTCTATGGCGCTTGAATTTGAGCAGGAAGGCCGCGGCCCGATCGAAATCTTTCAACAGATCCCGGAACATTTACACTCCCTATTGGTGCCCGGCGCCAGCCCGCTGCTGGCTATGAACGAAGACTTCCGGATCGTGATGGAGCAATTCCACGGCGAGGGTTTTGAAGCGTGGTACAGCCGGTACCTTATTCACCGACCGGTAACTTTGAAGGCCCGCGGTGATATGTCTACCCTCGAACTGCGGATCGCGCTGCGTAACCAGATCCAAGGCACCTGGGATACAATCAATAACCCGGCACTGCCCGAAGATCATTTCCAGCTCAGCTTTGCGCCGCATGTACTGACAAACGCGACTTTTACTCCAGGTGACTACAGCAGCTTTGATATTCATTTTGATTTTTCCTTCCTCTCCACGTTCGGGTTAGATTACGGGAAGTTATATACTTTCCTGGACCTCGTGGACAAGGGGCAGCCGGCTGAACTTTCCCCTTACCCGCACCGTTGTACCCCGATGATGAGCACTTCGGTCCACCATATCCTGCACAACCAATTCTCCCTTCCCGGTAAAGCCAACCTGCTTTACGGTTGCGTCTGCACGATACTCACGGCCGCACTCGAAGCGGTACATTTCGAGTTACCGTACCAGTTACCCCTATCCCAGACCGATATTGATGCCCTGCACTATGTCAAACAAATCATTGACCAGGAATTTCCCGACCACCTGCATGTGAAGCTGCTTGCGCACAAAGCCGCGCTGAACTCTTCCAAACTGATCTCGGGCTTCCGGCAACTCTTCGGCCACACGCCCTATGACTATTACCAGGAGCTGCGCTTCAAGCAAGCGGAAGTGCTGTTGTTACGCGGTATGCGTGTCCGGGAGGTCAGTGACGCGTTGTTATACCGGGCGGATAGTTTTATCAAGGAGTTCGGGAAACGGTATGGGTGCTCGCCGAAGCAGTGGCAGCTGTATCATGGGGTGAAGTAGGGGGAAGGGTTGATGGTTGGGGGTTGATGGTTGATGGTTGATGGTTGAAGGTTGAAGGTTGATGGTTGATGGTTGAAAGTTGATGATTGAAGGTTGAAGGTTGAAAGTTGATGGTTGAAGGTTGCTGGTTCGGCAAACCACGTATTTATCTATTCGGGAATTGTTTTACTACAAAATCAAGTGATGTGGTGCAATAGCCATATTCCAATCCAGTCGGGCAAAAGGATAAGTCTGTATAAAGAGGTCTTGAAAAAACGAAGCTGCCCGGATTAGCTGCCACGAACTTCTCCATCTGCCGGTAAGGCTTACCCGCATCGCCCCATCCCCTGTTGATATCACGGCGCTGCGGAAACAGGTTCACATCGATCGGACCGCCAAAACCATGGGCAATGAAATGACCCTTATCATAATTATCGCCGTAAGGTGCGAAAACTTCAGCCGTGCGGCCGATCCACTTACGCATCATTTTGCGGTTGCTATGATTAACGCTGGTATTGGAGATACCAAAAACTCTGTGAATAGTTGCCTGATTGCCTGCTCCGCCGCTACCCAGGAGGCATGTACCTGTATTATTTCAGGCGGGGAGCATATTGATGCGGCAACAGCAGATGCAACGCTTATAAAATTACATCAGTAAACATAACAACAAAGCCACCCCGATGGAGTGGCTTTGTAATTTTTTATTTTGTTGCCTTACGCTGTGTTGTTGGTATGCTCCGCTGCTTTGCTCACCCCATATACACAACAACGACAAACAGTGGGTTTCGTACTTTTTGCAAACCTACCAAGGGCAAAGTTTACGGCGCACCAATTGTGATACACTGCCGTATCATTGTATTACATTATGAGGTGTAATATAATGATAGTAGTAACCTATTTTTTGATTTCCATTTTATCCATCCATATTTATTTTTGCCATCACTTCCCCATTTAATCTTAAGCCATTCGTTTTTAATTTCAATGGGTTGATAAAATTCATCTGAATCATAATCAAGTTTAGTTGAAGTAGGACTGGGGTCTGCTAAAATTGGGTTCGTCTTCGAATCAAAATCAACGGAAAACACTTTTAATATATGAGCACCCCATGTATCAAACGTAAAACTATTATCGGTTTTTCTTATGTATTTAACCAGCCCTTTCTTTTCATTAATAATCACTTTATAAAAGCCCTTTTCTTCTTTCAGTACGCGTAATACCAAATTGTCATAATCAATATTTACAGAATATGGATCAATTAATTTATATATCGATTCATTTAGTTTTAAAACTTTCCAAGTTTTACCATTCGCTTCATAAACATTAATATTAACTCTCTTCCCAGATTCCCCTTCCTTTAGTGATAAGACTCCATAAGTCAAAAGATCTCGGCTGACATAGTCATGATTATTTGAATCCGTGTCATTATTATTTTGATTCAGATTACTGTTCTGTTTATCAAGAATCCTATAACTATTTTGTGATATTAATGACATAGCTATGAAAGTTATTGCAAATAAACTTAGAGCGTTCTTTTTCATGAAATAATGTTTTATCGGATAATTGAGTATTCAGTTAATGATACATTAGATGGAGTTAAGCCTAAGTGTCCGTGATTATTATGGCCGGCTACTTGAGCAGGCCCGTTTAAATTACCAGATGTTCCCTGGTAGTTTTTGGTAAATCCAAATCTTTCAGCTGAGTTATAAATTATTTGATTATATGCCTGACTGTATCTCTTGTCTGTCATTACCCCCTGAAAACTTCTCCCCTTATTATCAATATATCTAAAATCAATATCCAAACCTGAACGCTTTGTCATATGTCCGTGTCCTGCATGATGAAACGTATTTTTACCCCCTAAAGCAGGGTCACTTCCGTTGGATGATGACATGTCGCCAAAAGATATATTTTTAATACCATGATCATTTAAATCTGCAATCAATCCAAATAACGCTGCCGCTGTTATAGGTTTAACATAATGATCCCCTGTTCCAACTACTTCTGTAAAAGACTTGCCCTTTTTTGTACCAGAAGAGATTCCTCCCGATTCTGACGACCCGTATCTTGAAAATCCATTCCCGGATGAGGGGAATAGAACTAATCCAGCTTCATTTTTATCTAATGTTGCAACCAAATTATAGCTAGTTGTGACACCATTTGCATCCGACGCGGTTAAATTTACTTTTGTTGGTTCTGATGTTTCTACATAAAATCTATCAAACGCATCTTCAGTCCTTAGAACTTCAATTGAACCATTTTTCTTAATTTTATAATCGTCAAATGCTACATCTCCTAAGGGATCTTTATTACTAATTGGATTTGCAAACATGGGAACATACGGACTCCATTCTTCCATACTTTCGGTTTTAGGATCTATTCCCCACCATCGTCCAATCTGCGGATCTAAATCCCTGAAAAATGCTTCGTAATTATTTAAATCAAGATCATTATCAAATTCAATGCCATTGTATTTAGTTTTGTTTTCTAAACTCCCGGCAGACTTGGATGATATTCCTATCATTGTCAAGCCAAAGGGATAATAATGAGTTTCCTCTAAAATCTGTCCCCTCGTATGTATCACTTCTAAATTATCAAAGAACACATTGATGTTACTCTCATTACTACAATAAATGTAAATATACCCATTTTTTGGGATTGCTATATTTTGAAAGAAATGATCTTTAAGTCCGCCACTAGTGTTATTTGGACCCCAGAACACCGGGTCAAAACCACCTGATACATATTTAAACTGCTCATCAAAAATAATATAACATAATCCTGCCTTTACATTATTGCTGGCATTAACAGTATTATTATTGCTGAACAAATTTATCGGGTTGATAGTGCCTGTTACATTATTACTAAGTGTCTGCAAAGTAGCCCCGTGAATAGTTGCCTGATTGCCTGCTCCGCCACTGCTCAAAAAACCTGTGAGTATCTCTGTAGCACCTAAAGTAGAATTGGTTACGGCACCACCCTGGATTTCATACCAGGATTTTGCAAGAATGTTAAGGTTATCCCCTGCCATTACTTTCAGTACCATGCTCAACCCCGTTTTATTGGTATTAGCATTCAACTGGTACATTTTCTGGCTGAGTGCACCTGAGTTACCAAATGTATTCTGGTTATTGGTGTTGTTATCATTTATGTAACCCGGGACATTGGAAGGCGATCCAACCACATAGCTTGAATTGATATCATAATAGGCCTGTTCCTGCGTAAGCGCATTAGCCTCTAATGTTGCAGTAGGATAGTGATCTTGTTGTTGTTCTTCGGTAAGCACCATTCTTACATTACCAAGATGGTCTTTAAGCATATAATCATACTGAAAAGAAGCTGGCACAGTTACAGTACCGTTTGAGTTAAGAGATGCAGGCTTAAACCTTATTCTACCTTCTTCCTGTGGTATAAATTGTAATACATCAGTATGATCGTCGGCTTCGGGTACACCACCCTGGTTGGTTATCTTGGTATCATATACAAAGCCGTCAATATAAGTAGTGGTTATTGCTCTATTGGCATTTGGTCCCATTGATTCAGATACGAGTTTTTGCAATTTATTCCCTGCTGCATCATAAGTAAAGGTAATTGTTCTTGAACCATTGATCCATGTTGATGGCGCCTGTACCGTAATTACCTGGGGCAGATTTAAATGATTATAGGTAATGCTGGTAATGGCTTTATTATTATCCAGGTTTAAGTTACCATTTACATCGTAACTGTAATCGGTAGCCGTTTTAGTAGCAGGGTTATATTTAAAATCGCCTAGCTTACTGTCTCCTAATCCATTTACAGCATCGGTTACTTGTTGCAATTTGTTGCTGTTAGGCAGGTAAGTATAAGTAAGTTGGTCAATAAGGGAACTGGAATTTATTTTAAGGCCAGCCTGGTTCATGGTTATTATATTCCCATTGCCATCATAGCTCATATTACTAAGGCTGAAATCTACCTGAGCGCTTTTGTCAAAAACGCTTCCGGAGTATTGGTTAAAATCAGCGGATAGAATACGGTTGGCTGCATCATAAGTAAAATCGTATTTTCTTTTTTCTCCATCACCTCTGCTTTTCCAAACCGTGCCTTCTATATTGCCATTGTATTGAGGTGCTGCGTAAGTTTGATTATTAATGAGCCCGTTGTTAGTTTTATCGTAACCCAGATCAAAACCAAAATAATTGGTGCTGGTTGCATCTTTTGTATAATCCCGGTTCATACCCAGCGTCCAACCACGTATATTGTAATCGTAATTAAGTGTTTCTAATCCTGCGTTGTTGTTATATTGCGGCGCCAGTTTTTTAGTCTTCAATTGCCCCAGTGCATTGTATTCATTTTGCACAATGGTTTTGTAAGCAGGCATTGTGTTGCTATTCACTAATGTGTTGCTTACTTTCTTTTCTGTTTTGCTCAGCCTTCCCAGATCATCATAAGTCATCTGGCTAACTACAATAGTGGTTTGCGCATTAGTGCCGCCGACTTTTTCCTGTTTTTGTATAGTTACCAATGGTTGACCAGCCCAGGTATATTGTATAGTAGCAATATCTGTTCCCCCAGTGATATTAGTACCTTGGGTTTGTATCACCCGGTCTTTACCATCATAAAAAATTACCGTGTACAGATAGGTGTTAGTAGTCCCTAAAACTTTTATCCTGCTGCCGGTAGGCATGCCTTTAACATTAGCTGATTGGGTATTAGCCTGCGGGTATGGCCATGCAGTATTTGATGCTGTTTGAAAATAACTATCATAGCTGCTGTTATAAGATGCAGGCAAAGGATTGCTATAGTTGTTCAGCCATGTATAATCGTTATAAAATGTACGGGTTAGCTCTTCATTTCCACTGAGTGAGGGATATGAAATATTCCCGGCAGCATTGGCAGCATGCTGTGCCCAGGTTAATGCACTTGGCCATAAACCTGTGGCAATGGGACGATTCAATTCATCATATTGTGTGTACATCCATTTGCCCTGGCCCTGTGCAGCTAAGTTACCATCCTGAGTAAGTATAAGTCTGTCCAGCAGGTCGTACACCATACTTACAGCTGCTGCAGCGGGCACTTTCTTTTTTATCATCCGCTTGCGCTGATCATATTCATAGCGGAAACATTGTTCATCAAGCAATGTTGTTGTGAGCGCCCATGTTGAAAGAATAGCTTTTACTCCTTCGGGTTGTATTACACAGCGCAGGTTATTAAAATCATCGTAAATATAATAAGTGCATAACCAATCCGCGTAGCCGCTGCCGGTACCATCATCTGCGGTAGCAGTTAGTTGAACCTTCTTTAAAATTACTTTCCCTTCCTTGTCTTTAAACTCTATTACCTGCTTTTTATGTTCGTCAGTAGTAATTGTCTTATACAACGTGCCTGCATCATATACTGCAGTATAATTTGTTGTCGGGGTTGAGGTATATGTTCCAAATTCGCCAAGGGTAGCGTTATCAGTTACTTTCCAGATACGTACTGCATCTGTTGTTGTATTAATGGCATATTTTATTTGTACATTTCTTTGTTGTGCGGCAGCATTACCTTCGCTGCCCGCCCAACTTACGCCCGGCGCATAGTTGTCGGTTACACGGTTTATTGGCGAGGCTTCAAAATTAGTTTTACTGTAAAAATAGTTTTCGCCCTGGTTATAAACAGGTGAAGCAGTATTATTGCTGCTGTAAAATGCCGGCTGATCGGTAAAAGGATATAGTTTAAATGCGCCATCAGATGCGGTGGATTTATAAGGCAGCCATTTATATTGCTCCCTGCCAAAGACATCATACTCCACCGGGCTTACCATGTCGGTAGCGTTTGCTGAAGACAATGGATTTGAGGGATCAGTAACCAAAGATCCCATTTTAATTACTGTTTGCAGTGGCCTGCCCAAACCATCTATGTATTGCGTGGCCTGCTTCACATCTTTCAATGGCCTTGTCATTAAAGTATTGGCATCCTGTTCCGGTGCGGTAGCATCCCAGGTGCGTATAAAATTTACGAGTGTTCCTGGGAGATAATTATCGCCAACGTGCGGGGACTGTGCTATTGCCTGCTGGTTACTGATTAATGAAATAATTGTTACAGAAAAGACAGTTAGCAAATACCTGAAACTTTTTCTCATCTAAAAAAATTTTGTGTTTATTTTCAATTCGTTTTAATAAGTTGTTTTGTTTTATTGCAGCAAACCATTTATTGTGGAACCGCCAATTCTCGTTTCTGCACTCAATGCTCCAATCAATTCCCCATCCGTCCACACTACAAATTTGCTTTTAGGACCGGTCACGTCCTGGTTGAAATGTTCATTCTTCTCTTTATCTGTTAACCAATTAAATAAAGGATGTTGCTGGCCGCCCGATGTTTTTCGGGTATAAATACCATCTGTGATAATGATCTCATTGCCGAGTATGCTTCTATACCATGTATTGAGGTCGTTTTTAATAGCAGGCGAATAACCGTCTTCGTAAGATGGTGCAGCAATGATCACCAGCGAACTGGCATACACAGTGCTTAATGAATCCAGAGAATGCAACAATGAATCATTGGAGCTGTTTTGTGTTGTAGGTAATGTTATAACAAGTATCTTTTTACCCTGGTAAGTATTAAGCGCTTTTGTATTTCCTTCGATAGTATTAATTGAATAGCTATACACGCTTTGTGCTTTAACTGTGCCTGTGCATAAAACACAAGTGATGATTATAATAAGTTTTCTCATAATTGATATATTTAGTCTGTTCCTATAGTTACGGTGATGGAATTGCAGGTAGTTGTTGTAACACCTACATTATAAAAAGTGGCTGAAGTACCGGTGATCGTCTGTTTAAAGCAACCAGACTTAAATGTTCCGTTAGGTGTAAATCCCGTTTTGGAAATTGTAAGGGTATAGTTCCCCGTTGGTATGGTGCCTAATGATTGCAAGCCAGAAGCAGTTGATACATTAAATGGATAAGTATGGAGTGTTGTTGTATTATAATAGCTGGCTGTGTATCCGGCACTATTATAGGTATTGGTAGACGTAAGATTAACATATGTTGGCAATGGGCAAGCTGAAGTATTTTGACCACCTACCTGTACCCACTGGGTTTCGTTATAATACGGTGGGTTAACAGTGCTGCAAGGATTCACATTTACCTGCTCCTGTTCCTGGTAGCCTGTATTTTGTCCGTATGTATCCAGTTGGCAACGTAGTGGTGTAGCAGTATTTTGCCAGATTGGAGCGGTGTTGGTACAAGCGACAGTGCAATTTTCAGGCTGCCCGGCATAGTTATAACAGATTTTTTTAACAATATTATTGTCTTTGTCTCTGATTACTATTAATCTGTTGAACGCATCATATTCATAGTAAATCGTTTTGCCTTTCGGATCGGTTTGGCTGGTAATACCTACTAACGGTTTGTAGGTATACGTGGTTACTAATGCATTGGTATTGGCAAGGCCTGTACGCAGATTATTAAGCTCATTCCTGATTTGTGCATCGGTACTAAGCGGATTGTCTAAGACAGTTTGATTTACTAATGCCGCAATTGTTGCGTATTCTGCACCTATGACTTGTGCAACCGGATAAGTTTTGTTATAGCCATACAAATAAGACTGCTTTGCATCGTTTTCCTTAGACACAGATAATATATTCCCTTTTTCATCATAGTTGTAAAAACGAAGCTTGCTTTCGTATGCATTACTGCCATTTTTTGTATATACCTGTTCGGGCTGCAATATATTATTGCTCCAGTCCTTATAACCAAACAATGTACTACTTAAAGGTGTCGTTGTGTTCCTGAACGATTTTTTTTGTACTAGTGTGGTTAAACGGTTATTGTTCAGCAATGTGCCGACCATTCCCTGCTGTGCTGAAGACATAGTCGCAATATCCGGTATGGAGATGCTCGTAGGATAATAATAGTTTTCTGTTATTGACCCACTATTGCTTGTAGTATTTGTTTTTGATGTTACGTTGAACGGGTAGTTATTATCATAAGTGTAGGATGTTGTGGTTTCTATATAGTTCCCACTTTGATAATCCCGTTGTGTAATGGAAGAAATATTTTCGTTCCCCTTATCAAGTACATAATTGCAAACTTTAAAAGGCGATGGGCAAAATGATAAAAAAATCTGAGAATTTACTCCTGATGAATTGTAATCATTAATCAAAGCTCCGTAAGTGCTAAATTGTTGAAGGTTACCGATGGGCTCTACAATAATACCCTGTACTCCTGTACTGCCACCAGTATAATTATAAATTGTCTCCTGTACCAGCGTATTTGCCCCATTCCAGGCCTGTTGAGCCTGCAAATGAGGACCGCTCAATCCTACGTTCAGCAATAAATCCAAAATGTAATTTTTTGTGTCGCTGGTCACCATTCCGCTTTGCGTAGGGGCCCAACCTATTGGATAATTTCCATAATAAGAAGCATTATAGTCATATTTGTAGGTTGTTTTCCCTCCATCACTGTAAACATTTACTTCAGGATACCAAACTGGTATATTAAAGCTGAAATTGCCATACCTTGTTTGCGAACTGACTGTCCTCCTCCTCATACCAAAAAGATCACCTCCTCCATTACAAGGCTGAGTTCCATAGCTTACCATAATCCTGTCTGAAACAAATGCATTTTCGTCCAGAGCACTTAAATTTCCATTTACATAATATCCCGTTCCTAATGTGCCAAGCCCTGATTCATTTGCACCATACTTATATGTATTTGTAATGGTTTTATTGCTCACAGGATCATATACTTCTGTACTTGCCACCCTTAGACCTAACCCAAATGAAAGAACCCCTTTCGAAATAAATTTATGGGCCTCGTAATTGTACCTGGCATATCCTCCTGTAGGATATATAATTTTTCTTAGAATATGCGATTGCATTTTTGCTTCATCTGGTTGTCTGTTTCCACCAATAACAGGGTATTGCGATGAAGTGCCGTTTAAAAAATCGACTACAGTCAGGGAAGTTGCAGGTATTAATGTAGAGTTATTCTGTCCATTATAAAATCCTGAAAAATCCTGTCCTTTGTTATATGTAAAGGGTTGCATATCATATTCAAATCCATATTGTCCTTCACCACTTATAGCAACCGTATTTAATAAATCCCAACCTGCAAGCCGGTTAAAATCTATTGTTTTAACAGCGGTATTGTTTGTATTAAAAAATTGAATTGAATTCAGCTTGCTCAGGGTTTGATCTGAATAAGTAAAATCAGCCCTTCCAGAAGGAAAACTCATGGAAGTTAAAGCCCAGGTATTGTAGCTATACCCAGGATATGAAGAACCTGAGGTTGCATTACCAAAAACTGCAGCAAACGGATCGATGCCTGGATCTGAGCAAGATGCATTAGTGGACTTATAATCATCCACCGACATATATTCAGTTGATGAATTTATAAAAGGTACTGAAGAATTTTGATAGGTAAAATCAATCGTGTTCCCTACTCCGGGCGCCGTTACTTTTTCCAACATCCACTCTGTAGGTACATAATACCCATCAGCAACATCATAGTGGTTTTGGCCAAATAGGTAAATTATGCCCTTGTCGTCTGTTACCTCAAAATAAAAATTCTGCCAGCTAGCCCCTCTGAAAACGGGTGTAATTTTCAATGGCGCTTTAGGTATTGTAGTGGCCTTCAGTTCCCCATTTATCCACTGCATTATAAACGTGGCATTAATGCTTGGTAAATGAACTGAAAAAATATCAAACTGTCCATCCTTAAGCGTTGGCTCACTTGAAAGCACTGCAGTACCATACAAGTAATTTAAATCGTTTGCTACTGATGATGCTGCCCTGATATCATCTGTTTTAAACATATCATCTGGTTTACCCATTATTGTTCTGGAAATTCTAAACCCTGGAAAAAGCGACCACCCATAACCAATATTCCCTGATGGTTCATCAACTTTAATACCGCCTGAATGGTATTTTAAACTAAATGGAATACTTAAACCCGCAGCCTGTAACTCATACAACGGGATAGAAACATCTGCTGTTCCAGTGGCAGGAGAAACAGGATATCCAAGAAATTTCTGAAACTGTCTTGCAACAGGAGCAGGTGGTATAATGCCGGGCACCTGCTGTGCCAATACCCAATTGATATTGCTTGCTAGAAAAAACAATACCGCAACAATTAATAAACTTTTCCTTTGTTTCATAATTCTAATTATGTATTTATCGTTCTTTATATTTTATATTTTTTTCATCACAAAGAATATTCTCTTGGGGCATCTATAACTGATCGGTTCCTTGGAACATTCCATTTTACTTGCAACAATTCTTTAAGCTGCATATCTGTCTTTACCTATTGGCTGGATAGGCACCATTTATTGACAAAAAACTAATCGCTCCTTTCCATTAACGCCATGAATACCCAACTCTAAATACTATCGGCTGACCAACGGGTATTCTTTGGTTCGCCAGGCAATCCCACAAAAGCGAAACCTTACTTCCGTTAAACCATTTGGTTTTGATGTTCATTTTTTTCTCAATTCCAACCAGCGCTGATTGGGTCCACATACTGTAGTCTTTTAACTGCTGTATGTTTTTAAACCCGGCATTCTGGTTAGCTTCCCAGCCACCTGTTGCCCAAAAACTCTTTTTAAGTTTTAGCGAGGCAAAGGAACGCATGCCCACGCCCTGATGAGTAATCTGGATATGATTGATAGAGCCTAGTCCGGCCTTGTACGCTAAGGCGACACCAAATTGTTTGTTTTCCGTCAGTTTATACGTTGCAGATAGCGCAAGATTGGCGACAGTGGGCATCAGTGCATTGTCTTTTACAAAACCCATGTCTGTGCCTAACGAAATGCGTTGAAAAAATGTCTTCGCCTTTTGTTGCGGAAACTTCCCATATTCTTCAGTAAGTGCTTCGTTGCCGGATGAATTACCTCCCGCTTTTAATACCTTATCTTTTAGTGCATTCAACTGCGTCTGTGCTTCCTGGATATTTTGCCGAATTTGTGCGGCTGCCGATGGCCCTCCCGCAGCTATCTGGTTTTGTATCAAAGTGTTTACACTAGCACGTGTTTGCAACCCGGCAAGGTTAGGGGCTGCTCCTCCTGTTGATGGTGAACCGAATAATTTTGCCAGCATACCATTCTGCTGTACAAATTTTGAAAACCCTGGAATCTTATTTAAAATGGTGAGTGCGGTTTCTTCAGCCTTCTTGGGATTATGGAGTAGCTCCCTATAATTTTGGACGGCTGCTATATACAACCCGGTTTCCGAAGATATTTTGGTAAGGTACTTACTGTTACCGATATACTTTATCGACTCATTGATAAGCTGTTTGCGCCGTTCTTTGATGAACTGCTCCATTGCCTCGGTATTATCCTCCTGCTTATTGAGTTCCTCCGCTTTTTGTTTAGCAGCTTTTATTGGGTTTACAAGCTTTGCATCCAGTTTATCTTTCTGTTGTTCTAAATAACCTAAGCTGGTGGAAAGCTTATCCCTGTATGCATCATATTTTGCTCTTTGTTCAGTAACAATAGCTTCCCCTTTTTTATATTTTTCTAATGCTCCAGCAAAGGTTAATTGATTATTGGCAAAGAGGCGTTGGGCAGTTTCAGGACTAGCCTTTTCTAATACTGTTTTGATCTTTGATTCCCATTTAGCCAGTTTGGAGAGCGTCTTTTCGGTCCTGTTAGTAATACGGTTAGTATATTTGTCAATCTTACTGTCAACCTGGTGAATATATTTTAATGGAACTTCTTGAAGGGATTGTAATGAGGAATCCGTTTGTGCTTTGCAGTAATATGAAGCACCAATAAGCAGTACAGATATGAAAAGCCTGGCGGGCCTCATAAGGGTTTTATTTAGGTTACAGTATAAGGTACCTCATACTGTTAAATTGCATAATTCTTTTTTCAACACATTGCTGTTTATTTCATTCAGCTCAGGTAAGGCAGTAGAGTATATCCTTCTCCATAATGAAACGGAGAATGTAATTCATTCGCTGCAACTGTCTAAATGGAATAACTGTTAGGAGTACATAGGTAAGAATATTGTTTGAAATAAAAAAAATATTAATTGTTATTTATTTTAAAAAATTTGCGTTATGAGATTTACAATAGCGTTTAACCGTTATTGTAAAATAATATATTTATACTTTTATTTGGCGGCGTAAAGTAGCATTACAAATTTTATTTTCCTGCTTCTATTTTATAACTGTGTCGTTTTTAGCAATAAGTGTGCAAAAAACAGCGGTTTTTGTCTCATACTTACTCTTCCATAAAACCCTTTCTTCGATTTCAGGTCTTTAATCTGCCCTTTCATTGCGATGAATTCATTGGTATCAAAGTGTGTTTCTATTTTTGAAAGGATGCCTTCATACTGTTGCATTAGGGCTTTGCCAACCGCATTATACAGAGTTTGGGTTGGTTGTTGAAGTACAGGGTACAAGGTTGATGATACAGGGTTACCGACTATGATTTCGTACATTTTCGAATCAAATCGAACCATTTTTATTTTGTTTTCGAATTAATTTTCGTTGCCAAAATATTTTCCCAACAGTTTTATTATCACATATGGCACTGCAGTAATTCCTTTATTTCGCCCAACTTTTCGTTTTTTATATAGGGTATATTCTTTTTAAACTCGCGCATTTTTGTATCGCAAAAACGATGTGCCATGTTCAAATCTGTTTCCTGGTCTTCTTTCATTACTACTGTTATCATTTTACTGGTTGTGTATTATATCGTGATCGGGATACTGTATTTCCGGAACGATGTGATGGGGCTCTTAAAGAAGGGTATTCGTAAAAAATCGGCGCCCGCACCTCTTTCGATGCCGGGTGCTGATCCAAAAAGCGACCCTGTATTTTTTTCTTCCGTGCACGAACTAATGGATGAATTAAAAGAACTCTTCTTTACTGCCGCTGCGAAACATTACCCGGAAGAAGAACTGGTGGTGGCACTACAGGGTATGCTTAAACGTTATATCCATTTAAAAGGTACTTCCTTCGAGGTTGCAATCAACAGCCATATACAGCAGACTGCTTCTTCGGTGTGCAATATTTCCCTCGATGACTATGCGATACAACGGGTATGGTAACACTATTGCCCTGCCACGCGGGAAATGTGCAGGAGAACCAATTGCGAGGGATGATCCTTAGCGGGCAGGGCAGCTTATTTCCTGCAGGGATAGCCCGCCCCATAGCCATGACAGCGGGGCGGGCGACTGCAGGAGTTTTGAATCAATTGATGGTTGAAAGTTGATCGTTGGCAGTTTATTCCAAAGACATTTAAAACTAAACTATATGCGGACAATGAAAAAGAGGATGATTGTGGTAATGAGTTTTTTATTGCTGTCACGGTACCGGTTACTCGCACAAGCCGATGGTAATGCAGGTATCAATGAGGCCAACACGAAAGTGCGCAGCTACTTTGCCGCAGGTACTGACCTGATGTATGCAGTGGGTGCTATCGTGGGATTAATTGGTGCAGTGAAAGTGTACCAGAAATGGAATTCGGGAGACCCGGATACGGGGAAGGTGGCAGCCGCGTGGTTTGGGAGTTGTGTGTTTTTGGTGGTGGTGGCGACTGTGATAAAGTCTTTCTTCGGAATATAAAAATCTGTTTGAGCAAGATAAGGAGCCCGCGCCGCTGGCGGCGGCCGGTGCTTCCTTTCTTAAGCACGAACTTTTTTCACCGACGGCACTCCATAAAAATTTTACAGGAGCTGATAATACTATTTTTCCCCTGAAGAGATAATGCAATTCATCCAGGAAGCTGAATAAAAAATACTGCCGATCACTAATTAAAATTCATTCAAAAAATATTCATCTCAAAAAATTATTCACTTAAAAATTATACAACATGAAAAAGATCTTGACATTCGTATTCCTCTTATTGCTCTTAAAAGCCGGGGCGCAAACTTCTGTGACTGCAGTGAGTACCTGCGGGCCAACCTGGTATGTTCGTGTCACCTTCACCGATGAGTTTGTGCCGTTGCATAATACATCGCCAGTTACCTGCCCGGATGGAACTACACATTACAATACCGAAGAAAGCCAGTACCTCAACTGCAAGATGGAATTATTTGCTGATGCAGCGTGCAGCATTCCCATGGCGGTGGACCCGAGGTTCTTTGCCTATTGCAATTGCATCACTGCGTCGCACGGCACGAGGATCCAGCCTGACTTTTTAAACCTGCCCGATTGTTCCGCGGGTCTTCCTGCCGGTTCGGAATACGGGGACAACTGGCGCACGGACCGCTACCTGGTTACAATGACCGAATGCACCTGGGAATGCCTTGGTGGCGGTTTTTATAACTGTGCTGCGTCCGGGCCGGGGGTTCCGACGACTTATGATATCGTGGTGAATTGCTGTTTTGAGCCTAAGCCGCTGGCGGTGCATTTGGTTTCATTTGACGGGGTGCGGGGTTCGGGGGTGAATACCATTTCGTGGGTTCTTTCCGGGCCCGCCGATCTTGCCAGACTGGAGATGGAGCGGTCTTTTGACGGGATTCGGTACGATTTAATTTATTCTACAACTGATGTGACGGTAGCTTCTTTTTCT
>Ga0068859_100002894_pt1 | contig 17442 bp, 13 predicted proteins | sample KBSSwiS22_FD_66585 | JGI IMG/M metagenome (GOLD analysis project Ga0068859, IMG submission 66585) | Switchgrass rhizosphere microbial communities from Kellogg Biological Station, Michigan, USA - KBS Switchgrass S2-2 | ecosystem: Host-associated > Plants > Roots > Rhizosphere > Soil ...
AATAGCCACATCAAACTTTTCTCCCGGCTCGGTAAAAAACTGATCATCGCCTTTTGCAAAACTATAAGTAAGCGATACTTTTAAATTAGCTGGTACAATATTGGTAAATGTAATTTTTTGAGAGAGCGTAACTTCTTTTTCAACAACAGTAGCATTTTGTTTGAATAATGGATCCTCGTTTGTTTTTTCTGCACCGCTTACTTCAGCATCTCCATTTTTTTTAATGCTGCTGTCAGTAAAATTGATTGCTGCTTTTTCTAAACCATCAATGGTTGTTTTATTGGTGAACACACGCCATCCGTCAGTAACAGTTCCCTTTGCAGTAATGATGTACTCTTTATCATTTATTTTTTGAGAAGCTACCTGCCATTTAAGCTGCCCGCTGTTCTGAGCAAATACTACTGCAGATAAAAAAAGCAACAGTGACAATGCAGCCAGTTGCTTTACATATTGCGAAACAATCTTCGGTACCATTAATAATTATTATAGTGCGATGGCAAATTTTTCGGAGGTTGGAGGAAGGCATTGCTTATCATTGCAGATCATTGATTCCACTTCCCCCGTTACGTTAGTTTTAATTTTACCTTTTACTGAAATGGTTTGTATAAATTCTACCTTGCCATCAAAGTATTTTACGTTTACTTTAAAGTTCTTATCGTAGTAAGTTACCAGCTTGCCTTTTTCTTTTACACTACCAGCCAATGTAACCAGTGGATTTTTATTGAATGTAAAACTTGTTGGAACCGGGCCGCCATCGGGAGTAGTTTGTGAATAAATATGCCAACCTGCAGGAGGTTGTGCAATAATGTGCAATTCGTATTTATCACCTGCTAATTTCTTTGCGGTATAAGTCCAGGTTACTTTTTGTTGTGCGTTCACTCCAATTGTAAACATCAGCAGTACAAATCCTAAAACTATTTTTTTCATTTTTTTTCTTTATTATAATTATGCAAAGCTATTACCAAGATGCCCGAAAATTTGTCGGCTTCAATACATTTCAGCGTTTTAACATTAATTTATACCAAACAGGTGGTTGAATATCTTTTTACCATCTTCATTATTTAATATACTGCTGGTAGCCCTTTCGGGGTGTGGCATCATACCATATACGTTTCTTGCTTTATTACAGATTCCTGCAATGTTGTGTATAGCTCCGTTGGGATTACTTTCTTTGGTAATGTTTCCATTAGCGTCGCAGTAGCGGTAAATGATCTGGCGGTGCATTTCCAGTTCTTCTAAGGTTTTATCATTGGCAAAATACCTGCCTTCGCCATGGGCTACAGGCACTTTAATAGCTTCGCAACTTTCGGAGGCCGCTTCTTTCATAAAAATATTTTTGCAAACAAATTGCTGCTGGCTGTTGCGTAGCAACACACCAGGCAACAAGCCGCTTTCGCATAATATCTGGAAGCCATTGCAAACGCCCAAAACCTTTCCCCCTTTGTTAGCAAATTCTATCACACTTTGCATCATGGGGCTAAAACGGGCAATAGCACCGCAGCGGAGGTAATCGCCATAACTAAAGCCGCCGGGCAGCACAATGCAGTCGTTGGTGGAAAACATGCTCAGGTCTTTATCCTTGTGCCAAAGCTGTATTACTTCCTGCTGCAGGTCGTTTTGCAGGGAGTCCATCATATCTCTGTCGCAATTACTGCCAGGAAAAACTACTACGCCAAACTTCATAACAAAAATTATTTTAGTTGTAAAGATAAAACAACAATATGGAATATTGGGTGTACAAGCACCGAATGTGTGGAAACATGCTGGTTTCCAATTGCGGGAGCTTTAAAATTTGAGTAATATTTGCTATTCACAAAGCGACATTCCTTGCTACACAAAATAGTTGATAGCAATTACAAAGGCCACCATTACCCAGTGCAGTACCAGGGGAATTTTCCTGTTTTCAGGATATAAAAATGCGGCACCCATAAGTGCAGAAAGCGGTACGGCAGATAATATCCAGTATTCAAAAGTGTGGGTGGCATTGATAAAGGGAATAAAAACTGCCACTACCAGGTACAGAAAAACCAGGTTCCAGCTTTTACGGGCTTGTATCAACTGCCGCCTGAAATTCTGCTGTACAAAAAATACCCCCACCATACAGATAACCAGCACCACAATAATGGCAATGTACGACCAGTTGGTTTGGTTAAACTTGGGGCTGGTAACTGCAATGCCGGGAAATTTATAATTTTTCCATTTATCAGTTAAAAAAGCCCAGGCCAATAAAAAATAATAAGGTGTTACAATACCCAGTAACGCTATCAGCCATTCCGACAATTTAAACGGGCGGATAATGGCCAGGCCAAAAATTATCAGCGCCGCAAACACAAGGGATGGAAAATAAAAGAAAGTGGATATCCCGATTGCAATACCAATATTGAATAAGGATCTCTTAGGATTGCTGTCATCATACAAACCACTCATGCTTGCCCATACCCAAATTAAAAGCGTGTTGATAATAAGCGGGGCCGAAAGCATGTTCCACTCTGTAAACAAAGAAGTGAGCAATAAATAACTCATGCCCGTGAGGTAGTTGGGTTTTTGCATCAGCCTTAATTCATTTACCAGTTTGTTAAATGAAACAGCTTGCGAATACAACAGAATATAAGCTATAAGCGGATAAATAATAGGCAACCCACCTGCAATTGGCTGCAACCATTTTAATAAAGCCTTGTATAAAAATCCATCTACCAATTGCTCCTGTGGCACTTTGGGGTGCAGAAACATAGGCAGCTTTAACAATATGCCATAGATCAGCAGCAGAAAAGTATTATAAGGATTATTGGCTTTAAAAGTGCCGGTCACTTGCTAACAGATAATTGAGAATGAATAATGATGATAACGTTGTGCAAAGGTGGTTAATTATTGCAATGCAAGAAAAGTTTTTTTAGCAAAAGGGGTATTTCTTAAAAATCTATCTTGGCAAAACAAATATAACTCCTGTACAGGCAGGGAATAATGAGCTGACTGGCACCCACCTGTTTGCTTAAACTGGGCATAAACTGGTAACCCCTTTCCTGGCTTTTTAAAGTGGGGTTACGTGTTATCGCCCCGGAGGGTGAAAGGCTGTGGTTTGCAATGATCTGGTTCTTATTTTTATCATCATTAAATAAAAAATGGATCTCGCCACCGCTGTTCATAGTGGAATAAGATAAAAAATTCTCATTATCATCATCAAACTGGTCTTTATGAATTACACGGCTCCACTCCAGGCCGCCCGATTTATTCATGCTCAATATCATGATATTGGCATAATAGTACCTGGTACTTTGATTGGTGTTATAACTGCTTAAAGGCCGGTAATAATTGTAATAGGGATTGTAATAGTAAGTTGAATACGGGCTGTAATAATAATTATTCAGGTAATCCCAGCGGCTCCATGGATTTACATTACCCCGTGTTTGTGTGGAGTAATCCTCTGCCGTAAGTAAAAAACCTCCATCTTTTTTTACAAATATCTGCCGTATAAAAAAATCGTCCAGGGCAAAACGCAACTGGCCCGTGGTTTTTGCAGCATCCCTTAATGAATCATCCAAAACAGTAAACCCTTGGGTAAATGGCTTTATAGCCGCCTTATCCCAGATGTAAGTGAACAGGCCCTCAATGCTGCCCCTGCTTTTTTTATAATAGAAAGAATTTACAATGTAGCGTTTATTCAGGTTATCGATCTTTAGTTTTACTTCGTCAATATAATTTTTATTCAGGTCAATATCATGATACGCAAAAGTATCCTGCATGGGTTCTTTTATTACCAGGCTTAAGGCATTGCTGTTATCACGGTTACCATTCTTACTGTCTTTTGTAAAAACAAAATTACCATCGTTATCTACTAAATAATTGCTGTAATTATCCCTGCGGTCATTATAATCCAGGCCCTGCCGCGTTTTGCTGATCAATTTCAGCGTACTGTCGAATAACAGTGTAACTAAAGTAAACTTGTCATTTTTTTTGTGGATCTTGAACACCATTATTTTTTCTTTATCCTCGCTGTAAATGGTGGTATAAATTTTATTATCTGCCAGCATTGAAATTTGTGTGGTATCAAGCTCTACCGGTTCTGCCATTTTTTTTCCATTGCCATCCAGCTTTACTGCCATACAATGCAGCAGGTTTCTTTTCTGGTATTGGTAGATCATGTAAAAATGTGAGGGGTAGATCACAAAATCCACATTAAAGGTTTTGTCGGGAACAAAGTCAAGCTTAACGGTTTCTTTTATTTTCATGTCGTCTCCCATAATGCTGATCTTATGACGCCATTTTATGTTTTTATACACCAGGTAATTACCATTCATTTTTCCAATGATCTCAAAATTAATATCCCGGTTATCCTCCTGGTCAAAATCGGAGTAGGTAACTTTTTGGCAAAATGCAAAGGCAGGCAATACGATTACTATTATGATACTGAAAATTATCCGCTTCATGTATAGGTATCTTTATATTAAAATTACGATTTAAAAACCAATAGTGTTATTTTACGTTAACAAGATGTACGAAATTTTGTGATTACATAATCGTTAAAATAATTTAAAAAATGCAAACAGTGTTGATAAGCGGTGGTACCGGAATGGTGGGCGGGGCTTTAAGGAAGTATTTAGTAAGTAATGGCTATAAGGTAATTGTTTTAAGCAGGCAAGTTACCGCTGGTAAGTTCTCTTTTGATAACAGCAATACAGCATTTGCCAAATGGGATGTAAAAAAGCAGGAACTGGATATTGCTGCTTTACAACAAGCCGATTATATCGTTCACCTGGCCGGCGCTGGTGTAATGGATAAAAAATGGACTGCTGATTATAAAAGAGAAATTATTGACAGCAGGGTGGAAAGTGCAAAATTAATAGCAGACACTTTAAAGAACAATGCAAATAAAGTAAAAAAAGTAATCAGCGCCAGCGCCATAGGTTGGTATAAACCCGGCGAAAATATGCATACAGAAGATGAACCCGCTGATGACAGTTTTTTAGGTGATACCTGCAGGCTTTGGGAAGAAAGTATGAACCCGGTGATGCAATTGAACAAAGGACTGGTGAAATTAAGAATTGGTATTGTACTTAGTAAAGATGGCGGTGCTTTAAAAGAATTTATTACGCCATTACGATTTGGAGTTGCTGCAATTTTAGGTAATGGCAAACAAATGCTTAGCTGGATTCATATTGATGACTTATGCAGGATGTTTTTATTTGCAATAGAAAATGAATCCGTAAACGGTGTTTACAATGCAGTAGCGCCACAGCCTGTAAATAACAAAACGCTTACCCTTACACTGGCAAAAAAAATGAGGCGGTGGTTTTATATTCCGCTTTATGTGCCGGCATTTATTTTAAAGCTGGTGCTGGGCAACAGAAGTATTGAAATTTTAAAAAGTGCTACTGTTAGTTGTAAAAAAATTATGGCCGCAGGATTTAGTTTTCAATTTAAAAAAATTGAAACTGCACTGGACAATTTATTGAACAAATGAATCAGGTCTTTAAATCTGTTTTACGGAAATAATTGACAATAACAGAAAAGTACACTGTGATATACAATACTGCAGCAATGATCAAAGTATAATCTTCCACCGTTCTGCGTTCCATGATTTTTGGTTTAAAGGGATTAGGCACCAGTGAATCTACCGCTTCCAGTGGCATAAAATAACCCACCTGGCTATTCTTTAGTGTAAAGATCAACCACAACACATTATCCAAAATACATACTATGGCAAAGTAGATAATGATTGCCAGCCCGGTTCGTTTAATCAGTATAGCTACCAGGTACGCCAGCATCAAATACAAAGTAGCCATCAACGCAAAATAGCCCACATAATAAACACCTTTGAATACAGCTGCTTTTGACGGAGAGAACACCAACCCTACTACTAAACCGCTTACAAATATTAATGCGGTGCTTACCAGCACAAAAAAAATAAGGATAGAAAATTTAGCTTTTAAAAAATCTGTACGGCTCCAGCCATCAATAATATTTTGCCGGTGTGTACGGTACTGTACTTCGTTTGTAATTAATAAAATAAACAACATGCCCAGCAATATAAAAAACAAGCCTCCCATCCAGCTTGATGAAAGCCATACTTTTGGAAATACAAAGGGAGATTCTATCATAGCCTTTAGCAACTGCTCTTCCATTCTGCCGGAACCGGAAAGAGATTCCATATACTTACTGGCAGAAAAATAAAAAGCCAATGGAAAAAAAACGAGGAAGGCCAGAAATAATATCCAAAACGTTCTGTAGGTTTTTATTTTAAGCCATTCTATTTTAAAAAGGTTGAACATACTTTATTTTTTCTAAGGTTAATTTTATCTGTCGCTTTGCTTACCGGTAATTTCCAAAAATCTTGTTTCAAGCGATTTGCGTTTTTCGTTCAGCCGGTTGAGCACAATACCATTATCAAAACAGAATTTATTTACCTGCACAGCAGTGATATTTTCTGCGCAGGTTATTTGCAGGTAATGATCCACCAGGGCAATATCCTGTATGCCTTTCATCTGCTGCAATATTTTTATTAATGCTTCATCGTTATCGGCACCTAATTCAATCAGTACTGCATTAGCGACATCGCCTGATGAATGTGCCATCACTTCTTTTACTGAACCTACCATTTTTAAAACTCCTTTTTGTATAATAGCAACGTGCGTACATACTTTTTCCACCTCATCCAAAATATGGCTTGCCATGATGATGGTTTTGCCTTTACGGTTCAGTTCCTTTATTAATTCTCTTATTTCAGCAATACCAGCCGGATCCAATCCATTAGTAGGTTCATCAAAAACTAAAATATCCGGGTCGCCCAGCAAAGCAGCCGCAATGGCCAGCCTTTGTTTCATCCCCAATGAATAAGTATTGAATTTCGAATCTCTGCGCTGGTAGAGGTTTACTATTTCAAGCACTTTATCAATATCATCTTCCCCGCGGCCTTTTATTTTTGCTGCAATCTTTAAATTATCTTTTGCACTCAGGTAGTGATAAAAGTTAGGCGTTTCTAAAAGTGTGCCTATTCTTTTTCGCAATGTTGCTGTTCCTTGTTCTCCCAGCCATGCATAGGTGCCGCCACTGGCTTTTAACACGTCCATTACAATGCCCAGCAAAGTTGTTTTACCACTTCCATTAGGCCCCAAAATTCCAAACACTGTTTTTTCGGGTACTGCAAAACTTACGTTTTGTAAAGCCTTTACTGACCTGTAATTTTTAGAGAGATTGTCAACTGTTAGAACCGCCATGGCAACAATTATTTATTTGAGTTTGAAGATAAGGGATTTTTATAATCATCAACTACGAGATTATGACAAAAGGTAACATTATGGCAAATGTTTATCATGCCATACAGAAGTAAATTCGCCAACTATTGCAAACCCTGATGCACTAAAATTTAATTTTTGTAACCGCAGGTTATCAATATCGCTTTGCAACACTTTTCTTGTAAAAGGATTCAGGGTTCCGCCGTCTGTTCCTGGTGCTGCACCAGGGTTGTATTGAAATAGCGGGTCAACTATTGTTCCTCTTGGATACATAATACCTGGCGCACCACGTCCCCTGATGTCTAAATTATCCGGATGATCGAGACCAAGAGTATGGCCAAATTCATGTGCTGCGGTGGTAGATTTATGTAAAAGATTATCTAGTTTAAAATAACCTGTATTGCTGTTTAATCCATCAACAAAAGATATATTGCCCGATGCATATTCTTCTATCCTGAAATAATTATTCCGTGGGTTGGTATTTTCATATACCATCTCCGGTGTTAATGCTTTGTTCCAGGCGCCTTCGATATTGAATTTTACTTTAAAGGTTTCCTGTTTTATTTTTACAGTGCCTTCAGGTTCATTCCAAAAGTGCTCAATATCTGCAGCAATAAACCTGGCGATAGCATCATCGGCAGCATCACCATAAATAAATATCACAGCGTGAATGATGACCAGGTTTTTATGTTTGAGTAATTCTGCTTCTCCCATAATATTGATACACTTGTACACCGAAAATTCTTTTCGATATTGTTTTATGTACGCCGAAAATCCTTTTCGGTTCAAGAAATACCGAAATGAAATTTCGGTGTACTAAAAGCCCAACTCCGGATTAACATACGTCCACTTCCAGTCTTTCCATTCCTTTACAAATCCTGCTTTTACAGCATTATTTATAGTATAAAATATTATCCGGTTAAACTCGTCGTTATTTCTTACAATGTGATCATAACTTTCATGCGTCCAAAACTGTCCTGATCTTTTCAATACTTTGTTACATTCCACTGCTGTATATCTTTTATGCCTCTGTAAAATATTATACAACGGGGGTGCATTTTCTAACGTTGTAACTACCAAATGTACGTGATTGGGCATAATACAATAGCTCCATAAAGTATAAAATTTTTCATTACAAAAATGTAAAGAATCTACTACAACCGATGCCACTGCATCTTGCTTAAGCCAATAAGGTTCGTTGGGATTTTTATCAAGGTAATCATCTACTAAACCAAAATGACGCTTTTGTTCATTGTATTTTTCTTCTTTTGTTGTTGCGATTTTTTGTTGTTGTGCTGCTATTGCTTCAAGCTCCTTTATTTTGGAAACAGGGATGGAGTCCACTAACCTGTAGGTAATAAAGAAGGTTTCTTCTAATGGTTGGATGTGAGGCAAGTTCCTGGCGTAAAATATTTTGTGGTCGGGCATATTGGTATCTTTAGTACACCGAAAATTCTTTTCGGTTCTTTAAAGTTAGGCTGAAAATTCTTTTCAGCATGTTAAAAACCGAAAAGAATTTTCGGTGTACTAACGGTGTACCCTACCTTAAATTAGCCATAAAATAATCTGTAACTTTTTGATACAGATGCGCCCGGTCTTTTCCCATTACATTATGTTCATGCCCGGGATAGATCATGTAATCCACCTGTACCCCCGCATCCACACAGGCTTTTACAAAGTTCACTGAATGTTGTTGTACTACCACCGGATCCTGCAGACCATGTATCAGTAATAATTTATCTTTTAATTTACCTGCCTGCTTAATTAAGTTGGTAGCTTCATACCCTTCAGGGTTTTCCTGTGGTGTATCCATGTAACGTTCACCATACATGATCTCATAATATTTCCAATCCATAACAGGGCCGCCTGCTACTGCTGCCTTAAAAACACCGGGATGATTCAATACAAAATCAGTAGTCATAAATCCACCATAACTCCAGCCAAACAAGCCCATATTATTCTTATCTACGTAAGACAAAGCGGTTAAATAATTCACACCACTTTCCATGTCTTCCATTTGTGCGGCGCCTGCTTTTCTAAAGATCGTTTGTTCAAATGCTTTACCCCGGTTATCGCTTCCTCTTGTATCCAAAGTAAATACCACGTATCCTCTTTCAGCCATGTATTGAAACCAGTAATCTCCTGCACCACCATTCCATCCGTTTAAAATCATTTGTGCATGCGGACCGCCATACCAATATACAATAACAGGATATTTTTTTGTGCTGTCGAAATTAACGGGCTTAAACATTCTGCAATACAGATCGGTACCTGTATTATTTTTTATGGTAAAGATGCTGAGCTTGCCCATTGCATAATCAGCAATTGGGTTTGCAGCCTGCAACAACTGCTTTGACTTAGCAGTTTTTATATCAGTAAGCTGCACCGTTCTTGGGTCACCAGTTGTGCTGTATATATCAATAATTGTGCTGCCATCGCTGCTTACCTGGGCGGTATGTACGCCGGTTTCATTGGTAATTCTTTTGGATAAACCTGTTTTCAAATTCAGTTGGTATAAATTTTTAGTGATAGGAGACTCCTCTGTTGAAACATAAAATAAATTCTCTCCTTTTGCATCAAAGCCTTTTACCTCCAGTACTTCCCAATTACCTTTGGTGAGTTGTTTTATTAAGGTGCCATCCGCATTGTATAAGTATAAATGATTCCATCCATCCCGGTTACTTTGCCATATAAACTGGTCGGGTTTATTTTTTACAAACAGCATGGGCACTAATGGTTCTACATATTTATCATCTTTTTCTTCAAATAATGTTTTAGCAAATTCACCGGTGGTGGCATTGTACTGGTTTAATTTCATGTGGTTCTGCTCCCTGTTCAATACGGCTATGTAGATCCATTTATCATCGGGGCTCCAGGCAATATTGGTAAGGTATTGCTCTGCAGGTTCGCCGGTTTTTATCCAGGTGGTGGAATTGATGACTGCATTATAAACGCCTACAGTTACATGATGACTCTTACCCCCTGCCATTGGATATTTTATGTTTTGGTTTACGGCAGGATATTTTGTCCAGTCGATGATGGGATAATCCGTCACCATGGTTTGATCCATTCTGTAATAAGCTAACAGTTTACCATTGTTACTCCAGAATGTTCCTTTATTAATACCAAACTCTTCCCGGTGCACCGATTGTGCATACACGATATTACCACTACCGTCTTTGGTTACCTGCTTATTACCATAAAAACCGGAACTCACATACAAATTATTATTCTCTACATAAGCCACAAAGCCGGCACTGCTTTCTTCCACGACAGTTTTATCTGTGAGTGTTTTATTGACTATTTCTTTGGCCTGACCGGTAACAGGATTCAATGCGATCTTATTGCCATTGGCATTCAGTACCCAATCCGCTGAAACATTAAACTGAATAGCGGGCATGGTTTTCAATTCTCCATAGGGTGATGTTTTTAATTTATCGTTTAATTGTTCCAGGGTTAGAAAAGGTATCTCTGCAGTCTTTATATTTCCTTTTACCCAAACATCTTTGCCTTCTGTTTTTTTCAGGTATACATAATCGTTAGTTCCATATACAAATTGGAGTTGCTTTAAATTTTCTGCGGCAAGGGTGCTGCGGTTTTTAACCATGGCATCTTCCATGGTGAGTAATTTATTTTGGGCTAACAAGTTTGTACTGATAAAAAGTACGATAAGGAAGAATATTTTTTTCATGTTTATTTATTGATGGACAAATGTATTGAAAAAAATATGGTCTGGTGTTCTCGCCGCAGCACACACGGTCTGACGTCCTCGTCTGACCGTGTGTGTAACGGCATGGTCAGATGACGGCGTCAGACCATGCGGCTTGGTCAGACGAGGACGTCAGACCAAGCCGCAGATTTGCAAAGCCAGTTCTTTATTGCAAATAGAGCTGGCACGTAAGCCCTGGTAAAATCGAAAAGAAGACCATTTCCAATCAGCAGCGTTAATAACTATTCCGGCCTCCTTCGCATTTTGATGGATATAATTAAATGTGTTGAGATAATAATCTTGCTTTGAAAGAAATTGATAATTGAGTTCCGCTTCATCATTTAGACAAATAGCTTTTGTCTTAGGCCGAAACAAAGCTCCACTGCGATTGTTTTTTATATTGAATTCATGAGCATAAGTGCTTAGCAATTTTCTAAAGCCATTGGTAACAGGATCGAGTATAAGGCCACCTTGCTGTTTTACTTCCAGGCATCTGTCATCTGCATAGATCATAAAATGAAAATGATTGTGCATAAGGCACCAGGCGAGCGTTTCGCAATGAGGCACTACATATGCTTTATACAATTGCAGAAAATAAAGAAACTGAAAATCTTCAATAAATACGTTTTGTTGATTGTTGCCCTGGTTGTATACATGGTACACATTCTCTGGTAAAAATTTCATGGCCTAACATTTTTTTTGTTAAGGCTTTCATGAAGAAAAGGTTTATGAGCAGTTGTTATTCTTGTTTTGGCGAAGCGCAAGCCATTCAACATGATCAGACGAGGGCGTCAGATCATGTTGAATGCTGAACCACATGATCAGACGAGACGTCAGATCATGTGGTTCAGCATGGTCTGACGCCCTCGTCTGATCATGTTGCCTTACTTGGTCTGACGTCCACGTCTGACCAAGTAAGGCAACGCTAACTAATTCCGAAGTGGTTTCCCGCTCTTCAACACACTCTGAATTCTTTCCAGCGTTTTCTTCTCTCCAGTTAAACTTAAGAAGGCTTCCCTTTCAAGATCCAGTAAATATTGTTCGCTTACTAATTGTTGTTCACTTAAATCGCCGCCGCACATTACATAAGCCAATTTTTTGGCTACAGTTACATCATGATCAGTAGCATAATTGCCACGCCACATACCATTGATACCTGCATGCATAGCACCCAAAGCACTACGGCCTAAAACTTTAATATCATTACGCTGCACAGGCATAACATAACCGTCATCAAATAATTCTATCACGGCCTGCTTAGCTTCAGCGATCCTGCGCCCCTGGTTGATGCTTACAATATCTTTGCCTTCCCTGTAAATACCTAAATGATACGCTTCATAAGCAGAAGTGCCCACTTTTGCAGTAGCAATGGTAAGGAAACGATTTTGCAGCGTTAAAGTATCCACTTCTCCATCGTGCATTTCATCAGCAGCACGCAATACAAATTCTTTGGTGCCACCACCGCCGGGGATAACGCCGATGCCTACTTCTACCAAACCGGTATACGTTTCTGCAGCGGGAATTACTTTATCAGCATGCAAGCAAATTTCGCAGCCGCCGCCTAATGCCAGTCCGTGCGGCGCCAGTACCACGGGGATACCAGAATAACGCACCCTCATCATCGTATTTTGAAACATCCGAATGGCCATATCAATTTCATCATAATCCTGCTCAATAGCCAGCATAAAAATCATACCAACGTTGGCGCCTGCACTAAAATTAGCGCCATCGTTTCCTATTACGAGGCCTTTATATTTTTCTTCGGCAAGAGAAATTGATTTTTGAATACCTTCTAAAACCTCGCCGCCAATGCTGCCCATTTTAGTGTACCATTCCAGACCCAGCACATCATCGCCTAAATGGTAAGTGCGGCAGGCGCTGTTTTTCCAGATGGTTTGATTATCAAAATTTTTCATTACAATAAAGGCATCGCCACCCGGCAATACTTTATAGGCTTTGCTGGCCACATCATAACATAACCTTTTGCCATTTTCTACTTTGTAAAAAGAAGTGTTACCTGCAGCAATCATTTCATCTACCCATGGCGCTACTTTATAACCGGCAGACTTCATTGCGGCAGCAGTTTTTGCAACACCCAACGTATCCCAACTTTCAAAAGCACCGATCTCCCAGCCAAAGCCGGCCATCATACCATCATCAACACGGTACAATTCATCACTGATCTCTGGTATACGGTGACTGATATACGAAAATAAACTATAATGGAATTGACGATAAAATTCACCCGCTTTATCTGTACCTGCACATAATGCCTTTATCCTGGACTTTAAATCTTCAATGGGTTTGGCGGTTTCTAAAGTGGCGAATTTGGGTTTTTGTCTTGCCCCGTATTCCAATGTTTGCAGGTTGAGTGTAAGAATCTCTTTTTCTCCTGTGGCAGTTTTTGTCTTCTTAAAAAATCCCTGTCCGGTTTTATCACCCAACCAGTTATTCTCTACCATTTTGTTTAACCATACAGGAATGGCAAATACTTCTTTCGCTTCATCATTGGGGCAATTATCTGCAACGCCTTTGGCCACTTTCACCAATGTATCAATGCCTACTACATCGGCAGTGCGAAATGTAGCTGATTTTGGGCGGCCAATAACCGGCCCTGTTAATGCATCGATCTCATCCACGTTCAACTGCAGTTTTTCCATGGCATTCATAATGGCCATCATGCCAAATACACCCACACGGTTAGCAATAAACGCAGGGGTATCTTTACAAAGCACTGTTGTTTTACCCAAATACAGATCGCCATAGTGCATTAAAAAATCTACAATTTCCGGATCTGTAAACGGTGTGGGAATAATTTCCAGCAACCGCAAATACCGGGGTGGATTAAAAAAGTGGGTGCCACAAAAATGTTTTTTAAAGTCATCGCTTCTTCCTTCTGCCATCATGTGGATGGGTATGCCGGAAGTATTGGAAGTAATTAAAGTGCCGGGCTTACGGTATTTTTCTACCTCGGTAAAAATGGATTGTTTAATATCCAAACGTTCTACCACCACTTCTATCACCCAATCGCAACCAGCTATATCCTTCATGTTATCTGTAAAGTTGCCGGTCTTTATTTTTTTTGTTACGTCTTTCGTATATACTGGTGATGGATTGCTTTTAATAGCAGCAGCCAATGCATCATTCACGATCTTATTTTTTTCTGCAAGCTTTGCATCTGCCGGAAGATCTTTGGGCTGAATATCTAACAATACTACCTGCAAACCAACGCCTGCAAAATGACAGGCAATGCGGCTTCCCATAACTCCACTTCCTAAAACCGCTACTTTTTTAATGATTCTTTTCATGTGTTTATTTTTATTGTCTTTGGTTGCCAATTGCAATCGGGAGCATTAGCCTGTTAGTATTTTAGTTGTACCAACTTTTGTGAGGCCCATTTCATATAACTGCAATTGATTTATGAATAGCAAATTTATGCCTCTTTACTGAAATTAGTTAGCTAAACAACTAATTTTATTCGAAGATAGGTTTAAAGCGTGAAAAAACGTAAAACACCGTATAATTCACATACTAAGAATCGAAAAACTACGTTTATACTTTTTTTCGGAGCATTTTGTTCTTGAAAATTGTAAGCTTTTAACTATGTTACTTAATTAAAAAAATGTCTGAATGCTTTTTTTCTAAGAACGAGAAGATTTACTATTTCATCCAATATCATGAACCCATTAGCCACCAAACCAACTGAACCTACCGGAACTTTTCTTAGCGTAAGTTACAAGGCTGCCGGTAAGTTGCCTGCTGACTGGGACCAGGAGCAAGATCATATCATTATCACCAACTCCAAATTTTACATTACTGGTTTTAATAAAGCTGCAGGGTTAGTTTTTGGCCTGTCGGAAAATATTTTTGGTACTGTTACACTTAGTGATGCCATTACTTTTAAACCACGACACACATCCCGCTACAGCATTTTATTTTCTTTATTTAAAACAGGAAGCTGGAAAGGTGAAATTATTTTTACCAATGCAGCCGGCAAGGAATCTGTTTTTTATTCTACCGCATCTTTGATCAATAACAACAGTGCAGTTGTTATTACCAGCAAGCTTGTTGCAGTAAATAACACTAAAGACTTGTTACCGGTTGCCCAAAACACAGAAACGCTTTTCAACCTGTTTATGGAGAATAGTGAAACGGGTTACTGGGTATATGATGAAAACGACTTCGTGGTTTTTGCTAATGATGCTTATACAGATTCTACCGGCTTTGAAGGCAGCCCGGTAGGAAAACATCTTTCAGAAATTTTTCCTGCAAAGCTTGCTAAAAAACTAATTGAAAGAAATAAGCTCACTTTAAAAAATAATAAACCGCATATTTCCGAGCATTCCCTAACCAGGCCAGATGGTACTGCTATACATTTTGTATCCAATACTTTTGTTTTTAGAACCCCGGATAATAAACGTTATATCGGCGGGCAGGCTATTGATATTACAGAAGCAAAAGACATAAGAGAAAAGCTTAAGCAAAGTGATTTATTGTTTAATTCATTTATGAAAAACAGTCCTGCACTTGCATGGATATATGATGAAGACGGAAATTTTATTTTTGGCAATCCCCTTCTCGCAGAAAAAACAGGGCTAACGGAGGAGAGCATTGGCAAAAATATCAGTGTGCTGGCTTATTCGGATGAAGTGGCAAAAATGCTGTTTGCCAAACTGAGGAAAGTAGCAAAAACAGGTATTCCTGTAATTGGAGAAGAAAGTGTGCCGGATATGAATGGTGTAATCAGGCATTATCTTTCTTACTGGTTTTTACTTCCGCTTACTAATGGCAAAAAATTAGTTGGGGGCCATGCGATTGAAATTACAGACAAAAAAAATGCTCAATACCAGATTGAAAAACTCTATGAGCGTTTTAACTATGCATTAAATGCTACTTCAGAAGCAGTATGGGATCTTGACCTGCAAACCAATGAAATTTACAGGAGTGATGCTTTTTATAAAATTTCGGGTTATTCTAAAGAACAGGTAGCCAGTAATATCAACTGGTGGTTTGATAAAATTCATCCCGGTGATAAGGAAAGGGTTAGAAAAAGTTTTGACACAGACCTGATGGCGGGTAAAAAAAACTGGGAAGCTGAATACCGTTTTCAATATGCTGATGGCAGCTACAGGAATATTATGGATAAAGGCTTTGCTATTTATGACAAAGGAAAACCTGTTCGTTTAATTGGCGCCATCCAGGATATTACGGAGAGAAAAAAATTAGAAGCGCAACTACTGAATGAACAGGTAAAAAAACAAAAACTGATCAACCAGGCTACTATTGAAGCACAGGAAAAAGAACGTGGCATGATAAGCGCCGAACTGCACGATAACGTGAACCAGCTTTTAATGAGTGCCCGCCTGCATATTGGTGCTGCCAAAAAAAATGACAACAAGGAAGATCTGTTAGATAAAGCTTCAGACTATTTATTGCAGGCAGTGGAAGAGATCAGGAGCTTATCAAAGAAACTCAATACTTCTATTATAAAATCGGTGGGGCTTGAACAAAGTATATTTGATATATGCCGTAACATGAAACAGTTTAATGACATTACTGTTACCACCGATATTGATAAAGACGTGATTGACAAATTAACGCAGGAACAGCAACTGGTAATTTTTAGAATTATTCAGGAGCAGAGTAATAACATCATTAAATATTCCAGGGCCGTTGCGGCCACTTTTGCATTAACGGAAAAAGACAACCAATGCAGCCTTGTGATCAGCGACAATGGTATTGGTTTTGATAAAGCAAAACAAAAAGCCAATGGCATTGGCTTTATCAATATTTTTAACCGGGTAGATGCTTACAACGGCAAAGTGGAAATTATCACTTATCCCAATAACGGCTGCATGCTGAACATCAGCATGCCTTATATGGTATGATTTTTTTAGCTTACGCCTGCGCCGGCATTAATAACGGTCTCAGGTTTTACAAAATGCAATTTACCCTCACTATCTTCTGCCATTAATATCATCCCGTTGCTTTCAATACCTCTCATTTTTCGTGGCGCCAGGTTAACGACTACGGTTACCTGCTTACCTACAATATCTTCAGGTTTAAAATGCAATGCAATACCGGATACGATAGTTCTTTTTTCAAAACCCAGGTCCACTTCCAGTTTCAACAATTTATCTGCCTTTTCTACTTTTGCTGCAGTAAGAATGGTTCCTACTTTCAGGTCTATCTTTGCAAAATCATCGAACACGATTTCAGATTTTAGATTGGCGATTTCAGATTTTTTTTCTTCCACTTTTATAGTTTGTGTTTGCGGTTTTGAATTGGCTTTTAATTTTTCTACCTGTATGGCTATTTCTTCGTCTTCAATTTTTCTGAATAATAATTGCGGTTCTCTTAAACTGTAACCTACACTCAACAATTTTATCTTGCCTGCATTTTCCCAATCCAGCATCTTGTCCACCACCTTCATCATGGCCAGCATTTTCTTTGCGGTGTTAGGTAAGAATGGATTGATCAATACCGCAAGGTTAGCGGTTAACT
>Ga0068859_100002896_pt1 | contig 17436 bp, 15 predicted proteins | sample KBSSwiS22_FD_66585 | JGI IMG/M metagenome (GOLD analysis project Ga0068859, IMG submission 66585) | Switchgrass rhizosphere microbial communities from Kellogg Biological Station, Michigan, USA - KBS Switchgrass S2-2 | ecosystem: Host-associated > Plants > Roots > Rhizosphere > Soil ...
TGATTTTCATGTCGTGCGCGGTCCACGCCAGATTCATGTCCTGAATGCCCCATCGCCCGCCGCAACGTCTTCGCTCCGCATTGGCGCGGCGATCGCCGAAATGGCCACGGACCATTTCGGGAGGTAGGCAGTTTCGGGGATCCCTCATCCGGCGCTTCGCGCCACCTTCTCCCGGGGGGAGAAGGACGATTTACGGTCTATTCCTCTCCCACCGGGAGAGGGTGGCGCGAAGCGCCGGGTGGGGGATCCGCTATTCAAGAAACTGCGTCCCCCAGGCGCAGCACCTTGCCGGCCTGTGATGCCGGGATGCGTGTGTTCACGGCGAGGCGGTAGTAATGATTGAACCGCGATTTCGTGGCCCAGGGCGGCAATCCCTCTGCACGCTTCTCAGCGAAGACCCGCTGGAATTCGAGAGTCACGCTTCCAGTTGAAGGATCGCGCGACGGGACCGAGCAGCGCTGGCAGGGATTCACGCCGAGAATCGTGATGTCGCCGATACGGAACTCCAGGGTTGTATCGGCCTCTGCGAACAGCCGGTCTTCCCAGAACACTTCGTTCGTTGCGAGTTCGATGTTGGCGCGAAACCGGCGGCGGGTCTCCCGTGGATCGGCGATTCCAAACCACGCGCTCACCTCACGCAGCGTGGCCGAACCCACGATTGTCGGGCCCGGCGATTCCAAATCGTCCGGAAAGCCGGTCGCAGTGTTTCTTTCGATAGAAACGCGCATTCCGAGGAAGTTACTCCACCAGTCTTCGAGTTCCGGCCTGTCATTCAGAAGGTGAAATGCTTTCGTCCCATTCAAGGTTACAACAAGCTTGTCGAGATCGTACGTGGTCCGGATTTGATGAATGCGGGGTTCCCTCTTCCCGTTAATCAGCTTGCCCAACTCATCGAACAGGGCGAACTCCCGATCGTGCTCGAGGCCGCCACTGGGCAATACTCGCGCCGCCTCGACCACGAGCGCATCAAGGGACTTGATGGGATACAGAGAAATACTCTGAACGACAACGGGGTTCATTACGGAACAATCACGCTGGTGCGATCCAAAGACTCCGCGGCCCCCAGCATCAGTTGCGGCGCGAGGTTGTTGTCCTGGCAGACGTATTCGAAAAGCTCCTGGTTGGGATTCCAGCCCAGCAAAATGCCGCTGGTCCAGGGAGCCGTATAGGCGCCAGGATCGTCGATCGTGACTTCATACTTGAGCGTGGTTTCGTCCAGGCGCGTGAGGCGTTCGGTGACATGGAGGAGTTGCGTGTGCGGAAATCCGAACCGATCAATCCAGAACCGCTCGTTGAAACCGATCGTGTCGATGACCAGTGTCTTTCCCTCCCACTTGCCGATTGAATGTCCGAGATAGTCCGGCGCCAGGTCCTTTGGATGCGGTCTGCCATCCAGGTAGACGACACGCATCGAGTGAGGTCCCCCGATATCCACGATAAAAACGCGCTGAAGGTCCTTCATCTCGAGGACCTCTACTCCATAAGGCGTGAAGAATGGGCGCGGGCCGCCTGAAGGTTTGCAGCGTGTATGAGGCTCCAGCTGGTTTTCCTGACGGTACTCGTATAAGGCGCGAGCCCACGGCCGAAAGGGAACTTCTCCGACTTTGAGTTTCCTGAAGGTTGGGTCGGCATTGCCGGTAGCCAGCCGCGGTGTGCGCAGCAGAGGATTTGCCTCGATCGCGAACGGATTGACGGGAGGCGGATTATCCAGTTCGACCAGACGTTCGTCTCCGGCGTTCGGAGGAGCCCACACGCCATGTTGCCCGGCAGGGCCAGCCAGTGCTCCCGCTCCACTCTGACCGAATGCCAGGACCGGCAAGATCGCCATCAGAAAGAAAGGAGCGAGACGGCGCATAGCGAAACTATTCTCGATCCAGCCGCGCGATGAGGCTGGATGTATCCCATCGGCGGCCACCCATGGCCTGAACTTCCGAATAGAATTGATCGATGAGAGCCGCCACGGGAAGTTTTGCTCCGTTCTTCCGAGCTTCCTGCAGCGTGATGGCGAGGTCCTTTCTCATCCAGTCAACGGCGAAACCGAAATCGAATTTGCCCGCAGCCATGGTTTTGTAGCGATTCTCCATCTGCCACGACTGTGCGGCGCCTTTTGAGATGACGCTGATCACCTGTTCGACGTCAAGCCCGGCTTTCTTTGCGAAGTGGACGCCTTCGGCCAGTCCCTGAACGAGCCCTGCGATACACAACTGGTTGACCATCTTGGTCAGTTGGCCGGAGCCGGCAGGCCCCATCAGGCCGACCATCTTTGCGTAGCAGTTGATAACGGGCCTGGCGCGCTCGAACGCCTCGGGATCTCCTCCGACCATCACGGTAAGTTGCCCATTCTCGGCTCCGGCCTGGCCCCCGGAGACGGGGGCGTCGAGGCTGCTGAAGCCGCGCGCTCTGGCTGCAGCGTCGAGTTCGCGGGCCACGACGGCGGAGGCAGTCGTATTGTCGATATAGATGGCGCCTTTCTTCATGCCTTCAAACGCGCCGCCCGGACCGGTTGTGACGGATCGCAAATCATCGTCGTTGCCCACGCAGGTGAACACGAAGTCGGCCCCTTCAGCGGCTGCGCGTGGTGTTGAAGCGGCCTTGCCTCCGTTCTCGGAAACCCATTTTTCCGCCTTCGCTCCAGTTCGATTAAATACGGTCACGCTGTGGTTGCCTCGTTTGGCGAGATGCCCCGCCATCGGGTAACCCATCACGCCCAGGCCGATAAATGCAACGTTTGCCATGGTCTGCGAACTCCTTCCTCCTCGAAAGGCCCCATGCTAACACGGCCCTTTCGGCCCTATCGAAAGATTGACAGAGCGACGTCGAGACCCTATTGTTGGCCTTCGTTTAGGCAGGAAAGGATGGCCTACCGACAGGGAGCAAAGGAATGACCTACCGACTGAGAAGTTTGATTGTTTTCTGTTTTGCCTTCGTTGCAGTTCTGACCACGTTCACGTTGCCGGCAGCGGCGCAATCCAACGACTACATCGTGTCGTTCGAGCAAGGGACGCCGAAGGCAGCGAGGGCCGCCGTTGCCGGACGTCACGGCGCGCTTCGATACAACTACGGGATTGTTGATGCCGTAGCTGTAACGGTGACGAATGAGAACGCCCTTCGTGCGCTATCGCGAGAAGCCGGCGTTCGAAGCATCACTCCGGACCACCCCGTTTTTGCAAGCCAGTCCGATCACGCATCGGATCGTGCTTCAGAGAAGGGAAAAGGAAAACCGGGGGGAAACACTCCCCCACCGCCCCCTCCTCCACCGCAGGTGACGCCGGCCGGTGTGTTGCGCGTGGGTGCACCCACGGCAACCTCGAGAGGCGCGGGTATCAAGGTGGGGATTGTGGATACAGGCATCGACCTTAATCATCAGGACGTCGCCGTCGTGGAGGGATACAACGCATTTGACGGAACATCCAACTGCCAGGACGACAATGGGCATGGCACTCACGTTGCCGGAACCGTCGCGGCGCTGGACAATGCCATCGATGTTCGTGGCGTCGCGCCCGGAGCCTCGCTCTATTGTGCGAAGGTCCTGAATGCACAGGGCCAGGGAAGCTGGTCCGCAGTCATCGCCGGGCTGGATTGGATGTGGAATGACGGACACCCTCGAGTTCAGGTCGTTAACATGAGCCTGGGCGGTCCGGGATCAAATACGGATTCCGAGTTTCGGCAAGCGGTCGCGCGGCTTCATGCAGCGGGTGTCATCGTTGTTGTTGCCGCAGGCAATGATCCGAACCTGGACGTCGCTGAGCAAGTGCCGGCGGCCTACACCGAGCTTGTTCTAACAGTCGCCAGCACCACGGCGACCGACGGCGCCACCGCATGCAGTGTCACGATAAAGAAGGATACCGCTTCCTACTTCACGTCAGATGGAGCGGGGGTCACAATCTCCGCGCCTGGTGAGGATAAGGAAGATGTGGTTGTGAGAGGCGCCAGTTGTTACCTCCAGTCTCTGGGCATTCTCTCATTGAAACTGGGCGGCGGTACGACTCGCATGTCTGGCACCAGCATGGCGACACCGCACGTGACCGGAATCGTTGCGCGTCTGCTGGAAGCTGCGGACAAGCCCCACACGTTCGACGACATTAAGTTTTACTTCAGCAACCCCCTTGGTGCCGACCTGATCGGGACCGCACCACTTGATTCACGAGCAGGCGGTTACAGCTTCGATCTCTACAGAGAAGGCATCGCCATTATCCGGTAGGAAAATCACCGCCAGACCCTGAGATTTTCAGGGTCTGGCCCCGATTTTCCCTCGATAATAGGCGGCGTGAGTCTGACCCCTGAACCCGCAAAGATTCCCGCGACATTAATTCCCGGCGATGGCATCGGCCCCGAAATCATGGACGCCACGCTTCGTGTCCTTGACGTCCTTGGTGCTCCCTTTGAGTGGGACGTGCAGACAGCGGCCGGCCGGAAGGGCGTTCAGGAGTGTGGCGATCCCCTCCCTGTTACGGTACTCGACAGCATCCGCCGGACGGGCCTTGCACTGAAAGGGCCGCTGGAGACGCCGGTGGGCGGCGGCTATCGCTCTTCCAATGTCCGGCTTCGGGAGGAATTTCGTCTCTACGCCAACGTTCGCCCCGCGATGACCCTGATGCCCGGCGGCCGTTACGAGAATATCGATCTGGTCACGGTGCGCGAGAATCTCGAAGGCCTTTACGTTGGGTTTGAGCACTACATTCCGATCGAGGGAGATCCCCACGCCGTCGCTATCGGATCCGGTGTCAACACGCGCGCGGGAAGCCGTCGCATTGCGGAGTTTGCCTTCGAATACGCGGTCAAGCACCGGCGGAAGAAGGTGACGATCGTACATAAGGCGAACATCCTGAAGGCGCTGACAGGCGTCTTCCTGGAGACGGCCCGCGAAGTGGGAAAGGCCTACGAAGGCCGCGTCGTCACAGAGGATCGCATCGTGGATGCCTGCGCCATGCAACTCGTCCTGAATCCCTGGCAGTTTGACGTGATCGTTACCACCAATCTCTTCGGAGACATTCTTTCCGACGAAATTGCCGGGCTGGTTGGCGGACTCGGAATGGCGCCGGGTGGAAACATCGGAGATAACGCGGCGATCTTCGAAGCCGTACACGGTTCGGCGCCCGACATTGCGGGGAAAGGCATTGCCAATCCGCTGGCTTTGATTCTTGCGGCAGGAATGATGCTCGGCCATGTCGGCCGCCATGATCTGGCGGAACCCCTGCGCAGGGCGATCGATCGCACCCTGAATCACGATTGCATCAGGACTCGTGACCTCGGCGGTTCCGCTTCAACGAAGGAATTCGGAGATGCTTTGATTCGCAACGTCTCTTGAAGTCTCGTACACTTGTCGCCAATTTCGACAACCATGGAGAATCTCATGAAAGTGAAAAGTATCGTCGCGCTCGTGGTCTGCCTTGCCGGATGGGCATTCGCTCCCGCTGATGCTTCCGCTCAGCTTCTGCCCGGCGAAAGGGAATCCGTTATCAAGGGGATCCCAGGTGTCGTCGCCGCAGGCGTGAAGTGGGAGCTGATCTGGGCGGGATTTGAAACAGCGGACGGCATCGTGGGCACACCCGACGGGGGAGTGATCTTTGCCCAGGAGCAGACGGATACGATCCAGAAGATAAACGCGGCGGGGAAGCGCTCCGTGTTTGCGACCGACACTCACGGAGCGGGCGCGGTGTCGATGGATGCGCAGGGTCGTGTCTTTGCCGCAATGCGGACCTGCACCGATCCGGGCAAGCCCTTCAATGCCAGTTGTCCGGAACTCACAATGGTTTCGCAGATCTATCCCGAACGAAAGGTTCTGGCCAACAGTTTCGCGAATGGGGAGACGTTCGGCCGGTTGAACGACCTCATCGCCGACGGTAAAGGCGGCGCTTACTTCACGGTAGGTGGCGCTTACCACGTCAACGCGGAGGGCGTAGTGACGAAGGTCGAGGATCAGAATCTCCGGTCCAACGGCATCATGTTGAGTCGTGATGCAAAAACGCTTTATGTCACGAATGACACCGTCGTTCTCGCCTTCGACGTACGGCAGGATGGCTCGACTTCGAATCGCCGCGACTTCGGATCTCTTCAGGGTGACAACGGCGGCGACGGCATGGCGATTGACGCCGAAGGCCGTCTATATGTGACGGGCAACATGGGCGTGCATGTTTTCTCTGCTCAGGGGCAGCACCTCGGGTTGATTCCCACGCCGCGACGGCCCATCACACTCGCGTTCTCGGGCTCGGACAAGAAGACGCTGTATGTGCCCATGATGGGAGCGATTGGCCCCGACGGAAAGGCGTGGGAAACGCCGATGGGCGTTCGAAATACCGCGATGACGATTTATCGGATTCCCATGATCGCTGAAGGGTTTAAGGGAAGACCGAAGTAGGGATTGTGGGCGCCATGGAGCGCCCCTACAGTCGCACATGCAAGCGGTAGGGGCGGTCTATGACCGCCCCTAATCCCTTTCCTGGCAGCATGCATTAAACTAGATGGTCTCTGATGAGAATCCTGGTTGTCGAAGACGAACAGAAGGTCGCCAATGCCCTGCGGGAAGGGCTCGAAGGAGAACACTTCGAGGTGACCGTAGCGCCGACAGGCGAAGACGCCTTCTTCTGTGTCAACACGGAAAAGTTCGACCTCATCCTGCTGGACCTCATGCTGCCCGGTCGCGACGGACTTCAGATTCTGACAACCATCCGCAAGCGGGGTCTGGAAACCCCGGTTTTGCTGCTTACGGCGCGGGATACGCTCGAGGATCGTGTTACGGGTCTCAACAGCGGCGCAGACGACTATCTTGTGAAGCCTTTCGCGTTCGAGGAACTGCTAGCCCGCATCCGGGCTCTTCTACGGCGGGGGCGCACCGTAGACATGTTGCGCTTCGGGATTGCGGATCTGGATATGGACATCGTCACCCGTAAGGTATCGCGCGGCGGTAAGCTGGTAGACCTCACGGCTCGTGAATTCGAGCTTCTCGAATACCTCATGCGGCACGAAGGACAGGTCGTGATGCGCGACATGCTCGCGCGCGATGTCTGGAAAGAGACAGCGCGCGGGACGCCTCTGAACAATGTCATCGATGTGCATATCGCGAGGCTTCGACGGAAAGTGGATGTTGAGCCTTTTGAGAAGCTCATCCACACGGTTCGCGGCGTCGGGTTCATGCTGAAAGAGGGGGAGCCATGAAGTTGCGGATTCGTCCGCGCAGCGTGCGGATGCGTCTCACGCTGGCCTATGTGGCCGCAATGTTGGGCGTTCTTATTGTTTACGCGGTCGTCGTTTATATCTCGGTCGCCAACAGCCTCTCCCGAGACCTGGATGAGGCGCTTCGCGGCGACGCCACCTGGCCAAAGAGCATGATGAGTGAGGAGAGAGTCCGCAAGTTGATCTCCGGAGAGGAGCCGCTGGGCTCGGATGAAAGCGAGGACAGCCAGTGGATGCAGTTGTGGACGGAAAACGGTCAACGACTCCTCGGACAAACCTATGAGGCGCGCCGCAATCGAATAGAAACAGCCGGGGAACTGGCAAGGAACTCGGACAATACAATTCGGACTCTCCTTGAAACGATTCCGCCCTATCGAATCCTGACGACGTCAACAAAGGTAGGGAACATTGATCTGGTTGTGCAGGTGGCAGAGTCGGAAGGTCCAATGCGGCAGAATCTGCACGACCTTTTATTGATTCTGCTTCTCGGACTCCCTCTCGCCGCCGCGATCGCGGGTTTCGGCGGGTACACGCTCGCGCGCCGCGCTCTCGCGCCCGTCGATCACATGGCGGAGCAGGCGCGGCTGATTACTGCAGAACGTTTGAAGGAGCGCCTCCCGGTTGACAATCCGAAGGACGAACTTGGACGGCTGGCGACTGTCTTCAACCAGACGCTGATGCGCCTGGAGTCCTCGTTCGAGCAGATGCGGCGTTTCACCTCGGATGCGTCGCACGAGTTGCGGACCCCTCTCACTGCCATGCGCAGCGTCGGTGAGATTGGTTTGCGCGGCAGGCGTGAGGCATCCGACTATCGAGAAATCATCGGCAGCATGCTGGAGGAAGTGGACCGGCTTTCCCTCCTGGTCGATCGTCTGCTGACGCTGTCGCGAGCCGACAGCGGCGAATCCATGCTGTCCAGGGATCGCGTGGACCTCGCCGAACTTGCCGAAGAAGTCACCGCGCAACTGGACGTTCTTGCCGAAGAGAAACAGCAATCGCTGACCGTGGAAGCCGCAGGCCCGACCCTCTGCCTCGGCGATCGCATGGTGTTGCGACAGGCATTGCTTAACCTTGTAGACAACGCGATCAAGTACAGCCCGGTCGCAGGCCGGATCGCTGTACGCGTATCCACGTCCGTCAACGGAATGGCCGTGCTGGACGTCAGCGACACTGGCCCCGGCATACCTCTGGATCTGCGCCCACGTGTCTTCGACCGCTTCTATCGGGCGGACCGATCGCGATCGCGCGAGAACGGTGGAGGCACCGGCCTGGGACTATCGATCGCGCGCTGGGCTGTCGAAGTGAACGGTGGACAATTGACTCTGGAAAGCAGCGAAGGCGCCGGCGCGACATTCCGGATAACGCTGCCGAATGTGGTTTAGGAGAAGTAATGGCATTAATTGGAGCCAATGAGCTGAAGAAGAAAATGTTGATCGAAGTCGAGGGCCAGCCGTTCAACGTCCTGGATGTTTTCTTTGCGACCCCAACGGCGCGAGGCGCCTCGACAATGGTTCGAACTCGCCTGAAGAATCTTTTGAACGGGGCGGTTCTCGAGAAGACGTTCCGCACCAGTGAGAAGTTTCCTGAGCCTGACGTCGAACTCGCATCGGTGTCCTTCCTGTATTCAGACGGTGATGGGTTTCACTTCATGGACGAATCCAATTACGAACAGTTTTCACTTCCCGCCGATAACATCGGCGACGACCGGTTCTACCTTAAGGAAGGCCTTAACCTGCAGATCTTCAAGTACAACGGCAATGCCGTTTCCCTCGAAATGCCACAGTATGTCGAACTGCAAATCACTTACTGCGAGCCCGGAATGCGGGGGGATACCGCGGCGGGTGGCGCTACGAAGGTCGCGAAACTGCAGACGGGGCTTGAGGTCAGGGTTCCCCTGTTCATGAAGGAGGGGGAAACCGTTCGGGTGAATACGCAAACGGGGGATGTTGCCGGCCGGGCGTAGGGAGATCGGATTTTAAATTCCGATCTCCCTACGCCCGATTAAGCTCTACGTGGTAAAAAATTGACACCCCCCATTTTGTAGCCTGTTTTTAACGTTGACTCCCATTTTCCTGCCGTATAATCCCAGTCCATATGATCACGCATCTGGATCAGGAGCACCTGGAGTCCTTCAAGGGCGAATTCCAGCGAGTCCGAGGAGAGATTTCCAAGGTCATCGTTGGATACAGCAACATCATCGACGACGTTCTGATGGCGATCCTTGCCCGGGGCCATGTTCTGCTCGAAGGCGTTCCGGGCCTCGGCAAGACGAAGCTTGTCCAGACGCTGTGTGACGCGTTGCACCTGAAGTCTTCACGAATCCAGTTCACACCGGATCTGATGCCCGCGGATATCCTGGGCACAAACGTCGTACGCGAAAGCGATACCGGCGAAAAGTATCTCGACTTTCAGCCCGGGCCGATTTTTGCCAACGTGATTCTTGCGGACGAAATCAATCGTGCGACTCCGAAGACCCAGTCCGCTCTGCTCGAGGCAATGCAGGAAAAAACGGTCACGGTTGGTCGCAAGACTTACAAGCTCGATCAGCCGTTTGTCGTGCTCGCGACCCTCAACCCCCTGGAACTCGAGGCCACGTATGCGTTGCCCGAAGCTCAGCTCGACCGCTTCTTCCTGAAGCTGAGAATGGGATTCCCGGATATCGAAAGCGTGCATACGATTCTCGATCGCACAACCTATCTGGATGAGCCCTCTGTCGATCGGGTCTGGGATGCGGGAAAGATTCTGGAGCTGCGCGAGACCGCATTGCAGGTACCCATATCCGAAAAGGTGCAGGAGTATGCCATCCGGCTGGTGATGTCCACTCAGCCGAGCACGGAATTCGCGCATCCGATGACCAAGAAGTACCTTCGCTACGGAGCGAGCCCGCGCGGCGCGCAGGCGATCGTTCTCGGTGGCAAGGTTCACGCCCTGCTGAACGGCCGGTCGGAAGTCACCGCTGCAGACGTCCAGAGCGTTGTCCTTCCGGCGTTGCGGCATCGCGTGATCCTGAACTTCGAGGGCGAAGCAGAGCGGATTGATCCGGATATGATTCTTGCGGCGATCATCAAGGACACGCCGGCATAGTAGGAGACCGAAATGGAAGTAAAAGTCACTCATCGCGATCCGGGAGTTTCAATTGTCGTACTTGAGGGACGCATCACCGCGGGTGACGCCCTGACTGCATTCCGAAACCAGATTCGCGATGAGATTGCAAAAGGTCACAACAAGATTCTCATCGACCTCAAGGAAGTGTCGTACATCGACAGCAGCGGGCTTGGCGAACTTGTTCTCGCGCTCGGTACGGTGACACAAACCATCTGCGCGGACTGCGGTTCCACGCTGTTCAAGGACGATCAGGGTCAGTGGGAACGCTGCCACCAGTGCAACAGCAACAGCCGCAAGTCATGGGGACAATTGAAGCTCGCGAACCCCGGCAGGCAGGTGACCGATCTGCTCCACTTCACCAAGTTGAACACCGTTTTTGACGTTCACGAAACCGCGGCGGACGCCATCGCAAGCTTCTCGTAAAAAGGATTCCGAAAGACTAATTTCAACGGGCTGATTCTCCATGCTCTCGCAGGGGATCGCCCGCTTCATAAGGACCGCATCGTCGATGAGCACTACTCCCAATAAAGTCATCTACTCCATGATTGGAGTCAGCAAGTATTACGACAAGAAAGCTGTTCTCAAGGACATTTACCTTTCCTACTTCTACGGCGCCAAGATCGGCGTCATCGGCTTGAACGGATCCGGAAAGAGTTCGCTGCTGCGGATTCTTGCCGGAGTCGATCAGGAGTTTCAGGGGCGGACGGCCGTCTCGCCCGGCTTTACGATCGGGTTCCTCGAGCAGGAACCGCAGCTCGACTCGAGCAAGACCGTGCGGCAGATCGTCGAGCAGGGTGTGCAACCGATTGTCGATTTGCTCGCCGAGTTTGATCAGATCAACGCGAAGTTTGGCGAGCCCCTCTCCGATGACGAGATGAACAAGCTGCTGGAACGCCAGGGCACGGTGCAGGAGAAGCTGGACGCTGTCGGAGCATGGGATCTTGATGCACGGCTCGAAATGGCGATGGATGCGCTGCGTTGTCCACCCCCGGAGACCAGCGTCGCTATTCTCTCAGGCGGTGAGAAGCGGCGCGTCGCCTTGTGCCGGCTATTGCTGCAGAAGCCCGACATCCTGTTGCTTGATGAGCCGACAAACCATCTGGACGCGGAATCCGTAGCCTGGCTCGAGCGCCATATCAAGGAATACGCGGGCACGGTGATTGCTGTAACTCACGATCGATACTTCCTCGACAACGTCGCGGGATGGATTCTCGAGCTCGACCGCGGGCACGGTATTCCGTGGGAAGGGAATTACTCGTCATGGCTCGAGCAAAAAGGCATGCGCCTTGCGCAGGAAGAAAAGGCCGAGACGGACCGGCAGAAGACCCTGCAGCGCGAGCTCGATTGGATCCGCATGTCGCCGAGAGGACGCCAGGCTAAAGGCAAAGCGCGCATCAATTCGTACGAAGCGATGCTCAATCAGGAAACAGACAAGAAGGTCCAGGATCTGGAGATCTACATTCCGCCAGGGCCGCGGCTTGGTCAGGTCGTCATTGAAGCGAATGGCGTTCGAAAGGCCTATGGCGATCGTTTGATCGTTGAAGACATGACCTTCCGATTGCCGCCCGGCGGGATTGTCGGTGTAATCGGGCCAAACGGGGCAGGAAAGACGACCTTGTTTCGCATGATTACCGATCAGGAGAAGGCCGACGCGGGAACGATCCGCCTGGGTGAGACTGTGAAACTCGCTTATGTCGATCAGAGTCGCGATGTTTTGACAGCGGGCAAGTCTGTTTGGGATGAGATTTCAGGCGGGCAGGAGACCGTCACGCTTGGAACGCGCCCGGTGAATTCCCGTGCCTACGTCGCGCGATTCAATTTCCATGGTCCGGATCAGCAGAAGAAGGTGGGGAACCTTTCGGGCGGAGAACGAAATCGCGTGCATCTCGCAAGGATGCTCAAGGAAGGCGCAAATGTGCTGCTGCTCGACGAGCCGACGAATGATTTGGACGTAAACACAATGCGCGCTCTGGAGGAGGCTCTCGAGAATTTCGCCGGTTGCGCAGTGATCATCAGTCACGACCGATGGTTTCTGGATCGCATTGCGACGCACATTCTTGCGTTCGAAGGCGACAGCCGTGTTGTGTGGTTTGAAGGAAACTACTCGGCGTATGAGGCCGACCGTCGCGCTCGCCTTGGCGCTGATGCGGATCAGCCGCATCGCATCAAGTACCGCAACCTGACCCGGTGAGTCGTGCGTTCCCTCTTCCTCCGGGAGAGGGTGTCGCGAAGCGACGGGTGAGGGATCTTCAGGGTGGTTCGGGGTCAGACTCGAACTACCCGCCGAGTTGGGGTTACTCCTTTCAGCGAATCTGGGCGGGCGACGGCTTCTGTCCCAGACGGCTCAGCGCTGCTTGGATCGCTTTATTCACGCGCGTGTCAGACTCTGTTTGCAGCGCCCCAGTCAGCGCATCGCGAGCTGCAGGGCCTCCGATAGCACTCAGGACCTCGGCGGCTAGAAGCCGGCGCTCGGGACCACCCACATGCAGCACGTCCACGACACTCGGCAGCCCTGGTTCGCCTAGCTCGATCAGCGCTTCAGCCGCGCCATCACGCCCGAGATAGAGAGTCAACAGGGTTGTTCCAGGATGGCGCAGGCGGCCGAGAACCAGCGCGGCATCCCGCCACGAGTCCGCGCTAACTTCAGCCTGTCTCCGGATAACCTGGTCGATCAAATAGGCGGCGACGTTGATCGTGTTTTCAACACTCTTCGGACCGAGGTCGATCAGTTCCTGGGCCGCTGCCTTGCGAACCTCGGCATCGCCAGATTTCAAACGCGTGATTGCCGCCTGAAGAGGCGAGTCCTGCGTCTGCGGCGGCTTAGGGTCTGTGATCCGCTGGCTCAGGAACGCAGTCACTCCGGCCTCGCCGTCGGTCGCGGGCAGGTGGAACCAGGTATGCATCCAGTTCACGAGTTCTGCTTTGTAGCTGCGATTGGCAGTGATCGCGTCGAGGAAGAATCGAAACGCCTCCACTTTGCCCTTCAAGGCGAGCTGTTGGGCGGACGACGTTCTGACCCACACATAGGGAGAGTCTGCCATCGCGCGCTGAAGATAAGGGATCGACGCATCGCCGTACGCGCGAACGAGTTGCTGGGGGAGACTCGCCAGATCTGTTCCACGGGGATCCGGATTTCCTGGTTGGACAAGCAGATCTCCAAGTTTGCTCAGGTCGCCAGGATCGCCTATCCAGCTGAGCGCAATCATCGCTTGTTGAGATTCCGGCGACCGCTGCTCGATCTGTCGCCAGAGCCGCTCTCGCGACGCTGGGGTCTTGATTCCGGGAAGATACTGCGCAAGCGCCTGCGCGACAGGGCCTGTCCGAGTCGTCAGTGCCTGCGTTTCAGCTTCGACGGCGCTGTCGGCGCTGCGCAGTGTCGCGGTATCACCTTTCCAATCGAATCCCCGCGCGAACATCAGCATCCGCAGGGCGCCTTCGGCAACCATGTCATCGTTCGAGCGGAGAAACGTGGCGGAAGTATTGACGATCTCGTCGCGCCGATCCTGGAACCATGCGGCATGCCAGGAGACGAAATAAGCGAGGCTTCCACTCGGACCGCGCTGATGGAGCGACTCCATTACGAGCGGCGTCGAGACCCGCGCCGGAAACTTCTCCAAAGCGGCGAGCGCGCACGATCGGATCACAGAGCTTCCCGAGTAGAGTCCATCCAATACGGCCTGAGCCGCTCTTCGATCTGGCATGGCTGCCATCAGCGAGGGCAAATAGTCTCCGACATAACGGCCGGCATCGCCAGGTTGTGCGGCCAGAGTTGACGTGAGCCAGTTGTCACGTTCGGCCTGCCCTGAGTCGGCAACATCGAAATCGAGCCAGTTCGATTCCGCAAGCAGTTGCTCGCGCGGTCCGGTCTGATTCAAACGACTGAAGTCCTCGCCGATCACGGTCCAACGAACGGAGTAGCGTCCGGGCCTATCGATGGCGAAGCCAAGGTGCAGCGGTAACCGGTTCTCCGGCGAGCCCTGCGGCGCAATGCTGCCTGCAACGATGCCTCGTATGCCCGTGCCTCCAATTCCTGGGAGAGAAACGAGCGACTGACCATCACGTTTGATTTCCAAGCGATTGGATCCGAAGTAGCGAGGATCTTCACTAAAGGGATACCGGGCAACCAATGGGAATTGCAGGTCGGCGTACAACCACATCGGAAATCCGATACGTGCCGGTTCGCCCAGACGAATTGTAATTTTTTGAATGCTCTCCGCCGGGCTGCCTGTGCCCTGCGTTGCGGACGAAGTTGGCACAAACGGTGTTGAAAGAATCAAGGAAAGCGCGAACGCTAGATGCGTCGGGATCATGGATCACATCATAGATGTGTGGAGACAGATTGCAAATTTCGAGGATGAGGGATTTTAGCCTAGTGATTCATCAGCCAGAAGCCGTGGATCACCGACACGACTATCGCAATCGCGGTCAATACGAGTGAGCCCAGCGCAATCATGAAGTGATCGAGCCTTTCGGGATAGAGCGGGTCCAGGAACTTTGCGCAGACGTAACCACCGGCCAGACCTCCAAGATGCGCCCAGTTGTCGATCCGCGGAACGAGCGCCCCCATAACAAGAAATGTAATGATCCACATCTTTGCCTGGTCTGCGATTCCTCGGCTTCCCGAGCGGTGCCCATAGAAGAAGACAGCGCCAATCAAGCCGGCAATTGACGCCGAAGCGCCCACCGTGAGGTTCCCGCCTGTCAAAAGTGGAATAGGCGGCAGGAAGCCGGCGGCAAGAGTGCTCGCCGTGAAACCCACGGCTCCGCTCACAACGTAGATGATGATCATTCGGCTGGCGCCGTAGAAATCAGCGACGATGGGTGCGATGTTGCGGACCGACATCATGTTGACGGCGATATGAATGAGATTGCCGTGAAGCCATGAAGCTGTCAGTACAGTCCACCACCGCCCGAATTCGAAGACGGGATAGGCTCCGCTACCGCCGAAGACGATGAGTCCCACGCTGGTTGGTGAAAGCAAATCGAAGAGTCCGCTCCCCAGCCTCGGGTCCACCAGCCACGACGCTGCATACATCACAATGCAGCCCGTAATCACCAGCGGCACGAACCCCATATCGCGCCCGAGCTTTGTCAGTGCCGGCGCGAATCCCCACATACCCGGATTCCATCGGCCGCAGTTCAGGCATCGTTCGTCCTGAACTCCAACGAGATTGCTGCAACCCGGGCATACCACCGATCCCCACTTTTGTCTCAACACCGCAACATTCTAACCCGGTATAGTTGAGCCTTGGCCGCAGGTATTCCAGAAGGAGCACTCTCAATGGAATTAGGGATGATCGGACTCGGACGCATGGGCGCGAACATGACGCGCCGTCTCATTGCTGCCGGCCATCGCATTGTCGTCTATGACCGCGATAAGGCGGCCGTTGCCGCGATGGCTGGCGAAGGCGCAACGGGTGCTGAGTCGCTTTCCAATGTCGCGGCAAAACTCAGCGTTCCTCGCGCGATCTGGATCATGGTGCCATCGGGCGACCCCGTAGATGAAACCATGAAGAGTCTCTCCACTTCTTTGCAAAAAGGCGACATCCTCATCGACGGCGGCAACTCCAATTTTCACGACAGCGTGCGCCGAGCGGCATCAGCGCGCCAACTCGGTTTCGAGTTTTTGGACGTCGGCACCAGCGGCGGAATCTGGGGCCTCAAGGAAGGGTACAGTCTCATGATCGGTGGAACTTCAGGAGCCGTCGAACGCCTTCGCCCCATTTTTGAGTCACTGGCTCCCGCGCCCAATCGAGGCTGGGCTCACGTGGGACCGTCGGGCGCGGGCCATTACGCGAAGATGGTTCACAACGGCATCGAGTACGGAATGATGCAATCCTTCGCGGAAGGCTTCGCTCTCCTCGAGAAGAAGAAAGAGTTCGGCTTCGATCTCGCGAAGGTTGCAGAGACCTGGCGCCACGGCAGCGTTGTGCGTTCCTGGCTTCTCGATCTCACGGCCGATGCCCTCCGCGAGAATCCCACATTGCATGGCATCGGCCCCCAGGTTGCGGATTCCGGCGAAGGCCGATGGATGGTAGCCGAAGCGATCGACTCGAATGTCCCATGCCCGGTCATCACGATATCGCTCCTCGAACGGATTCAATCCCGCATTTCCGATTCGTTCGGAAACAAAATGCTCGCCATCATGCGCAACAAGTTCGGCGGTCACGCAGTCCAGAAGTCCTGATCCATGGATGTTCTCTGCTTCGATATCGGGACGGGTGGAGTCCGTGGAGCCCGATTTAGCGAGCAACTGGAAGTCCTCGCGCTTCACGATGCGCCCTGGGATCTGCATCGTGATGCGCAAGGTCGAGCGACCCTGTCGGTCTATGACATCGAGTGCGCATTCTCAGAGGTGGGCCGCGCCCTGAGTGGCAACTCTTCGACAGTGGCCGTCTCGATCGGTTGCTTCATGCACAGCTTTCTGGTTCTCAGTTCCTGTTGTGCCGCGTTGACGCCGGTTTTTACCTGGCTCGACACCACGGGACCGGAAGGTATCGATGCGGTGCGAAGAAAACTCGGTTCGCGTTTTCATGAAAGAACCGGTTGTCATTACCACCCGATGTTTCCTGTCTTCAAGCTCGCTGCGAACCCTCCTGGCCGCGGAAATCGAGTCGGATCGCCGAAGTCCTGGCTTGCATGGGAACTCACCGGGTCATTCGTGGACGATTTCGGCATGGCATCTGCATCCGGTCTGCTTGAAGCGCGATCCGGAAAATGGGATCCCGAACTTCTAGATATCGCCGGGATGGAGCCGCAGGATTGCCCCGCCGTCGTCAATCCGTATTCGGTTCTCGGAACGATAACAAAAGCGGGCGCGGAACGATTCGGTCTGGTTCCCGGAACCACGCTAATCAGCGGATCGGGCGACGGATTTCTCGCGAATGTCGGTTCCGGATGCACGACACCGAGACGAATCGCAGTGACGCTCGGCACCTCCGGTGTTGCGCGCCAGATGGTGCCACAACCGTCATTGAATGCCGGCGCAGGAACATTCTGCTATCGCGCCAGTTCTGACGCGTTCCTCCTTGGTTGTGCCAGCAGCAATGGCGGCAATGTCCTGGAATGGGCGCGCAGCGAATTTGGCCCCCTGGAGAAGGTTGTGGCGGGCAGCGATATACCGATCTTTCTGCCCTGGATGAATGGGGAACGCTCGCT
>Ga0068859_100002897_pt1 | contig 17432 bp, 16 predicted proteins | sample KBSSwiS22_FD_66585 | JGI IMG/M metagenome (GOLD analysis project Ga0068859, IMG submission 66585) | Switchgrass rhizosphere microbial communities from Kellogg Biological Station, Michigan, USA - KBS Switchgrass S2-2 | ecosystem: Host-associated > Plants > Roots > Rhizosphere > Soil ...
ATCATCTGCCACGCAACCTGCAGCCGCCTCAAGTCGCGGCGGTAGCGCTCGTCCGAGATACGCATACTAATCTCCTTCCGCTTCCTCCCTTCCAATGCACCCGCTGAATGACTGGCCCTCTGTCGCGCTTCACGTCAACTTGGACAAAGCGGCTGACTTGACAAAGGAGACTTCGTCCGTTCAGGCCGCCTCGGTAAAACGCTGCTGATTGACCATTTTCCGGTGCGTACGGGCCGCAGCGATTCGCCGCGCACGCTCCTCTCGAACCTCGTCTGGCTTTCCACGATGCCACGTAGCAGGCGTCATGTAGCCCAGTGTGGCGTGCAGGCGCTCTTCATTGTAGTGCTGCATCAGCTTCGCAATGATCGCTTCCGCTCGCAAATAGTTACTGCCGTAGTCGTTGTCGGTCTCGTCGCGGACAGTGCCGTTGAAGCGCTCCACGATACCGTTGGATTCAGGATGCCTCGGTCGCGTCTTGATGTCGATGAGGTTGTGAGCTTTGATAACGGCTGCGACATCGCGGTTGACGAACTCACTTCCGTGGTCATGCACGATCCGAGGCTCCATACCTTCGTTGGCCTCCAGGGCCGCCTGCAGTTCCGTGGCAACCGATTGCCCGTCGAGTGTCATCAACAGCCGGTGGTGCACGACGTACCGGCTGAAGGCATCTACAAAGCTCAGCAGGAAGTAGAACCGTGCAGCTACCCATACGTACATCACGTCTGTGTGCCATTGTTGGTTCGGGGCACTCGGACGAAAATGATATTCACCACTAGATCGTTCCGAGCGCTTCCAGCGCGATAACAGATTTGCCTCGCTCAGGACTCGATAAACCGTGCTTTCCCCGACGCAAACCATCTGCGCATCAACCATCATCCACGTCAGCTTTCGATAACCAATCTTCGGATACCGCAGAGCGAACTCGCAGATCGCCGCACGCTCCTCAGCCAGCGCCTCATACACCCGGCAGGGTGCGCCAGGCCGGTCCTCCAGACTCTCGCGTCCCAGCCAGCTGTAATACACGCTACGGGGCACCCCCAGGGCTGCCAGCGTGCGATGCGCCGGCCACCCGGAGCGCTGCTTGGTTTGTCTGACGATGCGGATCACTTCGGCCTTACTCTGTGCTGGAACTCGGGATAAATCATCCAACCTCAGATCTTTTTTTTCAGCTCCAGGTTCTCCGCCGTGATCTCCGCAATCACCGCGCGCATCCGCTCGATCTCAGCTTTGTGCCGTGCCTCCGCATCGTCCTTGCGCGGTGCGCGCTGGGCATCGCGTTTGAGTGCCACAGCAGAACCGCCCTGAGCGACTGCCCGCCACCGGTACAGCACCGACGGCGACAACCCGTGACGCCGGCATACCTCACTCACCGTCACGCCAGGCTGATCCGCCTCGCGCAAGATCTCGATCTTTTGCTCCGCCGTGAATCGGCGATATTCCCGCTTGCTCATCCACTTCGCCCTCGGTGCGGGCCGCCCGCTCCAGGCCGAAGTCTCTCATTTTCTGCTCAACCGTTTGTCCGCAAGTCGATGAAGCTACACAGCAATGCATAGAACAGTTTCTTCGTAGTGATGGCACTGTCGCTTTCACGCGCACCGAATGCGGCACTTGCCATACTGGCGTAGTGATGGACTGCGGCTATCGGGTTAAAAAAGGCAGGAATGAGAGACTGCAATTGATTTCGGAATCCGCCGATCTCCCGGTAAACGATGGGGGAGTTCAGCCACTCGTTGAGCGCTAGATTGCACTTGGAGAATAACCTGAGGGCCTTCCTTAGTTCCCAGCCACTCGGGTCGAGGAGGGCATCACCCTGGGGCTCAATTACATCGCGCTGCTCAAACACCCGCAGGTACCAATCCGCGGGGTGCGCGTAGACGAAACGGACATCATAGTCGCTGTCTCGAGATGCAAAGCCCCAAGCCCGGCTTCCAGATTCCACCGCGAGGAGGATGCGCACCGAGTATTGCTGTTGAACTGAATCCAGTGCCGCAAAGATTTCCTGCTTCATGCAAATATCCTGGACTCCCATTGCTGGGTCACGTCCTTAAGAATCCGCGCGGCAGTACCTCTGTCACACATATCCGGTAGGTTGGTGCTCGGCTTCAGTCGCTCGCAGTCAGCCATCACAGCATTTGCAATCTCCATGATCTGGTCGAAGGTGAGCTTTCCAGCGCGAATATCGATCAGCAGTTGAAGATCGTTTCCAGAAAAGCGAACTATGGGCGAGCCATTCTGCAGGATTGAGCGCCCAGACAGGAGAAGGCGCACGGTGTGCATCATGTTCTTTGCGTCGAAATCCAGTTCGCCAGCTTCCTGTTGATGCCACCGAGCGTCGTTCCTCTCGCTGCGCCAGTGCCAATAGTTGTGATGATCAGCTAAAGACTGTTTCCACCCCTGTTCGTTGAAGAGAAGCAGACCCGCAAAGCGAGTGCCTTCGTCGGATTCGGGAATCGAGTCACACACGAGTGCATCGCCCCGGAACACTCCGCGAGCATTTGCACCGTAGTAGTAGAGGCGAAACATATTGGATGCGTGCTCGAGTCGCGCAGCATGATATTCCGCGAGATTCCAGTTCGTCTGTAGCAGGGACACCGGGCGGGCCGGACGTCCCTCCGTCTGCTGAAGTCGCTCGCGCGCAATGACGTAGCAGAACTCTTCCTTAATTGGAGGGTTCGCCGTCTTTGGTTGATTGACCCATTTGTTCTGTCCTCGCGCCTTTTTGATCTGAGACATGGCATATCCGACGTGCGTATCGCCACATTGGCGTGTGATGAACACGTTCCGCGAGTGAATCAGCGTTTCCATCTCTACAGTGCAGGTCCGCACGCAGTCGGGCGGTGTAAAGAGGAGTTCAAGTAGGTTTGGGTTGGCCGCGGTCAACAGCTCGATGAATTTTCGGAGACTGAAATAGACTATATTTCCTCGCTCGTCGGCGAGCTGTGGAGACGGCGGGTCCAACTCCAGGTACGATTTTGCGGGGACCGCGTATATGCCCCTGACGTCCTCATCACTCTCGTCGGTATGAGTTCCGTAAGCGCGACTGCCGGCCAGGCAGGAGAAGAGCACATGCTCTGGAGAACTATCCAGCAAATCGTTCAGGGTTTTCATGGCCGATGGGGAGCAGCTTGCAGACAGATTGCAATGCTGGCATTATGCATGCATGAGCGTTCAAATCACAATCCGTGATGTTCCCGAGAAGGTTCGAGACGAACTGGCGGCGCGGGCGGCGCTGCAGGGTAAGTCCATGCAGGAATTTCTGCATGGAGAATTGCGACGTATGGTGGCGCGTCCGTCAATTGATGCCTGGCTGCAGCAAGTCCGGAGGCGGAAGAGTGCGGCGCGAAGCCGTGTATCTGTTGAGGAAATCCTCAAGAACAGGGACGCCGATCGACGGTGAGCGTCGTTGTCGACTCCTCCATCGTGGTGGCAGCGCTCGTTGATACAGGCGCCCATGGAGATTGGGCAGAGAAAATTCTCGAACGAGACTCCTTATACGCGCCTGGACATCTTCCTATCGAAGTAGCAAATGTGATTCGCCGCCTCGAGCGAGGCAAAGGGATCACTGAGCAAGAAGCGAACGCTGCTTTCCAGGATCTCATAGAACTCGACGTAGAGCTCCACGGATTCGAAGCGTTCTCGGAGAGAGTCTGGGAGCTTCGGCACAACGTGGCGATCTACGACGGTTGGTATGTTGCTCTCGCAGAGGCGCTCAACGTACCGCTCGCCACGCTCGATGCGCGTCTTGCGAAGGCAGAAGGACCTAAGTGCCGATTCCTCACGCCAGACTCGAACAAGTAGTCGTCGGGGCTTTCGACGTCCAAAGATGTCCGGCCGGCGCCGTTGTTGCACGGTGGTCGGTCAAAAGTCGGAACCGCTCTCGAAGTGCCTCGCCCGCCACCCGAATCAAGGACCAGGGCCGCCATCGTTCCCGTTCATAGCTGTCGCCGATCGAGTAAGCGCTTCGCCTTACCGACCGACCGGCCGATTGCTCCGGGTTCATGCACTTTGATGGTGACGCTGACACCAACATATGATTTCCCAGAATGTGCCAGATCGCGTGCCGCTCGGGCCCGGGCATCCTCGCTCGACAGCTCACCAAGACATTCCACGTGCACGGTCAGGGCGTCGAGATATCCTTCCCTTGTGAGCTCGAGCTGGTAGTGAGGTGACAGTCCCGTTATACGTAGAACCAGCTCCTCGATCTGTGAAGGAAACACGTTCACTCCGCGAATGATAAGCATGTCATCGCTGCGCCCCTAATCCTGGCCATTCGCCGCATCGGGCGGGTGGTTGGCTGCAAAAGGCGAGTCAGGTCGCGAGTGCGGTAACGAATGACCGGGAGCGCCTCCTTGCTAAGGGACGTGAAAACCAGCTCACCGTCCTCGCCATCCGCCAATACATGGCCGGTGTATGGGTCGATGACCTCGGGATAGAAGTGGTCTTCCCAGATTATCGGCCCGTCCTTGCTTTCGACGCATTCGCCGGCGACGCCCGGACCTATGACTTCCGAGAGACCGTAGATGTCGACGGCCTCCGGATCGAGTCGCTCCTCGATCTCGGTACGCATGCGCTGGGTCCAGGGTTCGGCGCCGAAAATGCCGATACGAAGCGAGCTGGAACGCGGATCGATGCCCTGCCGGGAAAACTCTTCGGCGATGTTGAGCGCGTAGGAGGGCGTTGCCATGAGGATGTCGGGTCCGAGATCCTGCATCAGCTGAACTTGCTTCTCAGGCTGCCCGCCCGACATCGGAATGACCGTGCAGCCAAGCCTCTCGGCGCCGTAGTGAGCACCCAGGCCGCCGGTGAACATTCCATAGCCATACGCCACATGAACTATATCGCCTGGTCGGCCACCAGATGCCCGGATACAGCGCGCCACAAGGGCGGCCCACATTTCAAGATCGCGAGCGGTGTACCCGACGACGGTTGGTTTGCCAGTCGTCCCGCTCGAGGCGTGAATGCGGACCACTTTCTCGCGCGCGACAGCAAATAGCCCGAAGGGATAGTTGCTTCGAAACTCCTCCTTGGTGAGGAAGGGGAACTTCTTCAGGTCATCAAGGGATGTCAGGTCATCCGGATGGACACCATGAGTGGCGAAGCTGCGGCGGTAATGCGGGACGTTATCGTATGCGTGCCGCACCGACCACTTGAGCCGCTCCAGCTGAATGTTTCGAAGTTCGTCCGTACTTGCCCGTTCGATGGGCTCGAGAGTTGCTGCGGCAATCACGTGAATGGAGGCTCGATGGTTGCTACCTGGAGTCCTTATAACGTCACCCGCACATCCAAGCATCATCACAAGCGATGATCTTTGCGTTGGCAGACCGGTATCGACTCCAACGCCGCCTTGATCCGACCCGGGGCAGGTGGCCTCAGTCCACACCTGAGGCCTGCTGCTGTTGGCGCGCTGCTCATCATAACTGACGATTTTTCGGGCCGGGCGTTGCTCAGCGCTGACTTCAGGCGGAAGACTGCGGCCATGCGCGATCAGACACCAAGTCCGGCGGAACCCGTTCTGCACCCAAGCTGGCGTGCGCTCAACGCCTTCACATACCTCGGTCCCGGATTCGAGCCCGGTGCGAGCGGCAACGCGACCGCCGGTGGCCCGTTGGCGACACCTCAACTGCTCGCTGGATACCGGCTCATCGTCAAGGACAACATCGAGGTGGCGGGTATGCCCTGCACCAGCGGGACACCCAGCCTGCGAGGTTATGTCCCCAAGCGCGATGCACCGGCGGTAAACCTGTTGCGTATTGCGGGCGCCGAGATCGTTGGCAAAGCCAACATGCACGAGTTGGCGTACGGTATTACGAGCAACAACGCCGCGTTCGGCCCGGTGCGGAACCTATTTGATTTGCAGTGCTTCGCGGGCGGCAGCAGCGGCGGAACGGCGGCTGCGATCGCCGCAGGCGTGGTGCACGCCGGCCTGGGCACGGACACCGGCGGTTCCTCGCGCATTCCTGCAGCGCTGAACGGAATTGTAGGCTTTAGACCCACGGTCGGACGTTACCCCATGGGCGGTGTCGCCCGAATCTCTCCAACTCGAGATGTGATCGGCCCCATGGGGCGCGGGGTTCGCGACGTGGCGCTGCTCGATGCCGTACTGTCGGGGAACCCGGCCTTCGGGCTCGATGCTATTGACATCCGCGGCCTGCGAATTGGGCTGCCCGCACAACACTTTCAGGAGTCTCTGCACCCCGATGTGTCTCGCGCCCTGGGGCACGTAATCGCAGTTCTGCGCGAGGCGGGCGTGGAGTTCGTCGAGGCTGACCTCCTCGACATCGCTGCGATGAACGCAGCTGTCAGCTTTCCAATCGTGCTTCATGAGACCAAGCCTGCCCTTCAGAGCTACCTGCAAAAGGCCGGACTGGACCTCACTTTGACGCAGCTGCACGAAGCGATTGCGAGCGCAGACGTCAGGGACATCATCGGGCAGGTACTCAACGACGTAATTCCCGAGGAAGACTATCTACGCGCGCTGCGGGTCGGGCGCCCCCGCTTGCAGGAACTCTACCGCAGCTACTTTGCGAGGCACGCTGCCGAGGCGGTTCTGTTTCCGACGACGCCGCTTCCTGCCTGTCCGATCGAAGGTAGCGACCAGACCGTGCTGCTGAACGGCGAGCGTGTACCGACCTTCGCGACCTTCATTCGCAACACCGATCCGTCGAGCAACGCCGGCATTCCCGCCATCAGTTTGCCTGCTGGCTTCAGCCTGCAGGGCGGGCTCGGTTCGAAGCATCTACCGCTGGGCATCGAGCTCGATGGCCCGGCCGGTAGCGACCGCCGGCTCCTCGCGGTCGCCGCCGCCATCGAAACTGTTCTAAACAGACATCCATCCCATCCGTGAAGGGTTGTAGTTACATGAATATATCGGCCCTGGTCGCGCGATCCGCGCCACTCGTCCTGCTAGCCTCAGGTACGGTGCGGGCATTTCCCGCAGATGACACGCCAGCTCCCACACTCGAAGAAATCACTGTCACGGCCCAGCGCCGCTCGGAGAGCTTGCAAACGGTCCCCATCGCCATTACGGCGCTAAGCGCCGCCGAGATGGAGAGAAACGGAATCCATGAGCTCGGCTCGCTCTCCGGCCAGGTTCCGGGGCTGACGTTCTCGCCTTTCGCCGCGGGCCAGAACATCATTGCAATGCGCGGAGTTTCTTCCAACGACGATGGGGCGGGCACGGACAACTCCGTGGCCGTGTTCGTCGATGACGTATATGCCGGGCGTGTTTCGAACATCAATCCGGAGATGTTTGACATCGAGAGGGTGGAGGTGCTGCGTGGTCCACAGGGTACTTTGTACGGAAAGAACACCATCGGTGGTGCGATCAACATCGTCTCCTCGCGGCCGAGGACGGACGCACTCGACGTCAAGGCGAACGCGGACGTCGGCAACTACGAGCGGCATAACTTCTCTGGGCTTGTCACCGGACCGCTTGGGGAGGGCTGGGCCGGAAAGTTCGTAGTTTCTTCGCGCAAGGCGGACGGGTGGGTGCGCAACTTTGCGCTCAAAACCAGAGAAAAGGACGACAACGCGCAGTCATTACGGGGGCAACTGCTGCGCACCGGCGAGCATTCCGAGCTGCTCTTCAGCGCCGATGCAAGCCGCATCGAGGATGCGGACATGGCGCGTACACCGCTGACCAACGTAACAGGAAATCTGGGGGATCTGCGCGGCGCATACGAGAGTCTGTGTGGTCCCGAGCCCAATCCGTCGTGCGCCACGAACCCGTATGACGGGTATCAGCACCAAATCGCCTATGGCGCGAGCGCGAAGTTCATGGATCACCTGACCTCAGCGACGGACTTCATCTCGATCACTGCCTGGCATCGTGCCTATAACCGATGGTCAATGGATTCTTTGGGCGCTGTGATCCCACTCGGCAATAACGTATGGGATAACACGAAGGAGGTGACCCAGGAGATGCGCTTGGTGTCCGCGCCTACCGACCAGATCAAGTACGTCACGGGGATCTGGCTAAGCCGCGAGGACACCAACCGGTTACGTCTGTTTCAGCTAGGGACCAACTCCCTGTTCAACCCGCCGATCAGCACTAACCCCAACGACATGGATCGCTATCGTGGCATCGATCGCACGATCAGCGCGGCCGTATTTGGACAGGTCGACTGGCACTTTGCCGATCACTGGACAGTGACCGGAGGCGGTCGATACTCGTACGACCACAAGCACATGGACAACGATGCTTTTCATGGGCCATCTGGCATTTTCGAGATCATCCCCTTCACATTCTCGAACCAGGTCGAGGCGGGATGGAGCAAGTTCACGCCGAAGGTCTCCTTGAGCTATCAGCCGTCCGAAGCGCTGAACTTATATGTAACAGCCGCCGAGGGATTCAAGAGCGGAGGTTTCGCGGCGTCCCCGACGAGCGTAGCCGAGACGGCCCCGCTGCGGCCGGAGGTGGCCGACAGTATCGAAGTTGGCGCGAAGTTGGAGATCGCACGGCGCGTGCGCGCGAACCTCGCCATATTCGACACTCACTATAAGGATCTGCAGATTCAGGCTTTTGGCCCCCCGCCCGGTTGCGCGCCGCCGTGCTTCGGTGTCTTCGAGACCTTCAATGCCGGCGGCGCGCAGGCCAAGGGCGCGGAGCTGGAGATCACCTGGTTGCCGATCGACGATCTGACGCTGACGGCCAGCTATGGCTTCCTGGATGCAAAATTCACGAGTGTGTTCTTGCCGAATGCCTCCGTATACGCCGCTCTGGACGGTACCCATTACGACCTGCGTAGCCAGAGCGGCCAGGACATGCTCCGCGCCCCTCGCAACAAGGGCAGCATCGACGCCAAGTATGCGTTCTCACTCAGCACCCGCGGTCGCCTGGAGGCGAGTGCGAACTACGCATATACCGGCGATCAGCGCGGCGAGCTCGAGCCATACGCCATCCAGCCGGCCTTCGGCCTGATCGGTGCCCGTCTGGGTTGGCTTAGCACCACCGACGAGTTCGAAGTGTCGCTCTGGGGCCGGAACCTGGCTAACAAGGCCTGGATCAACCATGTCTACACGATCGCCAACGAGGTTTTCGGTGTATATGGCGCGCCTCGCACTTACGGTGTGACGGTCGCCTGGCATTTGCGCCCGTAAGGCAAGAGACCAGCGGGCACGCGGCGAGCCTCGAGGCCGACTCCCGTGCCATGGCGGCGGCCGTCATGCGCGCAAGCCGTCTGTGCCTAAGGAGATCCCGGCGTGGCTGGCTGCGCCAGGCGTCGGCACAGTGAGGAGCGGTTGCTGACTCCGAGTTTGCGATAGATATGACGCAGGTGAGTACGGACGGTCGCCAAGGACAGCAACAGCGAGGTGGCGATGTCGCGGTCGGCCTTTCCCAGCACTGCGTGGTAGGCGATCTGCGCCTCGCGCTGCGACAATCCCGTTGAGTCCCGGATCCCTGGGATCGAGAGCCCTGTCGTCAGGCCTGATTTCCGCAGACTCAGCAGCTGCGCCATCAGTGTGGCGTTGCGCAGATGGGGCGCCAGCATGTTCAGAATGTCGAGGCTGCGACGCTCGAAATTCTCGCGCCGCCGGCTGCGCCAGATACGCCAGTCCGCAATCGGGCAGCCGCCGTCGTAGACGTGGAGATTTACTCCGAAATGCAGGCCATCGCACCGCAGGAAGTCGTTGTAGAACTCGGTGCGTTCGAAGTCCCGCTGCTCTATGACCTGGTTCACGCTCACCGCACGTCGCATCCTTTGCATCGGGCGCGTGATCGGATCGTGAAACTGGTAATACTGTTCGTAGCGCTCCAGGTTGGCCTCTGACATGTTGAGGATAATCCGATCCTCGAAGCGCCTCCGCTCCTCGCTCCAGTGATAGGCGGCGAAGTAGTCTGCGCGGAACAGCTGCAGCAGCCCGCGAGCCGCATTCACCCGACGGACATTCAGCTCCTCTTCGCCGTTCAAGGACTGCACTATCTGCAATACGGAGTGCATTTCATGGCTGGTGAGGTACATAACTCCTCGCGCGCAGACCGCAGATTCTAAGAATTGTCACTACATCATGGTAGTGCAGCCGCCGTGGCCGGCTCAACGGTTATTTGGATGTGGAATCAACGCTCGAGCTCTGCCTGCTCGTGCGCGGGCCCACGTATTGGAGGGTAGCGGCTGCAAGGCAAGTCTTGCTCAGCGGGAGTTGGGGGTTCAATGCGCGGGGGGCAGAATCATCACTTGTGATGATGGCGCCAGGTCGCCGGCCACCGCTCGCGAAGGCGAACAGGGCACGGTCCCGGACTCCGATGAGTCCATCGATTCAGGTGGTCAGTATCGCATCTGAAACCGCGCTGCTGTGGTCCCCGGATCCCCGAAACAATCGCCGCGTTCCGGAGGAGGCACGCGCGGCCGCGAGGTCCCGAGGATTCGGCGTGCCTTGAGCACGGTGGACGGCCTTGAAGTGGCGGATGGGGTGTCTCCTGCTGCCGCCTGGGCAGTCTGCACCAAGACGAACATCATCAGCATCACCCAACCGAGCCAGCGGACCATGGCGATAGCGTCAGACCGCGAAGGGTGGCGAGAACGGCGTGTGTCCATCGTGCTGTCCTCCACAATTCGATGCGTTGCATACACCGGGTATCAGGTCCCACACCTGGCGTAGACCGAATACCGCTAGATAAAAGTCCCCGCGGCGGGCTTACCGCCCGCCGCCTCACTTCGATCACATGTCTAAGTCGCCCGGGGGCGCGTTGGCCGCCGCACGTGACTTCTCCTTGGGCGCCTCAGCGACGGAGGCTTCGGTCGTGAGGAACAAGCCCGCAACCGAGGCCGCGTTCTGCAGCGCCAATCGTGTCACCTTGGTCGGATCGAGAATGCCCAGCTCGATCAGGTCACCAAATTCCCCGTTGGCCGCGTTGTACCCGAAGTTGCTCTTGCCCTCGCGTACCCGGTTCAACACGACCGCCGCATCATCGCCCGCATTGGCGACGATCTGACGCAAAGGCTCCTCCAGAGCACGCGTTAAGATCTTGATGCCATGCGCCTGATCATCGTTGTGCGCCGAGAGCTTCTCGACGGCCTTTAACGCGCGGACCAGCGCGACGCCGCCGCCCGGCACGACGCCTTCTTCCACCGCAGCACGGGTCGCATGGAGAGCGTCTTCCACACGCGCTTTCTTCTCCTTCATCTCCACCTCGGTCGCCGCCCCGACCTTGAGGACGGCTACACCGCCTGAAAGCTTGGCAACGCGCTCTTGCAGCTTTTCCTTGTCATAGTCCGAGGTTGTTTCCTCGATCTGCTGGCGGATGCTGTCGACACGTGCCTTGATGTCGGCCGCCTTGCCGGCGCCATCAATGATGGTCGTGTTCTCCTTCTCCACCACGACTTTCCTCGCTTCGCCCAAGCTCTCGAGCGTGGCCTTCTCGAGAGTCAGACCCAGCTCTTCGGAGATCACGCTGGCCCCCGTGAGGATCGCGATGTCCTGGAGCATGGCTTTGCGACGATCGCCAAAGCCCGGAGCCTTCACGGCGGCGACCTTCACAACACCGCGCAAGTTGTTGACCACGAGCGTTGCGAGGGCCTCGCCTTCCACGTCCTCCGCGATGAGCAACAAGGGACGTGAGGCCTGGGCAACGGCTTCGAGGATCGGTATCAGCTCCCGGATGTTCGAGAGTTTCTTGTCCACGAGCAGGACATACGGTTTTTCCAACTCTGCGTGCTGCGCCTGCTGGTCATTGATGAAGTAGGGGGACAGATACCCTCGATCAAACTGCATGCCTTCGACCACGTCGAGCTGGTTCTCGAGCCCCGAGCCTTCCTCGATCGTAATCACCCCTTCCTTGCCGACCTTCTCCATGGCATCGGCAATGATCTTCCCCACATCCTGGTCCGCATTGGCGGAGATGGTTGCGACCTGGGAGATCGCCTTCGAGTCTTTGCAGGGTATGGACAGCTTGCGCAGCTCCTCGACGGCCGCTGCTGTCGCTTTGTCGATCCCGCGCTTCAAATCCATGGGGTTCGCACCGACGGCGACGGCTTTCAAGCCTTCACGGATGATCGCCTGCGCCAGGACGGTCGCGGTTGTGGTGCCGTCTCCGGCTTCGTCGGCAGTGTTGGATGCGACTTCCTTGACAAGCTGAGCGCCCATGTTCTCCAGCTTGTCCTGCAACTCGATCTCCTTGGCAACCGAAACGCCGTCCTTGGTGATGGTCGGCGCACCGAAGCTCTTTTCGATGATCGCATTACGCCCCTTGGGGCCTAAGGTCGCCTTGACGGCGTTTGCCAGAACGTTGACGCCGCGGAACATCCGCTGGCGGGCCTCGTCATTGAAACTGACTTCTTTGGCGGCCATTACTCGTCCTCCGAAAATAATGGTTGATGGTGTTGAGTTGAGCCGTGGTGAGGTTTACTGCCGTTCGACCACAGCCATGACGTCGTCCTCACGCATGACGACGAGCTCCTCGTTGTCAACTTTGACTTCAGTCCCGCTGTATTTGCCGAATAGCACCCGGGATGACGATCCCGCCGGGGGATTTGCGCTCCTCGGGCTCGCGCTTGACCACGACCCGGTCGTGCAATGGGCGGATATTCACAGTACCTCCTATGTATTTGAATATAAAAGGGGTTGACTACCGAATTAGCACTCGGTATGCGCGAGTGCCAATAATATTCACGCCGAGGCAAACTTCAAGAGGGCAGATTTAGCTCATGGGAAAAAACTCAGCTGCAGCCCTCTTGAAGGCGGCCTTGGACGCCCTATGTGGCCCGCCAGGCGTCATATGTTTGTTTGCGTTCCGACTGGCCTGCGCCCCGGGCTTGATGGCCTTGACCTGCGGCCGAAGATCGTCTGTTCACCTGTTGTAGCGACGAGCCTGGGGTTCGCGGCAACGAGGCCCGCAGCTCACGGAACAGCGGACGAGCTCGCCTGTCTAACTTCATTGGAAATCTCGAGCTTGGACTTGATGGCCGAAGGAAGGGAAGTGGTGGTGGCACGAGCACCACGCGGCGGGATAAGTTATTCGGGAGTTGGGAGGTGAAGACCATGAAGCGCGAGGTAGATTCCGTCGGTCAGTGGTATCTGCGGCCAGATACGCACGAGACGTTCCAACTGATCGACTGGGACAACGAATCAGGAACCGCTCGAATCCAGATGTGTGACGGCAGCCTCGATGAAATCGACGAGGACGCCTGGCGAGCGTTGTCACCGGAGCGCGTCGAGGCGCCGGAGGACTGGACCGGACCCCTGGACAACGTGGAGACCGCCGATCTCGAGGAGTTCCTATCAGAATCCGAAGAGCTGTCGGACGAGGTCTACTTCAGAGACGATCGGGAGCCCTGTGAAATTCTGCTGCTGGAGGAGGAAGCGGTAGCGGCGTAAAGGCAAGGTACACCCAGAAGCTTCGGGAGGAATGACCATAACGAAGCTTCAAAAAACAATGCGACAGACAACCGACGGTAACCTGCTCGGGCCGGGTGATCCTGCGCTTTGATCCACTCAGTTGTGCTGTGGAATTCCAGCAGAGCGTGTTGCCCAGTAGTTTCGGGGTGTTCTCGTTGGTTGCCCGGCCGCGCGTGTTGGCATCCTCCGGCAACTGTGGGGCGCGCGAGTCATCGGCAGCATGGAAGAAACAACCTGTGTAACTTGCGCGATTTCAAGCGTTGAGCCTGTCGCTTCGCCCCTCTTGAAAAAGAGCTCACGGACTGACTAAATTTTGCGTTGTGGCTTCGCTCGGCTCCGTGACCAAGCCACTCGACTTTCGGACGCGAGTCACTGCGACTAGTTTTGGAGGACGAGTCTCATGAAGATTGCACAGGTCGCACCCCTTGCGGAAGCGGTACCACCGCGACTCTACGGTGGAACCGAGCGGATAGTCTCTTACCTCACGGAAGAGCTGGTGCGTCAAGGTCACCAGGTGACCGTTTTCGCCAGCGGCGACTCGCGCACACACGCGGAGCTGGTGGCCTGCGCGCCCAAGGCACTGCGTCTGGATCCGAACGTACGCGACCCCATACCGCACGTCTTGATGATGTTGGATGAGGTGCGTCGCCGCGCTCACGAATTTGACGTCCTGCACTTTCACATGGATCTGTTCCACTTTCCGGCGTTTGCGGATCTCGCTCGCCAGACGGTCACGACGCTACACGGCCGGCTGGATTTGCCGGACCTGCGACCCTTCTATCGGCGATTTCAGGACTTTCCGCTGGTGTCGATTTCCAACGACCAACGCGGACCGCTGCCAGGCGCGAATTGGGCGGGGACGGTCTATCACGGACTACCGCCCGAGCTGCATCGCTTCATCCCCTCAACAGATCAAGGGTACTTGGCCTTCTTGGGTCGCATCTCTCCGGAAAAGCGTCCGGACCGCGCCATCGAGATCGCGCGTCGCGCCGGTCTGCCGCTGCGGATCGCCGCCAAAGTGGACAACGCCGACCGGGCGTATTTTGAGGGACAGATCAAGCCCTTGCTCGCAGATCCACTCGTGCAGTTCGTGGGTGAGATCGGAGATGCCGATAAGAGCGAGTTTCTCGGCAATGCTCGCGCGTTGCTGTTTCCAATCGACTGGCCCGAGCCCTTTGGACTGGTCGTGATCGAATCCATGGCCTGCGGCACGCCAGTGATTGCCTTTGCGCGCGGATCGGTGCCCGAAGTCGTCGAGGACGGCGTAACGGGGTTTATTGTCCAGGACGTTGAGCAGGCCGTGCGCGCTGTGAGACGACTGCCCGAGCTTGATCGCCGACAGGTCCGTCGTCGGTTTGAGCAGCGATTCTCGGTTACGCGCATGGCGAGTGACTATCTGGAGATCTATCGGCAATTGGCGCGCACTTCTGCTCCTCGGCTGCGTATTGCGTAGACTTGCTGACAACACACGGCTGGTCCTGTGGCTGAGCTGTTGGCTACTCGCCGCAGCCCTGGTCTGTTCGCCGTCACCGCTCGCGCCGTCTACGAAGGCGTCCGGCCTTTGCGCGGCAGGACTTTTGAGCGCAGGGCCACGTGCGACACGCCGTGAGAAGGGGTGGAATACTGTTTGCTCAAGTGATCTCCCACCGAAAGGTAACCTCAGGAGGCATCTTTATGGCTTCCGCAAACGACCCAGGCCAGTCAACACAACAGAGTGGACCGCAAGCGCAATCCGGCGGCAACGGCGGCCCGAAGGGTAGCCAGGAGCTGCAGGCGCGCGAAGGCGAGCAACAGCGTCGAGGCGCTCCGAGCCGGTCCGTCACCAGCTCTCGAGGTCAGGAGGTCTCGAGACTCTCCGACAATCCATTTGAGCTGATGTGGGATCTGTCGCGACAGATGGACCGAATGATGAATTCGGTCTTCCGAAGCTTCGGGTCCAGCTTTTTCGGCTCGAGCTTCCCGAGTCCTTCTTTGGGCGCAAGCGAGGAGGCTGGGTTCGCGCCGAGCGTTTGGTCGCCCCGAATAGATGTGCAGCAACGCGGCGATGCGCTGCAGGTGTGCGCGGATCTGCCCGGCGTGCGCAAGGAGGATGTAAACATTGACCTGACTGAGGAAGGTCTGACAATTACGGGTGAGCGTCGCGAGGAACGGGAAGAGGGCAGCCGGGAGCAAGGCTATCGGTCCATCGAGCGCAGCTATGGGCGTTTCTATCGGACGATCCCACTGCCCAACGGCGTCAAGACCGAAGAGCTCAAGGCACAGATGCGGGATGGCGTGCTCCAGATCACGATACCGCTCGATGAGAGCGCTCGTCCGCGCCGCATCCAGATACAGGGTTGATCGCCTGCCGCTAAAGGATTGTGGGTTAGAGTGACTGGCTGATCGAATGGAACCCGGCGAGGCTCGCATCCGGCCTCTCCGGGGGGCGAACAACAGCACGGTGTGGCTTCGGTGAGGATCCCGGCCTGCGCCCGATGGGGTCGGCACTTGTCCTCGCAACGCTCAGGCGGTTCCGCGCGCTCTGCGTTTCAAGTCGTGTGCAACGGGACCGCCCGCGTCTGCGCGGGCTCTCGTGACGCCGTTCTGGACTCTACTCGCCGGCGGCTGCGGCACCGCCCGCGATGGGATGCTCCACGCCTGCATCCGGCGGAAGTTGGTTCTGCGGTAGCCAGTAATACAGTGCCCGTGCTCGCTGTGCATCGGTTACGTACTCGCGCGCCGGGTTCACAGCGGCGGGCGGGTTCTGCCGAGTACTCGAGCGAGAGCTGACGCCCGAGTGAGTGCTCGTGGCATCCGAACACGCTGCGCACAGCAGCAGCAGCAACATCATCACAAAAGTCATGGCGATCGTCTCCTTTAAGCTCACGGCCGCCGCCGCAGTCCCACGGGCTCCGATCGGGCGACCTGCTCAAGCCCGTCTGTGCAGCGACCAACTCAAGCCCGCGCCCTGTTGGGATTTCAGCCCAGCGCGACCGGGACAAAAATCCGTGTGTCGCCGCGGGCAATCAGGAGTGCCACGTGGTCCTTGTGACGACCCACGTATTGCCGCAGCTCCCCCGGTGTCCTTACGGGACTACCATCCACCGAGAGCACGACATCGCCCGGCTGAATGCCGGCCTCAGCCGCGTGGCCGGTGGCGCTCTCGACCATCAATCCATCGGCGACGCCCGCCTGCTTGCGCTCCTCCTGGGTCAACGGCCGTACATCCAATCCCAGGGAGGCGTTTTCGCTCTTCGCGACCGGCTGTCCGCTGGCTTTGGATTGATCTGACGCGATCCGCACCGTGAAGGCCTGCTTCTTTCCGTCGCGCCAGACTTGCAGCCGCGCTTGCTCTCCAGGGGAAGCCATGTGAACGCGCGCGGAAAGGTCGCCGGCACTAAAGATGGGCGTGTCGTTGAAGCGCAGGATGACATCCCCCGCCTTCAATCCCCCCTCAGCCGCCGGGCTCCCCGGCTCAACTTGCGCTACGAGCGCGCCGCCGGGCGAGCCGAGCTTGAAGGATCGCGCCAACGACTGATCGACGTTCTGCACCTGGATGCCCAGCTTTCCATGCTCGACCTTGCCTGTTTTGACGATCTGCTCCTTAACCTGATCGGCGACATTGATCGGGACGGCAAAGGCCACGCCCTGATAGCCGCCGGAGTTGGTGTAGATCTGGGAGTTGATACCCACCACGGCCCCTGAGGCATCGAATAGCGGGCCGCCGGAGTTCCCTGGGTTCACCGCCGCGTCGGTTTGGATGAAGGGAACATAGCTGCCCCCGGGGAGCGAACGTTGGGTCGCGCTGATGATGCCCGCGGTCGCCGTCTCCTCCAAACCGAAAGGAGCCCCAATAGCCAACACGTAATCGCCGACGTGCAGCTGAGCCGAGTTACCAAGTCGCACCGTGGGCAGGTCATGAGCATCGATCTTCAAGACGGCAATATCGCTGGCCTTGTCAGTACCGAGTACGCTGTCCGGGCTCACAATGAAGCCCGAGCCTGCGCTGAAGGTCCCGGTATATTCCGGAAGAATCGAAAGAACGGGTCTTGGTCTTCAAACGGGTTCCACTCGAATGGACCCTTGAACTGGAAGGGGGTAGAGGCGGCTTTTACCTC
>Ga0068859_100002898_pt1 | contig 17423 bp, 12 predicted proteins | sample KBSSwiS22_FD_66585 | JGI IMG/M metagenome (GOLD analysis project Ga0068859, IMG submission 66585) | Switchgrass rhizosphere microbial communities from Kellogg Biological Station, Michigan, USA - KBS Switchgrass S2-2 | ecosystem: Host-associated > Plants > Roots > Rhizosphere > Soil ...
GCGGCCACCAAGGCGGGCGTGACCATCCCCCTCGTCGCGAGCAATATGAAGTTCAGCGACACCGACGCGGGCGACGACGATCTGGCCAAGTTCGCGGCCGCCAACGTCATCCGCAAGTCCTTCGTGAAGACGGTGGGGACCCTGAAGGTCGGGTTCTTCGGACTGCTCGGCTCCGACGCGGTGACGGTCACGCCGCAGGCGGCCCCCCTGACGTTCGACCCGATCGCCACCGCTGCCGCCGCCATGGTCGCGGAGCTCCGCGACGTCCAGAAGTGCGACCTCGTCATCGCGCTGTCGCACTCGGGCGTGGCCGCGAACAGCAAGGGCGAGGACGCGGAGCTCGTCACCGGGGTGACCAACGGCGCCGCCGGGGTGGCCGGCATCGACATCATCATCAGCGGGCACACGCACGTCGCGCTGGAGCAGCCCGTACGGGTCACCAACCCATCCACTGGACGGGGCACCTGGATCGTCAGCGCCGGCTCGTACGTCGAACGACTGGGCGAGCTGAAGGTGACCGTCACGCCCGCCGCCGTCGCTGGTGCGCAGCCGACCGTCACGGTCGACAGCTACGTCCTGCACAAGATGGACGACACCATCCTGGGCGACACGACCACCCAGGCCGCCGTCGACGCCTACATCACCGGGCTGGACAGCACGCTCATGACCACGGCCGGCGTGACCTACAAGACGGTGGTCGCGACCACGGGCGACAATCTGCCGCTGCCCGAGCACCAGGAGGCCCCCGTCGGCAACCTGGTGACGGACGCGTACCGCACGATCGCGGCGGCGCTGGAGCCGAGCGCGCCGGCCGTCTTCGGGTTCGAGGCCAACGGTCAGCTCCGGTCTCCCATCCTGAAGGGGACGACCGGACAGATCTGGTTCGCCGATCTGTTCCGGATCACGCCCATCGGAATCGGCCCCGATACGGTCCCCGGCTATCCGCTGGTGACGTTCTACTTGAACGCCAAGGACATCCGCTCGGGCCTCGAGCTGGGCGCGGCCGGCGAGCTGTTGCCCGACCAGTACTTCCTGCAGATCTCGGGGCTCAAGGCGACGATCGACATGTCGAAGGGAGTGTTCGGCCGCGTGACGGGCCTGGCCATTCCCGGCGTCGGGGGCGCCCCGGACACGGCGCTCGACGTGACCGACACGTCGAAGTGCTACAAGGTCGTCGCGACCAACTACGTGGCCGGCCTGCTCGGCGTCGTGAGCACGTTCACCTCGAAAGCGCTCGAAGTGACGGCCAAGGACAAGGACTGCGTGACGCCGGTCGATCCGACGATCCGCTTCGTGGACGCCGACCCGACCAAGGCCGGTGTGCAGGAGCTGAAGCAATGGCAGGCCGTGGCGAAGTACGTCTCGATGTTGCCGCCGGCCACGGCCGGTGGTCCGCCCGTGATACCGGCCGCCTACGCCACGGCCCAGGGCCGGATCGTCGTGAAATGAGCCCCGTGGTGAGGCGTGACAGCGTCTCCGCGCGGTTCTGCCTCGACGGAGCTCCCGCGGTCGTTGCGAGGGCCACGCTCGCCACCCTCGCCCTTGCCGCTTCGGCGGGCTGCACTCCCGACGTGCCGAGGGATCCGGTGCCGGAGGAGATGATCTACGACCTTCAGTCCCGGCCCCCCAACGTCCCTCAGCCCACCGTGCTGGTCATGAACAAGACCACCCGACGCATCGACTTCAGCCAGGCCGGGGTGGTGCTCCCGACCGACTGCTCGATGCTGATCGACCCGCCGATTCAGGGGCAGCCGTGGAAGGCGGAGTGCGAATTCGATCAGTACCTTCAAAAGCTGGACGGGTTTCCGACGGTGACTCCGGCCACCGCGCCTGCGTCCGCGGCGCTGGATCCGGCGACACTGACGGCAGCGAACGTGGTGGTCATCAACGCCACGACGGGGGCGGTGGTCCCCGACGCGAAGGTGGCTTTCGACGCCACGACCGGCCACCTCGTCGTGCGACCGGCGCGCACCTGGTCCATCGGAGCCACCTACTGGATCGGCGTGCGGGGCTACGGCAACGGCGTGCGCGCTGCCAGTGGAAAAGTCGTCGTCGGCTCGACGACGCACGCGTTGCTCAAGCAGGAGACGTCCCTGACGTGCGGAGCGAAACGCCCGGGCCCGATCATGCCAACCTGTCCCGGCCTGGAGCTCCTCAGCCAGAGCTACCCTCCGGATGTGGCGACGGAGCTGCTTTTCCAGCTAGAGCCGCCGTGGGAGATCTATGCGGATGGCGGCGGATTCGCGTTGATGGCGACGGCGGGCCTCCCCCGCGAGGAGCTGGCGGTCCTGTGGGGGTTCCCGGTTCACTCGTTCTCGGTGGCCGAGCTGGATCCCACGGCCGGCCTGGTCCCGGCCGTCGTCGCGCCGAACGAGATCCACGTGGCGGTGCAGGGCACGGTCGACCCGGCGTCCGTCAAAGCGACGGTCTTCATGGGAGACATTGGGACCGTGGTGCTGATGGACCTGACCGCGCTCGGGGCCATGGACCTGCCGAAGAGCATCCCGCCCGCCGAGGCCAGCTACACCGCGGGGAACATCGTCATCAGGACGGCCGCGCCGCTGGTGGCGGGACATCAGTACGGCATCTTCATGGCGAACGGCCTGGTCGATTCGATGGGCAGGCCATTCGTCCCCTCGCCCATCTCGGTCCTGCTGTCCCTGCAAGGGACCCTGGTCGATGCAGCGACGGGCCACAGCACGATCTCGACGGTGGCTGACACGGATGCCGTGCAGCTCGAGGCTGGACGCATGCAACTGGCCGCGATGTTCGACAACGCGGTGCTAAGGCAAGTGACCGGCGTCGGCCGCGACAACCTGGTCTACGCCTTTGCGTTCGCCGCAGGAGGCACGCCATGACGCGGACGATGAAGCGCACCGTCGCCGCGGGCGTAGCGGCCAGCGTCGCGCTCGTCCCGCGCGCCGCGCTCGCCAGCGGGTTCCTCATCTACGATCTCTCGGGCGAGGCCATCGGCCGCGCGTCGGCGGTCAGCGCCGACACCTCGGAGCCGGCCGCCGTGTGGTTCAACCCGGCGCAGCTCTCGTTTCAGGAGGGCGCCTCCGCCTCGGCGGGCGGCGTGCTGGTCACCGCCCGCTCGACGTTCACGCCGGCGGAGGCGGGCGCGTCCACGACCGACAGCAAGCGCGGTGTGTTTTTCCTGCCGACCGTCTTCGCGGGCGGCAAGGTGAACGACCGCGTGGCGCTGGGCATGGGCATCTACACGGCGTTCGGGATCGGCATTCACTGGCCCGACGACTGGGTGGGCCGCGAGGACGCCATCAGCGCGTCGCTGCAGACGCTGGCGTTCAATCCGACGGTCGCCATCAAGCTGCACCCGCAGCTCTCGATCGCGGCCGGCTTCGACGCGGTCCGCGCGACCGTGGACTTTCAAAACGGGTTGCCGTCGATCGTCGGCGGCGACGTGCGGCTGGTCGGCGGGACCTGGGGCTTCGGCGGCAACGTCGCGGCCCTCTACCGCATCATCCCCGAGCGCCTGCACGCGGCCCTGACCTACCGGTCGCGCGTGAAGCTGCACTTCGACGGCAACGCGGACTTCAGCCCCGCCAACCCGGACTTCGACCGCATGCTGCCCGATCAGCCGGGCACGGCGTCCATCACCCTGCCCGACATCTTCACGGCCGGCGTGATGGGCCGCGTGATGCCGAACCTCTCGCTCGAGGTGGATGCGAACCTCACCCTCTGGCAGACGTACAACGAGATCGACATCCGGTTCTCCAACCCCGCCACGCCGAGCCGCACGCTGCTGCCCGACGGGCACGCCGCGCTCACCCTGCGCGCCGGGGCCGACTGGGCGCTGGCGCGCGCGCCAGGCTTGCACCTGCGCGCCGGCGTGATCTGGGACGGCAGCGCGCTTCCGGCGGACGGCGTGGGCCCGGGCCTCCCCGACTCCAACCGCATCGACGGCACCCTCGGCGTCGGCTACGCGCGTGGGATCTTCAAGGCCGACCTCGGCTACATGCTGGTCACCTTCCTGGGCGCCGACGCGAAGGGCGGCCACGAAAGCCCGCCCGGCACGTACAAGACGACGGCGCACCTCGTCGGTCTCACGCTGGCCGCCCGCTGGGGCGCCGGCGCGAGACCGTAGCAGCGCCCGTCGATCTCGGGCTTCCAGTGTCTCCCCACCCCTCGCCTCCCGATCCGTTCGATCTGCCGATGCACCCGGGAAGCTGAAATTGAGCGCGGGCGCGCCCGGCTCACTCGCAGACGTCGATCAGGTTCTGGCAGGTCTGGCAGCCGCTGGCGGCGCCCGCCTTGCATTTCGAGCCGCTCGGGCACCCCGCGCCGCCCGAGCAGGCCGTCGCACAGAAGTAGCCGGCCCCGTCGTGAATCCACAAGCAGGTCTCGCCCGCCTTGCACGTGGTGGTGTCGGTCTCGGCGGTGCAGGGGACCCGGCTCGGCGTCTTGTCGCACGCGGCGTGGACCAGACCCAGCGCCAGCGCGATCACCGCCGTCATCCGCGACATGTTCAGCATGGACACCACCTCCCGTCTCTTGCCGCTCTCGGCCCGAGATCTTACGGCATGACCGAGGCGTTTGCGTCCACCCACGGGCGGTTCGTCTCGGCGACGCCACAGCCCACGTCGACGTTCACCGTGGTTGCCGCGCGCGAGATGAGCTTGGACTGCAGGCCGGCCGGGTTGCCGACCAGGGTCGGATCGGCGGCCAGCACCAGCCCGGCGATCCCGGCAACGGCCGGCGACGCGAACGAGGTGCCGTCACCGGTGGTGGTGCCTCCGCCCGGCTGCAGCGATCGCCAGGCGTCGCCTGGTGCCCAGATGTTGACCACGGGCGCGCCGTAGCACGAGTAGTCCGAGTTCTGCGTGGACGAACGGGTGGCGCCGACGATCAGCACGTTCTGGGGGATGACGGCCTGCAATGGCTCCTTCGGGACATGGACGATATTGGGATCGGCCAGGTTCAGCTGGCTGTTTCCGCCGCTGAACACATACAGCACGCGACTGGTGGGGTTCCCCATGGCGTCGGTCCACGGCGGCATCCTGAACGCGTTCTGCGCGGTCGTGTTGCCGTTGTCGAACTGCGACTGAGGCACGCCGGTCGTCGTCTGGCGCTTGCGGTCGGCGCAGCTCAGGTTCGCGTTCTCGCTGGCGACCTGCCACCCCATGCTGGTGTTGACGATGTCGATCCCCTCTTGCTCAGCGTAGATGGCCGCCGAGATGAACGAGACGTCCGTGATGAACGCATTGGCGCCGCTGACGTTGCTGATCGACGTGGCGCTCATCGGCACGATGGACGCGATCCAGTTCGCGCCGGCGATGCCCGACCCATTGTTGCCGATGGCGCCGATGATGCCGGCCACCATCGTGCCATGCTCGGCGGACGGGACGCTGCGGCTGTTGTTCCGGAAATCCCAGCCGCACAGATCGTCCACCAGCGTCGAAGGATCGGGGCCGTCGACACCGTCGGCCCAGGTCGCGCTGGAGGTCAGATCCTGACAATCGATGTAGCCGTTGCCGTTGGCGTCGGCGGGCGCGACCGCCGCGTTGGCGGGGTCGTTGAGATCGACGAACGAGATCAGGCCGTCGCCGTCCACGTCGGTCAGCATCGGAATCAGCGCCATCGGGATCTCGTTCTGGTTGATCGCGATGTTCAGGAAGAGGTCGGGGTGGGTGACGTCGATGCCGCCGTCGATCACGCCGATGCGGATGCGCCGGCTGCCCACGGCGCCCGCGGCGGTCTGCACCGCCTGCCAGGCCGCGGGAAGGTTCGAGGCCTGCTGGTTTGCCTGCGCGCCCTCGTTCGGCAGCAGATCCTGCTGGCCATAGTTGATCGCCGGCAAGACGCCCTGCACCTCGGGCCGGCCCAAATAGAAGTTGTAACCAGCCTCGAGATCCACGGCGGTCGGCAACTTGATTCGGTACGCCGTGCCCAGCACGGGTGGGATGGCGACCGTGGCACCGATCTGGGCGTTCACGGTCGCGACGTCCAGAGGGCTCACGCCGTCCTTGAACACGACGGTGAGCTGGTCCATGTACAGGCCCTCGCGGTCCTCGGCGTTGGGCAGCAGCGCGAGATCGAAGTCACTCTCGAGGCGCAGCTTCAGCAGGTGCAGGGGAGCACCGCCCGGTTCGAGGACGTCGGCGCTCTTCATGACGGTAAGCTTCTGGTTCGGATCGAACTGGGAGACCACCGTGGTCGTCTGATCGGCGGCGATCTGGATAATCTCGCTCGGCCCCGGAATCAGCCGCAGGACCGACAGCTCGGGGCGGCGGCCCGTCGTGGCATCGGCGGGGCCCAGGCAGGTGACCTTGGGGGCGATGGACCCGTGAAAGCCGGCCGCGTCGCCCGGCATCGTGTGTCCGTCGGTCGTGGTGACCAGCACGTCCTTCACGAACAGGCGAATCTCAGCGACCGGTCCCGGCGAGACCGGGAACCCGCCCAGGAAGGCATCGCCCGTGGAGGTGAGCTCGAGACGGACGGGCGTCTCGGGCAGGGGCGGGATGACCGCGCCTGTCAGATCGCACAGCGTGCACGGCTCGCGGCCCTGCTGGGGCGGCGGAGCGTGAAAGACGGCGACCTGGGACAGCTTGAAGTCGACGCGCGACACCAGAGCCCCGGCCGCCGCGCGATCGATGTGCATCACCAGCAGCCCGTCGCCCGGTGGATCGCTCGAGCAAGCCATGGTCCCGGCGCCGAACGCCAGGAACGCGGCGGACACCACAATGGCTCTCACGCCGGTCATCGCACACACCCCTTCTGCCAGACCGAAACCCGGCGGCCCCACTCGACGGTGCCGGCCGCGGAGGTGGCCACCGCGCCGCCGCCGTTGCCGGCGAACCAGCGCAACACCCCTCCGGAGGCGATCAGCAGGTCTTGCTTCCCGTCGCTGTCGACGTCCAGGTGGTCGGCGTCGATCGCGGCCGAGAGCCCGGTCAGGCTGCCGGTCAAGACCGGGGCGGCGAACGTCAGGTCGCCGCGCCCCTTCAGGAAGAGAAGATCCCCGCCCGCCAGGATCCAGAGATCCGGCTTGCAGTCGCCGTCGAAGTCGCCGGCCGTCATCGCGTCGATGCGGCTGCGGCGCGGAATCAGCGACAGCAAATCGACGCTGGCCGTCGCGTGCGTCCCGTAAGGCGCACCGATCTGGCCGCTGTTGCGAAACAGCTCCAGCGTGTCCCCGCACGCGGCGTTGCGCCGCAGCCCGACCGCCAGGTCGGGCAGGCCGTCCTGATCCAGGTCGGCGAGCGCCTGGTCGACCACGGTCACGCTCTGGTAGTCGCTGGGCACGGTCGACGTCGCGAACTGCGTGCCGTTACCGTTGTTCGTGAACGACAGGATGTCGAACGACTCGAGGACTCCGCGCGGGTTGGCGGTCAGCACCAGGTCGTCGAACCCGTCGCCGTCCAGGTCACCGCCGTTGAGGAGCCGCGAGGCCCGCAGCGCGGCGGCGGTGCTGATGCCGAGCGGGTGGTCGAGGTCGTAGCGCGCGGGCGCACCGTTCGCGCGGCGGATCCATTTGAGCGCGGCGCACTCGCCCTCGATGAAGGCGGCATCGGCGAAGCCGCTGTCATCGAGGTCGGCGGCCGCTACCTGGGACACGAGCGCAGCGCGCGGCGGGAATCGGACGGACGGTCCCAGCGTCCGGCTCTCGAATGGCGCCAGCATGAACCGATCTCCCTCGGGGGCGATCCCCAGCGCGTGCGGTGACGTCGGGTCGGTGGGGGTCCAGGTGAACCCGAGGCTGGGGGGATCGGACGGAGGGACGCCGCCCTGGCACTCCTGGCAGTCGGGCTTGTCGTTGCCGTTCTGGTCCGGACAGCCCAGGCCGACGGCGCACGCGCTCGATCCCGGCGCGCACGTGCCGGGATTGAACACACGATGCGTGTACGTCACGTGCGGCTGCGCCGTCGAGATCGATTTCGCGAAGAACGACCCCGCATAGCCCTGGGACGTGCTGATCAAGTTCATGCGGGCGTTGGGCGCAACGGCGGTGCCGACGAAGGGCGCATCGATGACGGCGTCGGCGGAGCCGAGATATCCGAACAGGACGTTGTGCAGGCCCGCGTTCTGCTTCTGCAGCGAGCCGCGCCAGGTGAACGACGAACCGCCCGAAACGAACACGTAGACGGGGCCGGGGTTGTTGTTCACCACCAAGGTGGCCTCCGGCTCGAGGAAGAACGAGCTGAAGTAGTAGGCGCCCGGTTGCGTGAGGGTGACGGTGGCGCGCGACTTGGCGTGGAAGACTCCGTATCCGCCCGGACCGATCGAGGTGGATTGTCCCGGCTCCAGGACGACGTTGCGCTGGGCGGTCGGAAACGTCACGTTCCAAATGGCCGCGGTCCTTACCCCCAAGTCGACGCTCTGATTGACGGCCCCGTCGACGACGACCTGACTCTGCTGAGACAGGACGCCGCTGGTATTCACGGAGCAGAAGACGTGGGCGCGGCTGCGGAGAAAGACGCCGGAGGCGCTCCACAGGTCCTTGACCTGCGTGGTCACGCCCAGCTCCGTCACCAGGAGGCCCACGTTGGCCGCAGAAGCACGCGTTTGGTCCGGCTCCAGCAAGCGCACGTCATCGGCGAGCTTCAGGCTCTCCGAGGCGGCCATGACCACCTGCTGCGGGTAGACGCCCGCCGGCAAGCGGATCGCGAACGACCCGGTGATCAGCGCCCCCGTCCTCGAGACGAGCTCCGCGTCCGGCGCCCGGTTGTTGCTACATGCAACGGCGAGCAACAGCATCGCCGTCGATCCCCAAGTCCCCGGGCGCCACGTCATCCCCTACCTCCTCGCGCGGCTGTGCAACGACCATCCGCGGCCGATGTCCTCGTGCCTCGATCGGCGAAATGAACAGCGCGAGTAATTTGGCGCAGGGACGCGTGCGGGATCAATACGACGAAATCGTCCAGGCGAGGCCAGCACGCCCCGGGAACTGCGCAGATCTCGCTCATCTGCGCGTCCTCGGGTGGGTCCCGGATACGATGCAACGTCTCGCGCCGCCAGCAAGGCCCGCACCAGGCGTATACTGCGCCCCGATGGCGTCACCGTCGGAGCATCAGCTCGTCGTCTTCGCGCGCGAGGAGATCCGGACCGTGGCTTTGCCTCCTCTGGGCGAGCTGTCGATAGGCCGCGACCCCATCAGCGACGTCCACATCGACGATCCCGCCGTGTCGCGACGACACGCCGTCCTCCGGATTGGTGAGACGTTCGAGGTGGAGGATCTCGGCGGTCCGAACGGGACCTTCCTTCGCCACACCGGAGAGGCCGGTGCCGGCAACGACACCGTGCACGTGCAGATTCGCCAGCTTCTCCGCGAGACGGCGCCGCTGGCCGTGGGAGACTGCTTGCTGTTCGGATCGGCGTGCGTCGTCCTTCGTCGTGCTCCTCGCGTCGAAGTGGCCGATCTGGCCCCGGGGGTGGTGGTCCGCGATCCCGCGATGCAGACGCTGTACGCAGAGGCAGCCCGCGTGGCCCGCGCCAGCATCAACGTCTTGTTGCTGGGAGAGACGGGCGTCGGCAAGGAGGTCCTGGCCCGCGCCATCCACGCCCACTCGTCGCGCGCCGACGGGCCCTTCATCGGAATCAACTGCGCCGCGCTGGCCGAGTCCGTCCTGGAGAGCGAGCTCTTTGGCAGCGAGAAGGGCGCCTTCACGGGCGCCACGCAACGGGCGGGTCTGTTCGAGGCCGCCAACGGCGGCACGGTGTTTCTGGACGAGGTCGGGGAGATGCCGCTCGGGACGCAGGCCAAGCTGCTGCGCGTACTGGAGGAGCGCGTGGTCACCCGCCTCGGGGCGACGCGGCCGCGCCCCATCAACGTGCGGGTCGTGGCGGCCACCAACCGTGACGTCGAGATGGACAGTCGGCTCGGTCGCTTACGTCCCGATCTCTATTTCAGGTTGAACGGCGTGGCCCTTCTGATCCCGCCGCTGCGTGAACGACCACGCGAGATCGAAGCGCTGGCCCGCATGTTTCTGGCTGCCGTATGCCGGGACCTGGAGCGCGCGCCGCCCCCCATCCTCGCTGCGGCGACGCTGGACGTCCTGGGGCAGCATGCCTGGCCCGGCAACGTTCGCGAGCTGCGGAACGCCGTCGAGCGCGCCGCGGTGATGTGCACGGACAGCACCATCCTGCCCGAACATTTGCCTCCGTCGCTGCTCCTCGCGGTCCGGGCCGCCAAGGCAAAACCGCCCACCGTCAACGGATCCGACGCCGCGCTCCCGGACCTCCCGACTGAAATGAAGGCGCTCGAACGGCGCAGAATCGTCGAGACGCTCGAGCGATGCGGCGGCAACCAGAGCGAGGCCGCGCGGCAGCTCGGCATGCCGCGCCGGACGCTCGTCTCCCGGATCAAGGAGCTCGGCCTCACCCGCCGCCTCGCGCCCGATGGCGTCGGGGAATGACCGGCAGGTTCGCGAAGGCTCTTGGAGCTCGTGCCCCCACCGTCTGGCTCGGGCCTTGGCAATCGCCGGCGCGACCCCACCCTGTCGACAGGAAGGAGGACCGATGATGACAATGTCACGATTGTTCGCGGTGTGTGGGCCGGTCGCTTTGCTGGGGGTGCTCGCCCCCGCGCCCGCCGCGCTGGCCCACAAGGACGCCGCCGATGCCCACGGGCCCGACGGCATGTTCAAGATGATGGACGCCAACGGCGATGGGAAGATCTCGCCACAGGAGCACGCTGACGCCGCCAAGAAGATGTTTACCAAGATGGACGCCAATGGTGACGGCAAGGTAACGGCGGCGGAGATGGACGCCTTTCATGACCACCTGGTGGCCAAGAAGATGCACGGCGACGCATCGAAGGAGACGCACAAGGCCGAGCACGGCGAGATGAGCTCGGACGACAAGATCAAGGTCATCGATACCGACCACGATGGCGTGGTCACCGCCGACGAGCACGCGGCTGGCTCGAAGAGCATGTTCGAGAAGATGGACACCGACCACGACGGCTTTCTCACCAAGGCCGAGGTCGAAGCGGGCCACGCCAAGCTGATGGGCAAGCCGGCCATGGGCGCTGGCTCGAAGTAGGAGAGAGACGAGGACAGCCGAAGCCCCGCGCGGAAAGATGCGGCGAGCCGCCAAGGTCCGCCGCACGCGCCGCCGCCGCCTCGCGAGTATCGTGCTGTCGCGCACAGTGCCTCATCGTTAGTCTCGTCGACGGTTGCACCAGCGGTCGACCCGCGGAACAATGTGCGCCATGGGTCATCGGAAGGCGAATCCTCTGGGCCTCGGATACCAGTCGCTCAGCCTGTCGATGCCGAGCCAACCCTCCGTCCTCTCGAGGGGAAGTACGATCACCCCGCCGTCGCTGACCGAAGGCCAGCTTCGGCTGCACCTGGAGGGGCTGCCGTTCCCGGCGGATTTCCAGCTCCGGTCGTCGCTGGTCCTGAAGAGTGACCCGACGTTCGTCGCCTTCAAGCGGCAGGTGCTGGAGGCGCAGATCCGGTGGGCGCGCAGCCGCGGGCGCGTGTTCACACCGACGATCGCGGACGCACTGCTCGACAAAGTCGAGCACGGTCAAAAGATGAAGAAGGCCGCGGCGGCTGCGTGCCGCGAGCTGCTGGCGGCGGCCCGCGCGGCGCTCGACCCTCCTGGGAGCAAGCACAGCTCGTTGCGCGCCCTGTCTGGATACAGGTCAGTGGAGCGCGAGCAGGACCTGTGGGACGGGTACTTCGAGCAGTACTACGTCGCGACCTGGGGCGCCCGCGCCAAGCTCGTGGATGGGCTGCATTCCGAGGCGGCGGTTCAATTGACCGTCAACTACGTGTCGGATCGCAAGGCAGCGCCCGGCTACGGCAATCACAGCGCAGGCATCGCGATGGACTTCGCTACCACCGTCGGCAAGATCACCTACGGCGCGAGCATGTCGCAGAAGCCCGGCTGGAAGAAGACGCCGTTCTTCCATTGGCTCCAGGAGCACGCCAGCGAGTTCGAGTTTCGGCCCTACGTCAAGGAGCCCTGGCACTGGGAATACAAACCGTGAGCCTGAAACGTTCCCGCGGCCTAGTGGGTTGCGCCGTGGTCGCTTGCCTCGTGGCGGGCGTCCTCGGCTGGGCCCGGGCGGAGGCACCTCGCCCGAACGATGCCGCCGGGGCCTCACCAGAGCCGGGGTTCTGGTCGATCCTGGTGAAGCCCAACGCAAAGTGGATCCTGAAGGACACCACCAGCAAGGCCAAGGACAAGGACCGGGACAAGGTCGTGGTCGAGACCCATGATGTCCGGACGGTGGGCTCGGCTCGCGTGGCCAGGTTGACCTGGACCCATGTGACCCGCGACGACAGAAGCCCACTCGACCAGTGCGGCTTCGGATGCCCCCGGCGGGTGGCCGTCACCAGCGCCGGGGTGTACTTCCTCGATGAGGACGCCTCCGATGCGCAGATCCTCAAACGCGTCCAGCGTTCGCCCGATCGTTCGGAGCCTCCTCGCCCGTACAAAGGCACGAAGAAGAACCAAGGGCGTTACCTGACCTTCGACGGAGCACGGGCCTGCATCGGCGAGGGGCCGATTCCAGGCGAAGCCTCGGACTGCGAGGACACGTGCTTCGCGGAAGTATGTGTCTCGGCGAAGGACGGTGTGGTCGAGCTGTCAGGCACCTGGGCACCCGATTACGGCATCTTCGCGCAGGACGGGGTGGAGGCGGCCGCGAAATAGAGATCAGCCGACTAGCTGCGGCCTTCGGACGTCGGAAGCGGCGGACCGCGAAAGGTTCGCCGCACGCGCAGCCGCCAGGCGCCGAAGAGCAAGGCCGTCATCGCCACCGTCACCCACAGCGCCTTCTCGTTCGGCGGCTGCACGCCGATCCACACGAGCAACGCCACGCCCGCGATCGCCACCGCGCCGAGGACGCGATAGGCGCGCGCGCCGAGATCGAAAGGGCCCATCCGCGTCCAGGTTCGGCCGAGCGCCCGCAGCCCCACGAGCGTCGGCATCACGTACGACAGGTACAAGAAGACCACGCAGGCGGCTGTCAGCGTCGAGTAGACGGGCGCGTACGCCGCGGACGCGAGGGCGAGCCCCGCCGTCGTCCAGATCGCGACGACCGGGGTCTGACGTCGCGGCGACACCCGGCTGACCACGCGCGACCAGGGCAGACCGCCGTCGCGCGCGAAGGCGTACATCATCCGCGACGTCGACGTCATGCAGGCCAGCCCGCACAGATAGTTGGCGACCACGATGGCCGCCCACAGCGCCACGCCCGCCCGCCCCGGCGCCACGCGCTTCATGAGCCACGCGAAGACGTCTGTCCCTTGGCGGGCCGCCTCGCCGACGTCGGGCATCGCCACCACGAACGACGCGACCATCACCCAGCCCACCAGCCCCGACAGATAGACCGATCGCAACATCCCCTTCGGCACGTTGCGCGCCGCCTGCACGGTCTCCTCCGAGGTGTGCGCCGACGCGTCGAAGCCGGTGATGGTGTAGACGGGCCACATCAGCGCGAGCAGCGCCATCGCGAACAAGCCGTCACGCGCCGGCCACACGCCGCCGCCCGCCGGACCGCTCAGGTTCTCGAACCGGAACAGCCGCGCCAGGTCCAGCCCTGGTCCCGGCGCGGCGCGCACCATCACGAACGCCAGCAGCAGCGTGACGGCGAAGATCAGGTAGCCGCTGAAGTCGGTCAGCAACGTCGTCACGCGGATGCCGAAGTGATTGAAGAGGGCGTGCGACGCGACGATGAGCGCGACGCCGGCCATCTGGTGCCCGAGGCCGAGCTTCGTTGGATCCAGCCCCCACAGCGGCCCGATGAAGTTCACGAACAGCCAGTAGGCGCCGACGTTCACGGCGGCGGTGACGAACACCAACCCGGCCAGGTTGAACCACGCCGTGGCCCAGCCCCACCCCCGCCCACCCAGGATCGCGCTCCAGTGGTAAAGGCCACCGGCCGTCGGGAACGCGGAGGCCACCTGCGCCATGCACAGCGCGACCACCAGCGAGAACGCGACGCCGAGCGGCCAGACCACGCCGGCCGCTGCGCCGCCCACCGCGCTAAGACCGAGCTGCAACGACGTGATTCCGCCCGCCAGGATGCAGATCGTCGAGAACGAGATCGCGAAGTTCGAGAAGGCGGACATGCGCCGTCGCAGCTCCTGGACGTAGCCCATCCGCCGGAGCTGCTCGACGTCGGCGGCCGTGTCGCGGTGCCCCTCTCCGCCGCCTTCCGCCGTCATCGTCGCCTCACTCCGGCGTGTGGACGCAGGCCTCGATGTTGTGGCCGTCGAAGTCCTTCACGAAGGCGCCGTAATAGTCCTTGTGATAGTGCGGGCGCATCCCTGGCGGCCCGTTGTCCGTCCCTCCCGCCGCGACAGCCGCCTTGTAGAAGGCGTCGACGGCGGCGCGGTTCGGGGCCGCGAACGCGATGTGGACGTGCGGCTTCTGCGGCGTGCCCTCGTTCACCCAGAAGTCGGGCTTGGGGGGCACCCCCATGCCGAACACGATGGCGCCTCCGGTGAACTCGGGAGGGACCTCCATCAAGACCTTGTAGCCGAGGGGCGCGAGCGCCGCCTCGTAGAACTTCCGACTTCTCTTGCCGTCGCTGACGCTGACTCCGGTGTGGTCGATCATCGGTCCCTCCTGTGGTCGTCGGCCGCCAAGGGGCAGCCGTCGCGGCCGAGCATACGCGAGCGCGCCTACAGCCGCCCCCAGCCTCCCCGATGTGTGGCTTTTCATCTACCGTCGACACCCGACACCGTCGCGTGACCGAAAGGTCACCGAAAATAAATCGCAAAGGGAATTCCAGAACCGGCGTATCATGGCCGATACATTCCGTAGGGCGCCTTTCTATTTTTGAGCCCGCCTCCGTTGAGCCCTCCCCCTCCCCCAACGCGCAGGAACGAATGAAGCCCCTTCTGCACGCCGCCCCGATCATCCTCCACGACGATCACGACGTCGGTCAGCGCGCGGAGATCGCTCGCCTTCGAGAGGAGGTGTACCTCCTCGAGACGCTGATGGACCACATCCCCGACAGCATCTACTTCAAGGATCGCAGCAGCCGCTTCACCCGCATCAACAAGGCCGCCGCCGCCTCGTACGGCCTGTCGGACCCCAACCAGGCCGTCGGCCGCTCCGACTTCGACTACTTCACCGACGAGCACGCCACCCAGGCCTACCGCGACGAGCAGGAGATCGTGCGCACCGGCTTGCCCCTCGTGAACGTGGAGGAAAAGGAGACCCGGGCCGACGGCGACGACCGGTGGGTTTCGACGACCAAGATGCCCCTGCGCGACACGGAGGGCCGCATCATCGGGACGTTCGGGGTGTCGCGCGACATCACCCAGCGCAAGCACTTCGAGGAGCAGCTCGAGCGTCAAGCCTTCTTCGATCCGCTGACGCAGATGCCGAACCGGGCCCTCTTCATGAACCGGTTGCAGCACCTGTTCCACCGGGCGCGTCGCTCTCCGGACGGGACCGGCGGCCTGTTCGCCGTGCTGTATCTGGACGTGGATCGTTTCAAGGGCATCAACGACGGCCTCGGCCATCAAGCGGGCGACGAGCTGCTGCAGGAGGTGGCGCGGCGGCTGGAGAAGTGCATCCGCCCGAGCGACACGCTGGCTCGCCTGGGCGGCGACGAGTTCGTCGCGCTCCTCGAGGACATTCACAGCGAGGTCGACGCGACCCGGGTCGCCGATCGCATCAACAAGGACCTGGCCACGCCGTTCGTGCTGAACGACCAGGAGGTCTACGCCACCGTCAGCGTGGGCATCGCGCTGTCGAGCTCGCGCTACGAGCGCCCCGAGGACATGCTGCGCGACGCAGACACCGCGATGTATCGGGCCAAGGCCAACGGGCGCTCGCGCCACCAGGTCTTCGACATCGACATGCATCAGCGGGCCGTGTCCCTGCTGAAGCTGGAGACCGATCTTCGCCGCGCCATCGAGCGCGGCGAGCTGATGGCCTACTACCAGCCCATCGTCGAGCTCGAGACCCAGACGCTGCGCGGGTTCGAGGCGCTCGCCCGCTGGCGCCACCCCACGCGCGGGATGGTCATGCCCGACGTGTTCATCCCCGTCGCCGAAGAGACCGGACTGATCGGCTCCATCGGCGACTGGATGCTGGCCGAGGCCTGCCGGCAGATGCGGGCCTGGCAGCTCCGATACCCGCGCGACCCGCAGCTGCACATCAGCGTCAACGTGTCGACGCGCCAGCTGGCGCAGGCCAACGTTCCCGAGCAGGTGCGCCGGATCCTGAACGAGACCGGGCTCGATCCCTCGTCGCTGACGCTCGAGATCACCGAGAGCGCGCTGATGCAGAACCTCACCACCAGCGCGCTCGTCATGCAGAAGCTGCATGCGATGTCGGTGCGCCTGCACATCGACGACTTCGGCACCGGCTACTCGTCGCTGTCGTATCTGCAGAACTTCCCGATCCACACCTTGAAGGTGGACAAGTCCTTCGTGACCCGGATGGGCGACACGCCCAACCAGGGCGAGATCGTGCGCGCGATCGTCTCCCTGGCCCAGAACCTGGGCATGGAAGTGACCGCCGAAGGTGTGGAGACGGCCCACCAGGCGGCCACGCTCCAGGGCCTCAACTGCACCAGCGCCCAAGGCTTCCTGTTCTCGCGACCGGTGCCGCCCGAGGAAGCCGAGCAGATCATCGCCCGCGGGATCCCGCTGCCGGCGCCCTGAGCTGTGTCCTCGACCGCTGGCCTCGCCCCCGCGTTCGACTGGACGTCGTCGAGTGATCCATTATCACCAGCGCGATTGCGCCTCGGCACCGGGTCGGCTCCGGCGTGGCGTAGCCACCGACCGCCATCATGCCCTCCCCCGACCGCCCGCAGCTCGATCCCCCCCGCCCGCAACGGGTTCCCCGGATTCTCCGCCGGGGGATGGCCCTCGTGGCTCTTCTCGTGATCGCCGCTTATGGCGGGATCCTGATCTGGTTCCGCGCGAACGAAGACGCGATCCTGTTTCATCCGGTTCGGGGGAAGCTCGCGGCGCCTCCTGCCCGTCTGGACCTCGACAGCCGGGACGTGGCGCTTCAGAGCGACGACGGCACGCCGCTCGTGGCGCGGCTGATCCCGCCACCCGTTGGTCGATTGACCGCGACCACCGCCACCGCGGGTTGGATCCTCTACCTTCATGGTGCCGGCGGCAACGTCGGGGTCCTGGGATACAACGAAGCGTGGGCCAAGTTTCGCCGTCTGGGTCTGGGGGTGCTGGCCGTCGACTATCGAGGCTTCGGCCAAAGCGGCGGCCAGCCCTCGGAGGCCGGGCTATACCGTGACGCGACGGCGGCCTATGCCTACCTGACCGGCCGGCTCGGCGTCTCCGCCTCCCGGATCGTCATCTACGGCTACTCGCTCGGCTCCGCGGTGGCCATCGACCTCGCCAGGCGCGTGCCCGCCGCCGGCCTGATCGTCGAGGGCGCCCTGCTCTCCGTCCCAGCGCGCGGCGCGGAGCTCTACCCCTTCTTGCCCGTGGCGTGGCTGGCTCGCAACCGATTCGCCTCCG